>Ga0065165_1001025_pt1 | contig 33901 bp, 28 predicted proteins | sample AraplaMF_Cvi_mMF_FD_63813 | JGI IMG/M metagenome (GOLD analysis project Ga0065165, IMG submission 63813) | Arabidopsis root microbial communities from the University of North Carolina, USA - plate scrape MF_Cvi_mMF (version 2) (version 3) | ecosystem: Host-associated > Plants > Roots >... | reverse complement strand
GAAACCGGCCTGGAAGAGCAAGCCGTCATGGTTTTTCGTTGCAGAGGATGACCGGATGATCGCTCCGGCCACCCAACTCTTCATGGCATCGCGAATGAGAGCTCGGATCCGAACGCACAAGGTCGATCACACCCCGATCTTCACGGCGCCTGAGGCAGTCATCGAGATTATTCACGAAGCAATCCAGTCGGTCATGGGGCAGTTGCCGGACCTGACTCAGGCACTACTATGAGATGACTCTGCCCGAGCGACCTATGATCATTACCGCTGGTTCGATCACTTGGGCGACCGTCGTCCTCAGAACGCGATCTCCGTCCCGGGAAAGGCGCTCCAACTCGGCTCGCAAGTCGCTTTGGGTCTCGCCAATCAAAGTACTACTTTTCTGGGTGCCGGCTCGCCTCAAGTTGGCGGTGCGGCCCGGGCCATAGCTCCCAAGCGCCCTGCAGCCAGCGCCGTCTCTCCGCCGCGCTATCGCGCATGATCGATCATAACGTTTAGAGATGCCCCGCTTTTGCAACGCAATTTCTGCGAGCTTTACCGCTGGGGCCGGCGCGCACTCCGGCCAGGCGCCGCGAGCAGGATCGGATTTTCGCGCGCTGCGAACTTGAATTGTCGGCTGCATTCCCGGCCGATCGTCTTCGGAAAGAAGCATTCGAAATGGAGAGTCCGGGATGACGGAACGGGTTGATGAGGCGACTTGCGTGATCAAAGCCAAGGCAAGTCGCGTCTATCAGGCGCTATTGGATCCAGCGATATTGTCCCGATGGCTACCACCCGACGGCGCTACCATCGAGATCCAGCGCTTCAAGCCTCGAGAGGGAGGCAAATTCCGGTTCGTGCTCACATTTGCGGAGCCGACCGGAAAATCTTCGAAGCGCGAGGATGTTGTTTCGGGACATTTCGTCCGATTGGCCCCCGATCAGGAGGTTGCGCAGGCCATAACCTTCGACACGGAAGATGCTCAGTTCGGCGGCGAGATGAGGATGTGCTGGCGGCTGAGTGAGAGTTCCAGCGGCACGTCCGTTTCCGTATCGGCGGAAAACGTTCCGCATGGCATCAGTCGATCGGAACACCAGAAAGGCATGATGTCCTCGCTCGAACATCTAAAGCTGCTATTGGAGAGACAGACTTAACGGTCGACCAAATGCGTTGGAGCGGCGCATAAAAAGACGTCCCGTAGCTCAGCAGTCCCCAGACGGGCATTCCGGGCAGGAGTCGTCGATCGAATCCAAAACGTCGTCGACTTCGGACACCGCCTGATCCGGAGAGAAGCCTCTCGGTGGGTCTTGTCGAGCGATGACCAAGGCGTGCTCGCGCGCGTGCTGGTCGGCCCGGTCTTTGGCCTAGCCGTGATCCTCGCATTCGTAGATAGCGCCCGCCTCCTGTTATACGTCGATGGCCCAGCCGCAGATCGCCGGCCGTCGTTCTTTCGTCATCAGGATCGAGATGGCTCCAGCCAGGACGAATCCCTGCGCTGCCCGCGTGTTCCCGGCGGTTAGCCAGAGCAGGGAGCGCGAGGATCGCACAACGAGTGACGGCCCACGGTTCTGCACGGCTATTCTCTCGAACTCCAACGCGGGCGGTTCTGAGCCGCTATCGCTACAGAACAATTGCAACCTTCGGAATTGAGTTACAGCTATAGCGTAGCGTCGGAACCCGTCCGCTCGATGAGAGCGAGCTGACGCAAGGAGCGCCGGTTTCCTGCAGGACGGAGATCGCAGCCGTGCAGGGTCCGCTTAAGAGGTCGCCTGGCTAGAGGACGGTTTCCCCGGAGGCCTCTCACAACCTATATCGTGCGGTCACGATCACCCCGAAGTGACGTAAGATGAGGTCACATGTCTTCAAAAACTGCACTAGCACCCGCGCTTTACTATCATCCCGAGAAAGGCCAGCTAATTGCGCTGGCTTCTTTCAATTCTCAATTCCGCGGCTTCGTGGAGGAAATGATTGCGCTCGAAGAGATGCAATGTTTTGCGCATCATCAAAACCTGTATGTTCCTCTGAGCGATATTGAACCCTACAGTGTAACAGATCTTGATGAAGAGTTCGGCGACAAGATGATCCCGCCTGATCCACTATTTGGGACATTCTCCGTTTTGGCCCAGTTACGGAAAAGCAAAGCTATTCCAGCAATGCGGTCAAGGCTTCCCAAACTGCCTACGCAATTCTCACACTCTTTGGATTTACGAGTTGCCTCGTCCAACCCATTTTGCCGCAAATTGGTGGCACTGAACGTGTTAAAGTTTTGGAGCGATGTTGCCTTCGTCAGCGCCAACACCGCCAGTGAAGCCGAAGCTACACAAGTACGAGAAGCCTATCAAAAACTCGCCGCCGAACCCAGTTCAGGCGGCTTTAATGACAAACTCGGACTGTTCCACAAATTGCTGCTTGCGATTGCGATTCCGGAACCGTTTGAGAAGTTTGATTGGTTGTGGTCCGCAGGGCGGGGACGTTTGTCTGTACCACGGGAGCAGCAGACTGACGCGCTCGACATTCTTAAGAAGTTTACTTGGACCTTCTCCGGCTATCGATGGGATCTCGAAGGCAGCGAGGGACCTCGCTGCTTGATAGGCCAGTATCTACAGCTCGCGGAGTTAGTCGAGGCGGACTGAGATAACTCTGTTGCGCTAATCGCTAGAACGAGTTGCCACCGACGCGGCAACGCCATCGATGTGGCTCGCTCGTTGGTCTCGCATGGTCGCGTCGGCCGGGATTAGAATACGAGAAGGATCGTGTACAGCCGCAGCCGACACGTCGGTTGTGCACAATTGTTGGCTCGCCTAGTGTACCCTTTTTGAAGCAAGCTCCCACTTCTGGTGGATCCGCAAAGAGGCTACTAGGACTTCGCGAAGGTGAGATTGATCCACTATTGCGCTTGGTGATCCACGGAATTCAGAACGAAACGCATTTCTGGAGTTTCGCTCGCGACTTTTAGAAGTCACCTGCGCGCCCACTATGATGTCTAGTGGATGGGCGAGAGGCCAGTGCTTCCACCCGAAGGAAAGCTATCTGGATTGATTCATCCACCGATACCAGTTCTTCTCTCGAAACCCCCAACAAGCCATCAAATTGGAAGACTTTCCAATTCTCAGCACATTTCTCGTCCGGTCTGAGAGCGGTTTGGACCTGACACGATCCCTACGTTAATGAGACCTCGTCGGCAAATCTTGCAAGCAGGCATGTGCTCCTGCCGACGCGAATAACGCTCCCCTATTAGGGCAAGAATGGGCGGGGTTTGGACTGGTTGGGGCTGGTGAAGCGCAGCATATTATCAACCCCTTACGCCGGCATAGCCGGCGCCACCACTACCTCCACTACCACCACTCACTCCCTACCATGCCGGCTCCCACCCTCTCCCTCCGCTATACGCCGGCCGATCTCCTTGCATGTTTCCGGTCAGGGTTGAAGGTTGCGCAAGTCAGCGAGGCGGCCCCCTCCAAAAGCTTAGATTTGCAAGCTCCAGATGAGCTCTTCCTCTTCTGCGATTCGTTTCAGGTTTTCGCGATGTTGCCGGCCCTCATCGATCTCTCGGCCGGCGTACAGCTCATTCCAGTCATACCGCGCCAAGCGAGATACAAAGGCATCTCTCTTCTGAGCATCCTTCCCGATATTATGGGATGCCTTACTCAAAGATATTCCGTCAGGCACATCGAGAGGGCGCCCCTTGACATGCCAAACTTTCAAAAGCTGACGATACGTCCGCTGTTGATGGACTCCTCTTTCGTCGATCCACACCTTTCCGCGCGGAGATTCGAACGTCTTCATCAGGTACCTGTACCAGCGCCAAAGGTTACGTACTTGAGCTTCCTCCCAGCGTCCATAGCCGCGGATCACACGGAAAGCATTTGCAGGGAAATGTTTTCCGGTGAGGCGACGCAATGCAGATCGCGACCACGCGTCAAACTCTTTCTTCAAAGTTGGGGGCAAGTTGATTAAAACGTGACTATGAAATCCGCGTCCCGCTACACTTTCGTGCACGTACACGTACCGAAGGTCCGTTTTGGTCAGAACAGATCGAGAGGATTCCTTGCCTCGGATGCCGCTCTCCGCGTGCAACCACCTGCGCGTTTCATCTAGGTAGCCACCTAGAATTTTAGCTCCACTCTCCTCATTCAGACCCATCATGGACCAGACAACGACGATGTGCGTATTCAGGATGACCCCCTGCCACAGCGAATACGCAATCGCATCGTAGATTTTATGGACGTCTTTTTCCGTTAGCGGAGACCGCTTTAACTTTGGTGCCGCCGGCCAGAATGGGTTCATCATAGGACGCGGTGGACGATAATCTGCCGGCTGCTCGAACGGCAATGGCTCCTTAATATGCGACCAAAGCTCGCGACCGTGCTCAAACAGAAATGCTGCCAACCCGGGATCAGGTCCGGCCGACACTGCTGGCCTCTGGCTTACCGATGCTTGATCAGCATTCTGCCGACCGGGCGACTGCAATGGCGCACTATGTCCTTCTTCGGGCGGCTCTTCATTGGGTGCGGGGGTCGCAAACCACTCTGGTTTCGTCTTCGCTAGCCAATTCAAGCGGCTTCGAACTCGGAAGTCTCTGTAAGCCTCTCCCGGGAGCCGTTTGCGCGGGCCTATGATCCACTCGATCATCCTGGCATCTTCAGAGTTCCCGATCCGCGCACGAGCAAGAAACTCACCCAGTTGTGGATCTCCCTCGTAAAGGTATCCCCATTCGCGCAAGGTACGCGCTAGCTCTGCGGGCTCTAGCGAACCCAGGTTTGAAATGATCTCGTCATTTGGCATCTCAGTCTCCGATTTTGCGGGCCAGTAGAGCGCACGTGCGAACGCACTCCATAAGGGTTTGATTTCACTATCTCTTTTTAGGGGGGCCTATGGTCCGTTTCCAAAACACTCGTTTTGAGCTTCCAAAACGTGCGTTTAGCTGCGGTTTCGAGCGCTAGTCGGAGTGGACATCCCGGCCGGATCGTCGCCCGCAACTCCAACCTCAACAACGACCGGCCAGTTGATCACGCGCTTCAGCCTTGCAGATCCCCAACGCTTATGGACAGCCCCGATAAAGTTTTGCAGCAAGATCAGGTGTAGCGACGACGGAGTCCTCTCGATCCGTTGGATAACTGGCCATCGCTTCATGTGCTGAACTAGTTCAGGAAGCGTCCACGTCGCCCGCATAACGGCACGGCGCCGGAAATCCTTGTCCCAGCCATCTAAATTTCGGTTGTCCTCAAGAGAGTGCGAAACATCGCGCTCGGCTCGGGACAGAAGTGGCGCCAAGACGCTTGTCGAGAACCAGCCAAAGACTTCGTTGATGTCCTCGCAGACCGTCCGGTCAATTGCCGGCTTCGCCCGCGGTATCAGTTGGCCCCAGAAATAGCTCAATCTGACTACGACTCCACCTTTGGCGACCAACCGCTGAACTTCAGACATAACTGCGGGGCGGTCTGCCTGGTGGGCTTGTTCGACAAGAATAAAGTCGAAAGCTCCGGCTTGCAGGCCCGTTTTTTCCAGGGGAGCATATCGGTATTGAATTGCCGGACGAACGGGAAGCGGCATCAGGTGCAGTGGCCGCTCCGTCGTCTCTGCAAAGTAGCGATGAATCGCACCCGCTGAACTCAGAGGCTTCGCCTTTGCTCGTGAGATGACGCCATTGTCCGGATGAATCACTGTTGCATTTGAGAGGTGCTCGGCAATTTGGACCGCGAATGCGCCGTCCCCTCCGGAAAGAATCAGGGACCGTCCATTTCTGACGAAACGATTGCGTATAGTGGAGATAATGCCGAGCAGTTCGTACGAGGCTACTGGCCCGAAAACGGTCGTGAAACTTGGGCGGCTAGCTAAATCGGTCATAAACTGGCTCCTCTGTAATGCAGAGGCTCCAGCACGCTCGCCTTCCCTATAGTGAGTCGGACAGTACCGATCTCTGCCCTACTCTATTCAGATAAGGGCCCGAGTAATTGCGGGCCAACGCGAAAATAGTCGCTTCCGCGGTAACTTGTCGCACCTAGCGGGTCGACGCTTTCGGCCCTTCTCCTATAATTGATGTTGCGCGCTTGAAGGGCCTGAAGACGTGAACTGTCAAACGCCATCCGGAATTGCCCCCTTTGCGTCATGAAGAAATGCCCCCTCGGGTTCATGATGTCGGTGGAAGGTTGGCTCCGCCGCTGACGGGACGGAGGGAGACGGAGCCGACCGGAGGGCCGTCAGAGGCGGGCGGCTTGATGAGGCCGCTCTCTCGCTTGGTGCGGAGCCGATAGCTGTCGCCGCGGATAGTCAGCACGTGGCTGTGGTGCAAGAGCAGGTTAGGATGGCAGTGGCGACGACCGGATCGGCGAATACGGTGCCCCATTCGGGAACGCTGCGGTTCGACGTGGTCAGCATGGCGCCGGTTTCATAGCGACGGCTGACCAGCTTGAAGAACAGATTCGCCGCGTCGGGCTCCAGCGGCAGGTAGCCGAGTTCGTCAATGATCAGCAGCTTTGGCTTCGCCGGCGCGAGCAGTTTCTCGTCTAGGCGCCGCTCGCCCTGCGCCTTGGCCATGTCAGCGACCAGGGTCGTCGCCGTGGTGAACTTCACCGTGTAACCGGCCAGGATCGCCTCTCGCCCCAGCGCGATCGATAAGTGCGTCTTACCGACGGCCGGCGGGGGCGAGCAGCCGCACGTTCTCGCCGTTGGCAATCCAACGGGACGCGTCCAGGTCGCGGATCTGGTTCGGATCAATGACGGCGGCGCCTCGAAGTCGAAGCCGGCAAGCTCCTTCACGGCCGAGAAGTGCGAGTTTCAGCGCCACTTCGATGCGGCGATGCGGGTGACCTCGTATTCCTGCAGTGAAGTACGTGCCGATGCCGGCAAGAACTTCGCCTCGTCAATCGCGAACAACGCTCCGCCCACAGCGCAAGAATACCCTCGCAGCAGCTGCCGGAGAGCTGGTTGAGTGTCAATATTATCTACCCCTTCCGCCGGCATCGCCGGCACCACCACTACTCTCTCCCTTCGCCTCCACCCTCTACCCCACTCTCTACCTTACCCACTGTTCTACCTAGCACCTCTCCGAAGGTCTCGCGCACTACTTTAATGGTGTCTCCTTAGCGACCGACAGGACTTATCAGCGGCCGCCCGTGGACAAAGCGCCATGGCCCCTAAGGGTCCACCTACACTATCATGATCACCGGCGGAGCTTCCGTGCTTGCACCAGGTCGCAACTTCACAGCTCGGGTTCTGAATCTCTCAGGCATTAGCCACCATGAGGTTCTGCATGCAAACTACAGCTCTCGCCGATATCAAGCCTCTCTCGCGCGTTCCGCTCATCCCCGAACACATTGTTCGACGCCACAACGTTCATTTCGAGATCGATACCCGCTTCCGCCGCGCGGCCCGCTTGCTGCAGTATCTCTGGCTAACTGATCACGGCATCCCGACCGGCATTCATATCCAGGGAACGGGCGAAGACGCCGTCACCATGGACATCGGCTCGTGCCTCAATGTTGAAGCCGCCGAAGCCGGCAAAAACTTCCTGTCGCCGGCCATTCATGGACTGGTCCGCCACGAACTAATCATGCGCGAGGAAGGAGCGATGATCGATGAGGATCGCCTCTTCAGAAATGCGCTGAGTTCAATGCCTTTGGTCTTCAATCTATTTGGCCCAATGGTCATCGATCTTCGCCTCGCGACGGCCGTGTTCCAGGGCCTGTTGCCGGATTTCGTCAATTCTGTCGAACGTATTCGCTTCGAGCACTCGCCGGGGCGCCACGATGAGCGTTTTCTCCTGGACGGCACGGCGGTCGATGTTGCCATGAATGTCATCACGCCGGATGGTGAGGAGGCAACCGTCTACGTCGAAGTAAAGTATTCGGAGGACATGACCGGCCCGGCAGCTCGGCTACGGCCCCGTTACGATGAAGCATCGAAGCAGGCTGGGCTTTTCAAAGATCCCGATAGCCAATTGCTTCGATCCCTCGCCCTTGAACAGTTCTGGCGCGAACATATGATGGCCCAACTGGCCGTCAATCACGGTGTCACGCCGCAAGCCAGATTCATCACCATAGCTCCCAGGCTCAATCGCCGGGTTAATGCTGCCTGCCGTGTCTACAGCAGTGAATTGCTCAAGGTCGATGAGAAGGATCGCGATCGCGTAGGCTTTCAATCCCTTGATCTGGAAGTTGTTATCAAGGAACTCGCCAAGACTGGCGCTTCCGAAATAGCCGGTAAGCTCTGGGTTCGGTACTGCGACTTTGAGCGGGTTTACCGACTCGCTCTGGATGAATATCCAGACACCGCATGCTTGAGCACCACGGTCGGCGGACCTGCTGCGCCCGGGAAGTCGTCGAAGAGCCGCCAGCGCCGACCGTCGAAGACGTTGAACCCTTCATCCAGCGCAAACCAATGAGGAGCGGTCTTATGTCCAACATAGACCTCCTCACGGTAGCAGATCGCGTCCAACTCCTGGTCAACGCAATCAACGGCGGCGATCACGCCCCCGTATTGAAATTGTTCACACCAGACGCGCAGGCAACGTGGCTCATCACTGAAGTTGATCCCGACGACCCCGACCGCCTCTTCGGATTGTGCGACCTAGGCCTCGGATGGCCGGAACTCGGCTACGTTTCCCTTGCCGAACTGTCAAAGCTCCGCGGGCCCCTTGGGCTGCCCATCGAACGTGATGCTCATTTCGCTCCTGAGAAGCCATTGTCCGCGTATGCCAAAGACGCGCAGGTCAGAGGCAAGGTCGTGGCATAATCCCACTCATCAAGGGATCGTCCGCAAGTTGGGTGCGGACGCTGGAGGCGTTGGACCACAGGGCCAGCGCCTCCAGTCGCAGTCGCGCATGGGGACCTGCAAAACATTCGGCTGTCGCTTTACGCGACCACCCCAGTGAGAACATCTTGACAAGCCAAGGCTCGCTGTAAGCTAGCGGCGCCGGACCGATCGCGAAAGAGGCCCAATCGTCCGTATGCGCGCTTCCGATCAAGACACCTATATCGGTCGTGCCGCCTGCACGACTTGAATTCTAGGCGAGGTGGTAAAGGAGAAAACATGAAGGACGATCGCTCGGAAAAATGCGTGCAAGAGAGAGGGAGAATCTTCGGAGTTACATCCGCTCTTGTTGTGGAATATCCGGGTACACACTCCGGCAGCCGGCTCTGCAATTACAATTTGACCTTCTACGATCCAGTCTTCTGCAATGATCCAGATCAACAGGAGAAAAACAGGGAGACGCGTGGCTATCGAGAGACGGAACGAAGTCGCGGGAAGTTCGTCCCGCCCATCGCGAGTGGCGCACTGAGAGACGAACTGATCATACTTGCGGGCGCGCAAATGAGCGCTTCCGATGTGGTCCACACGCTTCGAAACTTCGCCGATGAGATAGAGAAGCACGGCTTGTGGATTGGAATGTACGGGGATGAATTTATCGTTGAAACTATGGACCGCACCTTAACGACCGGATAGTCGGGCCAATCACGAGAAGTCGCAGTCATTGGACAGCCCGTCGAATAGCCTGATGCGCGATGATGGCGGTAGACATGTCAATGAGCGCCTGAATCGTTCATGACCAACGGAACGCCCAATGATTCGGTGCTGGACTGTTGAACCCATACTCAGTTTCAAATTCGGACGCGATCTCTTTGCCTGTCCAAAAAACTGAATGGACCTCATCCGAGAGGCCCTTTTCGCATTTCTGCTCTGCGGCCATGTGTACTAGAGCTATGGAGATACGCTGGTTAAGGCATCAGCGCTGTTTAGCGGACCGAGCGTGAAATTGCGGGGCCGGCCATCGCATCAGCGCGTTATCGTTCCTGGTCGAACAGTTAGTAATATCGGCCTTTGCCTCACGGTATGTTACCACTGCCTAGTTTCCAAAGCGCTTTCGATCTGTGTAAGCCGCGGCATATTTATTGAATCCCAGGTGGCCATTCTCGGGAAGAACAATTCACTTTGGGTTTTCTTATGTACGACAGTCAACGTCACCGCTCGAAACCGTCCTACTTGCCAGCGGTCCGAGAGACCACAAAGCAAGGCGAGGCCGCGCACTGCTGCGGAGAGCCTCCTCCGAAGGCTTCGTAGTGTACTCAGCCGGAGACATGGTCTACTTCTGGACTGGGCGTGGCTCATACGGCTCCGCCACCGTCACCGGCGTCACCGACGATCGCCTCTTCCTCAATCCCGAGCCTGAAGCTCATAAGGGCTCCGACTATCGCATCCTCCATTCCGGCGCAGAATGGTGGCTCCCGCGCAACATCGGCGTTCCACTCGACCAAGTCGACACCCCGCCGCGCTTCTGGTACGTCAACTTTCTAGCTAGCTTCTGGCGCTGGGCCTTCATGTTCCAGCGCCTCGCCCCCACCCCTCATTCGCCCCGCCGTGGCTTCCGCTTCGAAGCTTACGTCGCGCTGGTCAAGCCTTCCCCGGCCGAATGTCAAAAGGCGCCCGACGAACTCAAGTACTCTTCACGAAGAGCAACGAGATTAAGCGCCGCCATCCAAATTTGTCTCAGCACCTTATACTCCGCAGCCGCGAGCTCTCCCGCAACTTGTGCGCCGTCATCCTGAATAGGTTGTGCAAAGAGTGGGGACACACATGGATTTCATCGCTTTCTTTCTGCACGTCAAGGAAGCCATTTCAAAAAGGCTAGCGACATATACACTCGACGTTCCCGGAGCGCTGAGGACTGGCGTCATCCGCGGATGCACTGCCGTTGCCCTGTCGATGGCACTCTTCGTTGGCTATACGTTACTCCGCGAGGACAGCGATTTCAAACCCGGCCGCATGCCACAATGCGATAGCGCGTTCACTCGCGATCTCCTTACGAGGGTGGTCAACGAGTCGATTGCCGGGCAGCGAGGCATCAGGCTGCTCCAGGTCGATGAAGTCGCAGATTTCGCTGTCCAAGCACCTGCGAGGGCAGGCGACCCGCAAGCCAACTCTCGAAGCTGCAGCGCCTTCGTCCGCACTAACGCAGGCAAGGCTATTCTATTTTTCCAGCTGACCTGGGGAAGTCCCAAAAAGGATGAGGTTTGGCTCGAGATCACGCAATCGTCTCTCTAGTCGGAAGGCTTTGAGTGCCTCGTGCTTCCCGGTACCGACCCCGAGATCACGCCTTGCCCGAAGGGTTGGCCGACGTGGTCTTGTCGGTCGCAATGTGGGAATTATCTTTGACCGTCGAACCCGCTCACACCGCTTCGATGCAGTATCCAAGTTCGAGAACAACGCTCCCCTCCTAGATCAAGAATAGGGACGAATCGGCTGGTTGAGGGCTGGCAGTCGGCTTATATTATCTACTCTCTTCCGTGCCGAACGGCACTCCCTACTCTCTACTCCCTACCCTCCCCTGCTCGCACCACGTCTTTCCACAAGGGCTAGGACGGCGTCGTGTCGGTGCCGACGCCGTTCTGGTTGCCGACGTCTGCGGGCTTCGTCGCCGATGTGCTCGTGATCTGGTGGAAGAAGTAAACTGCTGTGTTCGACCTGCAGTTTGAAGACGATGGCGTAGTTGCAGTCAGCGCTCTGGGCAAAAAGTGGCTTCGATGTTGATGTGGACGCATCTACGTGGCCCAGGGACGACCCCTACAATGCCGACGCCATCTCGGCGTATCGACAAAAGGCGTTGGCAAGTTGCATCTGACGAGGAGTCCGACACTCAACCTCAAATAAGCGCGGCGAGGCGACGACGATACAAATGCACTTCGCTCGAGAGACAGCGACGTTAAGTCGATTGGCGCTGTAAAGGAATTCCATTCCGCCCGGTGCGTCCGCATGACTGGAAGTTGCCATTGAATAGATCACGATGGGCGCCTCTTGACCCTGAAACTTGTCCACAGTGCCAATGCGAGCGCCGGGAATTCGCTCCTGAAGCTCGAAGACTTGCGCGTTGTACGGCGCGATCATCAGAACATCGTCGAGTGAAATCGGCGACTCATTGCCTTTTCGATCGATCCAAGTTGCGCCCGATCCCAGGAGATCCGCAATGAGGCCCCGGATCGCGTCGGCTTCCTCCGGGGACGAACTCTGATTACCGTAGTGCTCGACCGGCAGGTACCGGAGGCCAGAGCCGTTAAGTCCGGAATTGATCCTGATTTCCTGCCGCTCAAGTCCTGGCCGAGAATTTAGGCGGCCTTCGTAGAACAGTTCCGAATTGAAGGCACAGATGAGCGGATGGAGCCGCCACGTTTCGGCGAGGAACAAACCCCGATCGGCCGGAATGGTGGCATGAGGGCCGAGAACATGGTCCAGGGCCGAGACTCCGACGCCATCGGGATGGCTTCCTTGAATCGGCTGCTCCAATTGCCGCGGGTCTCCCAGGAGAACGACGCTCTGAGCAGCCTGTGCGACGGCCAGCACGTTTGCGAGAGCCATCTGCGCGGCTTCATCGATGAACAGCACGTCGACGCTAAGGCGTGCGTCCGGCCGGGCCCAGAAATACGATGTCCCGCCGCCGACGGAACAGTTCGTCTGCAGCGCACCGAGGGCATGCTCGTTCTTCTTGACGAACTTCAAGCTGTCGAGATCGTCTTCTTGATGCTTCTCATCGACCTTCTGAACGCAGCGGATCGGAAGACCTTCTTCGGCTGCAGTCTCGACGACCTCGTCGAGAAGATTGCGGATGACCTTGTGGCTATTGGCTGTTATCCCAACTCGCTTTCCTGCTCGCACAAGAGCGCAGATCATGCGGGCCCCGGTGAATGTCTTCCCGGCGCCTGGCGGGCCTTGAACCGGATAGACGCTCTGGTCCAACTCAAGTGCGACCCGCATGGCGGTCTTCAAACTATCTTCGCCCACAATCTGCAGGCTCTCTCCCTTCAGCCGCGGCGCGGCCGATAGGAGAAGATCACGCGCAGCGCGGTGCTCGCCGGCTCCTTCGATTCCATTCTCCGCCACGTACAGCCCCAGCCGGAAGAGAGCCTCGGGACGCTCGTCGCGATCCAGCGATTTGTGGGCGAAGACGGCTTCCGGATGGAATTCCGCTGTGTCGCCTCGCTTCTTGATGTCGATGGTGCGATCTTCATGCGAAATGGCGACGACGCTACCGAACTTCTGCCCGCCTACGCTCCTGAGCTCGCTGTCGGGCCGAAGATCGGTATCTTGAAGGACAAAGCTGTACCTATGAACAGGCACCTTTGGGGTGCCGCCTACTGCTTCCTTGAACGAAAGCCCGGAGAGACCAGCACGTTCGTGGAGCAGGTCCTCGGCGGAAAGATCACGTAGCCGGAAATATTCCCACCAAACGGCCTTCTTCTCCCGGCCGTGAAAGTCCAGCATAAAAGCCAGCAGCCAGCGGGCCTGCTGCTCGACCGTCCGCTCGGCGACGTCGTCTGGAATGACTTCCGTAAGCCGACCGACGAGTACTGCCACCCTCTTCTGCCAATCGCCGAGCTTTTCGCTGACCTCCGCGGGTTTTGGAACGGGCCGTTCGATCACTTCGCCGCTGGCAATGAGACTGGCGCGCAGTGCTTCGAGCCACTCCCGCAGCGCGGCCGTCGAGTCGCAGTCGTCCTTATTGTAACCGCGGATCGTATCTTTGTCCGCATCGGGAACGCCGGCGGCATCTGCCATTTCGAGGCGCGCCTGAATCCTGGCCATGACCGCCCCGACGTCCTCCAGCGGAACGCCGCGCGTAAACGAGTACAAGGGCTCCAGCTTCTTGATCGAATAGCCCTCCACGCTGGCGCGAATCCCGTGGCGGACGACGGCGAACAGATCGACAAAGATCTCGGCACGCAAAAGGTTGTCGACTTCATTCTCGCGCGAGGCGTAACGGCCCATGAGGCGCTTCATGGTGGCCGGTTCGTACGGCGCGAAATGGTAGATGTGCAGGTCGGGGTAGGATTTGAGGCGCTCTGTCACGAAGTCGACGAAGCGCTCGAATGCGGCCCGCTCTTCCCGCCGGTCCGAAGCCCAGTCGCCGACGTAGGTCGGCTTCCCTTCGTGATCGAGGAACGAGTAGCCGAACAGGAATTCCAGGCCGCCTTCCCCAACGAAAGGATCACCCTCGAAATCGAAGAAGATGTCTCCCCGAGACGGCGCGGGAAGCCGTGACAGGCCGAAGCCTGCGATCGGCGGTAGCGCCTCGTACTTCATCGAGCCGCTCGTTCTGCCTTCGACCTGAATTCTCGCCTGCTCGCGTACCTTTTCGTAGCTTTTGGCAGCTCCGCGTTCCGGCCTCCATTCCAGGGGGATGGGCATGGCGGCGAGCGCGGCCGCGGTGCCGACTCCGCGTCTGGTCAATTCTCCGATCTGCGACTTGCTGATGCCGGCTACCAGCGACAAGTGGTCGTCCCGCCGCCTTCGATCGTCGCAATCGCGGCGCCACCGGCAAATGTCGCAATGTTCGATCGGTTCGGGATAGGCGGCGCCGGCGCCGTTGGTGATCGCCGTTTCGAGGCTGGATCTCACATGCCGGTAGTAGGCTGAGTAGTCGGCGATATGGTAGGTTTCCGGCTCAAAATTCGTACCCGGGGTTACGACGTGGGCCGCAGTCGGCTCGACACCCTGCATCGCGGAAAGCATGTCCGAATACAGCGATATCTGCAGAACCGTATTCCCCTTCGTTTCGCGCGCGAGCTTCGTATCGGTAACTTCGTACGACCAAGCGCCGAACCGGCTCGGCGTTTCCACGCGGCGGAGCACGTCGGCCCGGCCGTTCCAAGTCCCCGATTGCAATGCTCCTTGAACGATGACCGCATCGCCGCGGGTCATGGCTTCCAAGGTCGCCGAAATGGACTTGGGATCGAGCCCCACTCCATCGATCACCGTCACGGCCATGCCGAGCGTCTTCAGGTGATCGATGAAGGCTTGTTCGTGCGCGGCACCTCGCTCGGCAAGGGTCTCGAGAACCGGATCCCAGACCTTGGGCTTCTGGAGCTCGCCCTTGGCCACCTTGAGGTCGAGTTCCGTCAAATACGTACAGTTCAGGTGCCCGACCAGATCGGTCGAACTCAGGTGCAAATTTCCGCCGACGTTCTGCATTCCCCACCACAATGCCGTTCGCCGGCGACCCTACTCGGCCGTCTAGCGTGCGCCCATTATGCCATTTTCCTAGGCGATCGGGCTCGAAAGAGGCGAGTAATCTACTATAGTCGCGCAAAGAGTGTGGACGGGGGTTGAGCTTGGTGGGGGCTGGTACGGTCGAGAAGGCGAGATGGCTGCGCGATTTGCTCCGGTTTCTGCCCTTGCGAAGCCAATTCGTCCTGTCGGGCAATACCAGGGATCTCCAGATCCATGAGGCCGCGCCCGGCCAGGTTACATCCGTGTCCCTGGCCAGAGCGCTGCCGGACGCGCTGAAGGACGCCGGCTATGGCCGGATCGCGAGCTTCGATCTGTTGAACGGCTTTCGAGCTCTCGAACCGTCCGACGATACCTTTCTGACGCATCTTGGACTGTCGCCCGCGAACGGAACCGCTGCCGGCGGTATCGATCTGTTGGCCTCGGCCCTTGAACGACATGTTCCATCCGACGGCCCGCCCTCGGCCCTCATCATCGACTTCGCGTCGCGCTTGATTACGCGCAGCGAGGCCCTCTCTCCTGCCGAACATCAGCTATTTTCGCGCGCATTGATCCTTTCCCATTCGGCTCGCGCGCGGCCGGCCGGCGATCGCCGTCAGCCATTCTTCAACACGGTCATCTGGATCGTGGACAAGGAAGGAGACCTTCCCGACTGGTTCCTGATCGGCAACCCACGTATTCGGCACATACCGATCGGTCGGCCCGACCACCTGGCCAGGCGGACCATGATCAGCTCGTTGATGCGGGGACTGCCCGGCGCTCAAAATGCCGCGCCGGCCGACCTGGAGAAGTCGACCAATGGATTCGTCGACGAGACTGAAGGACTCCTGCTTCTCGACCTCAGCGCGATCGCACAGCTCTCCCGAAGCGAAAACGTGTCGTTCGATCGCATCTCCGATGCGGTCCGGCGGTTCAAGGTCGGCGTCACCGAAGACCCGTGGCGCAAAATAAGCCACGACAAGATCAGCTCGGCGGACGAGTTCGTAAGGCGCCGCGTGAAGGGACAGGCGCACGCCGTCACTCACATGCTCGACATCGTGAAACGCGCAGTCACCGGCATCGGGCAATCGCCAAGGGGAGGCCGACCGAGGGGCGTCGCTTTCCTTGCCGGCCCCACCGGGGTCGGCAAGACGGAACTCGCGAAGACCATCACTAGCCTGCTCTTCGGCGACGACAGCGCATACATCCGCTTCGACATGTCTGAGTTCAGCGCCGAGCATTCCGATCAGCGCTTGATCGGTGCCCCACCCGGCTACGTTGGATACGACGTAGGCGGCGAGCTCACGAACGCGATCCGGGAAAAGCCATTTAGCGTCGTCCTTTTCGACGAGATCGAGAAGGCCCACCCGCGGATCCTCGATAAATTCCTTCAGATCCTGGACGACGGCGTTCTCACCTCCGGACGAGGGGACCGCGTCTACTTCTCCGAAGCGTTCATCGTCTTCACGTCCAATCTCGGTATCTACACTCCCGGCCCAACGGGCGAGCGGATCGCGAACGTGGCGCCCGAGGAGACGTTCGATGCGGTCAAGCGGAAGGTCCGCACCGAGATCGAAAAGCACTTCAAGCAGGTGCTCAACCGTCCGGAAATCCTGAATCGTATCGGCGAGAACGTGATCGTCTTCGATTTCATTCGCGGAGATGTCGCCAACGAAATCTTCGATCAGATGGTGGACAACCTGCTGAACGACGTCAAATCGCTAGGCTACGACGTGACACTGTCGGAGCAGGCCCGCGCGACGCTGCGTGGTCTGTGTCTAGCGGATCTTTCGAATGGCGGCCGCGGCATCCGCAATCAGGTCGAAGCCCATCTCATCAACCCGCTTTCGCGCGGTCTATTCGATAGCGGCGCAGAAGCAGGATGCCGATTTCGGGTTCTGGAAGTGCAAACCGGGGCATCGTCGACGCTTCGGCTCGAAAGCGAGCCCTAGAGATGACGGCTCACATCTCGGTATCGCGCATCCATTTTCCCGTGACGACTTTAGGACCCGGACGAAGGCTCGGCATTTGGCTTCAGGGTTGCTCCATCCGTTGTCCGGGCTGCATTTCCATGGACACATGGGCCGAAGGACGAGGAAGCACGACGGTCGAAGAAGTCGTCAATTCGGTCATTCCGTGGATATCGAAGGCCGACGGCATCACCATCTCCGGAGGCGAGCCTTTCGATCAGCCCGACGCTTTGTTCGAACTAACGGCAAGAATTAGGTCGAAGACCGAGGCCGACATACTCGTCTTCACCGGATATCCGTGGGCATCCATTCGCGACATGGTTGACGCGTCCCGTGCTACGATCGATGCCCTCGTTACGGGGCCGTTCGACTTCGAGGAAAAGCAGACACTTGCCCTGCGTGGAAGCGACAATCAGGAACTTCACTTCATCACGGAAAAAGGCCGCGCCCGGTTCGCCAGCTTCGAGCGCCAGGCCGACGAACGGGACCGGTCCATCGACGTCATGTTCGACGAAAACGGCGACGTCTGGTTTGCCGGGATACCCGCGCGCAATGATTTTCGCAGACTGCAGGAATTACTCGAAAGCAATGGATCGACACTCGACACCTCCGAGGACAAGCGCATTCTTCCCATGCGGACACGCTCGGCATGATTAGACATTGCCCGAACTGTCAAACCGAGCGTCCCGTCACCGAGTTCTTTTGCGAAGGCACGGTCGACGGTCACAATTGCGGATGGGACCTGTCATCGATCGACCCCACGCCACTTGGCACGTCGCAATCTGGGCCTGTCCCTCCGGGACCGACGCCATCCAATCCGACCTGTCGCAACGGGCACGTCAATTCGCCGGGCGACCTCATCTGCAGCACTTGCGGGGAAATTCTCGACGAACCTGCACCACCCGTACCGCTGCCCGAACCGGGTCCCCAACCAGATACCGAGCCGTCGCCGGTCGAGACCATCATCGATGGCTGGCGTCTTCTCGACAGGATCAAGTCGTCGAGTACCGTTCGCGAACGTTACACTGCTGTGCAGGACACCAGCGGACGTCGCGGGGTGCTTACGCTCTATGCAGCCGCATCGGAGCCAGACGGAGCGATCTACGATCTGCTGCGAAGACTTCCGCGCGACCACGTCGCCGAAATAATCGCGATCGGTCGATGGTGCGAGCGCGCTTATGAAGTCGTCGAGGAATTTCCGGGCGGCACTATCGCGGATCTGTCGCTGGACGCAGGCGATCGGACGGCATTGGAGAGGTTCATCGGCGAACTGGCCCGAGCCGTACATTCGCTGACCGAGGCAGGCCTGCGCCACAGAGACCTTCGTCCTTCCACCATCTTCGTCCGCTCCCGGGATCCACTCGACCTCGCTATCGGCAGCTTCGGTTCCGCACGACTTTCGGAATTCGATCTTGATATCGCCTCTCCGCTTGAGACGACGCGCTACATGGCGCCTGAAGCGATTGCAGGCGGTGTAGCGGCGGCCTCGGACTGGTGGAGCCTGGGGATGATCCTGCTGGAGCGGATCACCGCAGGAGCCTGCTTCGAAGGCATCAACGAGCAAGCTTTCCTGATCCATGTACTGACCAACGGCGTGCCGCTGCCGGAGAATCTGGATCCCACCATGGACCTGCTTCTTCGAGGCCTTCTCGCAAGCGATCGCCGTCAGCGGTGGCAATGGAAGGAAGTTCAGGCCTGGCTGGCGGGCGAAGCAGTGTCTGCGCCTCCAGGGCAGAAAGCCGGCGAAGCCGAGGGTCGGGCATCCATCACACTCGGCGGCAAGCAGTACAGGTCGGCCGGTTCGTTCGCACTTGCCGCTGCCGAAGCATCCAACTGGGATGAGGCAAGAGGTCTTCTCCTGCGAGGAGCGGTGGCGACCTGGGCTACGGAGGCGGGCTTCGATGCCAAATTGCCCGCGGCGCTGCGACAGTTCGCAAGGGTCGAGGAACTGAACGAAGATCTGAGGCTATCGATTTCGTTGAAGACGCTGAACCCGTCGATGCCTTTGATCGTCCGGGGAAACATCGTTACACCCGGCTGGCTGCTCGACCATCCCGACGACGGCTTCAGCCTCATCACGGGCCCGGCTCCAGATCTTCTTCGAAAAGTCGATGCGGACGATCTGCTTTGGCGACTGAAACTGCGCGCCGAGATCGTGCGGAAGCGCTTGGAACAACTCGATATCGACGTCGAGGAGGACCTGCTTCGCGTGCATCTCCTCTCGACGTCGATGGCCCGTTTGTCGGCTCTGTGGGAGGAGAAGCGGAGGCTGCTTCCCGACACCGACCATGCCGGCATCGTTTCGCTGGTGGAGCGGCGACAGTCGGGCGAAGAGGATCTGATAATTCTCCTCAGCGCATCGCCGAGCCAATTCCGCTCGGTGGAGGAGGTAATCGAAGAGGCGGCCAAGCAGGCTTCATCGGCAGGCTTGAGCGCCTTTTCGAAGGAGGAGGCTGCGGCGCGACTTGCGCGGCCTCGTCGTGAAATCTACCAGGCCGTCGACGAGCGTATACAGAACTTCGCCAGGTGCGATATCGCGACGGTCGACGAATGGGCCGACGAATTTCGTCTCGATCGACGCATGCCGATCGGTCGGGCGCTCGCACTTCTCTCGGTTCCGAAAGACGCGTGGAAGCCGCTTGCCAAGCAGGGCTACGTTTCGACCATTCTTGATTTTTTCGCGAAAAGGATATCTGGCGGCGTACTGCGCGGACCGCTGACGCGGATGCTCATCGGCAAGACCGCGCGGATAGATCTTACCGAGTTGAATACGCCGCGACTGCCGGGTTCAGAGATCCTCAGCCTTCTTTTGGCTAGAGCCGGCCGAGCAGTGAACGTCGATCCTGCCGCATTTTCCGAGAACGAGGGACTGGAACGCAGACTGCGGTCTCTCCATTCCCATGCACTCCTCTACAAGCGAGATACCGGGATCGACGGTCTATACATGGGATTTCCGTTCTTGCTCATGCGAGACGGGAAACCGAACACGAAGCCGAGGATCGCGCCCGTCCTGCTCTGGCCGGTCAGCGTGTTGCCCGAGGTCGGAAACCGCGGTCACGTTACGATCGGGTACGGACGCGAAAAGAACGCCGAGACGGAAGCCGAACACGTCGTCGTCAACCCAGCCCTTGAAGGCATGGTGGGAATTCCCGAAGCAAGACGATGGCAGGAAGCGGCGAACGAGCTCCTTACCCGTGGCAGTCTCACGGCTCAGGATGTCATGGACGCGTTCAGCCAGCTCGCCACGCCGATAGGAAGCGAGTTGACGCCCCTTCCCGGGAAAGACGTCAAGGTCGGCTCGCACGAACGACAAATCGTGCCGGCAGCCGTGCTGTTCCATCTCGCCTTTATGGGGCAGGCGGTCATGAAGGACCTCCAGCTCCTGAGAGGAATGCCGCCCACGGCGACCGCGCTCGAGGCAGCCCTCCGTCTTACGGATCAGAAGTCGGGGCCGCCGGCGCCGGCCCCGGTGCGGGAGATCGATCGCTACTTCACGGCCGACAGCGACCCCTCCCAGGAGGCGGCTGTGATCGAGGCTCGACAGGCACCGGGCCTCGTCATTGAGGGGCCGCCGGGGACGGGCAAAAGCCAAACCATCGTCAACATGGTGGCGGACGCGATCGGCAGAGGCAAATCGCTGCTTGTGATTTGCCAAAAGCAACCGGCAATCGACGTCGTCAGGAAGCGCCTCGAAAGAGAGCGGCTCGGTGACCGGTTCGTCATGATCACGGATGCGACGCGAGACCGCGAGTCTATCGTCGGCTCGATCCGTTCCCAGGTCGAAGCCCTGCATAGTCGTCCCGCGGGCGGCTCGCCCGCCTGGAAGCGCGATCGCGAACGATTGGCGGCTCGCATCGACGTGCTCGAAGCGGAACTCGATCGCCAACAGGCCGCCTTGCACGAAGTCGAAAATCGGACGGGTTTGACCTATCGCTCGCTGCTCGGTGAACTCCTGGCCATCGAGGAAAACGAGCCGAAGCCGATCGATGCGCCGGCGCTTCGTTCGCTACTATCGGATTTGCATCCGTCAGACATCGCAACGGTCGAGGAGAATTGCGGACCGCTTGCGAGATATTGGCTTCCGGCCAAATTCGAGGGCAATCCCCTATCCTCTCTCAAGGTCTTCAGCCCGGACCGCGGAACGGCGGAGGAGTTCGGTACATCCCTCCGTGCCTTCTCGGACTTGGAGGCAGGACGCGAGAACGCGGAAGCGGAGACCGCGGACTCGTTGAAGATTTCAGATTTTGATGCCTTCAGACAATGGCTTCGGACGGCCGAGAAACTTCGCTCGATCAGCGAGGGCCTTTGCGCCAATCTCGGACGCTGGCTCCCTATGTTTAGAAGTCCCGAGGGCGGCGGGTCCAAGGGCACGAATATGCTCGCCGGCCTCGTTTGGCTTGAGGAACGCCTCGCTTCGCTTGATCCATCGGCTCACCAGCCGGAGCAGGTTCGGAAACTGGTGGGTGTCAACGACGACGAGCTAAGATCCGCTTCGGAACTGGCGTCAGCGGTACTCCAGCCAGCGAAGGGATTGGCAATGATCAATCCCATGCGTTGGCTTCGAAAACGTCGTCTTCGCGCTCTGCTGACGACCATGGGTTTTGCCAACGACGACCGGACCATCTCGTCTTTCCATCGCGGGGCCGAACTGGAGTTGGTGCTCAGGCCGCTGAGGACCCAGTTGGCCGGATATCTAACCGCGCTTTTCGGCAAGGCTCCGGATCACGACGTTGCACCCGGCAAGCTCGCCGAGTTTTCCGGAAACCTGCATTCGATACTTGCGATGGTCCACAACCTCGTGACCGTCATCGATGACTGCCCCAACCGGGGTGAGTTCGACCGGGCAGCCATGACCGGCAAGGTCGAAGGTTTCGACTGGTTCTTCGGGCGGGCGGATCGCGCCCTCCGAAGGCAGGATGTCCGGCAGCAAAGCCATGCGGCTTTGGACGATCTCACCCGATATATCAACGAGAGTTGGATCGAACCACGACGCGCGACGATCGACGCCGGCCGGTCCAACGAGGCCGCCCTCGCCGAAATACTCCAGGCGTTACCTATGCTGGTGCCATATCAGGAATTTCGGCTCCGCTCCGTTCGTCTCGGCGACAAGGAACGCGCTATCTTCCGCACTCTTCGCTCGAAGGAGGCTGAACTCTCCTTGATCGGTACCGGCGATCTCGATTCTTGCATCCGTGCAACCATCGGACGGGAGGCGCGGCTGGCCTGGAAGAGCGCGATGGAAGCCTCCAATCCGGAAGTCCTCCTCGATAGCGGAGCGGTCGAAGCGAAGGTGGCGTCGCTTGCCGAAGCCGACGCGCAGATCAGAGATTGCAACAGGGAGCTCCTGATCCACGGCATCGATACCGGCCGCGTCCACCCGACGCGGGAGTGGGAACCTATCACTCGACTCCGCGGACCGAGGGCATTGCGTCTTCGAGAGTTCATCGAGAAGGCCGCTCCGCTTGGTCTTTTCGCGCTGCGACCGGTTTGGTTGATGACTCCCGACATCGCGAGCCGCGTGCTGCAGGCGCGTCCAGGCACGTTCGATACCGTCATTTTCGACGAGGCCTCCCAGATGCCCGTGGAATACGCGTTGCCATCGCTATTCCGAAGCAAGATCGTGATCGTGAGCGGCGACGAGAAGCAGATGCCGCCGACAACATTCTTCGCGAGCAAGGTCGAGAACGACGAAGCAGCGATCTTCGATGGCGAGGAGCCGGAAGAGGAAGCGACCGAAGAGGAGCGCGAAGCCTTCGCGGAAACGTGGAATCGGCGGGAGATCAAGGATTGTCCAGACCTGCTCCAGCTTGCGCGCTCTGCCCTCCAAAGCCGAACCCTGCAGGTTCACTATCGTTCGAAATACCGCGAGCTCATCTCGTTTTCGAACGCTTCGTTCTACGCAAACAGACTCAGCGTGCCAGTTCGCCATCCCGACGAAACAATCCGGCGGATCAAGCCTATCGAGGTTCTCCGTTCCGACGGCATCTACAAGAGCCAGACCAATGCAAAGGAAGCATCCGATGTGGTAGAGTATCTCAGCGGCCTCTGGGAAGACGCTTCTCCGCCATCAATCGGCGTCGTGACATTCAATCGCAAGCAGGCGGACGCAATCGAGGACGCGCTAGAAGAGCGCGCCGAAAACGACGAAGCGTTTCGTGATGCCTTGATGCGGGAGCGTGAGCGCGTCGAAGCCGGCGAGGATATGGGTTTCTTCGTCAAGAACGTGGAGAACGTTCAGGGCGACGAGCGCGACATCATTGTGTTCTCGACCACTTTCGGACGTAACGAGCATGGCGCCTTCCGCAAGAGTTTTGGTGCACTCGGTCATGCCGGCGGCGAGCGGCGCTTGAACGTGGCCGTGACCAGGGCGAGGGAAAAGGTCGTCATCGTCACGTCAATGCCGGTACCCGAGATTTCCGACCTCCTGACCCGGCGCAGCGGACCGCGTGTACCGCGTGACTATTTGCAGGGCTACCTCGAATACGCCCGTACCGTTTCGGATGAATCGGCGGAATCCGGCAGAACCTTGCTCGAACGCCTTGTGACGGAAAAGAGCGCGGATCACGAATATGAAAGCCACGTAGACGATGGCTTCACGAAATCCGTCGAGAAATTCCTGGAGACCAGCGGATGGAAGCCGGCCAAGGCGCGCGACGGTGGCGCTTTCAGTCTTGATTTTGCGATCACCGATCCTCACACGGGTCTATATGCGTTAGGCATAGAGTGCGACGCTCCCCGGCACCAATTGCTCAAAAGAGCCCGAGCCCGCGAGGTCTGGCGACCGAAAGTTCTGAATGGAGCGGTCCCATTCATTCACCGGGTCTCGTCCTACGCGTGGACCCACTCCGGGGATCAAGAGCGTCAACGCCTCAAGGAAGCCGTCGAAAACGCCCTGCATAACGGAGGAGGATACCAATGAGTGGTCCGAAAGCCTTCCGGATAGTCACCCGCGCGGAGATCATCTCGATTTGCCGCCGCAGCTTGGCGCGCCTGGACGCGGCCATCGAATTTTGGACTTCGACCTGCAAGCGCAATGGGACGATCGATCAGTCGGATATCGACCGGGTCATCGCTCGACGCGACGAAATCCGCCGGATGCTCGACGCGGACAGGTTCACGGACCTTCAAAAGCAGGTCATAGCCGAAATCTCATATTTGAGCGCCGATGCCGAGCGACGCGCGGAAAAGGCCGCAGAATCTGAAGCGAAGCGCAAGGGCGATCAGAGGCGTGCCAAGTCCGCCGCCCAGGCACTCCTCGCGAAGTTCGAAGCTTCCCACATCGAGATCCCGGTCGATCTTCGACGAGAGCTTACGACCCCCGCGGCGTCCGTCGAGAATCTCAACAAGGCTGTCAGCAAGGGGCTGATGCTGCTTCAGCCAACCGACCGCTCCGAAGGCGTTACCGAGCGTCAGCGGGCGCTCGCCGACCGGCTCGGTGCCGGCGACCGTCGTATCACGCTCGAGGAGTGGACTTCCCAGCAAGCCGGCGCAAGCGACGACCAGGCGCTTTTGAAGGTGGACAAGCTGCTCGGCGCACTTGCTGGCCTTGGGATCGATCCTAGTCCTTTTTCCGCCCGCATCACGGCTCTCGAGGCCGAGCCGCGCGCCCGACAGGCTCTTGTTGCCGACAGCCTGCTCCTCGATCTCAACTCGGCGATCAAGAAAGGGCGCGAGCGTGTGCGCCTGGAAAGGGATCTCGCCGACCGGCATGCCGAACTGTCACAGATGAGATCGGCCGAAGCGGCTGCGCTGCGCCTCGAGATCGAGCAGGTCCTTGCGAAGTCCGACGCCAATGACCAGGAAATCCTCAAACGCGCCGACGTCCTGATCGAGGCAGAAGTCCGCTCAATGGCTGCGGAAGAACGACGGCGCGCAGTCTTGGAGGGGCTCGCGAGCCTCGGTTATGAGGTCTCCGAGGGGATGATGACGGCTTGGGTCTCAGGCGGCCGGATCGTTCTCCGAAAACCTGCTAATCCGGGGTACGGGGTCGAACTTTCGGGCGGATCGCAAGCGGATGTCATGCAGGTGAGAGCCGTCGGCATTGGAAATTCTGCCGAAGCCCGGGACACGGGCCGCGATCGGGACATGGAGACGATCTGGTGCGGCGAGTTCGAGCGCCTGCAGTCGCTGGTCGCGAAAGCGGGAGGAAACTTCTCCATCGAAAGCGCCCGTCCAGTAGGGCAATACCCTCTCAAGGTGGTGGCAGATATCGTGGCGCAGCCACCAGATGTCGAAGTCGCTGCGACGCGACAGATCAATCGCCAATAGACTCGCGCGCGCGCGTCATGATCTCGGGCGACCACCCGCGACACCTTCGAGCGATCGGCGGTGTCAGGCGATCGAGATGATTTCGCGCTACGCGCCTCGGCAAGAGCATCGAGAAGAAGTCGGAACTGAACGGGTCACGGGAGCAGGACCTCCGAGGGTGTGATAGCCGAGATCCCGCCAGCGCGTCCGCCGTTGACGCATCGAGACGTGACGAAGCTCCGCTACGTCGGACATCTCATGCCAAGAGGCTAAAGCGATTGTCGCGAACATGACCGAACAAGTGCGCGCCTCTCGGTACGATATTGTTAGTAATCAGGCGGAAAGCGAGCGGTACGCCGAAGTGACAGCGGGTGCCTTCCCATAACTCGTACAATCGCCCCAACTCGGTTAAGGAGCGGTAATCGAGGGACGAAATACGCCTTGGATGCACGACAAATCGCGGACCGCTATCTGCACATGTGTTTCGCGCTGAATAAATGCGCCAGGGTAAAGCTCACCGCCCTCGACAAACATGCCTCGCACCGTCTGAAATTTTGGCTCCGGCATAGATTCGTAGAGATAGTTGAGCACAGCGCAATCGAGAGGACGACGGAGTTCATCGACATTCTTGGGCAGGGTTTCCTTGGCAATGTCGTGCAGCTTGGCAAGCCCATCATACGCTGTGCGGATGACGTCCAACGATGGCTGGGTTGTTAAATCCAAGCAGAGCCCCAGGTCAATGACGGCTCCCACGATCGCCGGCTCGGTTATCGTTTTGCCGGACTTACTTGGTCTGCCTTTGAGCTTCTCCGCCCAGCGCATGGCCCGAAGCGGATCGTTTTCCCAGAAGTATGCCCCCGCCCCCAGCCAGTCATAGTTGTTGGTACTGAACTCGAACGGAGCTCCTGCAAGCAGCTGCTCCGCGACCGATTTATCGCAACCGTGGTAGCCAAGGACAAAGCCTGTAACCGTACGACGCACGTCAACCCTTTGGTTGCGGACGGTCCTCGGACGGCGCGATGCCCAGACGCTCAAGCATCTTCTGCGCTTCCTCCCGGCTTCGGGCGGCCCGGTCCGTAAATGCCTCAATCTCTGTTCGGATCGCCTTCACCTCTTGAGGCGTGGCATTTCCAAACAAGGGCATGCTAGAGGGAGATTTGTTTGTCATATAAACATTGTAAGCAAGCAGGCTGCAGTTGCCAAGCCCCCCATCGCTATATTTTTTTGGAACATCGGCAAAGTCGGGTGGTTGGATTCAACCTTTGCTTTACGCCAGGGTTGCAGAATGCGCTGCAGTGTGTACTTAGTTTGCGTGTTCGCGATCCTCACTCGCGGAAGGTAGCCGATGACCCCGCCAGCTTCGGACTCCAACAACGCTAACACCGAGACCGCTATCGTGAAAGTGCTCAATCCAGCTCCGGCAAATGCCCGGCGCATCGACATGCGCGAGATTGGATTTAAGGGCTCAGTATCCGAAACGGCTCTTGAGCAGATCGAGCAGACTGACGCGCGTGCGCAGCGCGTCGTGACGACCGCTACCCGCTTCGCTTTCCGCTAATATTAACGTCTCATTAACCAATTCCTTTTTCTGCACGGTATAAGTGTGGAATGCGTGTGATTCTAAAAGGCGTAGAACTTACGCCGCCGGGTGCACAATCGCTGCGCCAACAAATTGCAGGCGACAAATCCAACGCCAGCGTGGATGCCCTGCTCGCTCATGTCGTCGAACTTGGGGCGACCTACGCAATTGTGGAGTCTCCCTACACCGATCGCGACTACACCTCCGATTATCTGAATTTCTACGCCGGCGCATTCAAGGCTCATGCGCGAGCCACCAAGCGAGTTCACTTCTTCCGAACCGACATCAGCAAGCTATTCGATCTCCCACTTGCCGAGCAGGTCGCCAACCTTGAGCGCCTCGCCGGTGAGAACAAGAACTATTGCGGCTTTGTCGTCGTCAGGCCTATCGCGCAAGGCCCTATCGGCAGAACCGTGCTTCGGTTTCCGTCGATCAAAAAACTCACTGTCAGACCGGCGGCCAGAGCAGATTTTCAGTCACACGTCCTCGGGGTTCGGGTCAACGTAACTGGGGCCCCCTTCATCCAACAGGACATGCGGCTTGGCGCTTGCGCGCAAGCCGCTATCTGGATGGCGGGACGCGCCGTTGAAGCTCGGCATCGGCGAACGAGCTCGTATACAATTGCTGAGATCACCAATCTGGCGATCAACCCGACAGACTCAGAACTCAGCAGCTCGCTTCCGGCGGGATCCGAGGGGCTGAACCCCATGCATATGATTCGCGCGTTGCGCGGCATGGGACACCAACCGCTCCACATGCTCTTCAAGGACCTCGACGGCGGCCAGCTGAGTTCTCCTACCATCAAAGCTCCTGAGGTCATTCACCGCTACCTTGATTCAGGTTTGCCGGTCGTCATCGCAATGGCGGACATGGGCCATGCGGTCTGCGCCGTGGGGTATGTCGAAGTGCCTGGCAAGGCCTTACGTGAGGGCGGCACGCATGCAGTCTTCGCACGTGGATTGATCGTCCATGATGATCAAAGAGGACCCTATCGAATATTGCCTCTCACTGAGAATGATATTGAACATCTGCCGCCCGAAAGGCTCATGAGAGGCCAGCAGAAGATCCTCACGGTCGAGGACAACGTCTCGCATATGTTCGTGCCATTGCCGCCGCGCGTTTTCTTGCGGGCCGAAAATGCCGACATCGTGGTGAGGGACTTTATCCAAACAACGGGTTATGCAGCTGATCAGATCGCGAAAGCAGTAGGCAACGGCAACTCCAAAGCCGCCGCCGAGATTCGCTCGTTTTTCGCTGACGTTGAAAACAAGCGCTGGATACAGCGCACCTATTTGACGACGGCAGCGCGCTATCGACGCCACATCAGCTTGAGTAAGCTTGACGAGCTGATGAAGAGCGAAATCGTCCCTCGTGCGCTGCCCCACTTCATCTGGGTTACCGAACTGATCGACAGATCGTCGAAGCAGGATCGTCGCACCGGTGCCAGACAGGTTGTTGGACACTTTGTCCTCAACGCGACGAGCAGCACCGACTACAACAACGACATTCTGATCGCTCAATTTCCCCACTTCGTCATACATCGCGACGTTAATCCTGTGGCGGAGAATGGAGACGTCCTGGACGATCCCGCCGAGAGTATGATCAGCTTCGACGAGCCCGGCGGTTATTTGGGTAGGACGAGGACAGTTGTGTAGCGTCGTGGCTAACGAGCCGAACAGGAAACGATCGGTGCCACGGGCCGGTCCATGACTTGGCCCACCGCTCTTTTTGATTTCACGAGATCAAAGTCCACCATTTCGCTGCATAAGCCGGTCTCTATTGCGCGACACAACTGAGCGACCTGCATTGCAGCAGCTGCAAGCGCCGTGCACGGCACTCCAACTGGCTGATTTTCGATCGTGATAGCACCGCACTCGTCCACGACACCCGCGTCAATAAGAGACTGGATGTTTCCGCGCTTGGCCACATTCCCTTCGTCAACCGGCTCGGAAACTTCCGCCTCAGGCCAAGCATCGAGAGGCAATCTTGAGCCAGGGAACGCGTGCAGACGAACGTCAAACGCCTCGTTCGCTGACGAGCCCAGTCCGGCATCGATCAACAGATCGAATCCAGCAGACGCGGCGAAGCGGCGCGCATTCAAGTTATCGACCCCCACTAGGGCTACTCGCGGCTCACATTGATCAGGCCTTGTAGTCGCCAAGAACTTTCGCTCATTGAGAACCGTCCGAAACCCAATACGTTCAGCCCAATCAGCAGCGCACCTGACCTTCGTTCGCCCGATCCAGTTTGGCTTCGTAAGAAGCTGGACACCTAGGTTTTCCCAACCACAGACGTCCGGATCGTTGAGCAGCAAACGCACTTGAGACGTGTCGCGATAGGGGAGCATGCCTATTGTAAAGAGCGTCGCCTGGCCGAGATTTCCCATTCCGAGCAGCCATAGATCGGCGGGAAGATTGCGCAATACCACCGGCGCGGACGCCGATTCCCCCTGCGGCTCCCAAAGGTCATATTCGAGCATCCTTCGTGCAGCCACGGGGTCCGATAGGACGGATGCTCGAAATGCCACAGCCGTCGATACGGCACCGGCAAAGATCCCACTCAACTCGTTGCCTGGCATAGCCGCGGCTGCTGGCTTCGGCCCAACCGTTGCCCGCCAGCCGTTCGCGGACGCGTAGACGTGCGCTGGCCCGTTCGTTCCGATGCAAATTCGAAAAGCATGAGCTGGAGCCGGCCCGTTGCGGCAGCCGCTTTCAAAGAGTGCTCGCTTGAACAGATGCGGCAAAGCGTTTCCAATCACCGTCTCGCACTCGGAATTGCCGGTGAGGAAGACTCCCCGTCGAAACATTTTGCTCCCGCAGGCCACCACGGACATCGCGCAGGCCTGCGCCCATGCAGTCTGCTCGACCTGAGCGTCGATGATGATTTCAAGCGCGGCGCGATCGAGAGCGATTCTCGCTCCCTGCAGATCCATTTCCGGAAGTGCGGCGAGCAGAAGTTGAGCCCCCCGATCTACCTCGACGTTCGCGGTCATAAGAACCTCCTACCAACCCGGAAGAATTTTTGCCCGAGAGAGCTGAGGTCCGACCATCCGTGCTGACGGCCTCTATACTCATGGATGCCAAACTCGCCCGGCATGTAGTCTCGATGAGCGTAGTTCGGGACGATCAAGGCGAGATGCCCGCGCTCGGGTATCATTGGATGGCTCTGATCGACGTCGCTTTGGCGATACGACGCGCCGGGGTGCGTATGGACGTCAGCGACCACGATGCATCCCTGCTTCTCACAAATCCGCCAGACATCATCCATCCGCGATCCATCGAATACAATGATGCCCTGGAGGCAGTTCGGATCGATTGCGTCGTACGGTAGAAAGGAGGTGACGGTTTTCGTCTCTCCTTCCACCTTGCCCAAGAGGAAACCACCACTCTCGCGACGACCTTGTCCGCGGACGCGCAGCTCTCGAAGGATCTCACGCCACAAGCGGTCGTCGCAACGCAGCCGCGGCGTCGGGCGCAGTCGAGACCAAATAGTCCGGATTATGGATAAGACCATGGACCGTTTCCAAGAGTGTGACGATGGTTGAACCAGGCTTCCAAGTGAGTTCTTCGAATTGGTTCGGCCAATGATCCCGCGCGATGCGATCAATGGGATGGTAAAGACACGCATTCCATGGGCTGAAGGCCACCAATACGCCGGTCCTTCCCATGGGCCGCTGATCAACGCTCAAGGCCGTGTCGGTCCGGCCGTCCCACAGCTGGGAAGTAGGCGCCAAGGCCGGATAGCTTCGGCAGTCGACCCGAAGCAGAAAGCGCGTCGGGCCTTGCGCGCGCTTCGGCGCCGCAATTGCGAAGTAGGCGACGGGAAACTCCAGAGATTCGAGTCCCCATTTCCCCCGCTTCGCGCCAAGCTTGAACGTCAGGCTGTCGATATCCGCGCGGAGAGCCGCTTGATCTGGGGTCATGAGGCACCTTGCGGCTTGATGCGAAACACGAGCGAGAAGGTGATTCTTTTCTCGCCTTTGGCGACTTGGCCAAGGTGGACGTCAGGCGGCAGCACCTCAGAGCCGAGTTTCAGCTGGTATTCTGCGGGTACGCCTTCGAGATTGAGGCCGGCAGGTGAGATCGCCCACGCGATGATCGTTTCGACCGTAACGCTTGGTGCGAAGTCGCGGTGAACCTGGCGGCCGTTATAGACCACCGTGACGGTGATCTTGCCTTTCGACGCGACGTGGATAAGCCGAAATTCCTCGAGCACGATCTCGACGACGCGACGCTCCTCAACGAGGCATTCTTCCTGGTCCTCCAGAAAGATCTCGGTCAGCTCGGTCCGCTTCGTTTCGAGCACCACCGCCTCAATGACCTCCTTGGCGGTCGCGCCGCGAGGCACTTGGATTTGGCGAGGTGAGCGCTCTCCTTCGATAGCTAGAACCAGCTCATGCGAATCAACTTGGCTGTCCATTTGAGTGCTCCGCGATTAACGATGGGCACTTTCTACGCTGGCTTTCCTTAATTGTCAATATTACAAACATTCATTAAAAACAATTTTTATAAACTGTTGGTAACACAAACATTTCTTGAAATCTTGCTGGCGCGGTGTAGAATAAGGTATGGATTCAAACCTTTATCGTCTGTTCGGAGACCGGGTCAGGGAGCTCCGAGAAACCCGCAGCGTGACCCAGGAAGAGCTTGCACGCCGGGTTCAGCTTTCTCGCGCCTCGATTACGAACATCGAGAAGGGGCGACAGCGTGTGCTGCTGCATCAGCTGATCGAGATTGCAGACGCTTTGGATGCGAAGCCGTCCGAGCTTATGCCTTCGGCGCAGTCACAGTCAGCTACGGCAATGCGGCAAGACGTTGCGCGTGTTGTCGAGATGCTCAAGAGTGAGAAATCAAGGTCAGATAAATGAAGCCTCGCATCGGCTACGCGCGCGTGCGCCGTAAAGCTGCCGAGCTTCTCGAGGGCCAGAATTCTCCGCCAGTTTCGCTCGATCTCGTGGCGGACTCGTTGGGCGCGGAGATTCGGGACGTGGAACTCGAGAACGATGTCTCGGGTATCCTATTCCGGGGGAATGGTCGCAAGGTAATTGCGGTCAACAAATCGCATCACCCCCTGCGCAAGCGGTTCACAATAGCCCATGAATTGGGACATCTGGCTCTTCACAGGGGCACCGAGGTTCATATCGATCAAGTTTTCAGAATTAACTTGAGAGACTCACGGTCAGCGACCGCTGAAGACGTGGAAGAGATCGAGGCCAATGCCTTCGCGGCCAATCTCTTGATTCCCGCGCAATGGCTTAGGCTTGACATTGCAGGGCACACGCTCGACCTCGAAAACGAAGCACGCGTGGACGACCTTGCTGAGCGCTACCAAGTCAGCAAGCAGGCGATGATAGTAAGGCTGACTTCGCTACTTTCTCCCAAGTAGTGGCGCCGGCCGCTAACCTGGCCGCAAGGATATCAATTCTCGCTCGGGGCGGTGTTGGCAAGGTCAAGGACCGGGATCTTAGAAATTTCCCTAAAGAGCGCCTCCACGGGAAATTCTCCGTACGAGTCAGCGACTGATTTCGACCCGTGGCCTGTAATCGCATTCAGAATGTCTTGCGCAAGCCCATGCCTTCGTCCAAGCGTCTTGATGCGATGCCGCCAGGAGTGACTCGGCGATAGCCTTGGGTCTTTCAGACCGAGTTGACGCACAAAACGCCCGATCATCTTGGTGCCATTCCCACCACGCTTGCCGAATTTGTCCGGAGAAAGATCTGCAAACAGAGCGCCGGATTTGACCTGAGCGACGTAGTCGAGAAATCCACTTTCAATCAGCGCAGGGTGGACAGGCACAACTCGTTCCGATCCAGACGTCTTGAGCGAACCGGCTTCCGGCGCAAATTTCATGCACCAGATATCCTCGACCTTCAGGATGTCCTCGCGCCGTAACTGGCAAATCTCAGATAGTCGAGCTCCAGTGTAAGCACCAATCCATGGCACCCACCTCTTGACTGGATCATTCTCCGAGCGCGCTGCCCGAAGGATGGTTTTGGCCTCCTCGTCGGTGAAGCTTCGTTTACGCTCTCCTTGTTTGGCTTTGACGTCGACCGAAACGCCTTCGGCGGCATTCGAGCTGATGAGCTTATTCTGAACACCCCATTGCAGGATGGCCCGAACGGGCGAAAGCTTCGAACCTTGGATGGTTTTCGCCCGCAATCCGGCATCCACCATCGCTCGCTTCCAGTCGACGATGTTCTCAGCAGTCAGGCGATGGGCATCGGTATGTCCAAGATACTTCTCGAGCTCCCGGATGACACGCGACCATTCGTAAATGGTCTTGGCGACTGGCCGTCGCTCGGCCTTCCAACCATCGAGAAGATCCTGGAAGGAGACTGCGCGTTGTGGCGCGCGCGAGGTTGCCGAACTGGGCAACACAGAGAAGTTCGGAAAAGGAAATTCCGGAAGAGTTTCTCCTTTGGCCAGCTTGGCGAGCACGAGGCTTGCGCGCTGTATGGCAGCCCCAATTGCGCGCGCCATTGTCCGTCGATTTTGCCAATCGTCAGATAGCCCGCGAGCGCTAAGGTAGCCATCTGCGGCTTCCAGACAGGCCTGCTCCATTCTTGCGATCTTGTACAAGTCCGGCTCGGGAGCGGAGAAATCTAACGACTGCGCAAGAGCGGCGTTACTCTCGTCCCTGGTCGGCGGATGGCCAAAGAGCCGATCGCCAACTCCGACATCCCAACTGGTCTGTTGACTCGGATTGTCCCTGTATTGCTCCAACCAGCGATCATACGAGACGAGAGCTAGTTGGTGAGCTTCACGCTCAGTCAGAAATTTTGGTCCGGCGCGCAGATTGGCCCATCGAGCCTCGAGCTCGGCGAGTGCTTTGGCATGTCGCACCTTTGCTTCGGCTGGATCGCGGGTCTGAAGGCTGGCCTTCTCCTCGCGTTTGCCGACAAGCTGGCGGAGATCGTCCGGTACAGCTTTGCGGAGTTGATAGATCCCGGTTTTCGGGTGCTTCCATGGACGTGACATCGCAAGCGGCATTGTACCACCGTTCTGTACCAAACGCGTAGCGCTAAGCCGTTGAATTCGCTGAATTGCTTTGGATATCAGGCTCTTAGAAGAGCCGTGGTGCCCAGGGGCGGAATCGAACCACCGACACTGCGATTTTCAGTCGCATGCTCTACCAACTGAGCTACCTGGGCTTG
>Ga0065165_1001024_pt1 | contig 33944 bp, 35 predicted proteins | sample AraplaMF_Cvi_mMF_FD_63813 | JGI IMG/M metagenome (GOLD analysis project Ga0065165, IMG submission 63813) | Arabidopsis root microbial communities from the University of North Carolina, USA - plate scrape MF_Cvi_mMF (version 2) (version 3) | ecosystem: Host-associated > Plants > Roots >... | reverse complement strand
GTGGTCACCCTGGGGGATTCCCTGGACGTCGACGTGGGGGACCTGCTCGACTTTCTGGGGCGCGATCCGGCCACACGGGCGATCCTGCTCTACGTTGAAAGCCTCACCGACGCGCGCAAGTTCATGAGCGCCGCGCGCTACGCCGCACGAGCCAAGCCCGTGATCCTGCTCAAGGGCGGACGCAGCCGCGCCGGGGCCAAGGCCGCCTTCTCCCACACCCGCGCCCTGGCCGGGGCCGACGACGTCTACGCCGCCGCCTTCCGGCGCGCCGGACTGCTGCAGGTGGACGGCCTGGACGACCTCCTGGACGCGGCCCTGGTGTTCGCCGGCGGACGCCAGAGGCCCCCCGGCGGCCTCGCCATTCTGACCAACGGCGGCGGGGCCGGCGTCCTGGCGGTCGACGCCCTCGAACGGCTTGGCGGCCAGCTCACCGTCCTGTCGGCCGCGACCCAGGAGACGCTGCGCGCCCTCTCGCCTGCGCACAGTGCTTCCGCCAATCCCGTTGATATCCTCGGCGACGCCGCGCCGGACCTGTACGCCCGCAGCCTCGCCGCCCTGCTCGCGGCGCCCGAGGTCGAGGCGGTGCTGGTCATCAACTGCCCCACCGCGGTAGCCGACAGCGGCCTGGCCGCCGACGCCGTGATTGCAGCCCGCGCGGCCGGCGCCGCCCACAAGCCTCTGCTGGCCGCCTGGCTCGGCGAGCCCAGCGTCGCCGCCGGTCGGGCCAGGCTCGCCGCCGCCGGCGTCCCCGCCTACCCGACGGCCGAACCCGCAGTGCGCGCCTTTTCCCACCTGGCGGAGGCCCAGCGGCGGCACGACCAGCTCCTCGAGGCGCCGGACGGGACGGAGGGGACGTCCAACGCCGATCGCGCGCGCTCGATCGTCCAGCGGGCCCTGGCGCAGGGCCGCGTGGCGCTCGACCCCATAGAGGTGCAGGGCGTCCTGCGGGCCTATGGTCTGTCGACGCTGGACGCGCGCCTCGCCGCCACGCCCGAAGCCGCCGGCGCGGCCGCGGCGACCATGGCGCCGGATGGCCCGGTCGCGCTGAAGATTCAGTCGCCGGACATCAGCCACAAGTCCGACGTCGGCGGCGTCCAGCTGGGCCTGATAGGCCGGATCGCGACGGAGCGGGCGGCGGAGGCCATGCTCTCGCGGTTGAAGCTCGCCCGCCCGGAGGCCCGCCTCGAGGGCTTCCTGGTGCAGCCCATGGTCTCGCGGCCCAAGGCCCAGGAGATCCTGGCCGGGCTGGTCCGCGACCCCACCTTCGGGCCCGTCATCGTCGTAGGCCATGGCGGAGTTTCGGTGGAGGTCGTGGCCGACCGCGCCCTCGGCCTGCCGCCGCTCAACGCCGCCCTTGCCCGCGAGATGATCGCCCGGACGCGGGTGTCGCGACTACTGGCCGGCTTCCGCGACCGCCCGCCAGCCGATCTCGACGCCCTGGCCGGCGTGCTGGTGGCGCTGGCGCGACTGGCCGTCGAGGTCCCGGAAATCGCTGAACTCGACCTCAATCCCGTGCTCTGCGACGACGGAGGCGCCCTGGTGCTCGACGCCCGGATCGCGGTGCGGGCGGCCGGTCCGTCGGCGGCGCGCCCAGCGATCGCGCCCTATCCGGCCCATCTTGTCCGCACCATCGACATCGCCGGAGAGCGCCTCACCTTGCGGCCCATCCGGCCGTCGGATGCGGATCGGCTGGTGGAGATGGTCGACCGTTGCAGGCCGGAGGACATCCGCCTGCGGTTCGATGGCGGGATGCTCCACCTCCACCCCGACCTCGCCATCCGGCTCAGCCAGATCGACTACGACCGGCACATGGCGCTGGTGGCCGAGGCCGCGGGCGGGGACCTGTTGGGCGTCGGGCGACTGGTGGAGGATCCCGAGGGCCAGAGCGCCGAGTTCGCGCTCATGGTCCGCAGCGACCGCCAGCACAACGGACTAGGAGGGCTGCTCCTGCAGGCGGTTCTGGACTATGCTGCGGCCCGTGGACTGGGCCAGGTCTGGGGTCAGGTCGCGCGCGCGAACCGTCCGATGCTGGAGCTCGCCACCGCGCTGGGATTCGTCTCCGAGCCCTCGAAGGCGGACCTGTCACGGGTCCGCGTCACCCGGACCATCGGGCCTGCGCAGAGCTGAGCCGTCCAACGCCGCGGCGAGCGGAGGCTCAGTGGACGCGGTGGACCGAGAGCTCGGCCTCACGGGGCAGGCCATAGGCGCGCTGGCGGGCCGGGAGGCGCGTAGCCGCCCGGATGGCTTCGCGCATCGAGGCGAACGTGGTGGCGACCTTGGGGTCCGCCACCCACACGACATCGCCCGCGGGCATCCGCAACATATAGCTCTCCGAATGCGAGGCGGCGTCGGTCCTTGCGACCACGGCGGGTTGGGCGGAGGCGGGGGCAAAGGCGAGCATGAGTATCTCCCGGTTTGTGGCCTGATAGGACCTTCGGCGACCAAACGACGCCATTCGGGAGCCACCCCTAGGTAGCGGTACGGAGCCTGGCCCGGCCGCCCCAGGCGACGGCCAGGCCAGCCGCCGCCCCCAGCCCCGCGACGGCGGCCACGAGGGTCGCGGGAGGAGCCGTAAACGCGAACAGCCGGGCGAGCTGCGGGACTGTCAGAGCCGCCAGTACGGCCGCCGTCGCAAGGGCGACGATGGCGGCGAACGCGAGGCGCTGACGGCCGTCGCCGGCACGGCCGGCCAGCGCCAGGACCCCCGCGACACCCAGGTTGGCCGCGACCAGGAAGACGAAGGCCAAGGCCCGCGCGATCGACTGCGGCTGCTCCTGCGCCAGTAGGGCGAGATGCAGACCGAAGGCGCCGGCCGTCAGCGCGAGCCCTTGCACCGCCGTTCGCGCGAGGCGCGGGCCCGAGACCAGGTCGACTCCCGCCGAGCGGGGCGGTTTGCGCATGGCGCCTGCCGCGGCGGGGCGGCCCTCGAAGACCAGGGCGCACATGGGATCGATGACCAGTTCGAGCAGGACCACCTGCATGGGAAAGAGGACAGCCGGCGCGCCGACCAGCGGCGGCAACAGGGCCAGCCCGGCCATCGGCACATGGACCACTACCAAGTAGGCTAGCGCGGCCTGCAGGTTGGCGAAGATCCGCCGGCCCTCGGCGATGCCGGCCACGATGGAGGCGAAGCGATCGTCGAGCAGGATGAGGTCGGAGGCCTCGCGCGCCACGTCCACGCCGCGTCCGCCCATGGCGACGCCCACGTCGGCCGCCTCGAGCGCCGGAGCGTCGTTGACGCCGTCGCCGAACATGCCGACCCGCTCGCCGTTGGCCTGCAGGGCGCGCACGAGCCGCAGCTTCTGGTCGGGAGCGATCCGGGCGAACACCCGCACCGAACGGACCGCATCGCGCAGTCCCTTCTCGTCCAAGGCGGCGATGTCCGCGCCGTTCAGCACGCCGGCGGCGACGTCGATCCCCGCGTCGCGCGCGATCGCCAGCGCGGTGGCCGGATAGTCGCCGGTGATCATCACCACCTTGACGCCGGCGCTCGCCGCCGCGGCCAGCGCTGGAGGCACGTCTTCCCGGACGGGATCCTCGAACGCCACGAGCCCCTCGAAGGAGAAAACCTCGTCCCCGGGGTCCGAGCCATCGTCCTGGTCGCGAACCGCCCGCGCCACGCCCAGAACCCGCAGCCCCCGCGCGGCGAACTCGGCGACGCGGGCGAGCGCGGCCGCGCGCCCCGGCGGCGGCAGGCGGCAGAGTTGCAGGATCGCCTCGGGCGCTCCCTTCGCGGCGAGGTCGACGCTGCCCCCGCCCGCGGGCCAGGCCTGGATGAAGACGAGCCGATCGGGTCGCAAGGGATAGGACCGCAGCGGCGCGCCGGCCGGCCGCCAGCGGCGCACTGCGGCATGCAGGGCCCTGTCCATCGGATCGAGGGGCCGCACGGCGCTCGCCCGGACCGCCGCCTCCAGCAGCGCCCGGGCGCCCGACGGATCGCGGGCCGCCGCTCCGCCCCCGGGCCGCCACTGCGCGGCGAGCCGCATGCGGTTGCGTGTCAGGGTGCCGGTCTTGTCCACGCAGAGGACGCTGATCGCGCCCAGCGCCTCGATCGCCGCGGTCCGGCGGACCAGGACCTGGCCCTGCGCGAGCCTCCAGCCGCCGAGCGCCAGGAACACGGCGAGCACCATGGGAAATTCCTCGGGGATCAGGGCGATCCCCAGAGTCAGGGCCGCCAACGTCCCCCCGATCCAGTCGCCGTGCAGGAGGCCGGGGGTCAGGAAGGCCAGGCCGGCCAGGCCGATCGCCGCCGCGCCGAACCCGGCCACCAAGCGCCGCGTCGCGCGCTGCAGCCGCGTCGCTGGCTCCTGTGTCTGCGCCAGCGCCGCCCCGATCTGGCCGAGACGGGTCACGGCGCCCGTCGCGGTCACCCGGGCGACGCCGTGGCCCCGCACGATGAGGGTCCCGGCCGCGACCCGCGACGCCTCGCCGTCGCCTCCCGTGGGATCGGGCGCGCGGTCCACCGGCGCGGACTCGCCTGTGAGAACCGACTCGTCCACGGCCAGCACGTCGCCCGCCAGGAGCGTCGCGTCGGCGGCGGCCCGACCGCCCTCCGCGAGCAGCAGGATGTCGCCGCGGACCAGGTCGGCGGCGGCGATGCGGCGGGTGCGGCCTCCGCGGACCACCTGGGCGGTCGGCTCGGCCAGCGCCCTGAGGGCGGCCAGCGCCCGCTCGCTGCGGGCCTCCTGCACGACGACCAGCCCGATCGTGGCCAGGGCGCCCGCGAACAGGAATCCGGCTTCGGCATGGTCGCCGAGCGCGAAGTAGACGCCCACGGCCGTCAGCAGCAGCAGGAACATCGGCTCGCGCAGGACGTCACGCACCACGTCGAGCAATTGACGTCGCTGGGGCGGGGCGAGCCGGTTGGCGCCCTCCTCCGCCAGCCGCTGCGCAGCCTCGGCCTCGCTGAGCCCCTCCAGGCGTGGCGATGGCGGGGTCGCCTTCGGTACGGCGGGTGCGGCAATGCGGGTCATGCCCGAACTGGGTCACACGCATCGGCTGCCGGCCTTGATCCGGATCATGCGCCGCCGCGGTTGATCCGGATCAAGGCGGCGTCCGGCTGATCGAGGTCACCTGGGCGCCGACCGGAGGCCCTCGACATGACCACCCCCGCCGCCACTGCGCATCGCGCGTCGCCCGCGTTCGACGCCACCGCCGCCTGGAGCCCCCTCGCCGGTGAGGCGCTCGGCGCCTGGACCTGCGCCTGGGAGGTCTGGGCCGGATATCTCGGTCGGGTCGCTGCGGCGTCCACCCCGATGGACGTTCTCGAGGCGGGCGTGCGGCTCTCGCTCGAGAGCGTCGACATCTGCAGCCGGGTCGCCGCGTCCCGCCTGGGCGGATTGCGCGGGCCCCTCCTCAGCGACGCCTGAGGCGATGCCGCCGCCGGCCGATCCGGCCTCGACCCCGGGCGCGCCGGTCGCCGCGCGCTTCCGTCGCCTGGCCGACCTCCTGGAGATCGAAGGCGCCAACCCCCTCCGGGTCCGCGCCTAACGCCTCGCGCCAAGCCACGGCCTTTAGGCTCAATCTGGGGGACAATGCGCGGTTGGCGGACCGGGCTCACGCCGCAACTCAGCAGGGAATGGGGTGAGACCCGTGGACCGCGACCGGGCCTTCCTCACGGGCGGAAGGCCCGGCCCAAGTGACTTGATCCGCCGCCAGCGTCTCGTGTCGTGGCTTTGGACGCGGTGGGCAGGTTCCGGTGTGGACCCGGCCCCGCTCCTCCACCGTTCTGGGAACGGCTGGAGCGCCGCTGAGCCTAGCCGCGGGCGGCAGGGCGGCCTTGAGCCAAATCAATCCGGCCAATTGATCTGCCGCAAGGCGGCGCCCGGCGAGGCGCGCACCGTCCACGGCGGCCATCCAGGCCGAAATCGAGGTCAGGACCATGGACGACAAGGTCGTGCGCAAGCTCGTCGAGGACGAGCTGCAGTTCCAACCCAGCGTGGACGCCGCCCACATCGGCGTCAGTGTCGACAAGGGCATCGTCCATCTGAACGGACGGGTGCCGAGCTTCGCGCAGAAGTCGGCGATCGAAACCGCGGTGAAGCGCGTCAAGGGCGTGCGCGGCTACGTCGAAGACCTCATCGTACAGCCGAACGGCGACGCACACAGCGACGACGCCCTCGCCGTCCAGGCGGCCAACACCCTGGAATGGGACACCCTGCTGCCGAAGAACGCCATCAAGGTGAAGGTCGAGCGGGGCTGGGTGACGCTCACCGGCGACGTCGATTGGGCCTACCAGCGCATCGCCGCCGAGGGCGACCTGCATAGGCTGCAGGGCGTGCGCGGCGTCAGCAACCTGATCATGATCAAGCCGAAGGTGGCGGCCGGCGACATCAAGCACCGGATCGAGCAGGCGCTGGAGCGTCAGGCGGAGTTGGAAGCCAGCGGGATCACGATCACGGTCTCCGACGGCAAGGTGCGCCTCGACGGCAAGGTGCGCGCCTGGCACGAACGGGACATCATCGAGCGCGCCGCCTGGGCCGCGCCCGGGGTGACCGCGGTCGACGACCACGTCACGGTCGGCGCCTAGAGGAAGGTGGAGGGCGCCGGTCGATTGCGGCCGGCCCCGCCGCCGGGGAACCTGCGTCATGACTGTCCCCAGGACCGCGCCACGGCTGGGCGTCCTCCACTGCGCCGCCACCGGCGCCCTCGTGGCAGGCGTTCTCTTCGCGCTGCTCGCCGCCGCCAGCGCGATCGCCGACCCGCGGGCGTCGGAGGGCGCTCTGGTGTTCCTCACCCAGCAGGCGCTCCGCGCGCCGGCGCATCCGGTCCGCGGCCTGGGGGTCGCGATGCTGGGCGGCTTGGCTCTCGGGGCGCTGATCGCGCTCTGCTACAACGCCCTGCGGATCCTCAGCCGTCGGTCGGGATAGACCGCACGACGAGAACCGGCGCGGGCGGAGATCCCGCGCCGGCGCGCACTCAAGCGGCGATCACCACCTCGCCGCGCCGGAGCGGGGCTTCGAGCGTCGCCCAGTCGATCTGGCCGTCGTGGCGCAGGTCCTCGAACTGCAGCACGCCCAGCGCCTCGAACTTCGGCCGGATGGCGTCGGTCAGGAGGCCGATCCGCTTGAGGTTCGGGATCATCCGTTCGAACAGGAAGGTGCGGAAGGCCCGGCCGCCCTGGCTCGCCTTGTTGATCTCGATGGCCTCCTCGGTGGTGAAGCCGAATTCCTCGGCCACCGTCGTGGAGACCAGACGGTCGCGCATCACCACGCAGGCCTCGTAGGCGAACTGGGCCCGTTCCTCGATCTGCTCGGGCGGGAGCACCTTGATCCAGTCCTCGAGGTAGTTGACGCCGAAAGCCACGTGGCGGCCCTCGTCGCGCATGACCAGGCCCACGATGTCGCGCAGCAGCGGGTCGGGCGTGGTCTGGTGGATGGTCTGGAAGGCCGCCAGCGCCAGACCCTCGATCAGGATCTGCATGCCGATGAACTTCAGGTCCCAGCGGGGGTCGGTGAGCACCTTGTCCAGCAGCAGCTTCAGGCTGGGGTTGATCGGATAGATCATCCGGCAGCGGGTCATCAGGTACTTGTGGAACACCTCCACATGACGCGCCTCGTCGAACGTCTGGGAGGCGGCGTAGAGCTTGGCGTCGTGGGTCGGCGCGCAGCTGACCAGCTGCGAGGCGACCATCAGCGCGCCCTGCTCGCCGTGCAGGAACTGCGAGAGCGTCTGCGCCGTCGTGCGGTGCTGGAACTCGCGCTTCTGCTCGGCGCTCAGCGCCCGCCACTTCGGATGCGCGGCGAAGCCCTCGGGCTCCTGCGCCTGCGCCTCGGCGGCCCGCTCCGGCGGCGCCTGGGTCCAGTCGATGTCGAGCTCGGTGTTCCAGTTGAATCGCTTGCCGAGTTCGTAGAGCCGCCGGATCTTCGAGTTGGCCGTCTCGTAGTCCCAGTTGTAGGAGCCGGTGAGCGGGGTCTGGAAGATCTCCCGGATCACCTCGACGTCGTGATCGGTCAGGCGGCGCGCGAGATCCTCGTCGTCGAAGAGCTGGACCGCGGTGGGCGGTCCTGACGCCTCGTGTAGCTGCAGCATGGCTATCCTCCTCCGGGACCTTGATCGCCCGTCGGACCATCCTCAAAGATGACGCCCCCGTCATCTTTGACGCAGATCAAGGGCGCTCGGCGGCTTCCGCGACAGGCTCCGGCCGACACAGCGAGGAGAGCGACATGGACGGCGCGATGGGTCCAAGCGACGCAGTCCCTGAGCACGTGGACGTGCTGATCGTAGGCGCCGGCATCTCAGGGATCGGCGCGGCCTACCACCTGCAGCAGCAGTGCCCGGGCGCCAGCTTCACCGTCCTCGACGCCCTCGACGGCTATGGCGGCACCTGGCGCACCCACCGCTATCCCGGCGTGCGCTCCGATAGCGACCTCTACACCTTCGGCTACCGCTTCAAGCCGTGGACGGGGACGCCGATCGCCAGCGGCGAGGAGATCCAGCGCTATCTCGGCGAAGTGATCGCCGAGAACGATCTCGCCCGGCGCATCCGCTACCGCCACCGCGTACTGACCGCGGACTGGGACAGCGCCGCGGCGAAGTGGACCGTCGTGGCCGAGCGGGGCGATACCGGCGAACCCGTGCGCCTGACCGCCGGCTTCCTCTGGATGTGCCAGGGTTACTACCGTCACGAGGCCGGCTACACGCCGGACTGGCCGGGCATGGCCGACTACAAGGGCCGCATCGTCCACCCGCAGACCTGGCCCGATGAGCTCGACTGGAAGGGCAAGCGGATCCTGCTCATCGGCTCCGGCGCCACGGCGGCCACACTGCTCCCGGCGCTGGCGCCCGAGGCGGCGCACGTGACCCTGCTGCAGCGCTCGCCCACCTATTTCATCCCCGGGCGCAACGCCAACGAGATGGCCGACGCGCTGAACGCACTGGAGGTCGACCCGGCGTGGACCCACGAGATCGTGCGCCGCAAGATCCTCTTCGATCAGGACGCCTTCACCCGGCGCGCCTTCGCCGAGCCCGAGTCCGTCAAGGCTGAGCTGCTCGCCGGGGTCAGCGCCTTCGTCGGCCCGGAGGTCACCGCGCGCCACTTCACGCCGCGCTACCTGCCCTGGCGCCAGCGCATCGCCTTCGTTCCGGACGGGGACCTGTTCCAGAGTGTGACGGCCGGACAGGCCTCGGTGGTCGACGGCGAGATCGAGACCTTCACCGAAACCGGGGTGCGGCTCACCGACGGCCGCGCGCTGGACGCCGACCTCATCGTCACCGCCACCGGTTTCGAGATCGCGGTGCTGGGCGACATCGCCTTCCGTGTCGACGGACGGGTGGTCGATCCGGCCGACACCGTCACCTATCGCGGCATGATGTTCACCGGCCTGCCGAACCTCGCCTGGATCTTCGGCTACTTCCGCGCAAGTTGGACCCTTCGCGTCGACCTGGTCGCCGACTTCGTCTGCCGCCTGCTGAACCACATGGCGGCCTGTGGCGCGGACACCGTGGAAGTCGGCCTACCGCCCGGCTCCGAGGACATGGCGCGGCTGTCATGGGTGGAGCCCGAGAACTTCAATCCGGGCTACCTGCTGCGCGGCGAACACCGCCTGCCGCGCCGCGGCGACGCACCGGAGTGGCGCCACACCCAGGACTACTGGGCCGAGCGCAAGGCGCTGCCGCTGGTGGACCTGGCCGGGCCCGAGTTCCGCTACCGGCGAGGGTGCGCTCCGGGCGCCGCGGCGACCGCGGCGCGCCCCGTGGGCAGGACCGCGGCCACCGCCTAGCCGGCAGCCCTAGGCCGCCAACCGAAGGCGCGCGCGATGTCGTCGGCGAAGCGCTCCAGCTTCAGCGGCTTGTGCAGGACGGGCGTCCGCGCGAACGCGGCGTCGACGCCCAGGCGCCCGTAGCCCGTCACGAAGACGAACGGCACGCCCGCGCGCGCCAGGGCCTCGGCGAGCGGATAGACGAGCACGCCGTCGAGATTGACGTCGAGCACCGCGCCGTCGATTCCCCCCGCGCGCACCAGATCGAGACCCGCAGACAGGGTCGCGGCCGGCCCGACGACCTGGGCGCCCGCTTCGCCGAGCAGGTCCTCGACGAGCATGGCCACGAGCGGCTCGTCGTCCACGACGAGGATCCGGCGCCCCGACAGCGCGTGCGGCAGCATCAGCCCTCGCCCTCGACCAGCGGGAACCGCAGGACGGCGATCAGGCCCTCCGCAGCGTAGTCGAGGTCCGCGGAGCCGTGCAGGCCGGCGGCGAGGCTGCGCTTCACGAGCCTCGTCCCGAAGCCTTCGTGCGCCGGCGACGTCGCGGGCGGGCCGCCGCGTTCCGACCAGACGAAGCGCAGGGACAGGCCTTGCGGCCCGGCCGTCACGGACCACTCCGCCGACACCGACCCGCCGGCGGACAGCGCCCCGAACTTCGCGGCGTTGGTGGCGAGCTCGCCCACCGCCATGCCCAGGGTGACGGCCCGGTTGGGGCGCAGCGAGACCTCGGGCCCCGAGAGCCGGAACGGGGCGTCCTCGCGGGCGTAGGGGCCCAATTGCTCGGCCACGATGTCGCCCACGGTCGCGCCGGCCCAGTCATTGCGGGTGAGGACATCATGGCTCTTGGACAGTGCCGCGATCCGGGCCTGCACCGCGGCGCTGAACGCCTCCGGCGTCGGCGCGGAGCGCAGCGTCTGGGCGACAATGGACTGCACGCTGGCCAGCGTGTTCTTCACCCGGTGGTTCAGTTCTCGCATCAGGAGCGCCTCCCGCTCCTGCACCTCGCGCCGCTGGGTGAGGTCACGGATCACGCTGGTGACCAGGCCTTCCCCGTGGTCGGAGAGCAGGCTGAGATTGGTCTCGATGGGGAACTCGCTGCCGTCGCGGCGGCGGCCGAACATGTTGGCGCCGTCGCCCATGCGCCGCGTGGTCGGGCGCTCCAGGTAGGCCCGCACGTGCGCCGCGTGCCGGCCGCGGAAGCGCTCCGGCATCAGCGCGTCCAGCGGACCGCCGACCAGATCTTCGCGCCGATAGCCGAAGAGCCGCTCGGCCTCGGCGTTCATCAGCACGATCCGACCCTCGGCATTGGAGATGACGATGGCGTCCGGCGCACCCTCGAGCAGGCCGCGGAACCGCGCCTCGGTCGCCTGCAGGGCCGCGGCGCGGTCCGCCGCCTCGGCGAGGCGGCGCAGGACCAGGCCGACGCCGGCGATGCCGGCCAGAGCGGCCAGCCCGAGGCTCGCGACATCGACCCAGGACCAGCCGAGCGCAAAGCGGGCGGCGAGCAGCCCCGCGAGCGCCGAAAGCCCACCGGCCGCGCGCCCCAGGAGGCTGGTGGACACCGCCACGACGGCGATGCCGGCCGCCGCCGCCGAGGGGGCTCCTCCGGCAGCGACGACCATCAGGCCTCCGGCGGCGCCCGCTGTCCCGAGCGCGGCCAGCCGTCGTAGGCGGCGGAGAGCCGGCGATGGGTCACGGATCTGCGGCATACGGGGTTCCGAAAGGACGCCCCGGCCGACAGACGGCCGAGGCGCCGAGGCGACCCGTTCAGCAGGGGGACTGTCTGGACGGGAGAACAGGGATCGACGGCCTCAAGGACGACCGCGCCACGACCAGCCCGAGCGCAGGCGTCGACGTGGGCGGCATCCAGGCCCCCGAAAGCGATGCGGCAAGCTTTGCGTGACAGGACCGGTCCCGCCTTGCGCGAGGTCAAGGCGACGAGACGCGCCCTAAGGAACCAGCACCGCGGCGCCAGCGAAGGCGCCCGCCCGCAAGTCGCTGAGCGCCCGGTTCGCGTCGGACAGCGGATAGGTCACGACGTGAGGCCGCACGCCGGCGGCCGCGGCGCGGGGCAGATAGTCCAGTGCATCCTGGCGCGTGAGGTTGGCCACCGACAACAGCCGGCGTTCCTCCCAGAGCAGGCGGTAGGGGAAGCTTGGAATGTCGCTCATGTGGATGCCGCCGCAAACCACCACGCCGCCCTTGCGCACGGCCTGCAGGGCCACGGGAACGAGGCCGCCGACGGGGGCGAAGATGATCGCCGCATCCAGCGGTTCGGGCGATGGGTCGCCCGACCCGCCGGTCCAGGCGCACCCCACCTCACGGGCCAACCCCTGCGCGCCGGCGTCCCCGTCGCGCGTGAAGGCGTAGACGCTCTGTCCCTCATGCACCGCGAGCTGCGCCAGGAGGTGGGCGGCGGCCCCGAAGCCGTAGAGGCCGAGGCGGAGCACGGGCTGGGCCTCGCACGCCAGGCGCCAGGCGCGGAAGCCGATCAGGCCCGCGCACAGCAGCGGTGCGGCGGCTGCATCGTCCAGGCCGGGCGGCAAGGGGAAGCTGTAGTCGGCGCGGACGATCACCGCATCGGCGTAGCCGCCGTCGCGCGTCCAGCCGGTGAACTCGGGACTGTCGCAAAGGTTCTCTCGGCCCGCCCGGCAGTAGGCGCAGGCGCCGCAGGTCCCGCCGAGCCAGGGGATGCCGCGCCGCTCGCCCAGGGCTGCGCCGTGGACGCCCGGTCCGATCGCCTCGACGACACCCACGACCTCGTGGCCAGGAACCACCGGCCCATGCGACGCCAGCTCGCCGTCGACGATGTGCAGGTCGGTGCGACAGACACCGCAGGCGTGCACCCGCAGGCGCAGCTCGCCGGGCCCGGGATCCGGATCCGGGCAGGTCTCCGCCACGAGCGGCGACCGCGGTCGATGCAATGCCATGCGTCTCATGCCGCCCTCGCGGGCCCGGGCCGGTCCGTGGGTCAGTGCGACACGAACAGCGGAACCGGCAGGCGCTCGAGCATATCGCGGCTCGCGCCGCCCAGCACCAACTCCTGGAAGCGCGGGCGCCCGTAGAGTCCCATCACGACCAGATCGGCGCCCTGGGTGATCGCCTGGCGGGCCAGGACGTCGCCGGCCGAACCGTCGGGGCTCGGGTCGACGATGAGATTGGCCTTCTGGCCATGGTGTTCCAAAAGCCGCTGCAGGCCGGCGTCGGGACCGCCCTCCCCCTTCGGCGAGACCACCACGACGTGCAACTCCTCGGCCTCGGCGATCAGCGGCCAGGCATCGCGCAGGGCGCGGCTGGCCTCCCGGCCGCCGTTCCAGGCGAGCAGGATCTTCCGGCCCACGGCCGGCGCGAAATCGCCCTGCGGCGTGATCAGCACAGGACCCCCGCTGGCCAGGGCGAGCTCCGCGGCCTCCACCTTCTGGCGGCCGAGGCACGGCAGCGCCAGCCGCGGCATGACAAGCAGGTCGGAGCGGCGCGCTGCCGCCGTCAGCGTGGCGCAACTGTCGCCGGTCATCACGCGCCACTCGGAGCGTACGCCGGCCTCGGCCGCTGCGGCCTCGAAGCGCTGGCGGGCGGCCTCGCCGCGCCGCTCGAGCGTCTCGGCGTGGGCCTTGAGCAGGTCGGCGACCAGCTCGGGCGTGAAGGTCAGGTAGGACTCGTCGGGCGACACGAACTCCGGCGGCGTGTCGTTGGCCAGGAACGCGCCGGTGAGATGGGCCTGGAAGCGGCGGGCGAGGTCGGCGGCGGCGCGGAGGCGCGGCGCGGCGTCGGCGGTGTCGTCGACCTGGACGAGGATGTCGCGAAGGCTCATGGCGGTGGCTCCGGATGGAAGCCTGACCTTGGGGTCGCGCCGACCGCCCCGCCTTGACACGCGTCAACCGCTTCAGGGGCGGCCAGCTTGATCCAGATCACGGCGCAGGACCACCGCGTCGGGCCAGGATCGGCCCGACGCCACCGGAGCCTGCCCGTCATGAGCTACTACTTCGCCCGCACCCTGGAGGCGCCGTTCGCCGACGCCGTGGCCCGCACCCGTGAGGCCCTGGCGGCCGAAGGCTTCGGGGTCCTCACCGAGATCGACGTGCAGGCCACCTTGAAGGCCAAGCTCGGCGTGGACTTCGAGCCCTATGTGATCCTCGGGGCCTGCAATCCGCAGCTCGCCTACGGCGCCCTGCAACTGGAGCCACGCGTCGGCACGATGCTGCCCTGCAACGTGCTGGTCCGCGACCTGGGCGACGGACGGACGGAGGTGGCCGCCATCAATCCGGTGAGCTCGATGCTCGGCATCGACAACGCCAAGCTCCATGAGCAGGCGGCGCGCGTGGCGGAGAAGCTCCTCGACGCAGTGCGTCGCCTGGAGCGCTAGGGGCGTCGGCGCAGGCCCGACCAGAGCGCCCAGCCTCCGACCAGGATCAGGATCTGGGCCACGGCGGAGGCCAGCAGGCCTCCCGCCAGCCCCAGCTGCAGGGCGCGATGCTGCGCCTCCGGGGCGTCGCTGTAGAGGGTTACCGCCAGGGCGGCGGCGCCCACCAGCCCCGCGATCAGGCTCACCGCGCCGAACACGACCAGGCCCGGCCGTCGGTTGGGCGCTCCGGCCTGCTGGGGTTGCGTCGGCATGGCGTCAGGCCGCATCGGCGGACGCCAAGCGCGCCGTTCGGGCAGGATCGAGGGCGGTGACCCGCACATGCTCCACATGGCCGAAGCCCTTGCGGTAGTCGAGGACGCCGACGACCTCCGGCGTGACCTCGAAGAGCGCCAGGCCCTCGTCTCCCACGTCGGAGATGAACTGGGCGATCTCGCTGAACTTCGCGGCGAACAGGGCCGCGACCCGCGTCTGCGCCCGCTCCGGCGACACAGGCCGCGCGCGACCGCTCAGCGAGAGGCCGCGGATCTGGCTCCAGTCGTGGTACGGCAGCGTGACCGTGATGGCGACGCGGTCGTCGCGATCGAGGTTGCGGGCCTTCTGCGAACGCGGCGAGCAGCCGAAGTAGAGCGCCAGGCCTTCGCTCGCGTAGCTCACCGTCACCGCGTGCGGCGCCCCGTCGGCGAAGGTCGTGGCCACGGTCATGTCCTGGCCTTCCGCCAGGACCGCCAGGATGTCGGGGACGAGATGCTGCGACATGGTGGCCTCCTCAGCCGGCAGCTGATCACGCAGCGGGCGTGCGCGCCTTGCGCGAGGTCAATGCCGACGAGCACGCTCCAGGTTGCAGTTCGGCGGTCTTCGAACAGGTATGCGTGATGGATCTCGACCGCGCCTTCGCCGGGCTCGCCAACCGTACGGCCCGCATCGCCGGCAGCGCGCCGACCTTCGCGCTCTGCGTGCTCGTCGTCGCCATCTGGGCGGCCACCGGGCCCGCCTTCCACTTCTCCCAGACCTGGCAGCTGGTCATCAACACCGGCACCACCATCGTCACCTTCCTGATGGTGTTCCTGATCCAGAACACCCAGAACCGCGACAGCCTGGCCCTGCAGACCAAGCTGGACGAACTGATCCTCACGTCCGAAGCGGAGAACGAGTTCATCGGGATCGAGCGGCTCACCGATCACGAGCTCGAGGAGCTGCACGCCCGCTGTGCGGTGGCCGCCATGGCGCACCAGCGTCTGGCCCGCCGGGCGAAGGCCGAGATCTCCACGCGTCGAGGGGAGACGGCGAGCCTGGAGCCGGCCTGAGCGGGCACGGCCAGCCTCCGGCCGCCTGCTCCGACGCCGCACCGGCCGCCATCGAGTGTGACCTGGCGCGATGGGGAAAGGCCTAGACCACCGCTCCGAACGCCTTGCCGATGAGCGCCGTGGCGGCCAGGGCCAGGGCCCCCCAGAACGTGACGCGAAGCATCGGCCGCCAGGGGTTCGCACCACCGGCCCAGGCGCCCACGCCGCCGAGCACGGCCAGGAAGGCGAGCGCGGCCAGCGAGACCGCCGGGATCAGGATCGGCAGCGGCGCCATCCCGGCGACGGCGAGCGGCAGGGCGGCGCCCACCGAGAACGTCGCGGCCGATGTCAGGGCGGCCTGCACGGGCTTGGCTTGCGTATGGTCTGAGATGCCGAGCTCGTCGCGGGCGTGGGCGGCCAGGACGTCGCCCGCGTGGAGCTGTTCCGCCACCTGGCGGGCGAGGTCGGCGGTGAGGCCTCGCCCGACATAGATGGCGGTCATCTCTTCCAGCTCCTGCTCCGGCGCCGTGGCGAGCTCGTGCCGCTCCCGCGCCAGGTCGGCGGCCTCGCTGTCCGCCTGCGAACTCACGGAGACATATTCGCCGGCCGCCATCGACATCGCGCCCGCGACGAGACCGGCAAGACCCGTCAGCAGCAACCCGCCCCGAGCCGCGTCAGCCGCCGCGACACCGACGATCAGGCTCGCGGTCGAGACGATGCCGTCGTTGGCGCCAAGCACGGCGGCCCGGAGCCAGCCGATCCGGGAGACGGCATGGCGCTCAGTGTGGGTCTTCAGACGGGCCATCGTTCACCTCCTCGCACGTGCTGTCGATCCGTCGCGTCGAACGTCGGAAGCTAAGCCTTGGCGCCGGCCGCGTCGGAATGCTCGAGTTCCGCGAGCCGCCGCACGATCGACACGAAGAAGGCCGTCGACCAGCCGAGCAGGATGATGCCATTGACGCCCTCGATCGCGCCAACGATGCGCCAAGCGCGCGAGAGCACGAGGTCGCCGTAGCCGATCGTCGCGTAGGTCGAGGTCGAGAAGTAGAGCGCGTCCTCGAAATCCGGGAACTCGCCGGCCAGCGCGAAGACGGCCGCGTAGAGCCAGATCTCGATGCCGTGCAGCGCAAACAGCGTAAAGACGGCGATCAGCACCAGAAGCGCCTGGTCGATGCGGATGTGAAGGGTCCGCACCCGTCCTCCGTGGGTCTGCAGCAGCGCGATCAGCGCCGCGAGGCCCGCCAGATGCAGCAGGGCGGTCAGCGCGACCAGCACTGTCGACGCCAGCAGCTGCGAAATCAGGCTCACGCCGGCAGGGTGATCGAGACAAGGGCGCCGCCGAAGGGCGCAGCCCCCATCCGCGTGTGCGCGTGGAGCGCATTCGCCGCCTGGACGATGCGCGCCCGCCCGCCGCTGTCATAGTCTGCGAGGTCGGGCATGCCGATGCCGTCGTCCCGGATGGTCAGGGTGAGCCGGCCGCGATCGTAGAAGAGCCGGATCCACACATGGCCTTCGATGTGGTTCGGGAACGCGTGGCGGAGCGCATTGTCCACCGCTTCATGGGCGACCAGGCGCAGGTTCTCGACGACGGCCTCCGGCAGGCGTAGGTCCGGCTCGCAATCGACCCGCACCTGGTGGGGTCCCGGCGCGACGCCGGCTGCTACGGCCTCCAGCGCTGGGCGGGCCAGGACCAGGGGATCATGCGTCACCGGGGCGTTGAGATCGGCCATCGTCGCCATGCGAGTGTCTCCTTGCTGGTTCGCAGGCTCGCGCTATCGGACCGCGCCGGCCTTGATTCAGATCAGGTCGGCGGGCTTGCGCGGTGTCGGCCCGCGAGCAAGGCCTTCGACCCGGCGGATCGGGCCGGTTCAGGCCTTTCCGGCCCAGAGCATTCGCCGCAGGCTGCCGTCGCGATCCACGATGAGGTGCTTCACCACGCCTGCGATGTGGAGGACGATCAGCGGCCAGAAGAGCTTCGCCGCGGCGCCGTGGATCGCCTCGGCCGCCTCGTGCAGCGCCGGCGCGCGGCCAAAGGGGCTGGAAATCGCGATTACGCCAAAGGCTTCCAGGTCGCGTCCCGCCGACCAGACCGCCAGCGGCCCGGTGATCAGCAGGACGAGGATCATCAGCAGGAACAGGAGCTGCACGGCCTTCGCGAGCAGCGCGATGATCCGGTTCCGCTCGAGGGTCTCGGGCCGCGCCTGCGAGGCGCTCCAGAGCAGCCGCGCCGCCAGGAACGTGAAGAGCAGGACGCCGACGGAGACGTGCAGGTCCTGCGCCGCAAGGCGGGCGGCGCGTCCGCCCGCTTCCTCCGCGCGCTCGCCGAGCAGGTAGAGCGCCGTGACCCCGACGGCGCTGATCCAGTGCAGGGCGATGGCGGCCCAGCCGTAGGCCGTGCGGGTGTTGCTCAGGTTCATGGATCGACGCCTACGCCGCCCCGGCCGTCGGCGCCTTGACGTGGCGCAAGGCGCGCGCGTCACCGCAACCGCGGAAGGCCCGCCGAATAGAGGACCTGGCCTGCCGCGTCGCGGAACTGCAATTCCAGCGTCTCGGGCCGGAGCCGGAAGGCGGCGAACCCGGGCCGCCCCAGGCAGAAGCGCGTGCCGAGGATCGGCCGCACCCGGCCGCCTTCCGAGCCGGCGCCAGAGCAGATGTAGTCGACCGGCCCGCGCCGGATGTGTTGCAGGTCGTGATCGTGGCCGTGCACATAGGCCTGCACGCCGAAGGCCTCCAGGAGCGGGGCCACGCGGGCGATGAGGACGGGCGCGTCCCCGTGGGCGCCCGAATAGATGGGATGGTGGCCCAGGACGATCTTCCACCGCGCCCGTGAGCGGGCCAGGGCGCGGCCCAGCCAAGCGATCTGCGGGTCCGCCTGGACGTCCCACCAGTGGCCGCGGCAGAGCTGCTGGATGCGTTCGTCGAGATTGCCGTCGTCCACCAGGGGCGAGGTGTCGAGGACGAACAGGTCGAGGTCCGGAACCCCCAGCGACGTCCCGGGAACGGCATGGTAGCGCGCCGGCATGCGCCAGCGGCGGCTCAGGCGGGTGTAGTCGACCTGCGCCTGCGGCACACCGCGATAGTCGTGGTTCCCCAGGGCCGCGATCCAGGGCGTCTGCAGAACGGGGTCGCGGTAGACCGCCTCGAACGACTCCCTCCAGTGCGGATCCCGCACCGAGGCCACCCCGCCCGGATAGAAGTTGTCGCCGGCCGCGAGGACGAAGCGGCTCCGCACCTCCCGCGCCGCCTCCGCCAGCCCGCGCGCGACCGCCGACTGGACCACATCGCCCCGCCGGCCCCAGTCGCCGAGGGCCACGAAGCCGGCCGGCTCCGCCGCGCGGGCCGCGGCCAGGGCGGGGGTCGAGGCCAGCGCCGCCAGCCCGGAGAGGACCCTACGGCGCGCGACGAGCGCGTTGCCGAACCCGAGCGGGACCGCTAGGCGTCGCGCATGGCCAAGGACATCTGGCGCATCGGCGTGGCGAGGCTCCAGATCGCGGCCTGCGGCGAGGAGCACGCCCTGGCCGCCGCCGACATTCGGTGGCTGGATCCCGGCCCGGGCTTCACCTTCCTGGCCGACCCGTTCGGCCTGTGGCGCGACGGCGACCTGCATGTCTTCGCCGAGGCCTATGACTACCGGACGCGGCGGGGCGTCATCGACCATCTGCGCCTGGACGCCGAGCTCAAGGTCGTGGATCGCTCCACCGTCCTCTCCGAGGCTTGGCACCTGTCCTACCCCTACGTCTTCGAGGCGGACGGCGAGACCTGGATGGCGCCCGAGGCTCACCGCTCCGGCGCGTTCACGCTCTATCGCGCGCGACGCTTTCCCGACGCCTGGGAGCCGGCCGGCCGGTTCGAGCTGGACAGCCCCGCGATCGACCCGACGCCCTTCCGACATGACGGGCTCTGGTGGCTGGCCTATGCGCCGGCCGGGCCGCAGAGCGTGAAGCAGGGGCGGCTGCACCTCGCCTTTGCCGAGCGCCTGACCGGACCGTGGACCCCGCACCCCGGCAACCCGGTGCGCGTCGACCGCACGAGCAGCCGGCCCGGCGGGACGCCGTTCCGTGACGGGGGCGGTCTCGTCCTGCCCGTGCAGGACTGCGCCCGGACCTACGGCGGCGCCGCACGGCTCCTGCGGGTGGAAGTCCTGACCCAGGACCGGTTCGCCGCCGCCGCGGGGCCGCCGATCCGGGCGCCGGCGTCCGCCACCCCGTTCGTCGAGGGTCTTCATACGCTCTCTTCCTGCGGCCCCGTCACCCTGCTCGACGCGAAGCGGAGAGACCGCTCGCCTGCGGGGCTCTGGATCGATGTGCGGCGCCGCCTCGGCCGTCGGCGCCCGGCAGCCTCGCCATGACGTCGGCGCCGGCCCGGGCGAACGCCTCGGCCCCGAAGCGCTCGAGCACCCGGGCGCGCGCGCTCGCCCCCATCCTCGCCAGCCGTTCGGGATGGCTGAGCAGCCAGCCCAGCGCCTGAGCCAGGGCGTCGGGGTCGTCCGGAGGGACGCTCAGCCCCGTGTCTCCGTCCACGATGCTGTAGGGCATCTCGCCCACGCTGGAGGCCACGCATGGCAGGCCCGCCTGCATGGCCTCGTGGACGGCGAGGCAAAGTCCCTCGGAACGCGATGGCTGGGCGTACAGGTGCAGCCCCGCCAGGAACTCGCGCGGCGCGGCGCTGAACCCGTGGAGGCGGAGGTTGTCCAGGCCGGCTGCCGCGGCTTGCGCCTCGAGGGCTCCACGCGCGGCGCCCTCGCCCGCGATGGTCACCTCGAACGGCGTCACCGCGCCGAAGCCCTGCGCGCGCAGCCGCGCGAGCGCTGCGATCAGCACATCGTAGCCCTTGACCGGATGCAGCCGCCCCAGGCTGCCGATCCGGAGCGGCTCGCCCGGTCGCCAGGGCGCGGCCGGCGGCGCGGCCGGATCCGCTGCAAACAGCGGCCAGACGGCGAGCCGCTCCGGGGGGACGGCCAGGCGTTGCGTCGTCAGGGCTGCGACGCACTGGGAGTCGGCGATCCACAACTGGGAGCGGCGCTGTCGGGCGCGGAGCAGCAGGCGGTTGGCCGGCTTGAGGAACGCGGCGTGCTGCCAGCTCACCACCGGCACGCCGAGCCGCGCCCCCGCCACCTGCCCCAGCAGCGTGGCCCGGGTCAGCGACGTCCAGACCAGGTCCGGCGCCCACGCGCGAAGGACCCGGTGGAGCCAGGCCAGGGCCGCCAGGTGGTCCTTCTCGCCCCCCTCCCGAACCTGGACGGTCAGGCCGGCGTCGTGCATGGCCGCAAGCGCCCGCCCGTCGCGGCGGGTGAGGGCGAAGACCTCTACCTGCGCGCCATGAGCCCGCATGACACGGATCACCGCCGGCGCCGGAAGGGCCGCGCCGCCGCCCTCCACCGAGTTGATGACATAGGCGACGCGCATCAGGCCTCCGTTCGGTGGGGCGCCGCGCCGGGCGCCTCGGTGATCTGGACGAGCGCCACCCCCAGCAGGGCGACGACGAGCAGGCCCTGCAGCAGCGCCTGCACGCCCGCGCCGACGAACCCCAGGCCGTCGAGGAGCGCCGGAAGCACCAGCAGGGCCGCGAGACCGGCGATGATGTTGGCCCAGACCGAAAGGCCGGGCCGGCCGAACGCCATCAGGGCGGCGCTGAGAGGCGGAGCGGCCAGCTGCGCGGCGCGGCCGAGCGCCAGCCACGTCATCACCGCCCCGGCGGCCGCGAAGCCCGCACCGCCGATGAGCACCGCCAGCCGTTCGCCGAACAGCGCCAGGCCCAGGCAGACCGGAGCCGCAGCGGCCAGCGCGAGCAGGATCGCCCGGACCAGCGCCCGGCGCATCGCGGCGCCCCCGCGGCCGGCCGCGGCGAGGTGGGCCAGCTCGGCATAGCTCGCCTGTCCCAGGAGCTGGGCGGGCTGGGCGATCACCGCGGTGGCGCGCTGCGCGACTGCGAAGACCCCAGCTGCCGCGGGTCCGAGCAGCCACCCGATCGCCAGCGGCGTCAGGCGTCCCGCGAGCTCCGACAGGGTCACGTCGGTGTTGGCGCCCCACATGAAGCGCCAGAGCCCGGGGTTCTCGCGCGGGACGGCGGCCAAGCCGCCGGCCAGATGCTGGCGGCAATGGCGACCTCGGGCGATGGCGATCCCCAGCACCCACATGGAGGCCCATTCCGCGAGGGCGGCGACCAGCCACGCCACGAGGAAGCCGCGCAGGCCCGCGTGCGCCGCGGCCGCGACCGCCGCGCCGCCCAGTCGCGTCAGGGGCGCGACCAGGCTGTGGGCGCCAAGCAGATCGAAGCGGCCCTTCAGCTGCAGGTATCCGGCGGGTGTGGCGCGCACCGTCGCCAGAGCCGCCAGGCTGTATGGCAGGGCGAAGGCCACGGCGTCCGGCGGCCACCCCAGCTCGGGGCCAACCAGCGGGGCGAGCGCCGCCGCCGCCGCGACCGCCAGCACGCCGCACGCCAGTTCCACCCCGCCAGCGTACGCCATGAGGCGGGTCAGCCGCGGCGCATCGCCCCGCGCCAGGGTCTCCGCACCGTAGCGCACCACCGCGTGCCAGCCGGGGAATTCGATAATCCCGGCCACGGTCAGCACATAGGTATGGACCAGGACCAGCACGCCATAGTCGGCGCGCCCCAGCGCCCGCGCCGCGATCACCATGTAGGCGAGGCTCAGCACGCCGGCGCCCGCCTTGCCGCCGAGCAGGCGGCCGAGGTTTCCGTAGATGCGGGCCACGGCCCCCGACGGCTCAGCCATTGGCGACTCGCAGGGGTTCGGCCGAGGCCGCTAGCCCCGCCGTGGACAGGCCGCAGAACCGCGCCACCGCCCGCGCGGCCCGCACCGACGACGGCTCCTCGGTCAGGTCGAAGCTCTCCTCGAGCATCGCTTGCTGCACGGGGCGGTAGCGGCGCGCGTGGTCAACCTGGGCGTTGGCGATCGCCTCGCCCAGTTCGCCGGCGCCGGCGATCACCCGGCCTGCCCGCCAATGGGCGAAGTTCGCGTCCCCCTCCCACCGCAGGCCGCGGGGATTGAGGAAGATGCAGGGCCGAGGGCGGACGAGGAATTCGTAGACCTGGCTGGACGCGTCCCCCAGGTAGAGGTCCGCTCGGCTTGTGTAGGCCATGGTCGTGGAAGCCCGGCTGCCCAGGTCGATGTGGATGTTGGGCGCGCGCAGGTAGCGCTCGTCGATACGGCCGGGCCGGTCGATCCGCAGCCTGTCGATGCTGACCACCACGCGCCGCTCGAACAGCATGACGTGGGGCGCGAAGATCAGGTGGTGGTCGTCGTGCTCGACGAACCAGTCCAGCACCTTCCGCCCGACTGGGAACCACGACGAGAGATGGGGCGACAGGTGCGGGTTGTAGAGCACCACCGGCCGGCCATCCTCGATCAGCGGATGGACGCCCTGGCCCGTTGCGACGTCGAACTTCGGGTAACCCACGACCGAGATCGTCGCCGGATCCACGCCCGCCTCGCGCACCAGCCGTTCGAAGATCTTCCGCCCCGAGACCAGCACGTGGTCGAAACCCGCGCTGGCCTTGTCGAAGCCGACCGCCCGGTCGCCGGCGCCGTGCCGCGTGTGGACGATCCTGAGATCCTTCAGGCCGTGGCGCGTCTTGAGGATCAGCGACGTCTTCTCCGCCACCACCAGCACGTCCAGGCCCCGGAAGAAGTCGAGGTTGTCGCCGTACACTGCCAGCTTGGCCGCCGGCAAAACGCCCTCCAGCGTCGCGCGCGCGAAGCGGCTGAGCGGCCGGCGGAGACCCAGCTCGACGAGGCGGATCCCCTGGCCGATCAGCCCCTCCCCCAGGCGGATCACCTCGGCGCTCAGGCGCGCGTTGGTGGTGGCGACCACGACCTCGGCGTCCACGCCGCCCCGCGCCAGCGCCAGGGCGATGGGCAAGCTGTGCGCGACCTGGTGGACCTGGTCGTGGTTGAACAGGAAGCCGATCCTCATGACCTACCGACGACGCCGGCGGCCCTTCCCCTCAAAAGTGGGCCGAAGGAAAGGGCCTGCCGCCGGCTCAGCCCTTCTTGGCCCGGACCTGGGCGAGCAGCGCGGCGACCTCGGCTCGGCGACCGCGATCGGACACTTCGCGGCCGGGCCGCGTCGGGGCGGCCATCGCCCGCTGCAGCACCTTCTCCGCCTCCGCAAACTGGCCCTGGTGGAAGAGGAAGTCCCCGTAGAAGTAGTTGGGGTCGAGACCGTTCGGGTTCTGCGCCAGCGCCTTCCTGAGATAGGCCTGCGCCTTGCCCTTGTCGCCGAAGCCGACCGGGAAGCCGGGCACCTGGTAATAGAGCGAACCCAGGCTCGTATAGACCGAGCCGTCGCCCAGCGCGTTGGGGTTCAGCTTCTCGGCCTGCTCCAGCGTGGCCTTGGCCTCCTTGGCCAGCGACAGGCCGCCCAGCCCGCCCTTTGCGCCCGCCTCGGTGCTGAGTGCGATGGCCTTCCAGACCAGGGGCTCGGCGCGCCCGGGGAACTGCCGGGCGACCGCGTCGGCCTGGGCGACAAGTGCGGCGGCCTGGTCGACCTTGGCCGCGCCGCGGACTTCGTAGTTCACATGGTCCCAGCCGTGAGCCAGGGCTTCGACCCTGGTGTTGAGATCGCCGGCCTGGGCGAAGGCCGCGCCCGCCGTCAGCAGGCCGGCGGAAACGGCGAGGGCGGCCGAAAGGCTGATGAGCTTGTGCATGGGGGTATCCTTCAGTCGAAGAGCGCCGCCACCCGGCGGTCGCTGGAGGCGAGCGCCCGGTCCACCAGCCGCGGGGCGATGGCGTTGACGCGCACGAAGAGGGCCTCGGGGAAGCCCAGGTAGACGTCCCCGCGGCGGGCCGCGACGGCGTCGACGATGCGGCCGGCGACCCGGTCGGGGTCGTCCATGGCCATCTTGGTCAGGGCCGCGAACTGCAGCACCTTGGCCGAGTTGAAGCCCGTCTTCACGGCCCGCGGGGCGACGTAGGTGATATCGACCCCCGTTCCTGCCAGTTCGCGCCGGAGCGCCTGGCTGTAGGCCCGCAGCCCCGCCTTCGAGCTGGAATAGCTCGCGAAGTGGGCGAAGTTGATCGAGCCGAAGATCGAACCCACGAAGGCGATCTGCCCCCGGCGCCGCTTGCGCATCGCCGGGACCACCGCCTGCGACAGCCGCATGGGCGCCAGCAGGTTGATGTTCAGGGTCCGCTCCAGTTGCTGCGGCGACTCGGCCTCGGCCGGCCCGAAGTACTGGATGCCCGCCAGGTGGATCAGCCGGTCGCACGGCAGCTTCGCAAGCTCGGCCGCCGCAGCCTCGGCGCCGTCCGGCGTGGACAGGTCGCAGGCCACGAAGCCCACGCCCGCCTGAGCCGGCGCCTGGCGGTCGAGGACCGTGACATCGGCGCCCTCGGCCATCAGCCGCGCGGCGATCCGGCCGCCCAGTTCCCCCGAGCCGCCAGTGATGACGACGCTTTCGCCCTTAAACCGCATGGGCCAGCTCCGGGGTGTGGGGGATCGAGCGGAACATGTCGGCGAACAGGACGAACACCCGCTTCGCCACATGGATGATGGCGGCCTGGTCCCGGGGATCGTCGACCTGGTCCATGAGCTTGGCGAAAAAGGCCATGTGCTCCTGGTCCAGCGAGCCGTGCGACGTGAGGTAGGAGAAGCACTCCGGCCCCAGGCCCAGCGAGGTGGCGACCGCCGATGCGCCGGCCGTGGCCAGGGCGATGCTCGTGCCCTCCAGCACATAGACCATCCCGAACATGCCCATCGGGTTCACCCGCGAGACATAGTCGTAGGCGAAGGCGACCATCATCTCGGTCTCAGGGGCCGGGCCGCCCGTGCGCACCGCCTCGGCGTCGCCGCCCGAACGGGCGATGTCGTTCAGGATCCACTTCTCGTGGCCGGTCTCCTCGGAGATGTACTCCTCGAGCGCGGCCCGGAAGGTCGCATGCGCCGCGTCCATCCCGTCCCGCGCCCGGGTGAGCAGGGGTACGGTGTGGCTCACGTGGTGATAGGCCTGGGCCAGGTAGGCCACGTAGGTGTCGCGGGTGATGCGGCCACGGACGCCGTCGACGAGCTGTGGCGTCCGATAGAGGGCCGCCCGCTCGTCCGCGGTCACCCGCTCGAGCTCTTGGAAGAAGGACATCGGGAGAATCCTCAGGCTTGCTGTTCGATGAAGTCGCGGTGCGCCGCGCGGAGCGCCTGCCGGCGCGGTCGGCCGTTGGCGGTCACCTCGCCACGGGTAAGGTCGAAAGGCCCCGAGCCGCGCCAGCGGCCAACGCGGGCATAGTCCGGCAGCCGGGCGTTCACCCGCGCCACCGCCGCGTCGATCGCCGCATCGTCGAGGTCGGCCCGGGTCGGAACGAGCAGCGCGCAGAGGCTGGAGGCCGCTTCGCCGAAGACCGCGGCCTGGGCGATCTCGGGTTCGGCCAACAGCTCGCTTTCCACCCATTCGGGCGCGACATTGCGGCCGTACGAGGTGATCAGGACGTTCGACTTGCGGCCGGTGATCTTCAGCCAGCCGTCCGCATCGAGTTCGCCCAGGTCGCCGGTGTGGTGCGCGCCCTGCTGCGGCGGGCCGCCGACGTAGCCCAGGAAGGGCTGCGGCCCCACCACGATCTCCCCATCGTCCGTGAGCGAGACCTCCAGGTGCGGGAGCACGCGCCCCACGCTGCCGGCGCGGTCGGCATGGGGTGTGTTGAGCGCCACCACCGATCCGCACTCGCTGAGGCCATAGCCCTCGTGGGCCGGCAGGCCGATGCTGCGCGCGCCGGCGATCAGCTGGGGCGCCACCTTCGCGCCGCCCACCGCCACCAGCTTCAGCGACGGCAGCTTGCGGCCGCTGAGGAACAGTGTCGCCATCAGGCCCCGCAGCAGCTCCGGCACGAGGATCAGGCTGGTGGCGTCGCCGCTCGCTGCGGCCTCCACCAGCCGCAGCAGATCGGGCCGCGAACCCTGGACGAAGCCGAGTTCGCCGAGCGGCCGCGCGTCGTAGCAACCGCCCGCCAGCAGCGTCGGATAGAGGCCGGCCACGTTTTCCAGCAGCACGCCCAGCGGCAGCACGGCCAGGTGGCGCCCCGCGAATTCGGGGCCGATCACCTCGACGAGCGAAGCGGCGACAGCCTCCAGCTGCGCCTGCGACAGGCAGACCCCCTTGGGCGTTCCCGTGGATCCGGAGGTGTAGGTGATCTTGGCCGTACCCGGATGCAGCGGCCGGGCAGGGCCGCCCAGCCGTTGCGCCGCAACCGCCTGGCCCGCCACCGTCGCGACGGGAGACGCGGCCGCGGCGGGGGCGCTCACCAACAGGGCGGCGCCGGCGTCGGCGAGCGCGTGGCGGCGCTGCTCGGGCGTAAAGAACGGCGGCAAAGGCAGGCACGGGCGACCCAGGCGAACGAGCGCCAGGTCGAGCACGACCCAGGCGGGACCATTGTCCAGCGCAAGCGCCACCGGGCGGCTGTCCTCCCGATCGCCGAGTAGCGCGTCGAGTTGCGTCGCCGCAGCCGCGATCTCGCGTTCCAGGCTCGCCCAGTCCCAGGTCCGTCGTCCGTCGGTCAGCGCGGGCGCGTTCGGCGTCTCGCAAGCCCGACGGGTCACCGCATCGAGCACGGCGCTCATGCGAGGGCCCTCGCGCGGCGGCGCGCCTGGCGCTCCATGGTGCGGGCTCGAAGGCGATCGCGCAGGCCGGCGAGCGCAGCCCCGCCGACGACGCGGCCCGCGTAAACCTTCGGCGCCCCGTCGTAGTAGGAGCCCCAGGCGCTCGCCTCGTCGCCTAATCGTGCAGGGTCCGCCTCCGCGATGGGCTGAAGCCTGAAGCCGGCGCGACCCAGCGCGCGGGCGAGCTCCGGCCGTAGGGTGGCGACGGCATAGCGACGCCCGGCCGCGGTCGAAAGCCACATGGGTAGGGCTTCGAAGAGCCGCAGCGACCAGGCAGGGTGGATCGAGGCGAAGGCGCCGATCTCGGCGATCGACGCGCGCGGCGCCGGCCCCCCCAGACGGCGTTCGACCTCCGCCTCGACCGGATCGTCCAGGTAGCGTTCCAGGAAGAGCGGCTCCGCCTCGGCGAAGCGCACGCCCGCCGACGCCAGCACCTCGCCGCCGGCCGCACGCAGGACGGCGATCAGCGGATGGTCCGCCCGCGCCCGGGCGCCGAAGGCCTCGGCGAAGCGGCGCACCGCGAAGGCCTCCGCCTCGGCGCGCCCCGGATGCGTGCGCCCGAGGACCTCGACCCGAGGCGCCTCCGGACGCAGGCGCACCAAATTGTCGCCGATGTCGGCCTGGCGGGATGGTTCACTCAACTTCGGACCTCCGGTTGACGCCCCTCGCCCTCCAGACGACGCCCCGCGCCGGGCTCCTCAACCGGCTGCGACGATTTGGACGTGCGGGAGGTCGCGGGCGGGTTGCGCGGCCGCGGCGAATGCCCGAACAGTCACGCTCCGTTCGTCCCGGAGTCAGCCCGCGCCATGGCCGATCCGCCGCCGCTGATCGCCGCCTACCTGCGCAAGCGCGCGGACCTCGTGCGCTTCTTCACCCTGCGGGCCGGATCGGCCGCCCTGGGCGAGGACATCGTCCAGGACCTCTATTTGAAGCTCGCGGAGACCGAAGCGCCCCCGGACCTGCGCAACGCCGACGCCTTCCTCTACCGGATGGGCTCCAACCTCATGTTGGATCGCGCCAAGGCCCGGCGGCGCGCGGCGGCCCGCGACGAGGCCTGGGGCCAAGCGGCCGGCGGCGGCGGTCCGGAGCCGGTCGCTCAGGAGCCGCCTGCGGACGAGGCCGTCGCCGCGCGCCAGCGCCTGCAGCGTCTGCTGGCGGCGCTCGATCGGCTGCCGCCGCAGGTCGCCGCGGCGTTCCGCCTGCACAAGTTCGAGGGGCTCGGCCATGCGGAGGTCGCCGCCCGCATGGGCGTGTCCCGCAGTTCCGTGGAGAAGTACATCATGACGGCGCTGAAGACGCTCTCGGCCGAGGCCGACCGATGACTTGCGGTCCCACGCCCGCCGCGTCGTCTAGGCGCCAGGAGGTCCTCGTCTCGCCATGAGCGCGCCCGACACAACGCCGATCCCGGACGCCGCGCGCGAACGCGCCGCCGAATGGCACGTGCGCCTGGCGTCGGAGGACGCCACGGGCGCCGATTGGCTCGCGTTCGAGGAATGGCTGGCCGAGGACGTCGCGCATCAGCGCGCCTACGAAGCCATCGAGCAGGTGTGGAGCGACCTTGACGCGGCCCCGCCCTCGGCGGGTACGAACCTCGCGCCGCTCCGCGCGCGCCCCAGCCGGCGGGGGCTGCTCTGGGGCGGCGGCGCCGTCGCCGCGAGCCTCGCCGCCGCCGCGATCGCCCTTTGGCCCGCCTTGCAGGACGGCGGCGGCGAAACCCAGGTCTTCGAGACGGCGCCAGGGCAGCGTCAGGTCGTGGCGCTCGCCGACGGCACCCGGATCACCCTCAACGGCGGCTCGCGTCTGACGGCCACGCTCGGGCGGCGCGAGCGGAGGGTGGTGATGGCGGACGCCGAGGCGGTCTTCGACGTCGCCAAGGATGCTCGCCGGCCGTTCTACATCGAGGCGGGCGAGCGCGAGATCCGGGTGGTCGGCACCGAATTCAACGTGCGGCGCTCGGGCGACGACGTCGATGTCGCGGTGCGGCGCGGCGTGGTCGAGATCCGGGCCGCCGCCGGCGCGCCGCCGATCGCGCGCCTGACACGCGGCCAGGCCCTGGTCCATCGCCGGGGCGGTGACCTGGTGCGGCGAGTGGATCCAGATGCGGCTCTGGCCTGGACCACCGGGCGGCTCGTGTTCCAGGGCGAGCGCCTGGAGGAGGTCGCCCGCACGCTTTCGCGCTACCCCGGCCGGCCCATCGAGGTGGCGCCGGACGCGCGGGCCCTTCCGGTGACGGCGGTCCTCAACATAGGACCGCAAGACGCCATGCTCGACAGCCTCGCTGCGTTCCTGCCCGTGCGGGTGGAGCGCCGAGCCGATACTGTGCGACTCAGCCTGCGTCGCTAGACGCGCCGGACGCCGGGATCGCCATGAGGGTAAGGCCGCCGCGGAGGCGACTGATCGGGCTCGTCGCCGCCGCCGCGGTCGGCCTGCCGGCGGGCGCGCGGGCCGCCGACGTCGCGTTCGCGATCCCGGATCAGCCGCGCGAGACCGCGCTGCTCGCGCTGGCCCGTCAAGCCGGCCTGTCCCTGGGCTTCACGCCCGACGCCCGCTGCGGCGGCCGCGCCGGGCTCACCGGCCGCGTGAGCGTGGACACGGCCCTTGAGCGCCTGCTCGTCGGGTCGGCCTGCGTCGCCCGGCGGCGCGACGCCCGCACCATCGTGATTGCTTCTGCGTCCCGCCCGCCCGCGGCCGAGAGGCCGGATCCTGCGCCCCCGACGCCGCGCGCGCCCGTCGACCTCGCCGAGCTCGTGGTGACCGCCGACAAGACGGAGCAGCTCCTCTCCCAGGCGCCCGCGGGCCTGACGGCGGCGGACGGCGCGGCTCTGGCGCGCGCGGGCGTCGCAGACGTCCGCGATCTCTCGCTGCTGGCCGCCGGCGTGACGGTCACCAACCTGGGCCCGGGCCGCGACAAGGTCATCCTGCGGGGCCTGTCGGACGGACCGCTCACCGGGCACACTCAGTCGACGGTCGGCCTCTACCTGGGCGACCTGCGTCTCACCTACAACGCCCCGGACCCGGACCTGCCGCTGGTGGACGTCGCCAGCGTCGAGATTCTCCGCGGGCCCCAGGGCTCGCTCTACGGCGCGGGCTCGATCGGCGGAGTCCTGCACATCGTCCCCGCCGCGCCAGACCCAGGCGGCCGCACCGGCCGCCTCACGGCCGCCCTCGCGACCACCACGCACGGCGCGGCGTCGCACCAGCTCCAGGGCGTCTTCAACCAGCCGCTGGGCGATGTGGCGGCGGTGCGGATCGTGGCTTGGTCCGACGAGAGCGGCGGCGTCATCGACGACGTCGCCCGCGGCCTCGGCGACATCGACCGCACGCGCCGCCAGGGCGTGCGGGCCAGCCTGCTGTGGCGCGTCACGCCCGAGTTGGACCTCGACGCCACTCTGATCGACCAGAACATCGACACCCGGGACGCCCACTATGCCGATCCGGCCGTGGGGCCGCTGGCCCGCGCCTCGGCGGTGGCCCAGCCGCACGACAACGACTTCCTTGCGCTGGACCTGGGCGCCCACTGGTCCCCCGCCTGGGGGCGGCTGACCCTGACCGTCGGCGCACTCGACCATGACGTCGGCACCACCTACGACGCGACCGCCGCGCCCCCCTCCCTCTCGCCGCCCGGCGCACGACCGCGGACGTTTGCCGACCGCAACGAAATCCGGGCGCTCGTGGCCGAGGGCCGCGCCAGCTCGAGCGGCCCGGGTCGCTGGCAATGGAAGGCGGGCCTTTTCGCCTCTCTGGGCGACCAGCGGCTTACGGGGCGGCTGGACACGGTCGAGGGCGCGCCGGGCTATGCTGAGGATCGGCGCGACCATCTGCGCGAGGCCGCGGCGTTCGGCGAGATCGCCTACGACCTGACTCCCGCGCTGACCCTCACGGCCGGCGGCCGCCTGTTCCAGTCCCGGCTCAAGACCCGCTCGACGATCACCCAGGGCGCACCCGTCCGGGGCTTTCGGGACGACACCCGCTACAACGGCTTCGCCCCACGCTTCGTCGTCGCCTATCGTCCCTGGCCGGTGCTGACGCTCTATGCTCAGGCCGCCGAGGGCTACCGTACGCCCGGGTTCAACACGAGCGGCCCCGCGGGCCAGGTCTTCGGCGAGCCGGGCGGCCCGCAGCCGCTGCGGCGCTACGCCGGCGACGAGCTCTGGAGCTACGAGGCGGGCGTCCGGTGGCGGTCGCCGACGCTGGGCCTGGCTGCGCGCGCCGCCGCCTTCCGCGCGGACTGGACCGACATCCAGGCCGATGTCCTGCTCCCGTCCGGCCTTCCGTTCACCGCCAATCTCGGGGACGGCAGCAGCCGCGGCGTGGAAGCCGAGGCCACGTGGCGACGCGGCCACTTCGAGCTGGCGGGCAACGGCGTGTGGCAGGAGCCCGAACTCCGCAAGCCGGCGCCGGGACTGCCCGGGCGCGGCGACACCCGGCTGCCTGGCGTACCCAAGCTGTCGTACGCCGCCTCGGCATCCTATGCGGCGCCTATCTCGGAGACTTGGACGCTGTCCCTGCGCGCCACCTACGCCTACGTCGGACGCTCCCGCCTGGCCTTCGATGCGGCCACAGCGCCCACGATGGGCGGCTACGGCGATTTGGGTGTTTCGGCCGCCCTGTCCGGCCCCGGCGTGACGGCCCGCGTCTTCGCCGAGAATCTCCTGGACCGACGCGGAGACACGCTGGCCTACGGCAATCCCTTCGCGCTGCGCACCATCAACCTGGCCACGCCGCAACGGCCTCGGACCATCGGCCTGGAGGTCTCGCGGCCGTTCTGACATCGACCGTCGGCCGCCGCGTTTCGACAGGTCGCGGCCACGTGGGCGCGCCGGCGCCCTACTCCGCCGGCGTCTTCCCGGCCGTCCGGCGCTCGCGGGCGGTGCGTGAGAGCTGGCCCACGTCGCGGACCGCGCCGCGCGCGGCGCTGGTGGTCAGGGCGGCATAGGCCTGCAGCGCCTGCGAGACCTTGCGGGGACGCTGCGCCGCGGGTCGCCAGCCGCCGTCGGCGCGGGCGTCCATGGCGGCGCGGCGGCGGTCGAGCTCGGCCTCGGGCACGGCCAGGCTGATCCGCCGCGACGGGATGTCGATCTCGATGGGATCGCCGTCCTCGACCAGCGCGATGGTCCCGCCCTCGGCCGCCTCGGGCGAGGCGTGGCCGATGGAAAGGCCCGAGGTGCCGCCGCTGAAGCGTCCGTCGGTGATCAGGGCGCAGGCTTTGCCCAGGCCCTTCGATTTCAGGTAGCTGGTCGGGTACAGCATCTCCTGCATGCCGGGGCCGCCCTTGGGGCCCTCGTAGCGGATGACGACCACGTCGCCCGCCTTCACCTCGCCGGTGAGGATGCCGCTGACCGCCGCGTCCTGGCTCTCGTAGACGCGGGCCGGGCCCGTGAACTTCAGGATGCTCTCGTCGACGCCGGCCGTCTTCACGATGCAGCCGTCCTCGGCGAGGTTGCCGAACAGCACCGCGAGGCCGCCGTCCTGGCTGAAGGCGTTGGCCTTGTCGCGGATGACGCCGCCCTTGCGGTCGACGTCCAGCTCTTCCCAGCGCCGGTCCTGGCTGAACGCCACCTGGGTCGGCACGCCGCCCGGCGCGGCGCGGAAGAACGTCTGCACGGCCTCGCTGGGGTCGCGGGCGATGTCCCAGGTGTCGAGCGCGGCCTTCAGGCTCGGCGAATGGACGGTGGGCAGGTCGGTGTGGATCAGCCCGGCGCGGTCCAGCTCGCCCAGGATCGCCATCACGCCGCCGGCGCGGTGGACGTCCTCCATGTGCACGTCGTTCTTGGCCGGCGCGACCTTGCTGAGGCACGGCACCCGGCGCGACAACCGGTCGATGTCGGCCATGGTGAAGCCGACTTCGCCCTCGTGGGCGGCGGCCAGCAGGTGCAGCACGGTGTTGGTGGAGCCGCCCATGGCGATGTCCAGCGTCATGGCGTTCTCGAACGCCTCGAACGTCGCGATCTCGCGGGGCAGCACGCCGGCCTCCTCGCGCTCGTAGTGGCGCCGCGCCAGCTCGACCACGAGGCGGCCGGCCTGCAGGAACAGCTCCTTGCGGTCGGCGTGCGTGGCCAGCACCGAGCCGTTGCCCGGCAGCGACAGGCCCAGCGCCTCGGTCAGGCAGTTCATCGAATTGGCCGTGAACATGCCCGAGCACGAGCCGCAGGTCGGGCAGGCCGAGCGCTCGATCGTCTTCACGTCGTCGTCGCTGACGGCGTCGTCGGCGGCGGCCACCATGGCGTCGATCAGGTCGACCTTCCGCGGCCCGGTCGACAGCAGCACCTTGCCCGCCTCCATCGGCCCGCCCGAGACGAAGACCGTCGGGATGTTGAGCCGCAGGGCCGCCATCAGCATGCCGGGCGTGATCTTGTCGCAGTTGGAGATGCAGACCAGCGCATCGGCGCAGTGGGCGCCCACCATGTACTCGACCGCGTCGGCGATCAGCTCGCGCGACGGCAGCGAATAGAGCATCCCGTCGTGACCCATCGCGATGCCGTCGTCGACGGCGATGGTGTTGAACTCCTTGGCGACGCCGCCGGCCGCCTCGACCTCGCGCGCCACCAGCTGACCCAGGTCCTTCAGGTGCACATGGCCCGGCACGAACTGGGTGAAGGAGTTGGCGATGGCGATGATCGGCTTGCCGAAGTCGCTGTCCTTCATGCCGGTGGCCCGCCAGAGCCCCCGGGCGCCGGCCATGTTGCGGCCGTGGGTGGAGGTGCGCGAACGGTATGGAGGCATGAACGAAGTCCTGTACGCGATAGCCGGCCGGCCCGCGCCGAAGTGCGGGTCAGACGCTCGCTACCACAGTCGGGCGGCCGAATGCGCCCATCTTGATGTCTACGGGCGATCATAGCGCGGAATACCAGGACCAACCGGCCTTCTCCTCTCCAGGCGCGCAGCGCCGAGGGAGAGGCGGCGGCTCGGCCGAACGACCTGCCGAAAACCTGGATCAAGGCCCCGCCTCCTCTCCCCCGAGGCGCAGCCCGAGGGGAGAGGGTAGGGAG
>Ga0065165_1001023_pt1 | contig 33959 bp, 31 predicted proteins | sample AraplaMF_Cvi_mMF_FD_63813 | JGI IMG/M metagenome (GOLD analysis project Ga0065165, IMG submission 63813) | Arabidopsis root microbial communities from the University of North Carolina, USA - plate scrape MF_Cvi_mMF (version 2) (version 3) | ecosystem: Host-associated > Plants > Roots >... | reverse complement strand
GCTGCTGGACGTCACCCCGCTGAGCCTGGGCATCGAGACCCTGGGCGGCGTGATGACGAAGATGATCAAGAAGAACACGACCATCCCGACCAAGTTCAGCCAGACCTTCTCGACCGCCGAAGACAACCAGCCTGCCGTGACCATCAAGGTCTACCAGGGCGAGCGTGAACTGGCGCAGGCCAACAAGAGCCTGGGCGAGTTCAACCTGGAAGGCATCCCGCCGGCACCGCGTGGCATTCCGCAGATCGAGGTGAGCTTCGACATCGACGCCAACGGCATCCTGCACGTCGGCGCGAAGGACAAGGGCACCGGCAAGGAAAACAAGATCACCATCAAGGCGAACTCCGGCCTCTCCGAAGCCGAGATCGAGAAGATGGTGAAGGACGCCGAAGCCAACGCCGCCGAGGACAAGAAGAAGGTCGAGCTGGTGACGGCCAAGAACCAGGCCGACGGCCTGGTGCACTCGGTGCGCAAGTCGCTGACCGAGCATGGCGACAAGCTGGACGCCGGCGAGAAGGACAAGATCGAAGCTGCCGTGCAGGAGCTGGAAGAAGCCATCAAGGGTGAGGACAAGGACGTCATCGACGCCAAGTCCGAAGCGCTGATGACGGCCAGCCAGAAGCTGGGCGAGAAGATCTACGCTGAATCGCAGGCCGCAGCGGGCGCTGCCGGTGCCGCTGGTGCCGCAGGCGCTGCCGGTGCGGACTTCGCCGAAGCAGGCGCCGCCGGACAGGCTTCCTCGAAGCCGGCTGACGACAACGTCGTGGATGCCGAATTCAAGGAAGTGAAGGACACGAAGTAAGCGTTTCATGCCGACTCTCACGTCGGCGTGACAGCCCGCCGCGCGAGAGCCGCATGCTTCGCGCGGCGTTTTGGTTTGAAGCTGAATGAGCAGCAGGCCCAGGAAACCCCATGGCAAAGCGTGACTATTACGAAGTCCTAGGCGTCGCCAAGAACGCCAGCGAAGAAGACATCAAGAAGGCTTATCGCAAGCTTGCGATGAAGTACCACCCTGACCGCAACCAGGGCGAGGGCTCCAAGGAAGCCGAGGAGAGATTCAAGGAGGCCAAGGAAGCCTACGAGATGCTCTCCGATGGCCAAAAGCGCGCCGCCTACGACCAGTACGGCCATGCGGGCGTGGACCCTAATGCCGGCGGCTTCCGGGGCGGCCAGGGCGCGGAAGGGTTCGGCGGCTTCGCCGAGGCCTTCGGCGACATCTTCGGCGACCTCTTCGGCGGCGGCGCCGGCGGTGGCAATGGACGTCGCGGCGCGGGTGGCCAGCAGGTCTACCGCGGCAGCGACCTCAGCTACGCCATGGAGATCACGCTGGAAGAAGCGGCCCGTGGCAAGGAAACGCAGATCCGCATTCCCTCCTGGGAAGGCTGCGAAACCTGCAACGGCTCCGGTGCCAAGCCCGGCACCAGCGCCAAGACCTGCGGCGCCTGCGGTGGCTCCGGCACGGTGCACATGCGCCAAGGCTTCTTCAGCATCCAGCAGACCTGCCCGCATTGCCACGGCACCGGCAAGATCATCCCCGAGCCCTGCACCACCTGCAATGGCGCCGGCAAGATCAAGAAGACCAAGACGCTGGAAGTCAAGATCCCGGCCGGCATCAACGAAGGCATGCGCATCCGCTCCGCCGGCAACGGTGAACCGGGCGTCAATGGCGGGCCGTCGGGCGATCTCTACATCGAGATCCGCATCAAGCAGCACGACATCTTCGAGCGCGACGGCGACGACCTGCATTGCACGATGCCGGTGTCCATGACCACGGCAGCCCTGGGCGGCACGATCGAAGTGCCGACGCTCGGCGGCAAGGCGGAAATCGAACTGCCGGAAGGCTCGCAGCACGGCAAGACCTTCCGCCTGCGTGGCAAGGGCATCAAGGGTGTGCGTTCGAGCTATCCAGGCGATCTTTATTGCCACATCAGCGTCGAAACGCCGGTCAAGCTCACCGAGCACCAGCGCAAGCTGCTCAAGGAGCTGGACAAGAGTTTCCGGGAAGGCGGCGACCGCCATTCTCCGAACGCCAAGTCGTGGACGGATCGCGTGAAAGACTTGTTCAAGTAAGCCGTCCGGCCGCCTGGGCCCGCCGGTATTTGTCAACAAACCAAATTACTACCGGTTGGGCCTGGCAAATCCCGGCTTACACGCCCTGTTTTAGTGCTGACAATGTTTGGTGATGATCACCTTGCAATTCGGTCAGCCAGACGGCAGCCTGCTTCACAGCCCCCCTCGTCCCGGAGCGGACCGGGTGGGCTGTCTGCCTTCTGAGGCCCGGGCGGCTGCACCATGACGCAGCCCGGTGGTGCCTTTGCCAAGACCCAGGCGCTGGTGATCGACAGCAACGCCACGTCGCGCAGCCTGATGACGGCGCAACTGCGCGAGCTCGGCGTGGGCCACGTGCGGCAGACAACGCGCACCAGGGATGCACGGGTCATCCTGGAAACCCAGCCCTACGACATCGTCCTGTGCGATTACTACTTCGATGGGTCGGAGCTCTCCGGGCAGGACCTGCTTGACGAGCTTCGGCGCGAACAGCTGCTGCCCTACGCCACGGTCTTCGTGATGGTGACGGGCGAGGCTTCCTATGCCAAGGTCGCCGAAGCGGCCGAAGCCGCGCTGGACGCCTATCTGGTCAAGCCCTACACCAGCGCGGCGCTGGCGGAACGGCTGGCAAGTGCCCGCCATCGGAAACATGAACTGAAGGCCATTTTCGAGGCGATCGACGGCAAGGAGTTCGACAAGGCGGCCGACCTCTGCCTGGACCGTTTCCACAGCCGCGCCTCCTATTGGCTCTATGCAGCGCGCATCGGCGCGGAACTGCTGCTGCGCCTGGAGCGCCATGAGCAGGCGCGTGAACTCTATGAGGCCATCATCGGTGCCCGCACGGTCCCGTGGGCGCGCCTTGGAGTGGCCCGTACGGAAGTGGCATCTGGCAACCTCAGCGCCGCGCGCCGTACGCTGGAGACGCTGATCGGGGAGTTGCCCGACCAGGCCGATTCCTATGACCTGATGGGCCGCGTGCAGATGGACCAGGGGGAGATCAGCGCTGCGCTCGCCACCTATCGCACCGCATCCTCCCTCACCCCGGGATGCCTGTCCCGCCAACAGCATTGCGGCACGCTGGCCTTTTATGCCGGCGAGCGGGCCGAATCACTGAAGATGCTGGAGCGCAGCCTCGCGCAGGGCCTGAAGTCCAAGCTGTTCGACTTCCACAGCGTCGCCTTGATCGCCCTCATGCGCTTTGACAGCAAGGACAGCAAGGGCCTGAAGTACGCGCAGGATGCCTTGATGCAAGGCATGGAACGCGCACCGCGCGACCAGCGATTGCAGCGTTTCGACGTGCTGCTGGGCGGGCTGCGCCTGCTGATGGAGCGCCGGCTTGCCGATGCACTGGCCGTGGCGCGCCGATTTGCCGCCATGGTTACCGATGAAGACTTCGACCTCGAGTCAGCCAGCCTGGTGCTGGCGCTGTGGGTGCGCATGAGCCGGCAGGACATCGAGCTGGCCGAGATGGACACGCTCACCCAGCGCCTGGGGCTGCGCTTTTGCAGTTCGAAGTCGGCCACCGAAGTGATGGTGAGCATGGCCGAAGGCCACGAACCGAGCATGCAGCACCTGCGCGAGGCCCATGCCCGCGTCTTTGCCGTATCCGAGACGGCGATGCGCCACGCCATGCGTGGGGACGCTCGCGTCGGGGTCATGCTGCTGCTGGAACAGGGAGCCCATACCATGAATGCAAAGCTTATCGACATGGCCGCGCTTGTGCTGCGCCGCTACCGGGACCGCATTGCAGACCCCGAGGCGCTTGAGCCGCGGATCCAGGCCTTGCAGGACCGCTACACCCGTACCAGTTCGCAGGGCCTGAAAGCCGCTCGCGCAGCGGGCGGCGTGGCATTGCGGGGTTGAGCGCCAAGGGGCGGTGGGGTGGGCGCCGGATGCATGGGCCAGTGAGGTCCGCCCTTGCCCCTTCAGTGAATCTTCAGGTGACTCAATTACAAAGATCAATCGGTCAGTAGCGTGTATTAGTCAATGTTTACCAAGCCTCTTCACCGCCCCGAGCGCGGCGCGCGGTCTCCCCTCACGCTGGCCTGGTGTGCCGCCCTGTGGATCGGGCTGCTGGGCAACTGGCCGCTGTGGCATCGCATGGCCGGCATGCCGGATTTCGAAGGTGTTCGAGGCAGCCTGTTCATCGCTGTGTTTGCCGGCATCGTGGTGCTGGTGCTTGGGGCGGTGTTCAGCCTGCTGGCCTGGCGCATCGCGGTCAAGCCGCTGCTGTCGCTCATGCTGCTCATGACTGCGCCGCTGGCCTATTTCATTGGCAGCTATGGCGTCGTGATCGACAGCACCATGATCACCAATGCGCTGCAGACCGACCTGCGCGAGACCCGCGACCTGCTGGCCTGGGGGCTGCTGCTGCATGTGCTGCTGCTGGCCGTGGTGCCGCTGCTGTGGCTATGGCGGCAGCCGGTGAGCCGCACGGCCTGGCTCAAGCGCCTGGGCTGGAACCTGCTGGCGGTGGCACTGGCGCTGGTGCTGGGCGCGGGCCTGGCGGCCCTGAAGACGGCCGAGCTGGCTTCGACGCTGCGCAACCACAAGGTGCTGACCAAGATGGTGAGCCCGGTCAACGCCATTTGGGCCAGCGTGGCCCTGGCCGCCCAGAAGCAGCATGCGCCCAAGGGCCCGCCGGAGGTGGTCGCCGCCGATGCAACGCTGGTGCCGCGTGCCGCTGGCGTGAAGCCGCCGCTGGTGATGCTGGTGGTGGGTGAAACCGCTCGCTCGGAAAACTTCTCCCTCAATGGCTACGACAAGCCGACCAATCCCGAACTCTCCCATCTGCCGGTGCTGAGCTATCGCGAAGTGTCCTCTTGCGGCACCAGCACGGCCGCCTCGCTGCCCTGCATGTTCTCGCACCTCGGCCGCGAGGTGTATGTGGACAAGCCGATCCATCAGGAAACCCTGCTGGATGTGCTGCAAAGGGCCGGGCTGGCAGTGCTCTGGCTGGACAACCAGTCCGGCTGCAAGGGCGTGTGTGAACGGGTGCCCAACGTGCAGGCCATCAACCCGGCGAGAGCCGACCATCCGCTGCCGGCCGGGCTGTGCGGCAGCGACGGCGAATGCCTTGATGAGGCGATGCTGCACGACCTGGATGCGCGTATCGCGGCCCTGGACCCGCAGCGGGTAGCCCGCGGCGTGGTGCTGGTGCTGCACCAGATGGGCAGCCACGGGCCCGCCTACTACAAGCGTACGCCCGACAACCACAAGCCCTTCCTGCCCGAATGCCGCAGCAGTGCCCTGCAGCAATGCCCGGTGGAGGAAGTGCGCAACGGCTACGACAACTCGATCGCCTACACCGACCATGTACTGGCGCAGGCCATCGGCTGGCTGGGCCAGCAGGAAGCCCGCTTCCAGCCCAGCCTGCTCTATGTGTCGGACCATGGGGAATCGCTGGGCGAGAACAACCTGTTCCTGCACGGCATGCCCTACGCGCTGGCACCGCGGCAGCAAAAGCATGTGCCACTCATCTTGTGGCTTCCCCCTGCAACGCGTGACGCCCAGCACCTGGACAGCAACTGCCTGAGCGCTCGCCGCGACGCCCCCATGTCCCACGACGGCCTGTTCCACACCGTGCTGAGCCTGTCTGGTGTGCAGACCCGGGTCTACCGCAAGGATTGGGATTGGGTGGGGGCTTGCCGCCGCTGATTCGCGCTTGCGTTGCAGCCCGCCAAGCACTTGCCAAACACTTGCCAAACGCCCGCCAGACGTCAGGATTTGCGCCCAGGGCGCGGCTCGGGACCGTTGGCGCACGCTAGGATTCCGACCACAGGAGTTCGGACATGGTGACAACGATCAAACGGGAAGAATTCAGTTTTCTGGTGGTGGATGACTTCGCCACCATGCGGCGGATCATCTGCGGCCTGCTGCGCGAACTGGGCTTTCGCAAGATCGCGGAAGCCGAGGACGGCAAGGTGGCGCTGCGCGTGCTGGAAAGTGGCGTGGCGGCGGGTGAGCCGGTGCATTTCGTGCTGAGCGACATCAACATGCCGGTGATGAATGGCTTCCAGATGCTGGAGGCCCTGCGGACCCGCCCCGAATCCGACCCGTTGCAGAAAGTGCCCGTACTGCTGGTGACCGCGGAAGGCCGCAAGGAAGACATCCTGCGGGCCGCGCAGCTCGGCGCCACGGGCTATGTCGTCAAGCCGTTCAACAAGGACACCATTGGCGACAAGATCCATCTGGCCTTGAAGCACCGCAACATCCTGGTGGAGTGATGCGGTGCGGCCCGCTTTGGGCCCGCTGCAAGAGTCAACGAAAGAATCACATGCTGTTTGAGACCTATTGGGCACGTTGCGGCGTGGCCGCCGATCTGGGCGATGCTGGCGATCTGGCCGGCACTGCCGCGTTTGCCGAGCAGGTGCGCAGGCACCAGGCGCTGCTTGCGGCCTGCACGGCCCCCGAGGCGCTGGCGGACGTGCAGGTGCAGTGGCAGTTCCGGGTGCCGGAGCTCGGGGAAGGCGGTGCCTGCTCGCTGTTCGGGCAACTGGCGGCCGAGCCGTACGACCTGAGCCGCATCCTGGGCGGGCAGACGGAGCACCCGCGCACCTTGCTGGCCACGGCCACCGCCATCACCCGCTACTACCAGCAGCACAGCCGCAGCCACTGGTTTGGCATCTACCAGGCACGGCCCAACCTCATGGGCGAGCCGGTACTGGTCAAGCTGGCCTACTTCGGCGCGGAGAGCCGCGCGGAGTTTCCGTTGACCGAGGCCTTTGCCCAGGGCAGCAACAACAGCGCCGTGGGCCTGAGTGGGCGCGGCCGCGTGATCAATGATGTGGCGGCCTACGTGGCCGAGGGTGGCGGCTACTACACCTGCGATCCCAAGGTGAAGGCCGAAGCCTGTCTGCCGATCTTCAATACGGCCGGGGCCGTGATCGGCATCCTGGACTCCGAAGCCTTTGACACCGGCTTTTTCAGCGGCGACGAACTGGCGCTGGTGGTGGCCGTGGCCGCCCACCTGTCCGGCGACGGCCCCATGGCGACGGCCTGAGTTCAGCCGCGTACCGCGGCTTCAATGGCGGCCACGTCGATCTTCGTCATGGTCATCATGGCCTCGAAGGCACGCCGGGCCGCCGCCTTGTCGGTGCCGGCCAGTGCTTGGGTCAGCACACGCGGGGTGATCTGCCAGTTCAGGCCCCACCGGTCCTTGCACCAGCCGCAGGCACTGGCCTGGCCGCCATTGTCGATGATGGCGTTCCAGAGCCGGTCGGTCTCGGCCTGATCGTCAGTGGCGATCTGGAACGAGAAGGCCTCGGAGTGCGCGAAGGCCGGCCCCCCGTTGAGCCCGATGCACGGGATGCCGCAGACGGTGAAGGCCACGGTCAGCACGTCGCCTTCCTTGCCGGCGGGATAGTCCGCGGGCGCGCGGAACACCTCGTCCACGCGGCTGTCCGGAAAGGTGCTCGCATAAAACCGCGCGGCGGCTTCAGCGCCGCCGTCGTACCAAAGACAGATGGTGTTCTTGGCTGCTTGCTTGGCCATACGCGCTCCGTGAGGGGGTGAAGGAGATGCCGAATCCATCAAGAATGCCTCACCCTTGTGGCAGCCAGGATTAGGCCTCTCCCTAGGATGCCTTCAGTCCGCCGTGTGTGCGGGCACTGTCCTGGGAGGTTCCATGCGTTCCGTGTCTTTTCCGGGTCCGGCCGAGGCCGGGCATCCGCAGGGTTGGCCCCTGCTCCGCCTGGGCTTTCGTCCCTTTTATCTTCTCGCTGCAGTAGCTGCCGTGGCACTGATGCCGCTGTGGGCGCTGATCTTCCTTGGGCGTCTCCAGCCTGCTGCCGGCCTGCCGCCCGTGCTGTGGCATGCCCATGAGATGCTGCTTGGCTTTGTGGCCGCGGTGGTCGTGGGCTTCCTGTTCACGGCCGGCAAGAACTGGACGGGCCTGCAAACGCCCCGCGGCGCTGCCTTGGGCGCCATCGCCCTGCTGTGGGTGGCAGGGCGGGTGACCGCGGTACTGGGGCCCTATTCCCTGTTTGCCGCCGTCGATGCGCTGCTGCTGCCGCTGGTGGCGGTGGTCTTCGCACGGCTGCTGCTGAAGGCTCGCAACCATCGCAACCTGGGCATTGCCGTGATGCTGGGTCTGCTGGGCGCCGCCAATCTCGCGTTCCACGGCGGCGTGCTGGCCAGCATGGACTTGCTGGGCCGCCCAGCGCAAGCCGGCGGCCTGAATGTGGCGCACCAGGCCTTGCTCTGCGGCATGGCCTTGCTGGTGGTCATCGAGACGGTAATTGCGGGCCGCGTCATTCCCATGTTCACCCGCAACGCCGTGCCTGGGCTGGCCACCGGCATTGCACCGTGGCGCGAACGTCTGCTGCTCGGCTCCACCTTCGTCGGTCTGGCCCTGTGGCTGCTTGACTGGGGCCTCCCGGCTGCGCTGGTGCTGGCCCTGGCGGCCGCCCTGCATGCGTGGCGCCTGGCGAGCTGGAAGCCCTGGGCCACTCGCGGGCGGCCCATCCTTTGGTCCTTGCATGCCGCCTACTTGTGGATTCCCGTGGGCCTGGCGCTGCTGGCGGCTGCCCAGGGGCTGGGCCAGCCGGCGTCACCTGGCCTGCACGCGCTCGGCGTCGGTGCCAGCGCCGGCCTGATCCTGGCCATGATGACCCGGTCGTCGCGCGGTCACACGGGCCGGCCGCTGGCGACCACGCCCACGGAGGCGTGGGCTTATCGGCTGGTACTGCTGGCCGCAGTCGTGCGGGTGGGGACGCCCCTGCTGGCGCCGCAGTTCTACCTGGCAGGGCTGGTCGTGGCCGGGCTGTGCTTCGCCGCCTCGTTCCTGCTGTTCTTGTGGGTCTATGCCGGGTGGTTGATGCAGCCCCGGGTGGATGGCCAAGACGGCTGAACAGCTGGCGGGAGGGTGGGAGGCGTGGCGACAGTCAGAACAACGACTGCTGCTGCGCTTGCAGGCCGGGCGCCCGGAACTGGCTGAAATCCAGCTCATGCCGCTGCTGCCCGAAGCCAAACCGCTGGCAGGCCTTGCGCATGCGCTGGTGCATGAGGTCGGCCCAGATGCCCTCGCCTTTCATGCGGGTGCCGAAGCGCGGGTCGTTGTCCTTGCCGCCACGCATGTCCCGCAGCCGAGCCATGATGCGCGCGGCCTTGGCAGGCTGATGCTGTTGCAGCCAGTCCTGGAACAGCGGGTTCACCTCCCAGGGCAGGCGCAGCGGAATGCTGAAGGCCCGGCGCGCACCGGCCTCGGCCGCTGCTTCGAGAATGCGCTCCAGTTCCGGCTCGTTCAGGAAGGGAATGAGCGGTGAAACGCTCACCCCCACGGGCACGCCGGCCTGCGCCAAGGCACGGATGGTTTGCAGCCGGCGGTGCGGCGCCGCCGCGCGTGGCTCAAGGGTGCGGGCCAGCGTCGGGTCCAGCGAAGTGACCGACACGTAGACCGACACCTGGCGACGCTCGGCCATCGGTGCCAGCAGGTCCAGGTCGCGCTCGACGCCACTGGACTTGGTCACCATGGAGAACGGATGCTGCGCCTGCGCCAGCACCTCGATGATCTGCCGCGTCAGTCCCAGTTTGCGCTCCACCGGCTGATAGGCATCCGTGGCGGTGCCGATGCACAAATAGGACGGCTGGTAGCTCGGCGAGGAGAGCGTCTCCCGCAGCCGTTCGGCCGCATTCACTTTGGCCACGATGCGGGTCTCGAAGTCCAGGCCCGGCGACATGTTGAGGTAGCTGTGGGTGGGCCGCGCAAAGCAGTAGATGCAGCCATGCTCACAGCCCCGGTAGGGGTTGATCGAGTAGTCGAAACCGATGTCCGGCGACTGGTTGCTGCTGAGGATGCGGCGGGCATGCTCTTCGATGATTTCGGTGCGGGGGGGCAGGTGCTCCTCCCTGGCTTCCTGATCCAGCGTGCCCCAGCCGTCATCAAACTGGTCGCGGCCCTGCCGCTCGAAACGGTGAGGGATGGCCCAGGCGCTGCCGCGGCCCTTGAGGGCATCGGGCTGGAGGTACAACTCGGGGGAAGCAATGTGGGTGTCGCGCGGCATACTGTTAATCTATCCAGTATTTTGCCGACTTTCCAGTGCTTTACGTCGCCCGGATGCACACGCGGTTCGCCGCGCGCCAGTCAGTTCACGCTCCGCGCGCATTGCCGTGCGTCCAGACCGCGCGTCAGGACCGCGCGTCGAAGCGCTGCACCGCAGCAACGCCGGGCCATCGCCGCCGTTGCAATTTCACGGCGCGAGCCGGATTGGTCTGGGAATAGAGGACTGCCCCGCTAGGCGTTCGACGATCGCGCGGCTACATTGCGCTTGCTTACGGCGTAAGCTCCGGCCGAAGTCAACGGCCCTTGAACAATAACTGCAGCGATTCGTGCGTTCCGGGAGGGTGGGGATATGAGTCAGGTTCAGCCATGGATGGCCGTTGCCGGTGTGGTGGCCGGCATGGGCTTCGGCGTGGCGGCGGCCAGTTGGCACTGGGCCAGGCGGCTGGCCGCTGTGCAGCGCGTGTCCGACCAGCTCAGCGCCTCCCGCAATTTGCTGGACCAGCAGAACACCCAGGCGCGCCGCCAGGTCGAGCAGTTGCAGACCGAAATGGCGGATCTGCGCATCGCCGCTGAACGTGCCCGCCGCAAGCTGGCCGCCTTGATGCCCGAAAGCCCGGCGGCACAGGTGCCGGCCGCCCCGCCGCCTGCCCCGCGCCCCTCGGCGCAGGAAGTGGCGCAGATGCTGGCCCGCAACGACCAGCGTCGCCAGCCCGCCCTGGCTTCCCACGACACGGACGATGCGGGTTTCGAACCGACCCAGGTCGATCCGCCGAATCCGCTCTGAACCGGTATCGGCAACGCGGTCAGTGACCCGTCGCTGGCAGCACCGTGCCCACGCACGGCCCGAAGCCGATCCGGCGCCGCCCTGGCGCCTCGCAAAAGCCCACCAGCGCCACAGAGTCCCCGTCCTGCAGGAAGGTCCGCTGCTCACCACTGGGCAGCGTCAGCGCCTGCTTGCCCCCATGGGTCAGCTCCAGCAAGGACCCGCCCTGCTCGGGCTGCGGCCCTGATTGGGTTCCTGACCCAAGCAGATCGCCGGGTTGCAGATTGCAGCCGTTGCTGGCGTGATGGGTCAGCATCTGCGCGAAGGTCCAGTAGGCATCTGCAAAATCGGACCGCATCAGACGGTGTGGCGGCACGCCCGCAGCCCGCATGGCCGCCGTCTCAAGGTGCACTTCCAGCTGCAGCGAAATCGCGCCGCGCGCCCGGTTGCCCTCGCCGTCCAGATAAGGCAGCGGCTGAGGGTCCTCCGCGCTGCGGCTGAACGCGCACCGGAACGGCGCGAGCGCCTCCATCGTGACCACCCACGGCGAGATGGTGGTGGCAAAGCTCTTGGCCAGGAAGGGGCCAAGCGGCTGGTATTCCCAGGCCTGCACATCCCGCGCCGACCAGTCGTTCAGCAGCACCAGCCCGAACAGATGGGATTCCGCCTGCGCGATGCCCACCGGCTCGCCCTGCGCGTTGCCCATGCCCACCAAGGCGCCCACTTCGAGTTCGTAGTCCAGCCGCTTGCAGGGACCGAACGCCGGCGCCTCCGCATCCGGCGCTCGCGTCTGACCCTGGGGCCTGCGGAACTGCTGGCCGCTCACGCCGATCGAAGAGGCACGGCCGTGATACCCGATGGGCACCCACTTGTAGTTGGGCAGCAGCGGATTGTCCGGTCGGAACAGCTTGCCCACCGTGGTGGCATGGTGGATGCCGGCATAGAAGTCGGTGTAGTCGCCGATGCGGCACGGCAGCGTGAGTTCGAGTGATGAAAGAGGCACAAGCGCCGCGCTCAGCACGCTGGGCCAGTCGCCTTTCGCTTTTTCGTCCAGCACCGCCACCAGGGCATGACGCAGTTCGCGGCGGGGCACCGGGCCCGCCGACATCAGCGGGTTCAGTCCCAGGCCTTGGCAGGCACGCAGCAGCTCTGCCAACGACGGCGGTACGGCCCCGAGCCCCGCGGCTGCGACGAGGTCCAGCCCCTGGTCGCCCACCGCCGTGAAAGGCCGGAACGGCTCGTTGCTGCCGGCACGGCGGGCCATGCCCAGCGGCAGGTTCTGAATGGGGAAATCCGCATCGGGCGCGTTGGCCGATGCCACCCAGCTGCGCAGCGAAGCGTCATGGGTGTGATCGATGGAAGAGACATCGGTGGCGGTCATCATCAGCCTTTGAATTGATCCTGGAGGCCAGCCCAGCAGGCGGCATAGTGGGTGTCGAGCGCGCCGCCCTGCATGGCATAGGCGGTGGGACGCAGCCGCCAGCGGCTCTCAAACATGAAGGCCAGCGTGTTGTCGAGCTTCTGGGGCGTGAGGTCGCGCGTGCTGGCCGCCGCAAAAGCCTCGGTGTCGGGGCCGTGCGGCACGAGGCTGTTGTGCAAGCTGGCACCGCCCGGGCGGAAGCCTTCCGGCTTGGCATCGTACTGGCCGTGGATCAGCCCCATGAATTCACTCATCACGTTGCGGTGGTACCAGGGAGGACGGAAGGTGTCCTCCTGCACGAGCCAGCGCGGCGGGAAGATGACGAAGTCGCAGTTGGCGGTACCGGGCGTGTCGCTGGGCGAGGTCAGCACCGTGAAGATCGACGGGTCCGGATGATCGAAGCTGATCGACCCGATGGTCATGAAACAGGCCGTGTCGTACTTCAGCGGCGTGAGGTTGCCGTGCCAGGCCACCACGTTGAACGGCGTCACGGCCTGCTCGGTATGCCAGAGTTCACCGCCGAGCTTGCGGATCACTTCATACGGCTGCTGTGCCTCATGGGCGGCCACCGGCGCGAGGAAGTCGCGCGGATTGGCCAGGCCGTTGCTGCCGATGGGCCCCAGCTCCGGCAGCCGGAAGGCCGCGCCATAGTTCTCGCACACATAACCGCGTGCCTGCGCCTCGTGAAGCTCCACGCGAAATGCGACACCGCGTGGGACCAGCGCGATCTCGCCGGGCACCACGTCCAGCAGCCCCATCTCGGTGACCAGCCGCAGGCCGCCTTGCTGCGGCACGATCAACATCTCGCCATCACCGTTCATCAGCGCGCGCTGCTGCATCGAACGATTGCACAGGTAGACCAGCGCCGCCATGCCGATCTGTGCGTCCGGGTCGCCGTTGGCGACGATGGTGCGCAGCCCCTCGACGAAATCGACCGCCTGCGCGGCATCCGGCAATGGGAACGGGTGCCAGCGCAGCGGGTCCGGCGGCACTGGTACACCGCCCGCCGCGCCGGTCGTCCAGCCTGGCGCGTGGAAGGGCTTGAAGGGGCTGGTGACGACCGAGGGCTGGCGCCGGTAGAGCCAGGTGCGACGGTTCTCGACCCGTGGCGCCGTGAAGGCCGAACCCGAGAGCAGTTCCGGGTACAGGTTCAGCGGTGCGCGCTGGGGGCTGTTGCGGCCCTTGGGCAGCGCACCTTGCACCGCCTCGGTCTCGAACTGGTTGCCAAAACCGCTTTGGTAGCGCAGCGCCTGGCGGGCGCCTGCGCCGGGCGTGCCGTCCAGTGCTTGGGAAGTTTGAGGAGCATTCATGCGAATCCTTTGAAAGGCATCAGGTGCAGCGGTGGGGCGTCGCGGCGTCACCTGGCGACGCCGCTGCGGTGGGGCTCTTGGCGCCAAGGGCTGCCGCCGCAAGCGCCTCCTTCAGCACGTCGAGCCGGCCGATGTGATTGGCCAGCACCAGGATCAGTCGGGCGTTGAAGGCCTGGCTGTCCGCGGCCGACAAGTCCTTGTGGGCCAGCAGCAGCGCCTCATAGAAGTCGTCGGGAGACTCCAGGTGGGCGGTGGTGATGAGCGTCATGCGTGCTCCTCAAGCGCGCCCGCCGCGCACGGCAGGGGCTGTGCGGTGGCGCAGCGCACGGCCTGGCGAAGGCGCTGGGCATCGAGTCGCCGCCAGCGGGCGCAAAGATGCTGGTCGGGGCGCAGCAGCAAGGCGCTGCCGGGCTGGCCGTCGTAACGCTCGTGCGCCACACCAAGGTCGTCCTGCAGCACCTGGACCCCGGCGGGCAGCTGGGCCGCCAGAGCACGGGCCAGTTCTTCCTCCCGGGTCAGGACCAGCAGCGCCGGCGCCGGCAGCCCGTCGAACGCGCTCTGCGCGCTCATCAGGATCTCCTGGGTTTGCTCACAGGCGCGCTGCAGGCTGTCCCTGTCCGCGCCCTCCGCGCCGGCAAAGACCAGCACCGCAAAGCGCCCCGGCGCCAGGCATCGCAGCATCCATCCGGCCGTGCCGCCAGCCAGCACCGGAGCATCGGCCAGCGGGTCGCCCAGTTGCAGGCAACCACCGAAGGCGCCCTCGTCGCTCGTGTTCAAGGTCGAGGTGTGCAGTGTCGTCGGCGTGGACAGGCGCCCGCTGTTCACCAGCTTGCGCGCGAAATCGAAGTCGCGGGACAGGTCAAGCACGGCATCGCGGAACAGGCGGCTCACCTCGCTCTTGGGCGTGATGAAGTCGGTCGACCGACTGGAGTGGCGGATGTTCTCGTCCGCCGCCCCTTCGCGCTCCCGTGCATAGGTCTCCAGCAGTGCCTCGGGCGCCCTGCCCTTCACCACCCAGGCCAGCTTCCAGGCCAGGTTCTCCGCATCCTGCACCCCCGAGTTGGCGCCGCGTGCGCCAAACGGCGACACGCCGTGCGCCGCGTCGCCAGCAAACAGCACCCGGCCATGCCGAAAGCGCTCCAGCCGCATGCAGGAGAAGGTGTAGACCGAGGCCCACACCAGCTCGATCTCCGGCACGGCGCCGGAGCCGCCCGCCGCCAGCGAAGCCTGGGCCATCAGCGAACGCACCCGCGGCAGGATGCGCTCGGGCTGCTTTTCGAGTTCGGGGTCCGCGTCCCAGCCCAGCTGGAAATCAATACGCCAGACCCCGTCGGGCTGCCGGTGCAGCAGCACGCTCTGGCCGGGATGAAAGGGCGGATCGAACCAGAACCAGCGCTCTGCCGGGAAAGGCGCGTTCATGCGCACATCCGCAATCAGGAAGCGGTCCTTGAACGTGCGGCCCTGTGTGTCCAGGCCCAGCAGGCGGCGCGAGGGGGAGCGGGCCCCGTCGCAGGCGACGACGTGGTCCGCCATCACGGCATAGGTGCCATCCGGCGTGCGGATGGTCAGGCGCACCTGCTCGCCCTGCGGTTCCAGGGCCACCACTTCGTTGTGCCATCGAAGGTCCAGCAGCGGCAGCTGCTGCGCCCGCTCCACGAGAAAGCCTTCCACGTAGTACTGCTGCAGATTGATGAAGGCCGGTCGCTCATGGCCGGCCTGCGGCAGGAGGTCGAACTGGTAGACCTGTTGATCCCGGAAGAACACGCGCCCGACATGCCAGGAGACGCCCTGCTCCACCATGCGCTGGCCGCAACCCAGGCGGTCGAAGATCTCCAGGGTGCGCTTGGCAAAGCACAAGGCCCGCGACCCGACGGACAGCCGCCCATCGTTGTTGAGCAGCACCACCGGGACCTCCTGCAGCGCCAAGTCAATGGCCAGCGCCAGCCCGACCGGCCCCGCGCCGATGATGACGACGGGATGTCGCGCTGGCGAGGCCACGTCCTGGTCCACATGGCGCCGGTACGGGAATGTTTGCGTCTGGTAGTCCACCGGGGCGGCCTCTGGGCGGGCGTCCTCTCGTGTGTGCTCGGTCATGCCGTGTCTCCTCGCCGCCTGCCGCGCTCACGCCGGCCAGAACGGTGTCAGCCTTCCAGCGCCTTCCACATCTCGATGTCGCGCTCCGCCGTCCAGATGCGCGGATCCGGATAGGCGCCCACCTCGTCGAAGCAGCGGGTGACATCAAACGGCATGCAGTGGTCAAAGATGACCCAGTGGCCGTACTTCTGCTTCATCACGGCGTAGGTCTCCCTGTAGACGGCAGTCAGGTCCTTGCCGGCCGCCACGCCCGCTTTCACGGCGGCATGGAGGTCGGCAATGAAGGCCCGCGTGCCGGCCAGGCCCTGGGACACCGCCTCGGGCGTCGTCAGCGCCGCGCCTCGACCCGGCACGAGCGCCCTGGGTTGCAAGGCGGCCAGGTTGTCCAGCGTCTGCGGCCAGTCGCCGAAGTAGGCATCGCCGGCATAAGGCGTGGCATCGAACTCCACGAGATCCCCGGAGAAGAGGATCTTCTGCTCCGGCAGCCAGGCCACGGTGTCGCCCTTGGTGTGGCCACGCCCGAGCTGCAGCAGCTGCACTTCCAGCGTCCCGAGCCACACGCTCATGGCGCCCTGGAAGGTGATGGTGGGCCAGGTCAGGCCGGGCGGCACGGATTCAACATTGCGGAACAGGCGCGGAAAGCGGCCGATCTCGCTGGCCTTGTCCTGCTCCCCTCGTTCCACGATCAGGTCGTAGGTGTCCCGGCTCGCGATGATGTGGCGCGGCGCATAGCCGGAGGCCCCGAGCACCCGCACGGCGTGGTAGTGGCTGAGCACCACGTACTCGATAGGCTTGTCCGTCACCTCGCGGATGCGGCGGATGACGTCTTGCGCCATGACCGGCGTGGCTTGCGTGTCGATCACCATGACCGAGTGGTCGCCAATGATGACGCCGGTGTTGGGATCGCCCTCGGCCGTGTAGGCATAGGCGTTGTCGCTGAGCTTCACGAAGGAAACCCGCTTCTCCTCCACGTCGGCGTGGCTGGCGAACTGCTTGCTCATGATGAAGTGTCTCCGTTCATCCAAAGAGAATGCATTACATATAGCCAAATATAGCCGATGCCGCTGAATCTGTTCAACAATGCTGAAAACCCCAGGCCACGGCCAAGACAAGAGCGTCAGAAGCGATGAGCATTGAAGACCCGACGGATGAGCGCAGCGACGATCGGCGCGGCATCCAGAGCATCGAAGTGGGCGGGCGGCTGCTCAAGGCCGCTGCGGCGCAGGGGCATCCCCTGCCCCTGAAGACGCTCTCGCTCGCCGCCGGCATGAGCCCGGCCAAGGCCCATCCCTACCTGGTGAGCTTCTGCAAGCTGGGGCTGATGAGCCAGGACCCGACGACGGGCTATTACGGGCTCGGGCCGCTGGCCATGGAAATGGGGCTGATCGGCATCCAGCAGGTCGATCCGATCCGGCTGGCCACCGCCGTGCTGGAGCCGCTGGCCACCGAGCTGGAACACACGGTTGCGATTGCGGTGTGGGGCTCGCACGGCGCCACCATCGTGCGGACCGCCGCGTCCCCCGCGCCCATCCATGTGACCATGCGGCACGGCACCGTGGTCTCCCTGTGGAACACGGCCTCCGGGCCGCTCTTTGCAGCCTATCGCCCGGTGGACGAAGTGAAAGCCCTCTGGGACCACCTGCAACACCGGGGCACGATGGATTTGACCCGTCGCACCGGCGGCCCGGCCCCTGAAGCGCCTGCGCCGACCTGGGAGCAGTTCGAGGCGTTGATGGCCGAGGTACGCGGACGCGGGATGCACCGCTCGGTCGACAGCATCGTTGCCGGCGTCAGTGCCCTGGCGGTGCCGGTCTTCGACAGCGAGGGCGCGCTCGCGCTGTCGCTCACCGCCATCGGTCCTTCCGGCGCCTTCGATGCCGCCTGGGACGGGGCGATGGCCACGCGGCTGCGAGCGGCGGCCCAGGATCTCATGCGACAGATGGGCGGAAGGACACCATGCTGACACTGCACACCTATTTCCGCAGCTCCGCCGCTTTCCGCGTGCGGATCGCCCTGAACCTCAAGGGCCTGGCCTATGAGTCGGTGCCCGTGCATCTGCTTCGGCATGGCGGGGAGCAGCACCTGGCCGACTTCAAGGCGCTCAATCCGTCAGAGCTGCTGCCCGTGCTCCAGGACGGCGGGCGCGTGCTCACGCAGTCGCTCAGCATCCTGGAGTATCTTGAAGAGCGCTACCCGGAGCCCGCCTTGCTCCCGGGCACGGCCGAAGACCGGGCCTTCATCCGCAGCCTGGCATTGGATGTGGCTTGCGAGATCCATCCGGTCAACAACCTGCGGGTGTTGCAGCATCTGACGGCCAGCTTCGGCGCCACGGAAGAGCAGCGGCGCGCCTGGGTGCAGCATTGGATACGCCTGGGTTTCGAGGCGATCGAGCAGCGGCTGGCGGGGCAGCCCGGCGGCTTTTGCGTCGGTCACCAGCCGACGATGGCAGACGCGGTGCTGGTGCCTCAGATCTTCAACGCCCAGCGTTTCGGGGTGGATCTGGCGGCCTATCCCACGATTCAGGGCGTGTGGAATCACTGCATGGGGCTGCCTGCGTTTGAACAAGCGGCGCCGGGGCGACAGCCCGATGCGGAGTGAGAGTCGGCGAAGGCGCCAGCTACTCCGCGCTATCCAGCGCCCTGTGCGCCCCTGCCCAATCGCGGGCGGCCTCCCAGCTTGGCGGCACACACCCTTGCTCCTGCACGCACAGGCTCGCACTGGCCAGCGCATGACGCAGCGCGGCCTGGCAGTCCTGGCTCGACAGCCCGGCGACAAGCGCCGGCAGGCCTGACGCATGCGCGGCCTGGGCATGGCGCAGCACATGTGCCAGCAGCCCGGCCAGGAAGCTGTCGCCAGCGCCCACGGTGTCCACGACCTTCAGCGGCGCAGCCTCCTTGGCGAAGCACTCGCCGGCCTGCCGGTGCAACAGCCACGCCCCTTGTGCACCCAAGGTCAACGCCAGCAGATGTACGCCGGGGTTGGCCGACAGCAGATGACGCGCGCGCGCCAGCGGATTCGCGCCCGGCACGGCCAGGTGCTCCAGGTCCTCATCGCTGACCTTGACCACATGGGCATGGCCCAGCGCCGCATGGATGGCGGCGCGGTAGGCCTCAAGATCCGGCATGACGGACGGCCGCAGGTTGGCGTCAATGACCACACACTGGCCGGCGGCCCGTCGCGATGCCAGCCACGGGTGATATCGGCCCGTATCCCGGGCGTCGAGCGCGAGCGCCCCGCTGCATACGACCTGCAGGGCCGGCAGCGCGTCGCAGGCGGCATCGAGCTGCTGCGCGGTGATGGCGCGGTCCGCCACGCCCTCGCGGTAGAAGGCATAGTCCGGATGCCCATGCGCATCCAGGTTGACCACCGCCAGCGAGGTCACCGCCTGCACCGGCGTCGGTACCGCCAGCTGCACGCCATCGCCCGCCAGTTGGGCCGCCAGCTCGCGACCGAAACGGTCCCCGGAGAGCGGGTTCAGGTACTGCGTGCCCACGCCCTGCCGGGACAGCGCCCGGCTGAGGTTGTAGAGCGCCCCGCCCAGGCAGGGCAGATAGCTGCCGTCCTCGCGGCGGATGAGGTCGATCAGGGCTTCGCCGGCCACCGCGACGCGGATGTCAGTGCGGGAGTCGGTCGAGGCAGCGTTCAAGGTGTCTGCGGTCATGATGGATGCGTGAGGAGAGCGTGCAGCGGTCGTGGCCAGCGACAGCGGATGGACCAGGCTGCAGCCGAGGCGGGCCCGGGCCGTGCGCCTAGCGGGACCCGAAACGGGCGGCCGCCTGCCGGCGGTATTCGCTGGGCGTCATGCCCTTGATGTCCAGGAAGCGGCGGTTGAAGTTCGCCATGTTGTTGAAGCCCACCTCATACGCGATGTGGGTGATGTAGCGGTCGGATTCCTGCAGCAACTGGCAGGCCCGGTTCACGCGGATGAGGTTCACGAAGTCGGTGAAGGTATTGCCGGTGGCCCGCCGGAAGAAGCGTGAGAAGCGGCTTTCGGTCATGCCCAGCTCCCGCGCCAGGTCCGCGGCAGACACCGGGGCCGCGAGGTTGTCGGTGATCCGGCTCACCACCGCGTTGATCTGCGCCAGCTGGGTGTCGCTGTCTTCGCTTTGCAGCTGCGCGCTGGAGAGCAGCCGGAAATCGGTGCAGCGCGCCAGCTCGGCCATCCAGTCGCAAAAGGCGCCAAAGCGCGCCAGCCCCTGGCTGGACTTGATGCGGTGCCAATGGTCGGTCGCACGCGCCTGCAGGCCGAAGAACTCGATGCCGTGACGGGCACGCTCCAGCAGGGGCAGCACTTCCCGCAGCTCCGGGATGCCTTCACTGGCCAAGGCCAGCGGCTCATGCGGAAACTGCACCACCAGGTCGCGTTCCGGATAGCCGGCCTCCGGCACGTCCATGCTGATCCAGTTATGCGGCAGGCGCGGGCCGGTCAGCACCAGCTGGCCGGGCTGGAACTGCCCGATCCAATCCCCGACGAACACCTTGCCCGACGAGGCGGTGATGAGATGGAGCTCGTATTCGTCGTGATAGTGCCAACGTGCCAGCGGCGTCGGAAAGCCGTGGGAGAGGCAGCGGATGAAGCCTGCCGTGTCGGGTGGCTCGTAGCCCAGCTCCGGCGAACGCGAAAAGGCATGCTCGAGCTCGGGTTTGGTCTGGCGCGGCAAGGCATGAAGCGAGGACATGTCGGGCTCCCGGTCGTCTTCGGCGAATGAGGCGGCTCAGATCATCGCAGCTGCGCGCCACCCGGGTGCTTCGACACGAACTCGTTCACGCGCTGGTCCGCGTCCCGCAGGGCCTGCACCAGCCGGGTGTCCCCCGCCAGTTCGCCCCACAAGACCTTGTCCGCCGCGAAGGCGGCCACGGGATCTTCGGCCTCGCACACGGCGTGCGCCGCGGCCGGGTCCATGGCCTGGTCCTGGTAGGTGTAGGGAATCTGGCCGGCATGCCAGCGCTTGAGGTAGGCCAGGAACAGCGCCGGCAGCATGGCGACGCTGCCGATGCCCTCGCCGCGTGCGAGCCGCTCACGGATGGTCGGCGCGATGAAGCCCGGAATCTTGCTGAAGCCGTCCATGGCCACGCGCTGGTTGGTGTCCGCGATGGCTGGATTGCCGAAGCGCTCCAGCACCACGTCCCGATAGGCCGCCAGGTCGATGGGGCTGGGCTGCAGCACGGGGATGGCGTCATCGGTCGCGTAGTCGTAGGCCAGCTGCCGGATGGCGGCGTCATGGGTCCCTTCATGGATGAACAGGTAGCCCACCAGCGTGCCGGCCCAAGCGATGCAGCTGTGCGTGGCATTGAGCAGCCGGATCTTGGCTTCCTCGTAGGGCGCCACCGAATCGACCAGCTCGACGCCCACCCGCTCCCAGGCCGGACGGCCGTTGATGAAGCGGTCCTCGATCACCCATTGGATGAAGCTCTCGCCCATGAGGGCGGCGGGGTCGTCGCGGCCCGTGGCCGCCCGCACACGCGCCGCGACTTCGGGCGTCGGGCGCGGCGTGATGCGGTCCACCATGGCGTTGGGGCTGGTGGTGTGCGCCTCGATCCAGGCGGCCAGTGCATCGTCGCCCAGCGCGCGGACAAACTGCAGCAGCCCGCTGCGCGACCGTTCCCCGTTGTGGCGCAGGTTGTCGCAGTTCAGCAGCGTCACGTCGCCGGCACCTGCCCGCATGCGCGCGCGCAGCAAGGTGGTCAAAGCCCCGTAAAGGGTGCTGCCGGCGCGCCCCTGGCGCAGGGCTTCCAGATCGGCGGTCAGGTCCGGCGCGCTCGGCCAGTCGAGCTGGTGCCGGCTGTCCAGGTAGTAGCCCGCCTCGGTCACGGTGAAGGAGATGATGCGCGTGGCAGGCGCGGCGGCAATCGCCACAAGCCCGGCCAGGTCTGCTGTCCACGGCACGATGGTCCGGATGGACTCGATCCAGCTGTAGCTGCGTTCACCCTGGGCCGTCACCGTCTCCAGCGTATAGGCGCCGCCTTGGGCCTGCAGCGCCGCAATGGTCTCCGGCATGTCGGGCCGCAGGTTGCCGCCGGCCAGCACCCAGCGGGTGTCGCCCAGCTGATGCAGCGCCTGCAGGTAGACCGCCTGATGCGCGCGGTGGAAGGAACCCAGGCCCAGGTGCAGGATGGTGAGGGTGTCTTGTGCTGTGGTCATGACGGAATCAAATGGGAGTGTCAGTGCGCGGCGGCCTGCACCACGCGGCCGGCGCTGTCGAACCAGTGCGCCTGGTCGGTCGCGACATTGAGCGAGACGTCGTCGCCGGCCTGCAGGCGGGTGCGTTCGCTCTGGCGGGCCACGAGCTGCGCCCCTTCGGCGGTGCGCACGTACAGCAGCGTTTCCGCGCCCAGCGCTTCCACCAGCTCCACGCGCCCATCGACCGTGCCCAGACCCTTGGGCAGCACGCTCACGGCTTCCGGACGCAGGCCGATCGCGCCTTGCGCAGCCGCCTGCGGTCCGAGCTGCCGCACGCCGGGCGGCAGCTGGCCCGCCGGCACTACGTTCATCTGCGGCGTGCCGATGAACTGGGCAACGAACTGATTGGCCGGCCGGTCATACAGCTCCAGCGGCGTGCCCACCTGCTCGATCAGGCCGTCGCGCAGGACCACGACGCGGTCCGCCAGCGTCATGGCCTCGACCTGGTCATGGGTCACATAGATGGTGGTGGCCCCCAGCTCGCGGTGCAGCTTGGCAATCTCCACGCGGGTCTGCCCCCGCAGGGCGGCATCCAGGTTGGACAGCGGTTCATCGAAGAGGAAGACCTTGGGCGCCCGCACGATGGCCCGCCCGATCGCCACCCGCTGGCGTTGCCCGCCGGACAGCTCCTTGGGCGTGCGCTCCAGGTAGGTGGTGAGGTTGAGCGTTGCGGCCGCGCGTTCCACCTTCTCGCGGATCACGGCGGGATCGACCTTGGCCAGCTTGAGCGCGAAGCTCATGTTCTCGAACACGCTCATGTGCGGGTAAAGCGCATAACTCTGGAACACCATGGCGAGGTCGCGCTTGCTGGACGGCAGGTCGGTGATGTCGCGTCCATCGAGTTCCAGCGTGCCGCCGTCGATGCCTTCCAGGCCGGCGATCAGCCGCAGCAGCGTGGACTTGCCGCAGCCCGAAGGGCCGACGAACACGATGAACTCGCCCTTGTTGATGGTGAGGTCGATGCCCTTGATGGCACGGTGGCGACCAAAGAATTTCTCGACGCCACGCAGTTGGAGATAGGCCATGACAGTGCTTCCTGACATCTGGACTGCTGAAAAGGGGTGAGGTGTTTACTTGACTGCGCCGAAGGTGAGGCCCTGCACCAGCTGTTTCTGGCTGAACCAGCCAAACACGACGATGGGCGCGATGGCCATCAGCGAGGCTGCGGACAGCTTGGCCCAGAACAGCCCTTCGGGACTGGAGTAGGAGGCGATCAGCGTGGCCAGCGTGCCCGCCTTGGCGGCGCTGAGGTTCAGGCTCCAGAACGCCTCGTTCCAGGACAGCACCAGGCATAGCAACCCGGTGGAGGCAATGCCGCCCATGCCCAGCGGCAGCAGTACCAGCCTCACCTCTTGCCACAAGGTCGTGCCGTCCATGCGTGCGGCCTCCAGGATCTCCGGCGGGATGTCCTTGAAGTGCGAATACAGCATCCACACCATGATGGGCAGGTTGGACAGCGCAAAGACGATGATGAGCGCCAGCTGGGTGTCCAGCAGATGGCTCTTCTGCGCCAGCACATAGATGGGTACCAGGGCACCGACGGCCGGCATCATCTTGGTGGAAAGCATCCACATCAAAATGTCCCGCGTGTATTTGCCACGGAAGAACGCCATGGCGTAGGCGGCTGGCGCCGCCAGCAGCAGGCCCAGCACCGTGGACAGCACGCTGGTGATCACCGAGTTCTTGGCATAGAGCAGGTAGTCGCTGCGGGCCTGCACCTCGTGGAAATTCTCCAGCGTGGGAGAGAACACCAGCAGCGGCGGCACGGCAATGGCCTGCAATTCGCTCTTGAAGGCGGTGAGGAACAGCCAGCCCAGCGGAAAGAACAGCAGCAGGGCCACGGCCCAGGCGGTGGCCGCGCGCAGCAGCAGCGCCAGTGGGAAGGCAGGACGGCGTCGGGCGGTCATGCGGTGCGCTCCTTATTTGTCCAGGTTTTTGCCGACCAGGCGGATCAGGAACACGGCGGCGATGTTGGCCAGCAACACCGCGAACAGCGCACCCGCCGAGGCCACGCCGGCATCGAAGTTCAGCAGCGCCTGCTTGAAGATCAGGAAGGTGACATTCGTGCTCGCATCCCCCGGGCCACCGCCCGTGGTGGTGTAGATCTCGGCAAACACGCTGAGCAGGAAGATCATCTCGATCATCACCACCACCGCGATGGAACGGCCCAGGTGCGGCAGGTAGAGGTGGCGCAGCTGCTGCAGGTAGGTGGCGCCATCCATGCGGGCGGCCTCCAGCTGTTCATGGTCCATGCTCTGCAGCGCCGTCATGAAGATGAGCGAAGCAAAGGGCAGCCATTGCCAGGACACCATCACGATGACCGAGAACAGCGGATGGTCGGTGAGCCAGTCCACCGGCTGGGCACCAAAGAAGGTCCACACCTGCGCCAGCACGCCGTAGATGGGGTTCATCATCATGTTCTTCCACATCAGTGCATTGACCGTGGGCATGACGAAGAACGGCGAGATGAGCAGCACGCGCACGATGCCGCGTCCCGGGAACGGGTCGTTGACCAGCAAGGCGATCAGCACACCAAGCACCACCGTGGCCAGGACCACGCTGCCCAGCAGCAGCAGCGTGTTGACCACGGCCGTGCCAAAAGATGGGTCCGTCACGAAGAACTCGAAGTTCTCCATGCCCGCGAAGCCCGTCTGGTCGGGCTGCATCAGGTTGTAGCGGATGAGCGAGAAATAGATCGTCATCCCCAGCGGCACGATCATCCACAGGAAGAGCGTGCTCACGGCCGGGGCCAGCAGCAGACGGGGAAGGAGGCGTTTCATCGCAATCCTGAACTCGGCGACAACACGGGCCAGCCGGACCACGTGGTGGGCCGGCCGGTCGCTGGCTTGCTTGGCTTAGTAGTAACGGGCCTTGCGCATTTCGCGGTCTGCCGTCACCTGGCTGGCCTTGAGCGCATCCTCGACCGAGGTACGCCCGGCCACCGCCGCGCTCATCTGCTGCCCGACGGCAATGCCGATGGCCTGGAACTCCGGAATGGCGGCGAACTGCACCCCCACGTACGGGCTCTTGGGCAAGGTGGCATCGGTCGGGTTGGCCGAATCAATCGCCATCTTCTCCGCCGCGGCAAAGCGGGCCGCCTTCTGGAACTCGGGGCTGGCGTAGGTGCTCTTGCGGGTGCCGGTGGGCACATTCGCCCAGCCGTTGGTCTTGGCCACGAGCTGGATGTATTCCTTGCTGGTGGACCAGGTGATGAACTTCTGCGCAGCGGCCACCTTCTTGGAACCGGCAGGGATGGCCAGGTTCCAGGACCACAGCCAGTTCGCGCCCTTGGGCGTGTTCATCGTGGGCGCCTGCGCAAAGGCCATCTGCGCTGCCACCTTGGACTGCTTGGGATCGGCAACGAACGAGGCGGCGATGGTGGCATCCACCCACATGCCGCACTTGCCCGAGCTGGTCAGCGCCAGGATCTCATTGAAGCTGTTGGCCGAGGACCCGGGCGGGCCGTAGTTCTTGAGCAGGTCCACATAGAAGCTCACCGCGTCCTTCCAGGGCTTGGTATCGAGCTGGGGCTTCCACTTCATGTCGAACCACTGCCCACCGAAGGTGTTGACGATGGTGGTGATCAGGGCCATGTTGTCGCCCCACCCCGGCTTGCCGCGCAGGCAAATGCCATACACGCCATTCTTGGGGTCATGCATCTTGGCGGCCAGATCCTTGATCTGCGGCCAGGTCGGGCGCTCGGGCACCTGCACGCCAGCCTTGTCGGCCAGGTCCTTGCGGTACATCAGCATGGAGCTTTCGGCATAGAACGGCGCCGCGAACAGCTTGCCGTCCACGGACAGGCCGGAACGGACCGCCGGAAGCAGGTCGTCGACGTCATAGGCGGCATCGGGCTTGAGTTCCTGCAGCCAACCCTTCTTGCCCCAGATCGGCGCCTCGTACAGGCCAATCGTCATGACGTCGAACTGGCCGCCCTTGGTGGCGATGTCCGTGGTGACGCGCTGGCGCAGCACGCCCTCTTCCAGGGTCACCCACTTGAGCTTGATGTCGGGGTTGGCCTGCTCGAAATGCTTGCCGAGCTTTTGCATCTCGATCATGTGGCCGTTGTTGACCGTGGCGATGACCAGCTCGGTCTGGGCCTGGGCGGCACCGGTGAACGACCACATCACAGCCGCAGCAGCGGCCGCCACACGGGCGGCGCGCACGACACAAAAGGACGCGTGCATCTGGAAGTCTCCTGTTTGTTGGTATTGAGGTCCGACACCGGCAGGCCGGCATCGACGCCATCAACGATACCGATCCGGAAATGCCGGAGTGGTACCCAGGAGCGCATCAGAAGATACTCGCTTGCATCAGCGAGCTAGTGTTACTACCTAAAGATTGAAAGCAAGTACTGAAAGCGCCCGTGTTTAGTCGGGCGCCGGAAACACATGCACATCGGGCCGCGATCAGACGTATTGCGCGGCGGCGTAGCCGGAGGCCCAGGCCCATTGGAAGTTGAAGCCGCCCAGGTGGCCGGTGACGTCCAGGACTTCGCCGATGAAGTACAGCCCCGCGGCCTTGAGGGACTCCATGGTCTTGGAGGAGACCTCGCGCGTGTCCACGCCGCCCAGGGTCACTTCCGCGGTGCGGTAGCCTTCAGTGCCGGCCGGCACGAGCTGCCACTCGGACAGCCGCGCGGCGATGGTCTCGAGTTCCGCGTGGGTGTACTGCTTGACCGGCTTGGAGGTGAACCACTGCTCGCACAGCAGCTGCGCCATCTTCTTGGTGAAGACTTCGCCCAGGAGCGTGCGCAGCTCCGCATTGGGCCGGTCCTGCCGTTGCTGGGCGAGCCATTCGGGCACCGAGCGGTCCGGCAGCAGGTTGATCTCCACCGCCTGGCCGGGCTGCCAGTAGGACGAAATCTGCAGGATGGCCGGGCCGCTCAGGCCCCGGTGCGTGAAGAGGATGTTCTCGCGGAAGCTCCTGCCGTTGCAGCTCACCAGGCAATCCACCGAAGTGCCGGAGAGCTCGGTGCACAGGGCCTTGAGCTGGTCCGTGATGGTGAAGGGCACGAGGCCCGCGCGCGTTGGCAGCACCTGGTGGCCGAACTGGCGGGCCACGTCATAGCCGAAACCGGTGGCGCCCATGGTCGGGATCGACAGGCCGCCGGTGGCAATCACCAGCGACTGGCAGCGAATGGGGCCCTGCGATGTCTGGAGCAGGTAGCGCCAGGGGCTTGGCGCCTGGGCGTCCGCACCGGCCGGCGCGGCCTCAGCGGACGCCTCAAGGCGTTCGATGGACTCGATGCTGGTGCCCAGCTGGACGCGGGCCTGCACGGCCGCGCATTCGGCCAGCAGCATGGTCAGGATGTCGATCGACTTGCCATCACAAAACAGCTGCCCCAGCTTCTTTTCGTGATGAGGCACCGCATGCTTGTTGACCAGCGCAATGAAGTCCCACTGTGTGTAGCGGGCGAGCGCTGACTTGCAGAAGTGGGGGTTCTGCGAGAGGAAGTTGGCCGGCTCGGTGTAGAGGTTGGTGAAGTTGCAGTGCCCGCCGCCCGACATCAGGATCTTCTTGCCCGCCTTGTTGGCGTGGTCCAGCACCAGCACCCGGCGGCCACGCGCGCCCGCATGGGCGGCGCACATCAAGCCGGCCGCGCCCGCGCCGACGATCACGACATCGATATCCAGCAAAGCCGCGCCCTCGCCGATCTCAGTATTCATCGCCGGCCGGGCCGACATAACCAGGGGCCAGGTTCTCGAACTTGGTGTTCTGCCGCTGGAACGCGAGCTTCACCGTGCCCACCGGGCCGTTACGTTGCTTGGCAATGATGATCTCGGCCACGCCGGGTTCCTTGCACTCGTCCTTGGTGTAGTACTCGTCGCGGTAGATGAACATGATGATGTCCGCATCCTGCTCGATGGCGCCGGATTCACGCAGGTCAGACATCATGGGCCGCTTGTCCGGGCGCGTTTCCACCGAGCGGTTGAGCTGCGACAGCGCGATGACGGGGCAGCGCAATTCCTTGGCCAGCGCCTTCAACCCCCGCGAGATTTCGCCCACCACGGTGGCGCGGTTTTCTTCGCTGGCGCCGCCATTGCCGCTCATCAGCTGCAGGTAGTCGATGATGATGAGGCCGAGCTGGCCGCAAATGCGCGCCTGGCGGCGCGCACGGGCCCGCACTTCGCTGGGCGAGAGGCCCGGGCTTTCATCGATGAAGATGGGCGCGTTGCCCAGCTTGTCCACGGCTTCGGCCAGCCGGCCCCATTCGTCGTCCTGCAGTCGTCCGGTGCGCAGGTGGCTTTGGTCAATGCGGCCGATGGAGCCCACCATCCGCAGCGCCAATTGCGCCGCGCCCATTTCCATGGAGTAGATGACCACCGGCAGGCCTTCATTGATGGCCACCGCTTCGCCGATGTTGATGGCGAACGCGGTCTTGCCCATGGAAGGGCGCGCGGCCAGGATGATCAGGTCGCCCTTTTGCAGACCCGCGGTCATGCGGTCCAGGTCGAAAAAGCCGGTGCGCACGCCGGTCACGTCTTCGGCGCCCTGCTCGGCCAGCTCGTTGACCCGGTCCATCAGTTCGACCATCAGCCGGTCCATGCTCTGGAAGCCCTGGCCGCCACGCGAGCCCTCTTCGTTGATGCGGAAGATCTTGCCTTCGGCTTCGTCCAGGATTTCGTTGACCGGGCGGCCCTGGGGATTCAATGCCGCGGTGGCGATCTCGTCAGAGGTGGCCACCAACTTGCGCAGGATGGCGCGCTCGCGGACGATTTCCGCATAGCGGCGCAGGTTCGCTGCGCTGGGCACGCCCTGCGCCAAGGCGTTCAGGTAGGCCAGGCCGCCGCATTCCTCGGCCTTGCCCAGGGAAGTCAGTTCCTCGAACACGGTCACCACGTCCGCGGGCTTGCCGGCATTCACCAGCTTGCCGATGGCAGCGTAGATCTGCTTGTGTTCGTAGCGGTAGAAGTCGGTGTCGCTGAGGGTGTCCGCCGCCTTGTCCCAGGCGGTGTTGTCGATCAGCAGCCCTCCCAGCACGCTTTGTTCGGCCTCAACAGAGTTGGGCGGCACACGCAGGCGCGCGACATCGTCGTCGCGGGCGCCAGAACCGGGCGGGGTGGCGGAGAAGATCGCGGACATGTGGACAACTCTGTGGGAAAGCGTTGGGAAAGCTTTGGAGGACCGAGGACATCCAGTGGACAACCTGCCGGCCCAAAAAGCCGAAAGCCGACGGCTTTTCAGCTGTCGGCTTTCTTGGCCCTATCGTTGCTGCCCTTGCAGGCTGCGCCAATAGGGAATGCGAGGGTGGACGCGCCGCCCTCGCCTCGCTGGCCGATTACTCGGCTTCGGCGACGATCTGCACCGTAACGTCCGACACCACATCGGTGTGGGGCGCAACGGTCACGCTGAACTCACCAACGGTCTTCAGCGGACCATTGGGCAGGCGCACTTGCGACTTGCTCACGGCGATGCCGGACTTGGTCAGTGCTTCAGCGATGTCGGCATTGGTCACGGAACCGAACAGACGGCCGTCCACACCAGCCTTCTGGGCGATGGTGACGGTCTTGCCGTTCAGTTGCTCGCCAACGGCCTGGGCAGCCGACAGCTTCTCAGCAGCAGCCTTTTCCAGTTCAGCGCGCTTGGCTTCGAATTCCTTGATCGCGGACTCGGTGGCGCGACGGGCGCGGCGGGTCGGGATCAGGAAGTTGCGAGCGTAGCCGTCCTTGACCTTGACGACATCACCCAGGTTGCCGAGGTTGGCCACCTTTTCAAGCAGGATCACTTGCATGGTGTACTCCTCAGACCTTGTGCTGGTCGCTGTAAGGCAGCAGGGCCAGGAAGCGGGCGCGCTTGATGGCGACCGACAGCTGGCGCTGGTAGAAGGCGCGCGTGCCGGTCAGGCGAGCGGGCACGATCTTGCCGTTTTCGCTGACGAAGTCGCGCAGCGTATCGACATCCTTGTAGTCGATCTGCTCGACACCGGCGACGGTGAAGCGGCAGAAACGCTTGCGGCGGAACAGCAGCGATTGTTGGTTGCGCTTGGGCTTGCGGTCCTTCGAGAACCGACCTTTACCACGTGGCGGGGGCATATTGACCTCTTTACGAATCTATCCAGATAAAACGATGTGCGCGATGCCTGGGATGAAGTGAGCGCTTGATCAGCGTTCCAGGCCGGTGATGTGAAACACCGTGCCTCGGCCCTGCCGCTGCGCCGAAAGAAAACCGGTGAACACCGTGTCTTCCGTCAGGCTCAGCGCCTGGACCCGCTTGACGATCTCGCCGACGGCCACCGCCTTGATGTCCAGAGCCACCTTGCGGCGGGCCCCGGCTTCTTCAACCTGGGACTCATGCGTGAGCATCAGGTCCAGGGCCGGCAGGCCGGCGGGGGTGTAGCGGATCGCGGCTCGTTCCAGGACTTTTGCGCGCAAGACCAGATGGTTCATGCTGGCGGGGACCGGAACAAACACTCAGCGGGCAGCTGAATCAGGAACAACGACTTCAGGCTTCGCGCCGGCCAGTTCAGGCGGACGCTTCTTGGGGAGCCTTGCGGGCTTCTTCGCGCTCAACAGCCTTCATCATCACCGAGGGGGCGGTCTCCGCCTTGTCCTTGGCAACGGTCAGGTGACGCAGCACGGCGTCGTTGAAGCGGAAGCCGGTTTCGAGTTCCGTCAGGATTTCCTTGGAGGCCTCGATGTTCAGGCACAGGTAATGCGCCTTTGCCAGCTTCTGGATCATGTAGGCCAGTTGACGGCGGCCCCAATCTTCCACGCGATGCACCTTGCCACCACCGTTGGTAACCAGGCCCTTGTAGCGCTCCAGCATGGCCGGAACTTGTTCGCTTTGATCCGGATGGATCAGCAGAACGATCTCGTAGTGACGCATAAATACTCCTTGTGGGTTTCAGAGAGTCTGAAAGCCGAGCCCCAGCGTCAAGTCCTGGGCGCGGCAAGGGAAGCCAAAGATTCTAGTCGAAGTTGGGGGAGTCCGTCCAGCCGGGGCCTGAGGCGGGTGGCGCGAGCCAGCGTGACGGGCATCGCCCAGGCCGGCTCAGGTCCGTTCAACTGGGGCCAAGGGAGGCCGCCACTTCACGGGCGCTGGCGCTTGATGAAGGACTCCCGGTCGGCGACGGTCACAACGATGTGACCCGACGATCACAGCATCGCCGTCGTCGATACGTCTCGCGCAGGAGCGTCCCGGAAGCTGCAGGAAAAAGGTGGTCGGCGCGCCAGGCACCCACTGCTCGATAAGCAACACCGCAGTTGTTCCCAATCCCTTCAACCCGCTACCTACTAAAAAGCTCCTTCCGTCCCCACGATCCAACCAAAAGGAGCACCACCGAGATCACGAACGAAGGAATCCAGAAAAAGCAGAAGGCCAACTGATCCTCCGCCTCCGTGACATCGGCAGACAGAAAGCTACTTATGGCCGAATAGATAGCCTTCTTCACGGCGTCTGGCAGCAGCCGCAACCACCAATCGCCATGCTCGCTCCATATATGAGCCAAGCACCAGGAAACAGCGATCACCGCGATCAACAGAAGCAGCACTTTGCCAAAAATAGAAAACACTGAGGTCAATCTCAGATCCCTCTAGCCGCACCGGCGCAAGTCACATAGTTGTCGGCGCGGTCATGCAGCCGTTGCCTGAGTATGTCTGTTTCGCCACATGGCCCAGGCGATCGCATCTGGTTGCATCACAGCAGCTTTAGCATTTTCATGACCCTACGCGGCGCTTCCCTCGATCTCGTGCAGGCGGCGCTGTACCGCCTGGGCGCTTGCTGGCGGCGGCGGTGTGAGCAAGCTGCCAAGCACCAGGGCCAGCACCCCCGCCGGCAGGCCAAAGAGCGCCGCAGCCACCGGCTGGATGCCCCACCAGAGCTGCGGTTCCCCCGAAAGCCCCAAGGCCTGCCGCAGGCCGGCATGGGCGCTGATCATGTAATACAGCGTGACGCCCAGGCCGGTGAGCATGGCGGCCGCTGCCCCCTGCTTGTTGGCCCGGCGCCAGAAAATGCCCCCTACCAGCACCGGCACCAGGGTGGCACCCGCCAGCGAGAACGCGGCGGACACCAGGAGGAGGATGTCGGCAGGTTTCTGGGTGGCAACCGCCGCCGCCGTCAGCGCCGTGGCCAGCAGCAAGGCCTTTGAGACGGTGACGCGCTGGGTGGCGGAAGCTGCCGGATGCAGCACGCGGAAGTAGATGTCGTGAGAAAGTGCACTGGAGATGGTCAGCAGCAGGCCATCGGCGGTGGAGAGGGCCGCCGCCAGGGCGCCGGCGGCCACCATGGCGGCGAGCACGTAGGGCAGACCGGCCAGCTCCGGGGTGAGCAGCATGATGACGTCGCCGCCCAGGCGCAGTTCGGCCAGTTGCAGGATGCCGTCCTGGTTCACGTCCTGGATGCTGAGCAAGGCCGGGTCCACGCGCATCCATTGCCGCACCCAGGACGGCAGCTCGGCGATGGGCATGCCGACGAGGTGGTTGAACACTTCATACTTGAGCAGGACCGCGAGCGCCGGGGCACTCAGGTAGAGCAGCGCGATGAAAAACAGTGACCACGCGACAGAGCTGCGGGCCTCGGCCACGCTGGGGGTGGTGTAGTAGCGGGTGAGGATGTGCGGCAGGCCCGCGGTGCCGACCATGAGCACGAACACCAGCGCCAGAAAATTGCGGCGTGACAGGTCGAAGGCCTCCTGCTCCTGCGGCGTGCCGTCGGGACGCCCGGCGAAGGGCAAGGCATGCGCAGGCATGCCGGCCAGGGGCCGCGCGCGCTGGTGTTGCTGGCGAGCGGCCCAGGCCCATTCCTGGCGGGCCTGATGCTCCGTGCGGGGGAGTGCGGCGCGGACTTTTTCTGCCGCCTGGATCTGGGCCAGCGGTGCATCCTCGGCCTTGAGCTGCGCGATGCGCTGCGAAGCAGCCTGGCGCTCCAGGTCCAGGGACTGCGGCAGCTCAGCGAGCATGCGCTCGTAATCCTGGGCACTACGCTCATAGAGGGCGCGCACCTCCAGCTCCTTGGGGTCGCGCAGCAGCGCTTCTTCGCGCGCGCTGATCTGCTGGAGCTGCCGGCCCGCCGTCAGCTGAGGCAGTGGCCAGCCGGTTTGCTGCACGGAGAGCCACATGACCGGCAGCACATAGGCCAGGATCATGATGATGTACTGCGCCACCTGGGTCCAGGTGACGGCCCGCATGCCTCCAAGAAAGCTGCAGACCAGCACGCCGCCCAACCCGACGAAGACGCCGATTTCGAAGGTGAGGCCGGTCAGCCGGGTGGTGATGAGGCCGACGGCATAGATCTGCGCGACCAGGTAGATGAAGGAGACGAGCACGGCCGCTGCAGCTCCCATGACGCGCAGGCCGCGGCTGTCGAAGCGCTCGGCCAGGAAGTCCGGCACGGTGAAGCGGGCAAAGCGGCGCAGGTAAGGTGCGAGCAGTAAAGCGACGAGGCAGAAACCACCGGTCCAACCCAGCACGAACGCCAGCCCTCCATAGCCAGAGAGGTAGAGGCTGCCAGCCATGCCGAGGAACGACGCGGCACTCATCCAGTCGGCGCCGGCCGCCATGCCGTTGTAGAACGCGGGGACACGCCGGCCGGCGACGTAGTACTCCACGGGGTCGGTGGTGCGGCTGAGTATGCCGATACCGGCGTAGACGAGCACGGTCAGCAAAAGGAAGCTGAAACCCAGCCATTGCTTGGGCATACCCCAGTACTCGAAGACACCCAGCGCGGCCACCAGGACGATGACGCCCAAGGTGTAGGCAGCGTAGTTGCGGTTGAGCTGGCGCCTGAATGAGGCGTCCTGGTGGGGGCCGGGGCCGGAAGACATGGAGGGCATCTTCGTGGCTGAGGGTGCAGGCGCGCCATCGGTTGTTTCCTGCACTGGTCTTGGGCTGACCTGCCTGTGCTGCCTCTGCCTCTGCCTCTGCTGCCTCTGCCTCTGCCTCTGCCTCTGCTGCCTCTGCCTCTGCCTCTGCTGCCTCTGCCTCTGCTGCCTTCGCTGCGGTGCTCAGAAGCCGAGGCGGGTCTAACTCGCTCCGCCCGCCGGTCGAGGCCCCCGCCCCTCCCTTCCTGCATAAAACCGAGCGCCCCGCAGTATGGGCTTTGGGTGAGGCGAGCGGATCCGGAGGTTCTGGAGGCACAGCCTCCAGAACTCCCCTGCGGTGCTCAGAAGTCGGGGCGGGCCCAACTCGCTTCGCTCACCT
>Ga0065165_1001022_pt1 | contig 33988 bp, 29 predicted proteins | sample AraplaMF_Cvi_mMF_FD_63813 | JGI IMG/M metagenome (GOLD analysis project Ga0065165, IMG submission 63813) | Arabidopsis root microbial communities from the University of North Carolina, USA - plate scrape MF_Cvi_mMF (version 2) (version 3) | ecosystem: Host-associated > Plants > Roots >... | reverse complement strand
GTCATCCTCCTTGCGCAGCACGCTTTGGCCAACGCCGAACTTGATGGGAGCCGCCATTTTCTTATCCCGTCCTATGGTTGTTTTGCCGGCATATTGCCGTGGAAAAAGTGGCAAGGCAAACGGGTTTAGGCAGGCCGGATCCTCGAAAAAATCGCCCCGTGCCTCGCTTGTCCGAGTGAGAACGGGCGGAAAGGTCGCGGTGCAGCCATTTCTCTGTGAAATTCGATGATTCTCCACCGCGGCGCACGCCTGAGAACAAGCGGTCGTACCGACCGCCGCTTGTTCTCAGAGCGCATGCCCGTCTCCCGCAGGTCATCATTTACATCCCACCGCGGCTCAAGAGATACCGCGTGCGATCTCTGAGCGTATCGATCGCACGCTGGGGTGTGAGATAATCGATCTCACCACGCGTCAGGCCGATATCCCTCAGATCCCTGTCGCTCAGGTCCTGCAAGGTGAGCCGTGGGCCCTGACGCCGCCGCTGAAACGCACGCCAGTATTGCTTGAGCAAGCCCAGGACGCTCGGCGTCGATGCGGCCGCTGGTCGCGCAGCGTCCTTTTCCGACAAAGCGTCGTCCAGCGCGGCCGCCGACGCCTTCAGGCGTGCTGCCAAAGCCTGGTCGATCGCGTCCTTGGCCTGCACGATCGAGAGGTTGAGGCTGCGCCTTGCAGCGTCGCCCTCAATCCCGGATGAGATGGTCGTCTGTTGGGGTGGCATCGGATGCTCCTGCTGTTGTGCCGGCAGGGAGCGTGGCCAAACAAAAGGCCCCGTCCGATGCCGGCGGGGCCTGGTGGAAAAGGTGTCGTCGTCGAATTGCTAGCGCACGACTCCTTCCACGGCCCAGCCGAAGCGGGTCATGTGGTTGAAGTTGATTTTGCGCGAGCATTTGATCATGCGAATGCTCATACCACGGCAATCGCGTGAAATCAACAGATGCGCCAACGCCCGTTGCAGCCTGAAGGCGAATCCCGCGCGGGGACCAAAAACGACGCTCGGCCGCGGTCCAGACAGGCCGGGGCCACAACGGTTCTGCCGATGGCGTCAGGTCCGCAAGTCAGCAGAAACGATTGAATCAAGCAGCCGAGTTGAACAGGCGGAACGTTATCTCGTTCTGGTTGTTGCCTCGTCAGATCCCCGAACGTGGCGGGATCGAAGACGAAAAGTCAGCAGAACAAAATGGTCCGATCCCTGTCATCCCTCGCAATTTTCATGCTCCTCGGAGCGTCGGTGATCGCCTCCCCGCCTTTTGCTCCAAAAGTGCAGGCGGATGAACTCGTGGCGCTGGCCAAAGGGGACCGGCTCGAAGTTCGAGCCGCCTTGTCGGGTTGCTCAGCGCAGGTTTGGCCGGACTTTTCAACGTCCTGCTTACGACACGCCGGCTCTGGAACGAAAATCCAGGAAGCTCGCCTCGTGACTGCCCGGCGATAGTTCAGCCTATTCGATCCGCTCGCCTGCCCTCCCCAGTTCTTCCCGCCACATCAGCCGGCGAGGACCAGATCGTCGCGCTGAGACGAGCCAGCGCAGGCGCCCGCGAATTGGCTGGCCTTCTGTCTTCGAAAAGCGCAGCAATCGGTAGCCGGTGCGATCCTCGGGCAATCGGCTTATGAGCATTCGCGGGTGCCGAGACGTCATCGGCCCGCCGAGAAAGTGACATCTCCATGTCGACAGATCAAACTGAAGTGCCGAACGTTCTCATCGTGGAGGACGAGATGATCCTGCGCATGCGTGCAGTCGACATCGTGGAGGATGCCGGCTTCTGCCCGATCGAGGCGGTCAATGCCGACGAGGCCATCTCGGTTCTGGAGTCCCGATCGGACATCTCACTGCTGATGACCGACATCCAAATGCCCGGCAGTATCGACGGCCTCAAGCTCGCCCATGCCGTGCACGAGCGCTGGCCTTCGATCAAGATCATATTGGTGTCCGGCCAAGTGAAGCCGTCCGAGGCGGAACGACCGGCGAACAGCAGATTTTTCGGTAAACCGCTGGGCGTCGATCAAATGATCACCGAATTGCAAGCCATGGTGGGCGCAGGAGCTTTGAAGATCGTTCCGACGGCAAGCGACTGGACGCTCGGTGGGGCGCTTGACGCCGCGCAGACGGCTGCCTCCCCCTCCCGGTCGGAGCAGGAGGCCTCTCTGTCTGCCGAAAACGACAGCCTTCGCCTGCTGCTTGAACAAGCCGAGATAGACGCGCGGGCCCTGATCATCCAGGCCGGCATCGACGCCGAGCAGCGGAGTGCCGCCGACAAACTGCAGAAGCTGATCCTCGGAGAGCTCCATCATCGCGTCAAGAACACGCTCGCCATGGTGAGCGCGATCGCATCCCAGAGCTTCCGTGGAGCGCCAAGTATCGAGCACGGACAGAAGGCAATGGAGGGAAGGCTGCTCGCGTTGGGACGCGCCCATGATCTCCTGATGCAGATCAGTTGGTCCGATGCGAGCCTGACCCACACGCTGAGCAGCGCAACGGAGCCCTATGACAGTCAGGGAGACAGACGTTTCCACTTTAATGGCCCGGATATCAGGATTACCTCCGTCGCCGTCATTGCGCTTGCGATGACGTTCAACGAACTGTGCACCAACACGACCAAATTCGGCGCGCTGTCCGTCCCCACAGGCCGCGTCGAGATTTCGTGGGCGATTGATGAGCTGACGCAGAGGCTCCGCCTTGTCTGGACTGAAAAGGGCGGTCCCGCGGTCGAGCCGCCAACACGGCGGAGTTTCGGCACCCGGATGATGGGGTCGCTCGGCCAGCAACTGACCGGTCAGGTGAGCCTCACGTATGAACCGCGCGGCTTCGTTTACGCGCTGGACGTGCCGCTCAGCTCAGTCGCCGCGGTCGCCTGATCCAGCCTTCGGGCGTCGTGTGAGAGATCGACGTCCAGTCGCTCGGCGAGAAGCGGTGCGCCTACCGGATCTCGCCGTCCCGGACTGGTGTCAGTTGCCCCGTCCGCCGAAATGCCTGAGCATCTCCGCGGCGTTCTCCAGGATCATCGCCTGCTGCATCGCTTCTGCACGCTCCTCTCCGAGCGGCGTGTTCCGAGCTCGGTTGCGGGCGTCCGATGCCTTGTCGTTCAGCCTGCACATCAGGGAGGGCTGAGCCAGGGCCGGCGGATCGAGCCACTCGCAAATGCTGGATGGGGGAGTTCGTGACATGTTGACCGCCTCATGGTCGCGGCGGGAGCGCGATGCTCTCAGTCACCGATAACAGCCGAGGGGCGCGCGGTGATATCAGTGATATGGCGTCCCCTGCCTCGAATAGCTAGGGGACCACCACAATTCAGGTGGTCATTACTCGTGGACTACAAGAGTATGTCTGGGGCGCTCGTTTCTGCCCGTTGATCGATCGCCTCAGAATCCGACGAAAAAGGCCGCGGATTGCGCCGCGACCTCTCGTATTTGCCTGCTTCGTCTCTCAGTAGGAGCCGATTCCGACGCTCACGCCGGGAGCGCGGAAGCCGACGCCGCCGCCGCGGTCCTCATAGCCACGGCGCTCGATGTAGCGCTCGCGTGGTGCATATCCGTAGGCATCGCGCCCTTCGCGGATGATGACGCGTCTTTCGCCACGTTCGCGCCAGCATCGTCCGTCTTCGTTGCAGACCATACGGACGTTTTGAAGGCTGCTCTCCGGCGTGAACGATGTGACGGGGGAAAGCGGGGCCGCCGAAGCAGCGGTCACGAGGAGCGTACTGGCTGCGGCTGCTAAAACTGCGAATATTTTCATGAAGTATCTCCAAAAATAAGTGTGTGTCAGTAAGCCAATAGACCTGCAGAGCAATGGTTCCCCGCGAGCAGGAAGAAACCCGTCCACAGCAGCAGCTTGTTCGTCACACACGGCCGTTGCCATGAGGTCCGGCCCTAGCCGCGCACCAGCGACACCAGCCAGCGGCGGCCGAACAGGATCAGGATCGCGAGCGCATAGACGATCGTGCCGCCGACGGCCAGCAGCACCAGCGTCACTTCATCGTGGAAATGCATCGCGCCCAGCCAAGAACCGCTGAAGCGCGCGATCAGCCAGAAGGCTGCGGCGAGGATGACTCCGGTCAGCAGGAATTTGGCGAGCGACAACAGCCAGGCGCGATCCAGCACGAGAAAACCGCGCCGTACGGCAAAGAACAGCACCAGCAGCAGATTGGTCCAGACGCCGACGGCTGTCGCCAGCGCCAGGCCGATCTGGGCGAGCGATCCCATCAGAGCGATTTTCAATGCCACGTTGACCGCGATCCCGGTCAGCGACGCCCGCACCGGCGTCGCTGTATCCTTGCGCGCATAGAAGGTCGCGACCGCGCTTCTGATCAGCACGAAGGGGATCAGGCCGATGGCATAGGCCGCGAGCGTGCCGCCGGCAGCAACGGCATCGGCCTTGGAGAACGCGCCGCGGGCGAACAGCGCGCGCATGATCTCGTCGGGCACGGTGAGGAAAGCCGAGACGAACGGTATGGAGAACAGCAGCGTGAAGTCGAAGGCGCGGCGCTGAGCCGTCATCGCGCCGTCATGGTCGTTGGCCGTGATCCGTTTAGACATCTCCGGCAGCAGCACCGTGCCGATGGCGATGCCGATCACGCCGATCGGCAATTGATTGAGCCGGTCGGCATAGTACAGGGCCGACAGCGCGCCGGCGGGGAGGAAGGTCGCGATGATGGTGTCGGCGAACAGTGCGACCTGCGTTCCCATCGAGCCCAGCGTCGCCGGCCCGAGCGCTTTGAAGAATCCGCGGATGTCTTCGTCAAGCTTCAGCGGCGCAAAGCGCGGCAGGCCGCCATGGCGCGCGAGATCGCCGGCGAGCAGAAAATATTGCAGGAAGCCCGAGATCAGCACGCCCCAGGCGGCGGCATGGCCCGCGGTCGGAAACCAGGTGGCGACCGCCAGCGTCATCATCATCGCGATGTTGAGGAAGATCGACGCGGCCGCGGCGCTGGCAAAGCGCTGCATCACGTTGAGCATGCCGCCGTAGAGCGTCACCAGCGTGATCAGCAGCAGATAGGGAAACGTGATCCGCGTCAGCTCGATCGCAAGCTTGCGCTGCTCGGCGTCCTCGCTGAAGCCGGGCGCAAGCAAGCTCATGGCCTGCGGCATGAACAGCCACGCGACGATCAGCAGCACCACCTGCGAGGCCAGCAGCAGCGTGAAGATGCGGTCGGCGAACAGTTTGGCCGCCTCCTCCCCGCGCTCGCCATGGACGTGGGCATAGGCCGGCACCCAGGCGGCGTTGAAGGCGCCCTCGGCAAAGATCGCGCGAAAATGATTGGGCAGCCGCAGCGCCACGAAAAAGGCGTCGGCCACCGGGCCGGCGCCGAGGATCGCCGCGAGCATGATGTCGCGGGCAAATCCCGTCAGCCGTGAGAGCAGCGTGTAACCACCAACCGTGAAGATGCGTCCGAGCATGCGGATGTTTTAGAGCATGGCAGGATTAGGTCTAGGTGCTGGCTTCGAAGAAGGTCTGCCCCCTCCCCCGCTTGCGGGGGAGGGTTGGGGAGAGGGTGTCTCCGCGACGAAGACTCCCCAGAGGAAAGAGCCCTCACCCGGCGCTTCGCGCCACCCTCTCCCGCAAGCGGGAGAGGGAAAGAACAGCAAAATCAGCCCGCAAGCGCCCCGCGGACGGCGGCGATGATTCGTTCCTGGTCGGCTTCGGTCAGATAGGCGTGCATCGGCAGGCTGATGACGTCCTGCGACAGTGACTCGCAGCCCGGCAGGCCGCCCTCGGCGACCGGATACTGCTTGTAGGCGGTCTGCTGGTGCATCGACTTGCCGTAATAGATCGCGGTCGGCACGCCCTGCGCCTTCAGCGCGGCGGCAAAGCCGTCGCGGTCAACGCCCTTGGGCAAGCGGATCGTGTACTGCGCCCAGACCGAGGTGTTGCCCGGCGCCAGACGCGGCACGGTGACGACGTTGCTCAGCCCCCGTGCGTAGCGCTCGGCGACCCTGTTGCGGGCGGCGATCTCGTCGTCAAAGATCTTCAGCTTCTCGATCAGGACCGCGGCCTGCATGGTGTCGATCCGGCCGGTGAGGCCGAGGCGGACGTTGTCGTATTTGTCGACGCCCTGCCCGTGCACGCGGATGCTGCGCAGCGTCGCCGCAAGCTCGTCGTCATCGGTGAGGATCGCGCCGCCGTCGCCGAAACAACCCAGCGGCTTTGCCGGGAAGAAGCTGGTCGCGGTGGCAAGCCCGAAGGTGCCGAGCTTGCGGCCCTTGTAGCTCGCGCCAAAACCTTGAGCTGCATCATCGAGCACGAACAGGCCTTCGGCCTTCGCGATCTCGGCGATCGCGTCGTGATCGGCGGGCTGGCCGAACAAATCGACCGGAATCACCGCGACCGGCTTGAGCCCGGCCTTGCGCGCGGTCGCGATGCCGCGCTTGAGCGATTCCGGGCTCATGTTGAAGGTCGTCTCATCGACGTCGACATAAACCGGCGTCGCACCGGTCCGCGCCACCGGCGAGGCCGTCGCGATGAAGGTGAAGGACGGACAGAACACGGCATCGCCGGGCCCGACGTTCTTCGCCATCATCACCATCAGGATCGCGTCGGTGCCGCTGGCGCAGCCGATCACGTGCTTGGCGCCGCTGTAGGCCGCAAGCTGCTTCTCGAGCTCGGCGACTTCAGGGCCGTTGACGAACTGGCAATGATCCATCACGCGCTTGACGGCGGCATCGAGCGATGCGCCGAGCCGGCGGCGCTGCGAGGCGACGTCGATGAAGGGAATGGGTTCGGAACGCAGATGCTGGTTCATGGCCTGGTTCTTGGCGTCTTCTTGAGGGGTCGGCATGGAAAGGGTTCAGCCGGCGACGCGGCGCGGGCCTGTGCGGGCGGGTGCCTTGGCCGCGGGCCGCGACGGTGTTTCAAGGCACTGCGTGGCGATCTCGAGGCTGGCGACGCCTTCATCGCCCGTGACCGCCGGCGTTTCGCCGTTACGCACCGCCTTGAGGAACGCGATCAGCTCGGCGCGGAGCGGCTCGTCATGGCCGACAGGCAGATGCCGCATCGAATAGCTGCCATCGGGCTTGAAGCCGAAGCATTCGGTGACCTGGCGCGTCAGCAGATCGCCCATCACATATTTGCCGCGGGTCGCGACCGTGACGCTGCGCGCCTTGAACGGCGTCAGCCAGTTGGTGTTGATGTGGGCGAGCACGCCGTTGGCGGTGCGGAACTGCAACAGCGCGATGTCCTCGCGCTCGGCGATCGCGCTCGACAATTGCGGCTGCACCTCGACGATGTCGGATTCGGTGAACCAGCGGATCAGATCGATGTCATGCACCGCGAGGTCGATGACGACGCCGACGTTCGACATGCGCGGCGGGAACGGACCGACGCGGGTGATGGCGATGGAGAGAATGTCCTCGCCCGCGATCGCCTGCTTGACCGCGGCGACCGCCGGGTTGAAGCGCTCGACATGGCCGACCATCAGCGTGACGCCGGCCTTCTGTGCGGCCGCGACGATCTCGCGGCCTTCCGCGACGGTGGAGGCGATCGGCTTCTCGACCAGCACGTGGATGTTCTTGGCGATGCAGGCGAGCGCGACCTCGTGATGCAGATGGGTCGGCGCGGCGATGGTGACGGCATCCACGCCCGCGGCAAACAGCTGGTCGATGGTCTCGAAGCCCTTGCAACTCGCAAGCTCGGTGGTGCGGGTCAGATGCGCCGGCGACGGATCGACCACGCCGACGAGGATGACGCCGGGAAGACCGCTAAGCACGCGCGCATGGTTGCTGCCCATCACGCCCGCGCCAATGACGCCGACGCGCAGGCCGGCCTTTGCCGGTGCAGACACTTTGGAACTCATCTGAGCAAACCCCGATTCAACGCAAATCCCCGGGCCGCTTCTAGCACGGACGCCACATTTGTGGCGAATGCCGGCCTGATTGACCGGACACGATTTGATTCAAAAAGTTACACGTCCCCCAGGCCTTAAGTGGCTGAAAGATACCGCTCTTTCGGCCCGGCGGACGTGATTCGGAGCCTGCTGGTTACGACCTTTGATAGTCGTCTTCAATCCGGATGATGTCGTCTTCCCCGAGATAGCTTCCGGTCTGGACCTCGATCAGCTCCAGCATGATCTTGCCTGGATTCTCCATCCGGTGCACCGCGCCCATCGGGATGTAGATCGACTCGTTCTCGTGCACGCTCTTGACGGTCTCGTTGACGGTGACGCGGGCTGTGCCGCGGACCACGATCCAGTGCTCGGCACGATGATGGTGCTTTTGCAGCGACAGGCGCCCACCCGGCTTCACCACGATACGCTTGACCTGGTGGCGCTCGCCATTGTCGACGGACTGGTAGCTTCCCCAGGGCCGATGCACCTTGAGGTGCTCCTCGGTGACCTTCGGTGCGACCTCTTTCAGCTTCGTCACCAGACGCTTCAGGCCGTTGGAATCCTTCTGGCGCGAGACCAGAACCGCATCCGCGGTCGCGACCACGACGAGATCGTCGACGCCTTCGAGTGCGACCAGTGCTGCATCGGTGGTGACGTTGCAGTTGCGGGAGTCTTCGAAAACGGCGGCACCGTGCGCGGCATTGCCCTGCGCGTCCTTGTCGGACAACTCCCACACCGCGTGCCAGGAGCCGACGTCGGACCAGCCGCACGACACCGGCACCACCGCCGCGCGCGAGGTCTTCTCCATCACCGCATAGTCGATCGAGATCGCCTTTGCCGCGCCGAACGCCTGCGGCTCCAGCGTCACGAAGCCGAGATCGCGGCCGGCATTGGCGACCGCACCGGAGATCGCCTCCACGCTTGCCGCATCGACCTTGCGATATTCGTCGAGCAGGACAGAGGCCGGAAACATGAAGTTGCCGCTGTTCCAGAGATAGCCGGAATTGACGTAGTCAGCCGCCTTCACCGCGTCCGGCTTCTCGACGAAGCGCGCGACCGCGTGCACCTCGCCGGAGATCAATTCGCCCGGGCTGATATAGCCGTATTCCGTCGCCGGCCGCTCCGGCTTGACGCCGAAGGTGACGATCCGCCCGAGGCTCGCGGCCGTGAGGCCTTCGCGGCAGGCCGCGACGAAGGCCGCATTGTCCTGCACGACGTGGTCGGCGGCGAGCGCGAGCACGATGGCTTCGCTGGCGCGGTTCTGCGCGAACACCGCGCCCGCGGCGATCGCGGGGCCGGAATCGCGCCGCATCGGCTCGAGGATCACGTCGGCCTCGATGCCGATCTCGGCGAGCTGCTCCAGCACCATGAAGCGGTAGGAGGCATTGGTGATGACGATCGGGCGATCGAACAGCGAAGGGTCCGAGACGCGCGAGAGCGTGTCCTGGAAGGTCGAGCGCGTGCCGAACAGCGGCAGGAACTGTTTCGGGCGGACCTCGCGCGAGGCCGGCCACAGCCGCGTGCCGGCACCGCCGCACATGATCAGGGGGATAATGCGTTTGTCCATCGTCATCTCAAACCTTGAAGTAGTCCCGATACCAGGTGACAAAATTACGAACCCCATGCGCGATCGGCGTTGACGGTGCGAAGCCGGTGTCGCGCATCAGGTCCTCGACATCCGCGAACGTTTCCAAAACATCTCCCGGTTGCATCGGCAGCAATTCTCTGATCGCCGTCCGACCCAGCTCCTGCTCCAGAAGTCCGACGACATCCATCAGCTCTTCCGGGTGGTGGTTGCCGACATTGTAGACCTTAGACGGCGCATTTGCGGCAGCCGGGTCATCCGCCGGTACCCGCTCGATCAGCTTGGACACGACGCGGACGACGTCGTCAACATAGGTGAAGTCGCGGCGCATCCTGCCATGGTTAAAAAGCCGGATCGGCTTGCCCGCCAGGATGGCGTTCACGAACAGAAACATGGCCATGTCGGGCCGTCCCCACGGACCGTAGATGGTGAAGAAGCGCAAACCCGTGACCGGCAGCCGGTAGAGATGGCTGTAGGACTGCGCCATCACCTCGTTCGCCTTCTTGGTCGCGGCGTAGAAGCTCATGGGATGGTCGGTGCGGTCCTGCACCGCAAATGGCAGTTTCGTGTTGGCGCCGTAAACGGAGGATGACGAGGCATAGACGAGATGACGACAGCCGTTGTTGCGGCAGCCTTCCAGCACGTTGAGAAAGCCCTGGAGATTGGAATCGGCATAGGCTTGCGGATGGTCGATCGAGTAGCGCACGCCGGCCTGGGCGGCCAGATGCACGACCTCCGCAAATCGGTGCCGCGCAAACAGCGCCGCGATGGCCTCGCGGTCGGCGAGGTCGGCCTTGACGAAGGAGAAACCGGAATGGTCTTGCAACAGTTCCAGCCGGGCCGCTTTCAGCGCCGGATCGTAATACGGGTTGAGATTGTCGAGCCCGATCACGGGTCGGCCTTCGGCCAGAAGCTGCCGGGCGACGTGAAATCCGATGAAGCCGGCGGCCCCCGTGACCAAAATCGCCTGATCCGTCATCCTGTTCCCAAAGGATCCCAAAGCCCGCGGCGCCTGTTTAGCCGGTCCCGTGGGGGTCGCAACAGCCCCGCCGCGATGAAAGCCTCCTCACAACTGCCCTTCGTCATAACCGCTCCTCTTCGAAACTGCTATTGCAAGATCGGCACCAAAACCATACCAAAGCGGCCGAATTCGACGCTTGGCGTCGGATTGCCTCAAACCTTCGCCAACCCTGTTCATGCGGGCGAGATGCGCCGAATCCTGCTGTCGACGGCCAAGATCCTGATTTCCGCGGCGCTGCTCTATCTGGCGCTGCGCAAGGTCGATCTGACCGAACTGTTGTCGCGCTTCACCGCATCCAGCCTGTTCTGGATCGCGATGGCGATTGCGGTCACGTTCCTGCAGATCTTCATCGGCGTGGTGCGCTGGCGCGAGATCAGCGCCGAATGCGGCGCCCCGCTCGAGCTCGGCCGGGCCATGCGCTACAACGTGATCGGCTCCTTCTTCAACCAGACCCTGCCATCCGCGATCGGCGGCGATGCGGTGAGGCTGTGGCTGGTCGCGCGCGCCGGCGCCGGATGGCGCGCGGCCACCTACTCGATCTTCGTCGATCGCGCCATCGGCCTCGTCGCGCTTGCCGTCGTCATCGGCGCGAGCCTGCCCTGGAGCTACCAGCTCATCACCGATCCGAACGGCCGCTCGGCGCTGCTGCTGCTCGACCTCGTGGCGCTCGTGGGCGGCGTCGGCTTCCTGATCTTCGGGGCGCTGAAATGGCCGTGGCTGAAGACCTGGTGGGCCACCCATCATCTTCACGCCTGCGCCGTGATCGCCAACCGCGTGATCTTCAACGCGACGCGCGGACCCGTTGTCGCGATCCTGTCATTCGTCGTTCACGCGCTCGCCGCCGTCATCGCCTGGTGCGTGGTGCAGGCGATCGCCGCGCCCGTCAGCTTCGGCCAGATCTTCCTGCTGATTCCACCGGTCATGCTGATCACCCTGATGCCGATCTCCATCGCCGGCTGGGGCGTGCGCGAGGCGACGATGGGCCTCGCCTTCGGCTTCGCCGGGCTCGCGCCCAATGAAGGCGTCAACATCTCGCTGCTGTTCGGCGCGGTCTCGTTCATCGTCGGCGCATTCGGCGGCCTGGTCTGGATCCTCAGCGCCGAGAAGGCCGCGCAAGGCTCGGCTCCGCTCGGAGTGCCGGAGTGAACCCGACCAGCGACGCGCTCGCCGCCGTGCCCTCGCTGCTTGCCGTTGCAATCGCTGCACTGATGGCGGCCGTGGTCACTTGGACCAGCCGTCCCCTGCTCCAGCGCTATGCGCTGGCGCGGCCCAACGCGCGGTCCTCCCATCGCATCCCGACGCCGCAAGGCGCAGGCATCGCGGTGATATCGGCGACGCTCGTCGTCGCGGCCGTGTCGGCGGCCTGGGCGAATGTCGCGATCCCGCCGATACTCATCATTGCGACCATCGTGATCGCGCTGGTCGGATTTGCCGACGATATCCTGTCGCTGCCGGTGCTGGTGCGGCTCGTGCTGCAAGCAGCCTGTGTCGGCGCGGTCGTGTTCACCGTGCCCGAGACCGCGCGCATCGCACCCGCGATGCCGCTTGCGCTGGAGCGCGGCCTCATCCTCCTCGCCGGAATCTGGTTCGTGAACCTCGTCAACTTCATGGACGGACTCGACCTGATGACGGTGGCCGAAGTCGTGCCGGTCACCGCTTCGCTGTTGCTGCTGGGCTGGCTCGGCGATCTCTCCTGGCCGGCCGCCTTGATCGCCGCGGCGCTGTGCGGCGCCACGCTCGGTTTCTCGCCGTTCAACAGACCGGTCGCAAAAGTATTCTTGGGCGATGTCGGCAGCCTGCCGATCGGCCTGCTGCTCGGCTGGTGCCTGCTGGAGCTCGCCTGGCAGGGACAGCCCGCCGCGACGCTATTGCTGCCCGGCTACTACCTCGCGGATTCCACCATCACGCTGTTTCGCCGCATCATCAGGCGTGAGCCGTTCTGGTCGGCGCACCGCTCGCATTTCTATCAGCGTGCGACCGACAACGGTTTTTCGGTGCCGCGGGTGATCGGCGAGGTGTTCCTGCTCAATCTCGTGCTGGCGGGGCTTGCCATCGTCACCGTTCGCGCGAACGCGACGGCGGTCACGATCGTCTCCCTGCTCGCAGGCGCGATCGCAATCGGCCTCGTGCTGCGCCGCTTCTCTCGTCTTCAACTCTCCTGAGCCGACAGCGCGAGCCGCAAGCCCTCATCGAGCGAGACCTGCGGCTGCCAGCCGGTCGCGATCGCCTTGGAGATGTTGAGCTCGAGCGATCCGATCAGGCTGTCATGCGTATCCTGCCGGCCGATCACGTTGAGCAGCGTGCCGAGCAGGTCCGGCGGCATGCCGAACAGCCGCGGGTTCTTGCCGAACGCCCTGGCCAGGCGCTCGATGAATTCGGGCGTGGAGACCTGCTCCCGGTCGGCGACCAGGAAGATCTCGAAATTGCTCGCGTCGGGATGAGCGAGCCGGCGCTGAATGAACGACGACAGGTTCTGCACTGCGAGGAAGGCGCGGTGATTGCGGATCGCGCCGAACGGCAGCGGCAGCCCCAGATGCACCGCGCGCGTCAGCAGCGCGAAATTGCCCCTGGCGCCCGCCCCATAGACCAGCGGCGGCCTGATCACCGAGATCTTCATGTCGCTGTCGCGCGCGAGCGTCCTCAGGCCGGCCTCGGCCGCGGCCTTGGACATGCCGTAGAGGCCACGGGGCGTGAGGACGTCCTCCTCGCTGAACGGCGCGCGGCCGTCATTGCTGCGTCCGTGCACGAGCACGGTGCTGACGAAGATGAACTGGCGCACGCCCGCCGTCGCCGCGGAGCGCGCCAGATGCAGCGTGCCGGCGATGTTGACGTTGCGGTAGAGCTGGACCGCGTGCTCCTCGTGCTTGTGATGCACGCGGGCGGCGAGATGGACGACGGCATCGACGCCTTCGAGCGCGGCCTGCCAGTCGGTATCGAGACCGATCGTTTCGATCACGACCTCGTCGTCGAGCCCCTCCGGGCTGCGCACCGCACGGCGGACCGTCCAGCCCGCCTGGACGAGCGCGGGCGCCACGTGACTTCCGACGAAGCCGCTTGCTCCTGTCACCAGCACGACCGGTTTGCGTTCGGTCATCGTTGCTCCGAAAGGTCCGGGTTAGCCAGCAATTCGTCGATCAGGCCGGCATAGGCGTTCATCGCGGTGGTCCGGTCGAACTTTGATGCCGCCCTCACCGCGCGTTCGGCAAGCGCGCCGCCGTCGGACCGGACCGCGACGCGGATCGCCTCTGCAAGCAGATCGGCGCGGCCCGGCGTCACCACCCAGCCGAGCCCGTTCTCGACCACCGTCAGCGCGGCCTCGGCCTCCGGCTCGGAGACCAGCACCACGGGACGGCCGACCGCCAGCAGATTGTAGAAGCGGCTCGGCACCGACACCCCCGCAACGTCCTTCCGGTACGGAATGATCCAGAGATTGGCGGACGCCAGGAACGCCTCGAGCTCGGCGTCCTCGACGCGCCCCACGAACGAGACATTGGGCAAGTTTGCCTCGGCCTGCAACTGCTTCAGCCGCTCGAAGCCGATGCCCCAGCCGGACAGCAGGAAGTGAATGTCCGGCTCGCCCTCCAGCAGCCGCGCCGCCGCGAACACGATCTCGGGATCGTGGGTGAAGCCGAGATTGCCCGACAGGCCGACGATGAAGCGCGCGGGAATTGCCTTGCGGAACGGATTGTCCCGCGACAGCGGACGCGCCGCGGGGACGAGCGTCGCCCAGTTCGGGATGAAGCGGATCTTGTTCCGCCGCATGCCGGAATAGCCCAGCAGCGACCGTTCCGCATCGCGGCCGATGGTGATGACGGCGTTGAGCGCGCGGAACATCAGGCTGTTGGCAAGACGCATCGTCCGCGTCACCAACGAGCCGGGCTTCAGCAGCCCCGCCATCACCAGCACGTCGGGGAAGAGATCGTGCAGGATCAGCGCCGAGCGCGCGCCCTTCAGCCTTGCCGCCGCCGCCACGGCATAAGGCAGCATGAACGGCGCGGTCACTGTCAGCACGACGTCCCCCGCCCTGAGCTCGCGTATCAATGCAAGGAATGTACGCGCAGCGAACAGCAGTTCGGACAGGCCGCGCCGCACCAGCGCCGCCTTGCCCGCCATCCGGTTCTTGACGGCAATCACGCGCGGCTTGCCCGGACCTGCCTGTGCGGCCGGCAATGCGCCGGGCGAACCTGACAGCACCACGACCTCGTGCCCTTCGGCGACACGGCAGGCGATCTCGGCCATGATCGTCGCGGTCGTGCTCGGATCCGGCGGGTAATGCTGGCTCGCGACGACGACCTTGCCGGCGGTCTTGCCAGAGGCTCTGCCATGAGACTGCATGGTCAGGCCGCGGTCGACCCGAATTCCGGAACGGCATCCTTCAGGATGGTCCTGATGGTCGCGCGATCGTCGCGCGCGATCGCCTGCTCGAGCGCCGCGATCCATTTGCGCAGCGTCTGCATCGGCGGTTCGTTCGGCTGCGCCGCCATGATGCCGGCAACGCCGATCTCGCGGGTCGGCTCCTCGGAGGCAAACAGGATCTCGTGCAGGCGCTCGCCCGGCCGCATCCCCGTGAACACGATCTCGATGTCGTAGCCGGGCTGGAGGCCCGAGAGGCGGATCATGCGCTCGGCGAGATCGACGATCTTCACCGGCTGACCCATGTTCAGGACGTAGACCGAAACATCGTGACGCTGCGTTCCGAGCGCATGCGTCGCCGCCGTGATGACGAGGTCGCAGGCCTCGCGGATGGTCATGAAGTAGCGGACCATGTCGGGATGGGTGACGGTCACCGGACCGCCGGCCTCGATCTGGGCCTTGAATTTCGGCACCACCGAGCCGTTCGAGGCCAGCACGTTGCCGAACCGGACCGAGATCAGCCGCATCGGCGCTTTCGCACTGCCGCCGCCTGCCGCAAGGTCATGGTCGAGCGCCTGGCAATACATCTCGGCGAAGCGCTTGGTGAGGCCCAGCATCGACACCGGCTCGATCGCCTTGTCGGTCGAGATCATCACCATGGCGGCCGCGCCGGCGCTGTGCGCGGCGTCGGCCACGTTGATCGAACCGAAGATGTTGGTCTTGACGCCCTCGCTCCAGTCGCGCTCGAGGATCGGCACGTGCTTGAGGGCGGCGGCGTGGAACACGATGTCGGGCTTGAACTCCGCCATCAGGCGCATGATGCGCTCACGGTCGCGGATGTCGGCGATGCGTCCCTCGATCGCGGCCTCCGCGCCGTGCGCGGCGAGCGTCTCCGTGACCGCGTAGAGCGCCGGCTCGGAATTCTCCACGATCAGGAGGCGCGCTGCGCCGAAGGCGACGACGCGCTCGCAAATCTCCGAACCGATCGAGCCGCCGCCACCGGTGACGATGACGGCCTTGCCCTTGATCAGCGCTTCGAGCCGCGCGTAGTCGATCGTCTCGCTTGGCCGCAGCAGGAGATCCTCGACCGCGACCGCGGTGAGGCGCGGCGCATCGCCGCTCTCGAGCGACGGCATGCGGCTGACGATGACGCCGAGCCTGCGCGCCCGCATCAGGATCTGCTCCGGACGCGCCTCCGGCTCGAATGCCGAGGGCGTCATCACCAGCCGCGCGATCGGCTTGTTGCGCTTGGCGAAGTCGGCGATGACGTCCTCGATGTCGTCGGTGCCGCCGAGCACCGGCAAATTGCGGATCGATTGGCCGCGATCCGAATTCGACGGCGACAGCACGCCGACCGGCCAGATCCGCTTGATCGCGCCGCTCTCGATGCCGCGGAGCAGCACCTCGGCATCCGCGGCGCGGCCGATCAGCAGCGTCGGCGCGGCATCCTCGGTGCGTGCATGACGCCGCACCCGCGTATAGCGGAAATAGCGGTAGGCCATCCGCAGCGCGCTGAGGAAGGAGATCTCGAGGAACCAATAGAGGACGATCGTCACCTTGCCGAGGAAGAAGGTGCCGTGGACATTGGGCGCGACGAAGATGTAGTCGAGCGCGAGCAGCGCCACCGTCAGCGCGGTCGCGACGCGGATGATGTTCAGCGCGTCGGGCAGCGAGATGAAGCGCCATTTCGTCGTGGTCAGGTTGAAAACGAAGAACACGACCACGCTGAAGGCGAGGAAATAGGGCAGGATCTGGAACAGCAGCGGCAAACGGTCATAAAAGCCTCCGCCGCCCTCGAATCGCAGATAGAACGCCACGAACAGCGCCGCCGTGGTCGCCAGCAGGTCGTGGAGCGCGATCATGAAATTGCGCAAAGTGAGATGCGAAAGACGCGTCATCCGCCGACCGATGAATATCCCGTTGGGTGCAACCTGACCGCGCTGATAGCCTATCCCGACCCGACTTGCCAGTATAAGACTTGCCAGCCGCGCGGCCGTTCAGGAACCGGCTTCCCTCATCTTCGCCTCGGCCTGCTGGGCCCGGATCACCATGCCGCCGGCGACGCCGACCCCGATCACGTACATCCAGCCCTCGTGGAAATCGAACAGATGCGAGTTGAACAGCGAGGTGAAGACGTTCTGGACCACCACCAGCAAGCCGATCCAGCGGGCGAACCCGTCGCCGCGAAACAGCAGGAAGTGGGAGATCCAGATCGCGTAGAGAACGACGATGCCGATGAGGCCCCATTGCACGGCGACATGCAGCGTCTGGTTATGCGGATTCGGAAACACCCTCACACCCGGAACCCATGACGGCTCCCGGGAAGCTCGCTCGAACAACCCCTGCGAGGAGCCGGTCCCATGCCCCGCGAGCGGAGCCTGCACGAAGAATTGCGCCGAATGCCGCCAATATTCGAGCCGCTCGCCCATCGACGTCGGGACGTTCTGCTCCATGTAGAGCCGATAGTCGCGCGAAAACGTGTCCGCGGTCTTGCGCAGTTGCGGCGAGGCCTGCCAGGCGACGGCGGCGCCGGCGATCAGGACCGCGCAGATGACGGCGATGCTACGCCACCTCAAATGAAGCAGCGCGAACACGGCGAGCATGATCGGCACGGTCACGAGCGCGGTGCGCGAGACCACCACGAAGGCCATGTTGACCAGAAAGCTCAGCGCCAGCGCCATCAGCAGGCCGGCGAGCCAGTAGCGCTTCGCGCGCAACAGCATCATCACGGGATAGGCCAGCGCGACCGCGCACAGCGTGAATTCCTGGCTCTGGTCGATGTAGTTCTTGACGAAGATGCCGCGCTCGAGCGGGTCGTAGGGCTTCAGCGACAGGCCGGGGTAGAAGGCCACCAGCCACGACATCACCGACAGCAACGCGCAGGACACCAGGAAGGCGATCAGCATCCAGTTGCCGCGCGGCGAGCGCTCGAAATGGTAGAGCAGGACGGGAAGCACGAGCAGCTTGACGGTCGGCCCCACGGCATAGAGGCGCGCGCCCCAGGCCGCGTCCGACCACAGCGTTCCCGCCAGCGCGAGAACGAACAGCGCGATCGGCGCCGCGGCGATCGGCCGCTTCAGCGACTGCACGAACGCGCGGACATCGAGAAACGGCACCATGCAGACCAGGAACACGGCGTTGAAGATCGCCACGAGCGAGGTCGACCAGGGCAGCGAGGCCACGGTCAGGATCGCGAACAGGTCGACCGTCTCGCCCCAGGCCGCCGGGCTGCGAACGCGCCGCGCCAGCATCTGGAGGGTCGTCTCCCGGGCCAGCGCGGTCACTTGACCCGTCACTTGGCCCCTCCCCGCGCGCGATGGACCAGCGCGGTCGTGCTGAAGCCTTGCAGGATGTCGACCAGCACGACCACCCCGCCCGCGGCCTCGACGACCTCGTGGCCGACCACCTGCTCGCGGGTGTAGTCGCCGCCTTTCACCAGCGCGCTCGGCTTGATGCGGGTGATCAGATCGATCGGCGTGTCCTCCTCGAAGATGACGACGAGATCGACGGCCTCTAACGCCGCCAGCACTTCCGCGCGCGCGCGCTCGTCCTGCACCGGACGTTCCGGCCCCTTCAGGCGCCGCACCGAGACATCGCTGTTGAGGCCGACGATGAGGCGGTCGCAGGCGGCGCGCGCCGCGGTCAGTACCTTGACGTGGCCGGGATGCAGGATGTCGAAGCAGCCATTGGTGAAGCCGACCCGCAAATCCTGCCGCTTCCACTCGGCGAGCTGCGCGTCGAGCGCGCCGGGCGCGAGCACGATCTTCTCCTCGGCCGCGAGATAGGCATGCGGCAGGATCTTTCGCCGCAGTTCGGCCGCGCTGACGCTGGCAGTGCCCTGCTTGCTGACGGCGACCGCAGCCGCCGCATTGGCCATGCGCAGCGCCGTATCCCAGGCCGCGCCGGTGGCGAGCGAGACCGCCAGCGCCGCAGCGACAGTGTCGCCGGCGCCGGAGACGTCGCGCACCTTCACCGGGAAAGCCGGCACATGGACGGCCTCGCCCTTGCGCGGCACCAGCGTCATGCCGTGCTCGCCTTGCGTGACCAGGATCGCCTCGCAATCGGCGAGCCGCATCACGTCCTCCGAGGCATCGACGATGCTCTGCGGCGTGTCGGCGCGGCTGCGGGTGGCTTCCGCGAATTCCTTGCGGTTGGGCGTCAGCAGCGTCGCGCCGCGATAGATCGCCCAATTGAGACTCTTGGGATCGACGATCACGGGCTTGTCGAGCTTTCGTGCGGCATCGATGGTATGACGGATCACCCGCGCAGTCAGCACGCCCTTGGCGTAGTCGGACAGCAGCACGATGTCGGCGCGCGCGATCTGCGGCAGGATCGCCTCGATCAGCTTCGTCTCGATGTCGTCGGAGGCCGCGACCGCCTGCTCCCAGTCCGCGCGCAGCATATGCGTCGAAAAATGCTCGGAGACGAAGCGGACTTTTCGCGTGGTCGGCCGCGACGGGTCGCACACCAGGACGCTCTCGATACCACCATGTTCGGCCAGCGCCGAGGCGAGCCTCTTGCCCGCATCATCCTCGCCGACGAGGCCGACGAAGACGCAGCGCGCGCCGAGCGAGGCGACATTGCGCGCGACGTTGCCGGCGCCGCCGATATGGATCTCGCTGCGCCGGGCGGCGATGACGGGCGTCGGCGCCTCCGGCGAAATCCGCGACACTTCGCCATAGACGAACTCGTCCAGCATGATGTCGCCGATGCACAGCACCGTGCGGCGCGCGATGTCCTGCGCGAGCGAATCAAAATCGAGAATGGGCGTCACCATGATCCAAAGCCCTCAGCGGAAGCGGTCGGGCCGGTCGAGATAAGTCCCGACATAGGCCTTCACCGAATCCTCGAGCGTCGTGAAGCCGCCGTTATAGCCGGCACGGAGCAGACGATCGACCTTGCCCTGGGTGAAATATTGGTAGCTGCCCCGGATCTGCTCGGGCATGTCGACATATTCGATGTTGGGCTTGCTGCCGAGCGCAGCATAGGCCGCCAGCATCAGATCCTTGAAGCTGCGCGCCGTGCCGGTGCCGACATTGAACAGCCCGGACACGGAGGGCGTCGCCAGCAGCCACATGATCACGCGCACGACGTCGTCGACATAGATGAAATCGCGGCGCTGGTCGCCGTCGGCGATGCCCTCGCGGTGCGACCTGAACAGCTGCACGGCGCGGCCCGCCTTGATGTCGTCGAAGCGGCGCGCCAGCACGCTCATCATCGAGCCCTTGTGGTACTCGTTGGGGCCGAACACGTTGAAGAATTTCAGGCCCGCGCATTGCGGCGGCAGCGCCTCGCCGCGCGCGAGGCGCTCGGCGACCGCGATATCAAAGAGGTATTTGCTCCAGCCGTAGAGATTCATCGGCCGCAATTTCCTCAGCGCAGGCAGCGAGGCGTCATCGTCAAAACCCTCCGCGCCGTCGCCATAGGTCGCAGCCGAGGAGGCATAGATCAGCGGCACCGCGTTCGCCGTGCACCAGTCGAGCAGGCGCATCGAGAAGCGGAAATTGGTCTCGATCACGAGATCGCCGTCGGTCGCGGTGGTCTCGGAGATCGCCCCGAGATGGATCACGGCATCGAGCTTGCGGCCCTCCATCCAGCCGGGCAGCCCGGTCGGCGGGACGATATCCACAAGCTGGCGCTTGGCGAGGTTCCGCCACTTGCCGTCCGAGCCAAGGAGATCGCAGACCACAACGTCGTTGCGGCCGGCGTCATTGAGCGCGGCGACGACATTCGACCCGATAAAACCGGCCCCGCCGGTCACCAGCAACATTCCAACTACCTGCCCGATTTCTTGCGGCCCGATACCTGCCGTAGCGCATCATCTGCCAAAGTGTAAGCATTTTGGGCCGACGCTTTGGACTCGCGCTCTCCCTGGCTTTACCTGCCGGCCCGGAGCGGCTAACCGGACCGCCACATCAGCTCGCCTTCGGCCCTATTAACGAATGAACCAAGATTCGCAACATAGTAGAGACGCAGATCGGCGCGACACGCGCCCGATCCTGATCGTCCCCTACATGTGGATCGGCGATTTCGTCCGGAATCACACCGTGGTCCGGGTCCTGAAGGAGCGCTGGCCGAACCGGCCGGTCGATCTCCTGACCACGTCCCTGTGCGCGCCGCTGGTCGATTACATGCCCGGGGTGCGCGCTGGCGTCCTCTGGGACCTGCCCCGCAGCCGGCTCGCCGTGGGCCGCCAGCTCGGCCTGGCCAAGCTCCTGCGCGAGCGGAACTACGGCACGGCCCTGGTGCTGCCCCGGACCTGGAAGGCGGCCATCGCGCCCGCGCTGGCCGGTATTCCCGAAAGGGTCGGCTTCGTCGGCGAATTCCGGTTCGGCCTGCTCAACCGCTGGCGCTGGGGCGAGAAGAAGCTGCCCCGCTTCATCGACAAGAACGCCGCCCTCGCCCGGCCCGACGGCGCCCCCCTGCCCCCGGAATGGCCGGTGCCTCAGCTTCGGGTCCCGGCTGAGGAGATCGTCCGCTGGCGCCAGGCCAATGGCCTCAGCGCCGGCGCGGCGGTGGCACTGGCCCCCGGCTCGGTCGGGGTGTCAAAACGCTGGACCTCTTATCCCGAGGCCGCCCGCCTGCTGGTCGAGCGCGGGCTGGAGGTCTGGGTGGTCGGCGGCCCCGGCGAAAAGGGCCTTGCCCAGGAGATCGTCGCGGCCGGCGGTCCTGCGGTTCGGGACCTCACGGGCACCGACCTGCGCAATGGCGTCCTCGCCATGGCCGCGGCCGGCGTCGCCATCTCCAACGATTCCGGCCTGATGCATATCGCGGCCGCCCTGGGCACGCCGACCATGGGCATCTTCGGCCCGACCAGCCCCTATCTCTGGGCCCCGCTCAACGGCCTCGCCGCAACCGTGGTCCAGAACAAGAGCGTGCTGTCGTGCCAGCCCTGCCAGAGCACGATCTGCAAGATGAACGACCACAGGTGCATGCGGGATATCGCAGCGAGCGAGGTGGTCGGGATTGCGCAGCGGGTGCTGGGCGAGGCTCGGGCGCGGGCGGAGACGTAAGGCCTTCGAGGGCTTCTCCGATGCTGACATCATGCCACTGTTTTGCCCGACGGGTCAAATCCACTTCTAAAAATCCGAAAAAATAGACCTCGCGATCCAAGCCATTGATTTTGCTGTCCCCGGCTACTGTGCATGGGGTTGTTTTCGCGTTTTTGTTTGACGCCTCGCTTCAAAGCACCGACCGATAGACCTCCCCGATCCGCGCCGCTTCGGCATCGAGGCTGAACTTCTCGAGCACCCGCGCCCGCCCGCGTTCGCCCATTGCAGTTGCCGCAGCGACATCGCGCATCAGCGGCTCCAGCGCCGCGGCTAGCGCGTCGGCATCGCCGGTCGGGACCAGCACGCCGCTCACGCCGTCCTCGACCACGAGCTCGGCCGCGCCGGCGCGCGCGGCGACGAGTGCGCTGCCCGATGCCATCGCTTCGATCAGCGTCAGGCCAAAGCCCTCGTTGCGGGAGGTGAAGGCGTAGATCGTCAGCCGCTGATACCAGCGCTGCACCGCTTCGATTCCCAGTTCGCCGGTGATGACGATGCGCGATTGCAGGTTGGCGGCCTCGATACGTTTCTTCAGGTCGTTCGCAAACGGCGTTTGCTCGGCCGTCACCTGTCCGACGATGACAGCGGTGAAATCCGGATAGCGCGGCAGCAGCCGGCACATCGCATCGACGAACAGATCGGTCCCCTTCTGCGCGCGCACACGGCCGAAGCAGCCGATCGCGTAGCGGCCCGGCAACCCGCTCTCGGCGAACGCCGCGGCACGATCTCTCGGCGGCGCATAGACGTCGGTGTCGACGCCGTGCGGGATCACGGTCGCCTTCACCTTCAGGAACGAGGCCGAGATGTCCGAGGTTGCGATGATCGCGTCCATGCGCCGGATCAGCCAGCGCGTGATCCAGCTGTGATGCCGCTGCGCCGCCGAGGTGAACACCAGCTTGAGCGGCCAGCCGAGCGCGCGCAGCACGACGCCTGCGATCATCTCGTTGTTGCGGCGCGCGTGCCAGATCAGGGGCCGCTTGCGGCGCCACAATTTCAGCAGATCGGCAACGGTCAGGCGCGCGATCCCCTCCGGCGCGTCGGAGCCGAACCAGGCGGCGCAATGCAACTTCGCCAGCCGCGGCGCCACCATCCGGTTGGTCGCGGTGACCCCGGAATAGCGCCTGTGCAGATTTGGCACGATCACGTCGAGATCGCCGGGGATATTCGCCACGTCACGCTCCGTCTCAGAAGCCCCCTATACGCAACATTAAGCATAGTGACCAGTTCAGGGCTGCCGATACCCCCTCTTCACCACGCAGACGCTAGCATCCCGCGTTGATCGAAGACGGGTGAGATCATGACTGTGCTAGTCACCGGCGGCGCCGGCTACATCGGAAGTCACACGGTCCTGGCACTGGCGGAAGCCGGCGAGGACGTCGTCGTGATCGACGATCTCTCGACCGGTTTCTCGGCGTACCTGCCCGAAGGCGTGCCGCTGTTCATTGGCGATGCCGGCGACGAGAATTTGCTCGAAGGCGTGATCGCCCAGCACAACATCGAGAGCATCATCCATTTCGCGGGCTCGGTGGTCGTGCCGGATTCGATGCGCGATCCGCTCGGCTACTACCGCAACAATTTCACCACCGCGCGCAATTTGCTCAACGTCGCAGTCAAGCGCGGCATCGGCCGCTTCATCTTCTCCTCGACCGCCGCGGTCTACGGCAATCCGGACCAGGTGCCGGTGCCCGAGCACGCGCCGACGCGTCCGCTGTCGCCCTATGGCTCGTCGAAGCTGATGACCGAGATCATGTTGCACGACGTCGCCGCCGCCTACGGCATGCAGTACGTGACCCTGCGTTATTTCAACGTCGCCGGTGCCGATCCGCAGGCGCGCATCGGGCTTGCCACCGTCGGCGCCACGCATCTGCTCAAGATCGCGGTGGAAGCCGCGACCGGCCAGCGCGCCAAGATCGACGTGTTCGGCACCGACTATCCGACCCAGGACGGCAGTTGCATCCGCGACTTCATCCACGTCACGGATCTGTCGCAGGCGCATCGCTCGGCGCTGGCATACTTGCGCAATGGCGGCGCCTCGACGACGCTGAATTGCGGCTACGGCCGCGGCTACTCAGTGCTGGAGACCATCGACGCGGTGCGCCGGGTGTCGGGTCGCAGCTTCGCCGTGCAATACGCCCCGCGCCGGCCCGGTGACATCATGACCATGGTCGCCGACACCAGCCGGATCCGCAGCCTGCTCGACTGGAAGCCGCAATACGACGACCTCGAGACCATCGCGGCCCACGCGCTGGCCTGGGAGGACAAGCTGTATCGCGAGCGCCACGGCGAGCTTCGCCACGCCGTCTCGGCCTAGATTCCCTCCCAACGCAAGCCCTTAATTGGGCTTGAAAAACCCGGCCTGAGCGGGCACAGAGGCCATTCGATCCCTGACGCGCGGGCAGGCCTTTGGCCTGAGCCGTCAATGGACACCGGATGGCTCAGTTTCCAAAGAAAATCACCGACGATCCCTATGCGGCAGCGGTCCTGATCCGCCGCCTGGTCACGGAACAGGGCGTCGTCTACTGGCGGCGCTACCTCGTTGCCTTTTCGCTGATGGCGCTTGCCGCAGGCTCAACCGCCTGCGCGACCTACGTGCTCGGCCAGGTCATCAACCAGGCCTATGTCGACAAGAACATCCCGGGCATCGCGATGTTCTCAGGCATCACGGTGTTCCTGCTCTTCATCAAGGGCGTGGCGACCTACGGCCACATGGTGATCCTGACCAAGATCAGCAACGCGATCCTCGCCAACAACCAGCGCCAGCTGTTCGCAAAGCTGATGCGCGAGAGCGTCGGCTTCTTCTCCGAACGGCACTCGTCCGAGTTCCTTGCGCGGCTCACCGCCGGCGCCAAGTCGATCACCGACGTCCTCAACATGCTGGTCAACGCCATCGGGCGCGATCTGCTGATGCTGCTCGCCATGATCGGCGTGATGGTGTGGCAGGACCCGCTGATGTCGTTCATCGGCCTCGTCGCGGTGCCGCCGGCGATGCTGGTGCTGCGCAAGCTGGTCAAGCGCATCAAGGGGCTCGCCTACAACCAGTTCACCGGCACCGCCGACATCATGGAGACGATGCAGGAATCGCTGCAGGGCATCCGCACCGTCAAGGCGTTCACGCTCGAAGACACCATGCAGAAGCGCATCGACGAGAACATTGCGATCGTCGAGCGCAACGCCAACAAGATGGCCCGCGTCGCCAACCGCTCCAATCCGCTGATGGAGATGCTCGGGGGTTTCGCGGTCGCCGGCTGTCTGATGTACGGCGGCTATGCCGTGGTCGCGCTCAACGCCACGCCCGGCGCGTTCTTCTCCTTCATGACCGCGTTCCTGATGGCGACCGAGCCGGCCAAGCGGCTGGCGCGGCTCAACATCGACCTCAACAGCCAGCTCGTCGGCGCGCGCATGCTGCTCGAGATCGTCGACAGCCCGGCCAGCGAGCATTCCGACGACGACAAGCCGGCGCTGAAGCTCACCCACGCGCGGATCGAGCTCAACGACGTCAGCTTCTCCTATCGCAACGGCGAGACCGTGCTCAACCGCATGAGCTTCGTGGCCGAGCCCGGAAAAGTCACCGCGCTGGTCGGCCCGTCCGGCGGCGGCAAGTCGACCGTGCTGGCGCTGCTGCTGCGCTTCCACGAGGTGACGCAAGGCGACATCGTGATCGACGGCCAGTCGATCGGCACGGTCTCGCGCAAGTCGCTACGCGCGCAGACCGCTTATGTCGGCCAGGACGTCTATCTGTTCCGCGACACCATCCGCAACAACATCGCCTTCGGCAAGCCGGGTGCGAGCGAGGACGAGATCATCGACGCCGCGAAGGCTGCCTGCGCGCATGATTTCATCATGGGCTTCCCGCTCGGCTACGACACGCCGGTCGGCGAGCACGGCACGCAGCTCTCCGGCGGCCAGCGCCAGCGCATCGCGGTGGCGCGCGCGCTGATCAAGAACGCGCCCATCATCCTGCTGGACGAAGCCACCGCCGCGCTGGATTCCGAGTCCGAACGCCAGGTGCAGGAGGCGATCGAGCATCTCTGCCAGAACCGCACCACCATCGTGATCGCGCACCGCCTGCACACCATCATGCACGCGGATGCGATCCTGGTGGTCGAGGGCGGCGAGATCGTCGAGCAGGGCCGGCACGACGATCTCTTGCGCCGCTCCGGCCGCTACGCCTCGTTCTTCCGCCTGCAACATCACGACGCCGGCGCTCTGGCGCCGATCAGCGCAACCGCATAGAGTTCCTTGTCACCCCACCAAGAGCAGCGAGACCGCTCCATGAACGCCGCCTCCTACGTCATCCCGCTTCCGCCCCAGGCTTCGCTTCCCGTCGTCGGCGAGAGCGGCCGTTATCCGGTCCGCCGCATCTGGTGCGTCGGCCGCAACTATCTCGAGCACATCCGCGAGATGGGCAATGACGAGCGCGCCCCGCCGTTCTTCTTCGCCAAGCACGCCGACATGCTGGTGCCCGACGGCGCCACCATTCCCTATCCGCCGCTGACCAAGGACCTGCATCACGAGGTCGAGCTGATCGTCGCGCTCAAGAGCGGCGGCCTCAACATTCCCGCCGACAAGGCGCTGGACCACGTCTACGGCTACGCCGTCGGCATCGACCTCACCCGCCGCGACCTCCAGATTGCCTCGCGCAAGAAGGAGCGCCCCTGGGAGATCGGCAAGTCGTTCGATGGCTCGGCACCCGCGTCCGCGATACAGCCGGCCTCGAAGATCGGCCATCCCTCCAAGGGCAGGATCTGGCTCACCGTCAACGGCAAGGAAGCCCAGACGGGCGATCTCGAGCAGATGATCTGGAACGTGCCGGAGACGATCTGGCAGCTCTCGCAGCAGGTGAAGCTCGCCGCCGGCGACATCATCATGACGGGCACGCCTGCCGGCGTCTCGCAGCTCCAGCCCGGCGACAAGCTCGAATGCGGCGTCGACGGCGTCGGCACGCTGAAGGTGAGCATCGGCCAGCCTGAGTAAGGCTTACGGCGACTGGAAATCAAAAGGCCTCGGACGCGTCCGGGGTCTTTTTGTTTTTCACCAGGCCTTCACCGGCCGATTGGCGTGGCTCGCCTGCGGCACGCCGCGATTGAGCGACATGTGCGAATGCACACACAGCCAGCCATCGCCATTCTTCGAAAAGATCATCGTCGCCCGGCCGGGCCGCGGAAACGCGCTGCCATCGGGATGATAGCCCGTGCTCGTCCACGGCGCGACCACTGTCGCCATCGTGCCGTCGGCAGACGCAAGAACGGAGGTCTGATCAAGCACGAACCGAAAGTCGGTCGTCTTCGGCCAGACGTTGTCCCATTGCGAGGTGACCCATTGGTCGAGGCCTGGAATGACGTCGTTGTGGGTGCCGAAGGCGAGCACCTCGGGGTGGAAGAGCGGCCGGGCCGAAGCGTAGTCGACTTCACGAACATGGCCCGCGAAGGTTTCAAGCCACTGGCGAAAGAACTGCACTATATCTGTGTTCGCGGTCGGCAAGGAGGCCATCGCCTGCTCCATATCCGGCAACTCAATCCCGGCGATCTCTGTTGCCACGGGCAGATCTATCCAGCAAGACGCACGCAAGCGGTCGGGGCCTGGGTCCACCGCAGGGGATGCATCGACAGCGAGAGGTGTCTCTGATGTCGACCACCGAGCCGGCATGAGTAAAACAAAGCCCGGAGATCACTCCGGGCTTTGCGATTGAGGCGTCGTAGCCCGGATGGAGCGAAGCGCAATCCGGGACTTTTGCCGCGGCGGGAATCCCGGATTTCGCTTCGCTCATGCGGGCTGCGCGGTTCGCTGATCCGCGCTACCTCAACGCCGAGAACACGATCAGGCCAAGCACCAGCGCCGTCAGCGAGTACTTCAGCGCGTAATACACGTTGCGGTTCCACGCCTTGACCTTGCGGCTGCCGAGATGGATCTCGTAGAGCTTGCCGAACACCTTGTTGAGCGCGCCGACGTTCTCACCGTCGACGTTCTGAGTCGCCGACGCCTTGACGATGTGATGGCTGACCCAGCGGTTGATCGCGGTCATGAAGCCGTACTTCATCGGGCGCTCGACGTCGCAGAACAGGATGATGCGGTTGACGTCAGTCTGGTTCTCGGCGCTGTGGATGAAGGTCTCGTCGAACATGAAGGCCTCGCCGTCGCGCCAGACGCATTCGACGCCGTCGACGAGGATGCGGCACTTGTTCGAGTTCGGCGTGACGAGGCCGAGATGATAGCGCAGCGACCCCGCGAAGGGATCGCGGTGCGCGCCAAGCTTGCCGCCGGGCGGCAGCATCGCAAACATCGCGCCATGCACGCTCGGGATCGACTTGAGCAGCTCCACCGTCTTCGGGCACAGCGTGTTCGCCGACGGCAGGAAGTCATCGTACCATTTCAGGTAAAAGCGCTTCCAGCCGCTCTTGAAGAACGAGTAGAAGCCCCAGTCGTTGTTCTTCGCGGCGGCGCGAATGAAGCCTTCGTCGAACAGGCGTACGGCCTCGTCGCGAATGGTCTCCCAGTTCTCGCTGAGCGGCTTCAGCTCCGGAAACTGCTCGACCGGGATCACCGGCTTGTTAGGTACCGCCGAGCCGGCGTACATCATCACGTTGTAGGGCGCGAGATAGGTCGAGTGATCGCCGAGCTGGCGCGCGAAGCGCAGCCGCTGCTTGCCGCGGAAGTGAACGTAAATCGTCGAGGCCGCAAGCACATACAAAATGACGAGTTGCGGCGCAAAAAGCTGCTTCAACATTTCCCCAAGTTCCCGACTGACCCAGCCGGGGACGTGATCTACTCCGCCCCGATTGGGGCGGCAAGATATTCACCGGGGGGTTGCGGTCACACTCGAGAGAGCGGGAGGCTGGAATCCGGGCCGGACCCGGCCGAAACAGGCCGAATCACGCCCGCGACAGCGCCTGGAGACCCTTGAAGGTCAGGCGCTTGGGGTCGGTGACACCGGCGAGATAGAGCCGGCGGATGAAGGCGATGACGGCGTCGCGGTCGCAATCGGTCAGCGCGACGACGGCGTCGACCGCGATCTTCTGGGCTTCCATTGGGCTCACCTCGGCCTTGCGAGTAACCCCGGCCGAGACAGGCTAGGACTCTTCCGTTAATTCGGCGTTAACCGTTTCGGAATCATCGCCGATTCAGCCGGGTGCCCGTATACGCAAAACAACGCATTGCCAGGCGCGCCAGCGCTCAGCGCGCACTGATGCTCTTCTGGAGCAGCGCAAACTTCTTCTTCAGCCGGGGCACGGCAAAGTCGGTGAACGCCCGCACCTTGGGCACCGAAAGCCGCCCCTGCGGGCAGATCAAATGCGCCGGCATCTCCGGATCCTCATTGCCCGCCAGCACGATCTCGAGCTCGCCGCGCCCGACCTGCTCGGCCACCTGGTAGGAATACATCCGCGCCACGCCGCGCCCGGCGACCGCAGAGGCCACCGCCGCATAGGTGCTGTTGACGACGAGGCGCGGGGTGAACTGCACCGTGCGGGCTGCCGATGAGCCCGCCTGCGGCGCGAAGGTCCAGGAATTGGGCAGATGGGCCATCGCCACGATCTGGTGCTTGGCGAGGTCGCCGGGTTCTGTGATGCGCGGATGCTGCTTCAGATAGCGGGGGGCCGCCACCACGACGCGGCTGATCCCGCCGACCCGCATCGCGACCATCGCCGAATCAGCAAGAGGACCGATGCGGAGCGCAACGTCGACACCCTCCTCGATCAGATTGACCGCGCGGTCGAACAGCAGGAGTTTTGCCGACACTGTCGGATAGGCGTCGAGAAACGCATCGAGGATCGGCCGCAGCACCATCTCGCCCGACACCACCGGCGCGGTGATCGTGAGCAGGCCGCGCGGCGCCGTGCGTGGTCCGGCCGCGATATCCTCGGCCTCCTCCAGCTCGGTGAGCACGCGGCGGCAGATCGCGACATAGCGCTCGCCCTCCTCGCTGAGCTTGATCGAGCGCGTCGTCCGGTGCAGCAGCTCGGCACCGACCCGCTCCTCCAGGAAGGCGATGGCGCGGCTCACCGCCGCCGGGGATCGGCCGAGCTTGCGCCCTGCGGCCGCCAGGCTGCCCTCGTCCACCGCAAGGACGAACACATTCATCGCATCCAGACGATCCATGCCTTCCCGCCGCCCCGTCAAATTCCCGTGACAGGCTAGGCGTTCCCTCTCGCCACGACAACTGCCGAGGGCCCATCCGGCATTCGTTCGCGCCGCGTAACGGTGTCTGCCGGACAACGTGTATTCGCGGCCCGACCGCTGCGGCGTATCTCGATCCGCAGGCCAGCCGCTGCTGGCGCAGGTCTTCAAGGCAACAACAGGAGCCCATCATGGGTATCGAGCAGAAGGTCGCCATCATCACCGGTGCATCGCAGGGTATTGGCGCCGCCCTGGTCCAGGGTTTCCGCGATCGCAACTATCGCGTCGTCGCAACGGCGCGATCCATCAAGCCATCTGGCGACGACGACATCCTCGCCGTTCCCGGCGATATCGCCGACCGGGCCACGGCCGAGCGCGTGGTCGCGCAGGCCATCGCTCGCTTCGGCCGCGTCGACACGCTGGTCAATAATGCCGGCATCTTCGTCGCCAAGCCGTTCACACAGTACACGGCCGACGACTACGCCGCGGTGATGGGCACCAACGTCGCAGGCTTCTTCAACGTCACGCAGCTCGCCATCGCCGAGATGGAGAAGCAGGGATCGGGCCACGTCGTGCAGATCACGACCACGCTGGTCGATCAGGCCAATTCCAACGTGCCTTCGGTGCTGGCCTCGCTGAGCAAGGGCGGGCTGAACGCCGCGACCAAGTCGCTCGCGATCGAATACGCCAAGCGTGGCATCCGCGTGAACGCGGTATCGCCCGGCATCATCAAGTCGCCGATGCACCCGGTCGAAACGCACGCCCAGCTCAGCGCACTGCACCCGGTTGGCCACATGGGCGAGATGTCCGACATCGTCAATGCCGTGCTCTATCTCGAGAGCGCGTCCTTCGTCACCGGCGAGATCCTGCATGTCGATGGCGGCCAGAGCGCCGGACATTGAGCCGAGGTGATCCGCGCGCGTCGAGCGCGCAAGAGGATGACATGACCAACGCAAATACGAAGCACCACACGGAGACCCGGCTGCATCAGCAGCCGGGTTCAACGTCGCAAGCAACATGGCGATATGCGGTGGCGGGCCTGTCCGCCTCGCTGGTCGGACTTGGCCTCGCCCGCTTCTCCTACACGCCGCTGATCCCGGCGCTGATCGCTGCAAAATGGTTCAGCGCATCCGACGTCGTCTATCTCGGAGCGGCCAACCTCGCCGGCTATCTCGCCGGCGCGCTCGCAGCACGCGCTGCGGCCTCGCACATCGGCGCGGTGCGCGCGCTGCGGGCGATGATGTTGCTCGCCACCCTCTCCTTCTTTGCCAGCGCGACGCCGGTGTCGTTCACCTGGTTCTTCGCCTGGCGATTCCTGTCGGGCTTGACCGGCGGGATCATTATGGTGCTGGCGGCGTCCGCCATCCTGCCGCACACCTCGCCTGCCCGGCGCGGCATCGTCGGCGGCGTGATCTTTGCGGGCGTCGGCCTTGGCGTCGCCGCATCGGGCACGCTGGTGCCGCTGCTGTTGCAACAGGGTCTCCAACAAAGCTGGTATGGCCTCGGCGTGCTCTCGGCCATGCTCACACTCGCGAGCTGGTGGAACTGGCCTGCGGAAACCAAGGGCGATGCGGCGCCCTCGCATGAAACGAAGCATCGTCGCGCCTCGCCCGCCGTCCGCGCGCTACTGGTCCAATACGGCCTCAACGCGGTGGCGCTGGTGCCGCACATGGTCTTCATCGTCGACTTCGTGGCGCGCGGCCTCGGCCAGGGCATTGCCGCGGGATCGCGTTACTGGGTGCTGTATGGTCTCGGTGCGATCGTCGGTCCGCTGATCACGGGCCATCTCGGCGACAGGTCAGGCTTCGGTCCGGCACTGCGCGCGGCGTTCCTGATCGAAGCAGCCGCCGTGCTGCTGCCCACCGTCAGCACCGCGCCGCTGTCGCTGATCGTGTCGAGCGTCGTGGTTGGCGGCTTCACGCCGGGCATTGTGCCGCTGGTGCTCGGACGCATCCATGAGCTCGTGCCACACTCGACCGAGCAGCAGCGCGCGACATGGAGCCATGCGACGACTAGCTTTGCGCTGTTCCAGGCGGCCGCCGCGTACGGTTTCTCCTGGATCTATGCGCAGACCGGCGGGGATTATCTGGTCCTGTTCGGTCTCGGCGGCAGCGCGGTGGTGCTCGCACTCGCGATCGATCTTGGCTTCGCACTCACCACCTGCAAGGCATGATCGCAGGACGCGGCGCGATCAGGAATACTGCATCACGCCGTCGTCGATCCGTCCGAAGCGTAGCGAGACGATGTCGAGCGCATAGTTCTGGTACAGCCGCCACGGCTGCTTCGAGCCCTGCTTCGGCAGTTTTGCGACCGAGCGCTGCACATAGCCCGAGGTGAAATCGAGCGACGGCTGTGCAGTGATCGAGGGATCGTCATTGTGCGGCATGCACTGACGGAAATTGTGCCGGTCCATGTAGTTGATGAGACGGCAGACATATTCGCAGGTGAGATCGCATTTCAGCGTCCAGGATGCGTTGGTGTAGCCGAAGGCCGACGCCATGTTCGGTACGTCGGCATACATCATGCCCTTGTAGGTCAGCGTCCTGGCGAAATCGACGGCGCGGCCGTCGACGCTGACCTCGAGGCCGCCGACAACCTGGAGCACCAGTCCCGTCGCCGTGACGATGATGTCCGCCGCAAGCTCGCTGCCGTCCTTCAGGCGGATGCCGTCGCGGGTAAAGGTGTCGATCTCGTTGGTGACGACGGATGCACGCTGCTCGCGGATCGCCTTGAACAGATCGCCATCAGGCACGAGGCACAGCCGCTGGTCCCAGGGATTGTAACGCGGGGTGAAATGGGTCGCGACATCGTAGTCCGGCCCGAGCGCCATACGCACGCCACCCAGGATCAGGTTCTTCACCTTGTCCGGACGCCGCCGGCTCAGCTGGAAGAAGAACATTCCCCACATCACGTTGCGCCAGCGGATGACATGATAGGCCAGCCGCGTCGGCAGATTGCGGCGCAGCTTGTTGGCGACGGGATCCTGCGCCGGACGCGACACCACATAGGTCGGCGAGCGCTGGAGCATGGTGACCTGCGCCGCTGTCTTGGCGAGCTCCGGCACCAGCGTGACCGCGGTCGCGCCCGAGCCGATCACGACGACGCGCTTGCCCGCATAGTCGATGTCCTCGGTCCATTTCTGCGGATGCACGATGCGGCCGGCGAAATCCGAGACGCCCGCAAACTCCGGCGTGTAGCCGGCCTCATATTTGTAGTAGCCCGGGCACAGAAATAGGAAATTGCAGGTGAAGCGCACGACCTCGGTCGCGCCTTCGCCGGTGATGCGTTCGGCCTCGACGGTCCAGCGCGCCTCCGGCGTCGACCACGCCGCCCGCTTGACGCGATGGCGGAAGCGGATGTACTTCTCGATGCCGTTCTCGGCCGCTGTCTCGCGCACATAGTTGAGGATCTGCGGCCCGTCCGCGATCGCCTTCGGATCGGTCCACGGCTTGAAGGAATAGCCGAGCGTGAACATGTCGCTGTCGGAGCGGATGCCGGGATAGCGAAACAGGTCCCACGTGCCGCCGATACAGTCGCGGCCCTCGAGAATGACGTAGCTCTTGCCCGGACACTTGCGCTGAAGATGATAGCCCGCGCCGATGCCGGACAAGCCGGCACCGACGATGAGGACGTCGAAATGTTCTTGGGGCATGGTTTTCCTCCGCCGAGGAGGATTGTCCGCCCGTCGCCGCTGGCCGTCAATTGGCAATCGATGGCGCGACAACCCTAAAGCGAGTTGAATTCCATGCGCCGAAACAACGAAGCCCCGGATCGCTCCGGGGCCTTTGTTTCGCAAGTGCGCGTGGATCAGTACCGGTAGTGGTCCGACTTGTACGGACCTTCCTGCTTCACGCCGATGTAGTCGGCCTGGTCCTTGCGGAGCTCGGTGAGCTTGACGCCGATCTTGGCGAGGTGCAGGCGGGCCACCTTCTCGTCCAGCGACTTCGGCAGCACGTAGACTTCCTTCTTGTACTTGCCGTCCTTGTTGTTGGCGAACAGCTCGATCTGCGCCAGCGTCTGGTTGGTGAAGGAGGCCGACATCACGAAGGACGGATGG
>Ga0065165_1001019_pt1 | contig 34015 bp, 27 predicted proteins | sample AraplaMF_Cvi_mMF_FD_63813 | JGI IMG/M metagenome (GOLD analysis project Ga0065165, IMG submission 63813) | Arabidopsis root microbial communities from the University of North Carolina, USA - plate scrape MF_Cvi_mMF (version 2) (version 3) | ecosystem: Host-associated > Plants > Roots >... | reverse complement strand
TCGGCCGCAAGGACAAGATCGTCAAGCAGTTCACCGGCGGCGTGACGATGCTGTTCAAGGCGAACAAGATCACCTCGTACTTCGGCAAGGGCAAGCTGCTGAAGGGCAATCAGGTGGAAGTCACGGGCAACGACGGCACCGTGCAGACGATCTCGGCCACCAATGTGATTCTCGCCTCCGGCTCGGTGCCCATCGAGCTGCCGTTCGCGAAGTTCGACGGCAAGCACATCATCGACAACACCGGCGCACTGGACCTCGGCGAAGTGCCGAAGCGCCTGGGCGTCATCGGCGCCGGCGTCATCGGCCTCGAACTGGGCAGCGTGTGGAAGCGCCTCGGCGCCGAGGTCACGGTTCTCGAAGCCCTGCCGAAGTTCCTGGCCGTCGCCGACCAGGACATCGCCAAGATGGCCGCGCGCGAATTCGCGAAGCAGGGCCTCGACATCAAGGTCAATGCCAAGGTCACCTCGGCCGAGGTCAAGGGCGACGAAGTCCACGTCGGCTACACCGACAAGGACGGCGCCGCGCAGAGCCTCGTCGTCGACAAGCTGCTGGTGGCCGTGGGCCGCCGCGCCTACACCACCGGCCTGTTGGCCGAGGACACCGGCGTGAAGCTCGACGAGCGCGGCCGTATCGTGGTCGACGAGCACAACCATACGGGCGTCGACGGCGTCTGGGCGGTGGGCGATGCCGTGCGCGGGCCGATGCTTGCGCACAAGGGTTCCGAGGAAGGCGTGATGGTCGCCGAGCTGATCGCCGGCAAGCCGGGCCACGTCAACCTCGACACCGTGCCCTGGGTCATCTATACCGAGCCGGAAATCGCCTGGGTGGGCAAGACCGAAGAGCAGCTGAAGGAAGAAGGCATTCCCTATAAGACGGGCGCCTTCCCCTTCGCCGCGAACGGCCGCGCCGTCGCCATGAACGAAGGCATCGGCCAGGTGAAGATGATCGCCCACGCCGAAACCGACCGCATCCTCGGTGTGCACATGGTCGGCCCCGTGGTTTCCGAACTGATCCACGAGTGCGTCGTGGCCATGGAATTCAAGGGTTCCTCGGAAGACCTCGCCCGCATCGTGCACGCCCATCCGGCGCTGTCGGAAGTGGTGCACGAGGCGGCGCTCTCGGTCGACAAGCGCGCGATTCACAAGGGCAACTGATCGGTTGCGTGACTGTGGCCCGCTCATGCCTGCTGGCGTGGGCGGGCTTTTTGTTTGTTTGGGGATGGGGGATGGGAAATGGGGGCGTAGTTCCGACGATCGGCTGGGGGCACTCGCTACGCTAGGCATACCTCGATGCACCCGGGGAGCTGCCAGCCCCCTCAACCGATGGCCGTAAAATGCGCCCCCACTTCCCATCCCCATCCCCCCGTTTCCCATCACCCAAAAACCCACCCGCACCACAAAACAACCCGGACACCCCCATGCGTGACATCAAGGCCCTCTGCGTCTACTGCGGTTCCAGCACCGGTTCGCACCCTGCGTATGCCGAGGCGGCGCGGGCCTTCGGCACACGCATGGCCGAGGAAGGCATCACCCTCGTCTACGGCGGCGGTAAGGTGGGCCTCATGGGCATCGTCGCCGACGCCGTGCTGGCCGCCGGGGGCAAGGCGATCGGGGTGATCCCACGCCAGCTCCTCGAAAAGGAAGTAGGCCATACCGGCCTCAGCGAATTGCAAGTGGTCGAGACCATGCACGAGCGCAAGACGCGCATGTACGAGCTGTCGGATGCCTTCGTGGCCTTGCCGGGCGGCTTCGGCACCATGGACGAGATGTTCGAGATGCTCACCTGGGCGCAGCTCGGCCTGCACAGTTCCCCTTGCGCCTTCCTCGACGTTCGCGGTTTCTACCGCAGCGTCTCGACAGCCATGGATCACATGGTGGCGGAGGGGTTCGTCAAGCCGGTACAGCGCGACCAGGTATGGTTCGGCGAAAGCATCGATGCGCTTTTCGACTGGATGCGCGACTTCGAATCCATGTACACGCCGAAGTGGATCACCGCAGCTTCCGTGGACAGCAACGTTTGATCGCGCCTAAGGGGGTTTCCGTATGACCGAGTTCCGCGCTTTCCGTATCCGTCAGGACGACACCGGCTACCGCGCCGGCATCGAAACCATGGACGTCGAGGCCCTTTCCCCGGGCGAAGTACTCGTCCAGGCCGAGTGGTCGTCGGTCAACTACAAGGACGCGCTCGCCGGCACCGGCAAGGGCAAGATCCTGCGAACCTTCCCCTTGAACGGCGGCATCGACGTGGCTGGCACGGTGGTTGCGTCCACCGATCCTTCCTTCCGCGAGGGCGACAAGGTGCTCGCCACCGGCAGCGGCCTTTCCGAGACGCGCGACGGCGGTTACGGGGAGTACGTCCGCCTTCCCGCCGCATGGACCGTGGCCCTCCCCGCCACGCTCACCACGCGCGAGGCAATGATCATCGGCACGGCCGGCTTCACGGCGGCCCTCGCCCTGCTGCGCATGAGCGAGAACCGCCAGACGCCCTCGCTCGGCCCCATAGCCATTACCGGGGCCACGGGCGGCGTGGGCATGCTCGGCATCGACATCTTCAGTCGTGCCGGTTACGAGGTGCATGCCGTCAGCGGCAAGCCCGACCGCTTCGATGTCCTTCGCAGCATCGGCGCCAGCCACTGTGTCGATCGTCGCGAATTGGCCTTCAGCGGCCGCCCCATGGATTCCGCCCGGTATGGCGGGCTGCTCGACAACGTGGGCGGCAACACGTTCGCCGGGTTCCTTCCGCTGATCGCGCCCTATGGCAATGCGGCCATATGCGGGCTCGCGGGCAGCCCCGAGCTCGCCACTACCGTCATGCCCTTCATCATCCGGGGTGTCAGTGTGTTGGGCATTGCGTCGGCGGGAACGGCTCGCGACGTACGCGACGAGGTCTGGCGCAGACTCTCGGGCGAGTGGAAACCACGCCATCTCGACACGATCTGCACACGCGAAGTGGCACTCGCCGACGTGGCCACCGTCTTCGAGACGATGCTCGCCGGCGGCTCGTTCGGCCGCACACTCGTACGCGTAAGCGGCTAGCCCGTCGTAGATCCTTGCTCCAGCCAGGGATGCGCCGACCCAGTTATCGTTCCACCATTGAACCAAGCGCCATGCCCGGTAGAATGGCCCTTCGCCAGCGGCACCACGCGCGACGTTTTTTCGTCGCCTCGGGTCGCAATGAAAGAACACATCGGGCACGACCCGGGGGAAAGTGAATGGCTCGCATCCTGATCGTCGACGATTCGCCGTCGCAGTTGCTCGGAATCAAGCGCATCGTCGAGAAGCTGGGCCACGAGGCCATCACCGCCGAGGACGGCGCCCAGGGCGTCGAGGTGGCCAAGCGCGAGATCCCCGACCTGATCCTGATGGACGTGGTCATGCCCAACCTCAACGGTTTCCAGGCGACTCGCACCATCAGCAAGGAAGAAACGACCAAGCACATTCCCATCATCCTGGTCACCACGAAGGACCAGGACACCGACAAGGTGTGGGGCCTGCGGCAGGGCGCGAAGGCTTACGTCGTGAAGCCCATCAAGGAAGAGGAACTGGTCGCGGCGTTGAAGGAACACTTGCCGGGCTGAGGGAATCTGCGGCCCAGCTGTAGGAGCGCGCCGTGCGCGCGACAGCCTTTTGCGACAGCCTTTTGCCCCGGCCTCCACCTCGGCGCACAAGCTCCAGGCTACGGCCTCAACACATGTCGCGCGCAGGGCGCGCTCCTACATGCGCCCTGCGCCGTGATGCGGACGGTCCGCCCGATCATCCCCGCCGCGGATCGAATCCCGCGAACGCCTCCTTGAACTCGGCGTACGCCGCCTGTTCCTCGTGCGTCTCCGGTACCGGCACGCGGATCTCCAGCACCACGATCTGGTCGCCCGGCTCCGAACCCGGCAGGCCCCGCCCCTTCAGGCGCAGCTTGCGCCCGGACTGCGAACCCGGCGGAATGCGCAAGTCCACATGCCCGCCCAGCGTGGGCACGGGCACCGTCGCCCCCAGCGCAGCTTCCCATGGGGTGATGGGCAGCACATGGGTCACCGTGCGGCCGTCGAGGCGGAAGCGCGCATCGTCGCGGATGCCGATCTCGAGAAGCAGATCGCCCGACGGACCGCCGCCCGAACCGGGATGCCCCTGCCCGCCCAGCCGGATCGTCTGGCCTGACGTGATGCCTGCCGGAATCTTCACCTCCAGCACGCGCTCGCCACCGGAGGCGTCGTTCAGCACGACGCGCGTCTTACCCCCGTAATAGGCCGTCTGGAGGTCGGTCTCGATCTTCGCCTGGATGTCGCGGCCGCGCCGTGCCTGCTGCTGGCCACGGGCACGTCCGCCACCGAACAGGCTTTCGAAGAAGTCGCTGAAGTCGCCGCCACCGCGGCCACCCATGTCGCCGAAATCGAAGCCGCCACCCTGCCCCCAGCCCGGCGGTGGGCGGAACTGCTCGCCCTGGCGGTAACCGCCGGCGCGAAACTGGTCGTAGGCGCGGCGCTTTTCGGGATCCTTCAAGGCCTCATTGGCCTCGTTGATCGCCTTGAATTTCTCTTCCGCGCCCGCTTCCTTGTTCTTGTCGGGGTGATATTTACGGGCAAGCTTGCGGTACGCCGCCTTGATCTCGGCGTCGGTCGCGTCCGGCTTGACTCCTAATGTTTCGTAGTAATCCTTGAACTCCACAGGCTCTCCCGGGCTTGTGTCGAAACCAAATGGAACGCCCGCGGTGGAGCCATCCACCGCGGGCCAGACAGCTAAGCTTAGGCCGTTTTAGCCCGCAGCGTTGATCGCGATGCGACGCGGTGCGCTTTCCGCCTTCTTCGGGATCGCGATTTCCAGCACGCCGTTGCGCCCGGAAGCGGTGATACCGTCGGCATCCGCGCTCTCCGGCAGCGTGAAACTGCGCTTGAACTGGCCCGCCACGCGCTCCACGCGGCTGAACTTGCCCTCGGCCTCGCTGGTGAATGCCTTGCGCTCGCCTTTGACGCTGAGCACGTTCTTGTCCATCTGGATCTCGATATCGGCCAGGTCCACCCCCGGCACGTCGGCCAGGATCAGGAAACGACCGGCCTCCTCGCGGATGTCGACGCGCGGCGCCCATGCGCTCTCGGCACTGGCGGAGGCGGCGATGTCGTTGCCGAAGAAGTGATCGAAAACACGGCTGACGTCGCCGCCGAACAGCGGCGCACGGCGGAACGAAACCTGACGAAGCTGGTTCATCTGATTGACTCCCAAGAAGTTTTCCGGCCCCGTGGCCGTCTGGTGATCAACATATGAGCGCGCCGTCGCTATTCAAGGGAGGGGCCGCCGCGGTTGCCCCGGCTTCAGGCTCCCGCCTTGCCGTAAACTCGGTCCTTTCCTTTCCCACAAGGCCCAGCCATGACCATCGCCGTCGGCGACACCCTTCCCGAAGCGACCCTCGCCGTGTTCGACAACGGCATCAAGACCGTGACGAGCACCGACGTGCTCGGCCGGGGCAAGGTCGTGCTGTTCGCCGTGCCGGGCGCCTTCACGCCCACCTGCTCGAACAAGCACCTGCCCGGCTTCACCCAGCACATGGAAGACTTCCGCGAGCGCGGCGTCACCGTTGCCTGCATGTCGGTGAACGATGCCTTCGTCATGCACGCCTGGGGCGAATCGCAGGGCGTGCCGGGCGACCTGCTGATGCTCGCGGACGGCAATGCGTCGTTCACCCGTGCGCTCGGCCTCGAGCTGGACGGCACGAAGAACGGCATGGGCATCCGCGCGAAGCGTTTCGCCCTGTATGCGGAAGACGGCGTGGTGAAGGTGCTGCACGTGGAGGAACCCGGCGAGTTCCGTGTCTCCACCGCCGAGGCGATGCTGGAAGCGATCGACAGCTGACCGTCGGCGTTGTGTGGGAGCCGCTTCAGCGGCGATGGGTGCTCGCGGCAAGCTGGCCCGCTGCCGCGGGATCGCCGGCAAAGCCGGCTCCCACAAGGTTCGACAATCGCAAAGAAAAAGCCGCGTTTCCGCGGCTTTTTCTTTTACGCTTCGCTCGGCTCCGCACCGTCGCCGGTCGGACCGCTTTCGATCGGCGGCATGTCCGCAGCGGCCTCGCCGTCGGGCGTTTCGCCCTCGCCTTCCAACTCTTCCTCCGCGTCGAGGCGAACGACGCCGATGAGCGTCTCTTCCTTCGGCAGCTTGATGAGCGTGACGCCCTGCGTGTTGCGGCTCAGCTGTGAGATTTCCGAAACGCGCGTGCGCACCAGCGTGCCCTGGTCCGAGATGAGCATGAGCTGCTGCGCCTCCGTCACCTGCGTGGCGGCGACCAGGTTGCCGTTGCGCTCCGAGCACTGGATGGCGATGACGCCCTGCGTGCCGCGGCCCTTCTTCGGGAATTCCTCCAGGGCCGTGCGCTTGCCATAACCGCGCGCCGTGGCGGTGAGGATATCGCCTTCGCCGGCGGCGACGATCAGCGACACCACTTCCGCATCGTCGGTGAGGCGCATGCCGCGCACACCCGTGGCCGTACGGCCCATCGAGCGGACGCTGCCTTCGTCGAAGCGAACCGACTTGCCGTTCGAGGCGAAGAGCAGCACGTCGCTCTCGCCATCGGTCATGGCCACATCGACCAGCGCGTCGCCCTCTTCGAGATTGATGGCGGCCTTGCCCTTCTGCAGTTGGAACGCGAACTCCGTGAGCGGCGTCTTCTTCACCGTGCCCTGGCGGGTGGCAAAGAACACGAAGCAGTTCGGATCGTAGTCGCGCACCGGAAGAAGTGCCTGCACCTTCTCGCCCTCAGCCAGCGGCAACAGGTTCACGATGGGCTTGCCGCGCGCACCGGGGCCGGCTTCCGGCATCTGGTACACCTTGAGCCAGTACACGCGGCCGGTGCTGGTGAACGTGAGCAGGGTGTCGTGGGTGTTCACCACCCACAGCTGCTGCACGACGTCCTCGTCCTTCAAGGCGGAGGCCGAGCGCCCCTTGCCGCCGCGACGCTGCGCGCGATAGAGACTGGCGGGCTGGCGCTTGATGTAGCCGGTGTGCGACAGCGTGACCACGACGTCTTCCGGCGCGATCAGGTCGAGAACGTTCAGGTCTTCCTGCGAATGCTGGATCTCGGTCCGGCGGGCATCGCCGTAATCCGTGCGGATCTGTTCCAGTTCCTCGCGGATGACCTCGAGCAGACGCGCCGGATTTTCCAGGATCTCGATGAGCCCACGGATGGTTTCGAGGATCTCGCGATATTCGTCGGAGAGCTTTTCCTGCTCCAGGCCGGTAAGGCGATGCAGGCGCATCTGCAGGATTTCGGTAGCCTGAGCCTCGGACAACTGGTAGCCGTCGTCGCGCAGGCCGTCGCGCGGATCCATGTCTTCCGGACGCGAGGCTGCCGCGCCACTGGCGGCGAGCAGCGCCTTCACCAGGCCCGGCTCCCAGCGGCGCGCGACCATGCGCTCGCGCGCCTCGGCGGCGGACGCGGAGGTGCGGATGAGCTCGATCATCTCGTCGATGTTCGCGAGCGCAACCGTGAGGCCTTCGAGGATGTGGGCGCGCTGGCGAGCCTTGCGCAGTTCGAAGATCGTGCGGCGGGTAACCACTTCACGGCGGTGGCGGATGAAGGCCTCGAGGATGTCCTTGAGGTTCAGCAGCTTCGGCTGGCCGTCGAGCAGCGCCACCATGTTGATGCCGAAGGTGACCTGCAACTGGGTCTGCTGGAACAGGTTGTTCAGCACCACGTCGGCCATGGCGTCGCGGCGGATCTCGATGACCACGCGCATACCGTCCTTGTCGGACTCGTCGCGCAGCTCGCTGATGCCCTCGATCTTCTTTTCCTTGACCAGCTCGGCGATCTTCTCGATCAGACGCGCCTTGTTCACCTGGTAAGGCAGCTCGTGGACGAGGATCGTCTCGCGGCCGTTGGCTTCCGTTTCGATCTCGGTGCGGGCGCGCACGAGGATGCGGCCGCGGCCCGTGCGGTAGGCCTCGACGATGCCCGACGAGCCGTTGATGATGCCGGCCGTGGGGAAATCGGGACCCGGAATGTGGGTCATGAGGTCGTCGACGCCGAGCGACGGGTCTTCGATCAGCGCCAGCGTGGCATTGATCACTTCCGTCATGTTGTGCGGCGGAATGTTGGTGGCCATGCCCACCGCGATACCGGCCGAGCCGTTCACGAGCAGGTTCGGCACCCGCGTGGGCAGCACCAGCGGCTCGTGTTCGCTTTCGTCGTAGTTGGGCCCGAAATCGACGGTTTCCTTGTCGATGTCGGCCATCAATTCGTGCGTGAGGCGCGCCATGCGCACCTCGGTGTATCGCATGGCCGCCGCGTTGTCGCCGTCGACCGAACCGAAGTTACCCTGGCCGTCGACAAGCATGTAACGCAGCGAGAACGGCTGCGCCATGCGGACAATGGTGTCGTACACCGATGCGTCGCCGTGCGGATGGTATTTACCGATGACGTCACCGACCACGCGAGCCGATTTCTTGTAGGGCTTGTTCCAGGCGTTGCCCAGTTCGTTCATCGCGAACAGGACGCGTCGATGCACCGGTTTAAGGCCGTCGCGCACATCGGGCAGTGCACGCCCCACGATCACGCTCATGGCGTAATCGAGATAGCTCTGGCGCATCTCGTCTTCGATGTTGACGCGGATGACTTCTTTGGCGAGTTCTGCCATCAATCGGCTTCCTGGATGTCCGTGAAATACCCCCGCCGGCAGTGCGTTTCGCGCTCGCGAGACGCCGCCGACCCAACCTGTCGATCATAGCACAGGAGGCGTGGAAAAGACAGCTAAAAAAGTCACAAATTCAATGACTTACACGGCGCTTTCGGAGCGCCGGAAAAGCATCGTCCGGGCCAGCAGGAAATTGGCGATGGAACCCGCCGCGGAACCGGCGGCGACAGCCACCGCGGGCCATGCGTGCAGCGCCGGAAACAGCTTGAACGCCAGCACGTAAACGCCGTTGTTGACGACCGCGCCCAGCGCCATCAGACCCATCCAGTGCAGCCATTCCGCGTGCCTTGAACGGCCCGAATCGCGGTGCGCGAAGGTGTGCGTGCGATTCCACCACCACGTCACCGTGGCCGCGCTCAGGAACGACACGACGCGAGCCGTGTAGACGTTCCAGCCCGCCAGGGCGACCAAGCCCTGCACGATACCGGCGTCGACGGCGAGACCGAGCAGACCGCCTACCGCGAAAAGCGCGACTTCGCGGCGCAGCCGTGTCACGGAAACAGGATCCGCATCTGCTCTTCGTCGGGCTTCAGGATGACGCCGCGCTCGGTCACGATCGCATCGATGAGTTCGGCCGGCGTGACGTCGAACACCGGATTCCACGCGTCGGCACCTTCGATGACCGTACGAGTACCGGACACCGAAAGCAGTTCGGTCGCGTCGCGCAGTTCGATCTCGATATCCGCGCCCGTCGCCGTGGCCATGTCCACCGTGGTGGAGGGCGCGACGACCATGAACTTCACGCCGTGGTGGCGCGCGGCGATGGCGAGCTGGTAGGTGCCGATCTTGTTGGCGGTGTCGCCATTGGCCGCGATGCGATCGGCGCCGACGATGACCCATTTGATCTTGCCGTCTTTCATCAGGTGCGACGCGGCGGAGTCCGCGATCAGACGGGCCGGGATGCCGTCGCGCACCAGCTCCCACATGGTGAGCCGGGCTCCCTGCTGCCAGGGCCGCGTCTCGCCGGCGTAAACCTGCTCGATCTGCCCGTTGGCCACGCCGGCGCGGATCACGCCGAGCGCGGTGCCGTAGCCGGCGGTGGCGAGCGAACCGGTATTGCAGTGGGTCAGCACGTGCGAACCGGCTTCGATCAGGGCGGCGCCAAGTTCACCCATGTGCCGATTGGCGGCCAGGTCCTCGTCCTGGATGGCCTGCGCTTCGCGCTCCAGTTCCGCGGCACCGGCGCCCTCGCTCACCCGGCCATTCATGCGGTCGAGGGCCCACATCAGGTTCACGGCCGTGGGACGGGCCGCGCGCAGGGTGGCCATCGCCGACGTGAGGTTCTCGCCATGCATGGCCGCCAGCACCACGCCCCAGGCCGCCGCGATCCCGATGGCCGGTGCACCGCGCACTGCCAGGTCACGGATGGCACGGGTAACGTCTTCGGACGAGGTGCAGTCGATCCAGGTTTCCTCCGCCGGCAGGCGGCGCTGGTCGAGCAGACGCAGGCGGTCGCCATGCCATTGCACGGCGCGGATGGAATCGTGGGAAGCGTTGGCGTTCATCCACGGATTATCGCACGGCGGCTCTGCCACCATAGGGTGCGCCGGTTCAGGATTCGGCGTTCACCGGTCGGCCAGCCAGGCGTGGATGGCCGGCGGCACCTGCTTCTGCGCGCGGCCGGACACGTAGATGCCGATGTGGCCCCCCTTGAATGCCAGCGCGGTGTAATCCTTGCTGCCCACCAGCCCACCCAGCGGCGAGGGCGCGGCCGGCGGAACGAGGTGGTCCTGCTCGGCGTAGATATTCAGCACGGGCTGGGTGATCTTGCGCAGGTCGACGCGACGCCCGCCGATGCGCGCCTCCCCCTTCATCAGCAGATTCTTCTGGAAGAAATCCCGGGCGAACTCGCGGAACGCCTCGCCCGCCTGGTCGGGTGAATCGAAGATCCATTTCTCCATGCGCAGGAAATTTTCCAGCTCTTTCGGATTGTCGAGGATGTCGACCAGACCGATGTACTTCTGCTGGTTCAGCCGCAGCGGCTTGAGCGTGAGGTAAGCGAAATTCATCACGTCCGCCGGCACGTTGCCCATCGTGTCGACGAACAGGTCGATGTCCACGTTGCGCGCCCAGTGCGACAGCATATTGTCGGGCGTGTGGAAATCCACCGGCGTCACCATCGTGATGAGATTGCGCACCTTCTCCGGATGCAGCGTCGTGTAGCAGAGGGAGAACACGCCGCCCTGGCAGATGCCGAGCAGGTTCACGGCCTCCACGCCATGACGCTCGCGCAGCACGTCGACGCAACGATCGAGATAGCCGTCGATATAGTCTTCGAGCGTCAGCCAACGGTCGGAGCCGTCGGGATACCCCCAGTCCACGAGGTAGACGTCTTCGCCCTGCTCAAGCAGGTTGCGCACCATAGAGCGGTCGTCCTGCAGATCGATCATCCACGGCGTGTTGACCAGCGCGTAGCAGATCAGCAGCGGTGTGCGCGACGTCGGCGGTTTCTCGCCCTTGAAATGCCAGAGCGTGAGTTTGTCTTCGCGATGGACGGCCTCGCGCGGCGTGGTGCCGACCTCGATGGGGCCTACGTTCTTCAAGGTGGCAAGGCCGGCCTCGAGCTTGCGCTGGAAGGCCTCGATCTCGGCACGGGCCCGCGCCGGATCGATGTGGAACGGGTCGCCGTTCATGACTTCCGCGCCTTCTTCGTCGTCGCGGCACGCTGGGTCGCGGGCTTCCCGGCACCGCGCAAGGCGGCCACTTCGGCCTTCAATGCCGCCACCTCGGACGCGAGTCCGCGCAACTGGCGAAGCTCCCGGCGTGCGGCTTGCAGCCGCTCGCCCAGCGTGTCCACTTCCTTGCGTGTGGGCATGCCCGCCTGCACGGCCATGCGTTCGACCTGTCGCTGCTGCAGCAACTTCAGGCGCATCTGCGCATTGACCAGGGCGGCGTACACCTCGCGAAACTCGTCCGAGAGCGCCGCTTCGCCGTAGCTCTCCTCGGCAAGATTCACCCAGCGGTCGTAGACCGAACGCAGCGTCTCGGCATCGGTCGGCGGCCCCTGCTCGCGCAGGGCCGCGTTCGCCCGCTCGTGCACGCCTTGCAGCAGGGACTGGTAGCGCTGGTAATGACCGAGGTAGTCGATCCACGCCCGCATGAGCGCCTGCTGTTCTTCCTGCTGCTCACGGGTGAGGCCGAACGCCGGCATGGACAACAGGTCGTCGATGTGAGGCGGCGCTCCCTGACCGTGCCCGAAGGGAGGCATGCCTGCCCCGAATGGCGTGGCGGGACCTTCGCCACCCAGCAAGGACCGCATCCAGTCGCCGTAGCCGCCCAGTCCCGCGAAGAGGCGCGCGGCGATGTCGGGCGAAGGCGCGCCCTGGGCAGGTTCGGCCTTCGGATCGAACTGGCGCGACCACGCTTCCAGGCCCTGGCGAACCCAGGCCTGGTACTGGTCGATGAAATCCTGTGGCTTCTCTGACATATGGCAATCGTAGCAGCCCACCCCAGTCGTCATCCTCCGCCCCGCTCGTCGTCCCCGCCGACGAGGTGGTGCGGTTTACGTGGGGAAGACGGGCATCAGGGGGTTACTTCGAACCCGGCCTGCTGCTCTGCCGTCGAGCTGCCGCCCACCCATACCGTATAGCGTGTGGGTTCCACCACCTCTTCGCTCCGGGCGTTCCAGAACGACAACTCCGGGAAGCCCAGCTGGAAGGTGACGCGACGGGACTCGCCGGGCTTCAGCGCGAGACGCTGGAAACCCTGCAGGCTGCGTACGGGCTGCTCCAGGCTAGCGCCCAGGTTGCGCACGTACAACTGCACCACCTCCGTGCCGGCGCGGGAACCCGTGTTCTTCACCGTGGCGGTCACCGTCACGAGGTTTTTCGCGTTCCGATCGTTCGCCTCGCCCAGCGGCACGCGGCGACGCGACACCTGGACGTCCGAATAGCCGAACGTGGTGTACGACAGGCCGTGTCCAAAGGGATAAAGCGCGGTGTTCGGCACGTCGATGTAGCGGGACACGAAGGTGCTGTCGGGACCCGGCGGTTTGCGGAGGTCCGCCTCGCCCGGCGGGCGGCCGGTCGGAAACTGGTTGTAGTAAAGCGGCTCCTGGCCCTCGGCGTACGGGAAGCTCATGGTGAGCTTGCCGCTGGGAGCGACGTCGCCGAACAACACGTTCGCCACCGCGTTACCTGCCTCGGTTCCCGGGAACCACACGGCCATGATGGCGGGCACATGCTGGTCGGCCCAGTCGAGTACCAACGGCCGTCCGGAGAACACAAGAAGCACCACGGGCTTGCCGGTGGCGACGATCTGCTCGAGCAGCTTCTGCTGGTTGCCCGGCAGGTCCAGGCGCGCGCGCGAGCCCGCTTCGCCGCTCATGCGCGAGGATTCGCCGAGCGCCATGACGACCACGTCGGCCTGCGCGGCCGCCTTCTTGGCCTCGGCGAAACCGGTTTCCGAGTCCGTCTGGATGCCGGTTCCTTCCGCATAGATCAGTTCGCCTCCCTGCGCCTTCATGCGCTGCGACAGACCCGCGCGCAGCGTGACCACATCCGGGAAATGTTTCGCGCCGCCCCAGGCGCCCTGCATTTCTCCGGCGGCGTCGGCGAGCGGCCCGATCAATGCCAGCTTCTTCACGCGGCCATCCAGCGGCAGCACCGCCGAGGCGTCGCCACCGCCGTTCTTCAACAGCACGAAGGATTCTTCCGCGGCCCGTCGCGCGAGCGGACGGTTCGCTTCCACCGCCTTCGTCACCTCGCTGCCCTGCGCGTAAGGACGCTCGAACAGACCGAGCGCGAACTTCACCCGCAGCACGCGCCGCACCGCTTCGTCCACGGTAGCCATCGACAGCTTGCCGTCCTTCAGCAGACCCGGGATCTCGGTGTCGTAGTAGTGGCTCATCATGTCCACCTCGACGCCCGCCTGCAGCGCCTTAAGCGTCGCCGTGGCAGCATCCAGCGCGACGCCGTGATTGTTGAGTTCCATCACGGCGGTGTAGTCGCTGACGACGAAGCCGTTGAACCCCCACTCCTTCCGCAGGATGTCCGTCATGAGATAGCGATCGGCAGTGGCCGGCACGCCATTGAGGCTGTTGAACGCGCTCATCATCGTCGCCGCGCCGGCTTCCACCGCCGCGCGGTAAGGCGGCAGGTACACCTGGCGCAGACGAACGTCCGACATGTCGGTGGTGTTGTATTCGCGCCCGGCTTCGGCGGCGCCATACGCGGCGAAGTGCTTCACCGATGCCGCCACGCTTTCCGGATCGGCAAGGTCCTTGCCCTGGTAGCCGCGGATATACGCACGCGCCATGGCAGCGCCGAGGTAGGCGTCCTCGCCCGCCCCTTCCGTCGAGCGGCCCCAGCGCGCATCGCGCGAGATGTCGACCATGGGCGAGTAGAACCATTTTACGCCACCCGTCACCGCCTCCGCCGCCGACATGCGCGAAACATCCTCCACCAGCGACGGATCCCAACTCGCCGACAAGCCGAGCGGCACCGGATAGATGGTGCGGTAGCCGTGGATGATGTCGGCGCCGAACAGGAGCGGGATACCCAGACGACTGTGCAACGCCGCCTCCTGATACCTGCGCGTCGTCTCCGCGCCCACGACGTTGAGCATCGAACCCAACTCACCCTTCCGCGCCAGCGCCATCACGTCGACATGCGTGCGCGCTTCCGGATTGGCGGCAATGGCATCCGCCCCTGCGAGCGCCGCACCGCCATCGGAGCCGTATTGCACGAGCTGCCCCATCTTCTCCGCGAGGGTCATCCGCGCGAGCAGCGCATCCACCTTCTTCTCGATATCCGGCGACGCCAGCTGCGCGTTGGCCGGAACGACCGCCACCTCGGCGGCCACCGCGCCGCCGACGGTCATGACCAGGGAAACAGCGAGAAAGAGCGCCCTTGGACGCGGAAGGAAACGGGACGAGGAGCGCATGCGGGATCCGAAACGTGAACAAACCCCAAATGTAAACGTTTACGTACGACCGAGTAAACCTGCGCCTCGTGGCGGCATGGGACCCTACATATCGTAGGGCCTGTAGGAGCCGCTATAGCGGCGAGGGAAACCTCGCGAAGAACCACAAAAAACCCGGCATCTCACGATGCCGGGCTCTTTATGAAACGCTGGGAGCTTCAGATCAGCCCGCCGCGCCCTCTTCCTCGGTCACGGCCTTCATCGACAGGCGGATGCGGCCCTGCTTGTCGACCTCCAGCACCTTGACCTTGACGATGTCGCCTTCCTTCAGCTTGTCGGACACCTTCTCGACACGCTCGCTGGAGATCTGCGAGACGTGCACGAGGCCGTCCTTGCCCGGCATGATGGTGACGAACGCACCGAAGTCCATCAGCTTCGCGACCTTGCCTTCGTAGATGCGGCCCGGCTCGACGTCGGAGACGATCTGCTCGATGCGCTTGCGCGCGGCTTCGGCGGCTTCGCGGTTGACCGAGGCGATGACGACGTTGCCGTCGTCGGTGATGTCGATCGTAGTGCCGGTCTCTTCCGTGATGGAACGGATGGTGGCACCACCCTTGCCGATGACTTCGCGGATCTTGTCCGGGTGAATCTTGATGGTGAGCAGGCGCGGGGCGAACTCACTCATTTCCGAACGGGCCGTGCTCATCACCTTGGCCATCTCGCCGAGGATGTGCACGCGACCGCGCTTGGCCTGGGCCAGCGCCGTGCGCATGATCTCTTCGGTGATGCCCTCGATCTTGATGTCCATCTGCAGCGCGGACACGCCATCGGCGGTACCGGCCACCTTGAAGTCCATGTCGCCGAGGTGGTCTTCGTCACCCAGGATGTCGGAGAGCACGACGAAGTCGTCGCCTTCCTTCACCAGGCCCATCGCGATGCCCGCCACCGGTGCCTTGAGCGGCACGCCGGCATCCATCATGGCCAGCGAGGAACCGCAGACCGATGCCATGGACGAGGAGCCGTTCGACTCGGTGATTTCCGAGACGACGCGCACCACGTACGGGAATTCCTCGATCGTGGGCTTGACGGCCTGTACGCCGCGCTTGGCGAGGCGGCCATGGCCGATCTCGCGACGCTTCGGGCTGCCGACGCGGCCGGTTTCGCCGACCGAGAACGGAGGGAAGTTGTAGTGGAAGAGGAACGTGTCCTTCCACTCGCCTTCCGGCGCGTCGATGACCTGCGAATCGCGGGTGGTGCCGAGCGTGGCGACGACCAACGCCTGTGTTTCACCGCGGGTGAACAGCGCCGAGCCGTGCGTGCGCGGCAGGACGCCGACGCGCACCGAGATCGGACGGATGTCGTCGAGCTGACGGCCGTCGATGCGCACCTTGGTGGACAGCACGCCGTCACGCAGGGTGCGGTATTCCACTTCGCCGAAGGCGGCGCCGATGTCGCCGTCGGTCCAGCCGTTGGCTTCGGCCTGGGCGGCGATGGCCGTCTTGACCTCGGCCTTCAGGTTGGCGATGACGTCGCGGCGGGCGAGCTTGTCGCGGATCTGGAAGGCCTCGGCGAAACGCGTGCCGACGGCGGCCTTGACCGCGTCGTACAGCGCCGTCTTGGCAGCCGGAGCTTCCCACTTGAACGACTTGGCGCCGGCTTCGGCGACGAAGGCGTTGATCGTGTCGATGGCGGCCTGCATCTGCTGGTGGCCGAACACCACCGCGCCGAGCATGACGTCTTCGCTGAGCAGCTTCGCTTCCGATTCCACCATCAGCACGGCCTTGGCCGTACCGGCGACCACGAGGTCGAGGTCGGAGGTCTTCAGCTGGGCGGCCGTCGGATTCAGGATGTACTGGCCGTTGGCGTAGCCGACGCGGGCGGCGCCGATCGGGCCCTTGAACGGCACGCCGGCCAGGGTCATGGCGGCGGAGGCGCCGATAAGCGCCGGGATGTCGCCGTCGACTTCCGGGTTCAGCGACACGACCTGTGCGATGACCTGGATCTCGTTACGGAACTCTTCCGGGAACAGCGGACGGAGCGGACGATCGATGAGGCGCGAGGTGAGCGTCTCCTTCTCGGTCGGGCGGCCTTCGCGCTTGAAGAAGCCACCGGGGATGCGACCCGCGGAGTAGAACTTCTCCATGTAGTCGACCGTGAGCGGGAAGAAGTCCTGGCCTTCGCGCGCCTTGGGGGCTGCGACGACCGTGACCAGGACGACGGTGCCGCCCATGCTGACCATGACCGCACCGGAGGCCTGCCGGGCGATTTCGCCCGTCTCCAGTGTGACTTCGTGACTACCGTACTGGAATGACTTGGTTACTTTCGCCACTTCGATCTCTCCTCGTCCTGTTCCGGTGGTTTAGCGGCGCAGGCCGAGGCGTTCGATCAGGGTCTGGTAGCGAGCGAGGTCGCTCTTCTTGAGGTAGGCCAGCAGCGTCTTGCGCTTGTTGACCATCTTCAGCAGGCCACGACGCGAGTGGTGATCCTGCTTGTGCGCCTGGAAGTGGTCCTGCAGCGCGGTGATGTTGGCGGACAGCAGGGCGACCTGGACTTCGGTCGAGCCCGTGTCGTTGGGCGCGCGGCCGTAGTCTTTGATGATCTGGCTGGTCTGTTCGACGGTGAGCGACATGTGTATCGATTCCTTAAAAAGCGGATGCGAGACTTGCGCAACCTCAACGGCTCCCGATGAAGTTGCGCAAGCCTCGCTTTTGATGAAAGCCGTTAAACGAGCACGTAATTGTAACGTCCTGCACGTAGCGGCAACAAGCCCGGTCGGTTGGGGGCAGAAACCCTACGGCAGATTGAATCCCCGGAGGACCCGGAGGACCCCCTCCCCGTCCACTTCGGCCAGGGCCATGAGCCGCCCGTCGGCTCCGTAGGCGGCACAGCGGCCGTGCAGACCGGGCCCCAGCGGCACGGGCTGGCCGAAGCCGAGCACCCGGCTCTGTTCGGCATCGAGTTCCACCCGGGGAATATGGGCAAGGCCCGCTTCCACGGGCAGCAAGCAGGCGTCCAGCGGGTCGGGGCCGGTCTCTGCCGCCTCGCGCAGCTGCTCCATGGTGACCATGGCCGGCGTCATGAAGGGGTCCACCCACAGCCGGCGCAAGCCGGTGAGGTGGGCGCCGCAACCCAGGTTCTCGCCCAGGTCGACGGCAAGGCTGCGCACGTAGGTGCCCGAGCCGCACTCGACGTACAGCCGCACGGTGTCCCCGTCGCGCGCGATCACCTCGAGGCGGTGGATATCGACGTCGCGGGCGGGCACGTCCACGACCTCGCCCCGGCGCGCCTTCACATAGAGGGGAACACCGTCCTGCTTGATCGCCGAGTACGCCGGAGGGACCTGCACGATGCGCCCGCGCAGGGGTGACAGGGCCGCTTCCAGCACCGCGTCGTCCAGCGGCGGCACGGGACGGGTGGCGACCACCTCGCCCTCGAGGTCGGCCGTGGCCGTCGTCGCGCCCAGCTTCACCTTGGCCTCGTAGGCCTTGCGCGAACCCAGCAGCCAGCCGGCGAGCTTGGTCGCCTCGCCGAAGCACAGCGGCAGGAGGCCTGTCGCCAGCGGATCGAGGCTGCCCGTGTGGCCGCCCTTGGCCGCGCCCACCAGCCGCCTCGCCGTCTGCAAGGCCTGGTTGGAACTCAAGCCCAGCGGCTTGTCGAGCAGCAGGATGCCGTGGATGTCGCGGAAGGTTCGGCGATTCATGAGAGGTGACGGACTTGTAGGAGCGCGCCCTGCGCGCGACATATTTGAGGCGGTGACCTGGAGCTGGCGCGCAAGCTTGGAGATAGCCGCGAAAAGATGTCGCGCGCAGGGCGCGCTCCTACAGCCGCGGTTTCAATAAACGAATCGGCCGATGGAGCAGCGGCGTCCCGCGGTCGTTACGATTCCTCGGATTCGTCCGCCGGCGGCACCGGATTCTCGCGCAGCAGGCGCTCGATGCGCTCGCCCTGGTCCACCGATTCGTCGTACTTGAAGCGCAGTTCGGGCACGCGGCGCAGACGCATGGAGCGCGACAGGCTGCGGCGGAATTCCGGGGCCAGTTCCTTCAGCGCCTTGAGCGCCGTGGCGGACTGCTCGGGCATCAGCGTGGTGACCCACACCGTGGCCCAGTCCAGGTCCTTGGTGGTTTCGACGTCGGACACGCTGACCGACGGCAAGGCATGGTCGCGCACGGCCGCATGCACGAGCAGACCGATCTCGCGGCGGAGCTCGGCGGAAACGCGGTCGGTGCGTTTGAAGTCGCGGGAAGGCATGAAGGGTTCCTCGTTTCGTGGAGCGTGAGGCAAGAAGGGGGATGGGGATGGGAAGCGGGGGCGCGCGTTCGTGCGCCAGAGGGACCGGTAATGCCTCGAAGGTCTACCGGATACCTCGCGGCGCATCCATGCGCCCCCACTTCCCACCTCCCACCCCCCGCTCTTACAGCGTCCTGGCTACTTCGATGCGCTCGAAGCACTCGATCTGGTCGCCGACCTTCACGTCGTTGTACTGCTTCACGGCGATACCGCATTCCATGCCGTTACGCACTTCGTCCACGAGTTCCTTGAAGCGGCGCAGCGATTCCAGTTCGCCCTGGAACACCACCACGTTGTCGCGGAGCACGCGGATCGGCTTCGAGCGCTTCACTACGCCCTCGGTGACCATGCAGCCCGCCACCGCGCCGAACTTCGACGAGCGGAAGACATCGCGCACCTGCGCGATACCGATGATCTCCTCGCGGATCTCCATGCCGAGGAGGCCGGACGCCGCCTGCTTCACCTGGTCGATGACGTCGTAGATGATCGAGAAGTAACGGACGTCGAGTCCGTTCGTGTCGATGACCTTGCGCGCCGAGGCATCGGCACGGACGTTGAAGCCGATGATCAGCGCCTTCGAGGCCGCCGCCAGCGTGGCTTCCGATTCGGTAATGCCGCCCACGCCGGACGAGATCACGTTCACCTTCACCAGGTCGTTGCCGATCTGGGTGAGCGAATCGCGCAGTGCCTCCACCGAGCCCTGCACATCGGCCTTCACCAGGATGTTCAGGGTCTGCTGGCCTTCGCCCTGGCCCATCTGGGCCATGATGTCTTCCAGACGGTTGGACTTGCTGACGAGACGGTTTTCGCGACGCTTCTGCTGACGCTCCGCCGCCACCTGGCGAGCGAGGCGCTCGTCCTCGACGGCCACGAAGTCGTCGCCCGATTCCGGCACGCCGGACAGACCGAGCACCTGCACGGGAATGGACGGACCCGCCTCGTTCACCTGCTTGCCGGTTTCGTCCACGAGCGCGCGCATGCGGCCGTATTCCACACCGCAGACGACGAAATCGCCCTTCTTCAGCGTGCCCTGCTGCACCAGCACCGTGGCCACCGGACCGCGACCGCGATCGAGGCTGGATTCGATGACGACACCCGAAGCGCGGCCGTCGGCCACCGCCTTGAGTTCCATCACTTCCGCCTGGATCGAGATGGCGTCGAGCAGCGCATCAACGCCGTCGCCCGTCTTCGCGGATACCGGCACGAACTGCGTATCGCCACCCCAATCTTCCGGGATGACCTCGAGGTTGGCGAGGCCCTGCTTCACGTTGTCCGGATTGGCGTCGGACTTGTCCATCTTGTTGACGGCGACGATCAGCGGCACCTTCGCGGCACGCGCGTGCTTCACCGCCTCGATGGTCTGAGGCATGACGCCGTCGTCGGCCGCGACCACCAGCACCACGATATCGGTGGACTGGGCGCCGCGGGCGCGCATCGACGTGAACGCGGCATGGCCCGGGGTATCGAGGAAGGTGATGACACCGCGGCTGGTTTCGACGTGATACGCGCCGATGTGCTGCGTGATGCCGCCCGCCTCGCCCGAGGCGACCTTGGTACGACGGATGTAGTCGAGCAGCGAAGTCTTGCCGTGGTCGACGTGGCCCATGATCGTGACGACCGGCGGGCGCTGGATCTTCTCGCCCTCCAGTTCCACGTTCTGGGTATGCGTGGCCAGCGCGGCCTCGGCATCGTTGTCGGTGGCGCGAACCGGGTTGTGGCCCAGTTCCTCGACCACCAGCGCGGCGGTGTCGTGGTCGATCGTCTGGTTGATCGTGGCCATGACGCCCATCTTGAACAGCGCCTTCACCACCTCGGCACCCTTCACGGCCATTTTCTGGGCCAGCTCGGTCACGAGGTTGTTGTCGCCGATCACGACGTCGCGCACCACCGCGGCGGTGGGACGCGTGAAACCGTGCGGCCCCGACGACGTGGCGCCGCGCGGAGCCTCGGAACGACCCTTGACCTTGCCGCCGCCGCGACGGTTGCCGCTGGAACGGCGCGCGCGGTCGGCATCCGACAGATGCAGTTCGCCGGCGGCGAAGCGCTTGCCGCCCGGCTCGCGATCGCCGTTACGGCCGCCACCGGCACCACCACCGTGCTTCGGACGCGCCGCACCGCGGGCGTCGTTCGTCGAGGGTGCGGAGCCCGGGGCCGGACGAGCGGCACCCGACGCCGCGGCCGGACGCGCCGCAGGTGCGGACGCCGCCGGTGCAGGGGCCAGAGCAGGTGCCGGGGCCGGGGCCGGTGCAGGCTTCGAGACCACGCGCTCGCGCTTCCGCGGCTCGTGAATGCGCGGAAGGATCATGCCGAGCGAGCGGGTATCGAGCTTCGCCGTCTGGTGGCCGACACCGTCGTCGCCCGCCGCGGCGGGCGCTTCCGGCTGGGCTTCGGCGGCTGTGGCCTCGGCACGGGTTTCCTCGGCGCGAACGCGCTCGGCCGCGGCCTCTTCCGCCTGGCGGCGCGCCTCGGCAGCGGCCTCTTCCTGGCGACGGGCTTCGGCTTCGGCGAGTTGACGGGCTTCCTCGGCCTCGCGGCGGCGCTCGGCCTCCTCGCGGCGCTGGGCTTCCTCGTGCTCGCGCTGCGCCTGCGATTCGGCGAGCTTGCGCGCGGCTTCCTCACGCTCGGTGTCGTGCGATGCCTCTTCGGCGATCGCGCTGCGCTTCACGTACGTGCGCTTCGCCCGGACCTCGACGTTCACCGTCTTGGCCGGACCGGCGCCGCGGCCGCTGCCCGTGTTCACCTTCAGCTCGCCGACGGTGCGGCGCTTCAGGGTGATCTGGCGCGGGGCCGAGTCGTCCGCTTCGGGCGCGGGCTCGTTCTTGCCGTGCGTGCGACGCAGGAAACCGAGCAGTTTCACCTTTTCGGTGCTGCTGATGACCTGATCCGCATTGTTGAATTTCATCCCGGCCTGGTCGAGCTGCCCAAGGAGCTTCTCGACTGGCATCTCCAGGACCTGGGCCAGTTGTTTGATAGTGACGTCCGACATCGTTCTTTATTCTCCGCCGTTCCCGCGCGTAACCTTACGTGCCGTCGATGACCCGTACGGCTGCCTCCATCCCTGGGGGGAAACCTCGCGGTTTCCCTCGGGGCGCCCCTCCAGGGCGCTTCCGGACACGCGCTTAGCCGCCCTTCTCCAGTCGGGCGATCATCGGAGCGCGCGCAGCCATGATCAGCTGCGATGCGCGTTCCTCGGTCATGCCTTCGATATCGATCAGTTCGTCGACGGCCAGGTCGCCCAGGTCGTCGAGCGTCTTCACGTTGCGCTCGGCGAGCGCGAAGGCGGTGGGTTCGTCCATGCCTTCCAGCTCGAGCAACTCGGCGGAAGGGCCGTTTTCGTCGATGCCTTCCTCGACCGCCAGGGCCTCGGTAAGCAGTGCGTCGCGGGCGCGGGCGCGAAGTTCCTCGACGATGTCCTCGTCGAAGCCTTCGATCGCCAGCAGCTCAGCGCTGGGCACGTACGCGATTTCCTCGACGGAGGAGAAACCCTCCTGGACCAGGATGCCGGCGATTTCCTGGTCGACTTCCAGGCGTTCCATGAACAGCGTGAGCGCGGCCTGCTGCTCGGCTTCCGACTTCGCGGTGACCTGGTCCTGCGTCATCACGTTGAGCTGCCAGCCGGTGAGCTTGCTGGCGAGGCGCACGTTCTGGCCGCCGCGGCCGATGGCCTGGGACAGCTTGTCCTCGGCCACCGCGATGTCCATGGAATGCTTTTCCTCGTCCATGATGATCGACTGCACTTCGGCCGGCGCCATCGCATTGATGACGTACTGGGCCTGGTTCTCGTGCCACAGAATGATGTCGACACGCTCGCCGTTGAGTTCGTTCGACACCGCCTGCACGCGCGAACCGCGCATGCCGATGCACGCGCCGATGGGGTCGGTGCGGCTGTCGTGGGCCACCACGGCGATCTTGGCGCGGTCGCCAGGATCGCGGGCGCAGCCCTTGATTTCCACCAGGCCCTGGCCGACTTCCGGCACTTCGAGCTTGAACAGTTCGATCATGAATTCCGGCGCGCTGCGCGAAACGAACAGCTGCGGGCCGCGGATTTCCGACTTGACCTCGTAGAGGTAGCCGCGCACGCGATCGCCCACGCGGGCCGATTCGCGGGGAATCGTCTTGTCGCGCGGAATGAACGCCTCGGCATTGCTGCCCAGGTCGAGGTACACGTTGCCGCGCTCCACGCGCTTGACGATGCCCGTGACCAGCTCGCCCACGCGGTCGCGGAAGGCGTCGACCACCTGCTGGCGCTCGGCTTCGCGCACGCGCTGCACGATGACCTGCTTCGCGGCCTGCGCGGCGATGCGGCCGAACTCGGCGTTCTCGATCTGGTGCTCGATCCAGCCACCGACCTCGGCCACTTCGTCTTCGCCGGCTTCGTCCTGGGCGTCCATCAGGCGGATCTGGAAGGACGGATCCTCCATTTCGCCGTCGTCCGCGATGATCTCCCAGCGACGGAAGGTTTCGTAATCGCCGCTGTTACGGTCGATCTCGACCCGGATGTCCGGATCCTCGTCGGGGTAGCGCTTCTTGGCGGCCGAGGCCAACGCCGCTTCCATGGCTTCGAAAATGACTTCGCGCGGCACGCCCTTCTCATTGGCGACCGCGTCGACTACCAGCAAAAGTTCTTTGCTCATTGCCGCTACTCCCGTAAGGACGCCCGGCGTCCCGTCGTTGCGTTATTTGGATTTCTTGCCGCCCGGCGTGGGCTTCGGCTGCGGCGCATAGCCGAGGGCCACCCAGTCGGGAACCACGCGGGCGCTTTCGACGTCCGCATGCTCGAATTCGAATCTGCCGGCCTCGCCCTCGACCACAATGTGCTCGCCGTTTACTTCAACGACGTTGCCCTTGAGGCGCCGGCGGCCCTCGATGGGGGCCTTCAGCAGCACCTTGACCTCCTGACCGCTCACGCGCGCGAATTGCGCCGCCGTGAACAGGGGGCGGTCGATACCGGGAGAGGAGACTTCCAGTACATAGTTGCCAGGGATCGGATCTTCAACGTCGAGGTAAGCCGAAAACTCGCGGCTCGCGGCCTCGCAGTCGTCGACCGTGACCTCGCGCTCGCCACCGGACACGTCGAGGTAGACGCGCAGGGTGCTCTGCCCGCCGGACGGGAGGAACTCGATGCCCAGCACCTCGAGGCCGAGGTCGGCCACGATGTCTGAGAATCGCTGTGAAAGTGCGTTGGTATCCACGTTGCCTGCGGTTTTCCGGTCGCCAGAAACAAAAAAAGGGCGCGAACGGCCCATTCCTTTACGTCGCCGATGTATCCCGACACTTTCCTCCAGCGCCCATACGCGATGCCTTGACGGCGCTCACAGAGTGTCGCAAGGCGCCTCCGTGCGCCCAACAAAAAAGCCTCACGAGGAGGCTTTCTTGTAAAAAGAAAGTTCCTGAAGCGATAGGGGCGGAAGGCCTTGGCCGTCGCGAACACCGCTTAAGATTCACGGATTCTATCGATTTTTACAGGTTCACGCAAGGTTTCGCAGGACGCGAATGAAAAGGCTGCCGCAGCGTCCATGGACCTGAGACGCGGGGTAGCGATACTGGCCCGATGAACGACGACGCGCCCTACCCCCGATTCGCCACTCGCGGCCGGGCTTTCGTCTACGTCATGCCCTGCCGGGACGAAGACCTGCTGAAACTGGGCTTCTCCCGCGATCCTTTCACCCGGTTCTGCACCCTGCACCGCCGGTTCTTCGGATTCTTCGACCTGGACCGGGGCCTGCTCGTGGACGCCGAGCGGGTAGCCGCGGCGCGCAGGATAGAGCGGACGCTGATCGAGGGCTTTCGGGAACACCGCGCCATGGCGCCGCTGGCGGTGCGGGCCGCGGCAGGAGGCCATACGGAATGGTATCGCGGCGCGCACACAGCCGTCTCCGATACATTGAGACGCATCGCGGAAGAGGAGGAATTATGTCTCCACGACGGGCTGCGGCCGTGGCTGCGCGAGCACCTCCTGGCCCGTGCGGATCTCCTGCACGACTGGGCATTGAGGATCGTCGACACCCTCGACTGGGCCCGCGCCAATGCCCCGGACGACCCGGGCGCCACCACGCTCCGCCGCGCTCTGCTCGACACCTGGGACATGTTCGAGGCCGCGGGCATCGACGTGCGGGCCTTCGTGCCTTCCTCGGTCAACGAATGGTTCGACCACGGCGAGCACCGCCGCCTGTTTCCCGCAGACATGTAGGAGCGCGCCCCGCGCGCGACATGTGTCGAGGCCGTGCCTCGGAGCTGGCGCGTCAGGTTGGGGACTGCCCCGAAAGATGTCGCGCGCGGGGCGCGCTCCTACGACCCACCACCCAGCGTCACGACCAGCCGTGTTTTCCAGCCGCCAGGCGCGCGCTCCATGGCGTGGACCTGCCCCGCCACGCAAGCCACGGGCCCATTCGCATGCAGGCGTTCCTCAAGGGCTGCCGCGATGGCTCCGCGATCGCGGCGCACCTCCCGGGCCACCGAAACATGGGGAATGTATTCCGGAAACTCGCGGTCCCGCCGGGGACGCTCGGGGAACGCCAGCTGCAACGCGGCGGCCAGCGCCCCAATGGCGGCCGACGGCGATGGCGCCAGCCACACCGTCGAGGGAAACATGCGCACCGCGTCGAGACGGAATGCCAATGGCTGGCGCGCCGCGGCTACGGTGCGCAGCCTTTCCTCGACGGCAGGCGTGATGCGTTCACTGTCGAGGAACGGATAGACCAGGGTGATGTGCGCGGCGAGACCCAGTTTCGCGGCGGGATCGAGGCGCGCGCGAAGGTCGCCGATGAGGGGCTCGGCCTCCGGGACCATGAGTGCCAGCAAGGTGCGGCTCATGCGGTACAGCTTATACCTCGCCGGCGCCCTGTAGGAGCCGCTATAGCGGCGAAGGATGCCTCCCTCACGGCTTCATTGCTCCGTCGGCTTCTCGCCGCTATAGCGACTCCTACAGGGCAGTCGCGTAGCGTGCCGACGGAAGGACGCCGGCCCTTGCGGGCCGGCGCCTCGTTACTCGCCGCCGACTCAGTTGGTCCAGGTGGCCTTCAACGTCACGCCCGAGAACGCCGCGTACGCGTTGAGCATCACGTAGTAGGTGCCCGTCGAGGGCGACGCGGCCGTGCAGCTTTCCGAGTTACCCGTGACGTAGGGGCGGCAGTCATACGACGAGGTCGTTGGCGCGGACCCGAACTTCACGTACAGATCGGCGTCGCCGGTGCCACCCGAAATGGCGATCTTCAGGTTCGTCGCACCGGCCGGAACCGCCACGGTGTAGTTCAGCTTTCCGTTCTTGGCCGCCGAGAGGCCGGTGACCGCCACCCCGTTCTGCAATACGTTGCCGCCGCCCGACGAACCCACCGTGACGGACGAGGTCTTCGTGTTGCTGGAACCGCCGTTGTCCGTCACCGTCTCGCTCACCGTATAGGTGCCGGCGGACGCGTAGGTGTGACTCGGGTTCGTGGCGGTGGAGGTGGCACCGTCGCCGAAGTTCCAGGCATGCGACGCGATGCTGCCGTCGCTGTCCGAGGAACTGTCGGTGAAGGTGGCGGTGAGGCCACTGGTGGTGAAGCTGAAGTTCGCCACCGGCGGCGTATTCCCGCCACCGCCACCGCTCACCCAGTTTGCCTGCGCATAGCTGTTGAGGGCCCCGATGTTGAAGCTGCCGAAACCGGTGGCTTCGTCGAAGCCCGTGGACGCGGTGTATCCATGGCCCTGATAACCGTTGTTGCCGGAGGTCACGTCGTGCAGCAACGACGTCTGGCTGGGAAACGCCTGGTAGAACTTCGAAGCCGGGAAGCCGATGGCGTTGTTCGCCGCCGACTCGATGCGCGCGAAGGCACCGACGAACAGCGGCGACGCCAGGCTGGTGCCGCCCACCTGCTCCGTCTGCCCGTTGACCACGATGAGCGCACCCGACGACGACGCGGCGTCGAACGACACATCCGGGCCCACGCGCTTCGTCGAACTGGTCACCGACGACTGCCACGAAGGCGCGGTTTCGTACAGGCTGGTGCCGCCACCCGTGGCCCACAGGCGCTGGTTGTTGTCGCCCTGGCTCGGCGCGATGGCCGAGAGGCCTTCGTTCCACACCGTTTCGCCCGTCCACGAGGTGCCGCTGGTGGACAGCGTGGTGCCGCCCACCTGGATCACGTAGGGCGAGCTCGCCGGCTCGCTGACCGAGTAATGGGTAAGGTCGATCTTCACCGTGCCCGCGGAATTGGCCACGTAGCCGGGCGAGCCCGAGATGGGATCGGAGGACCACTGATAGACGCCCGCATCGCCGGCGGCGACCGAGAAGGTCTGTCCCTGTGCGACCGCTTGCTGGAAGATCGCATCATCCGCCGCCTGCGTGCCCGACTGCTCGGCGGCCGTTTCGTCTTCGCCGAGCGAGACGTTGATCAGCTTCGCCTGATTGTCGGTCACCGCGCGGTTGAAGGTCGCGGTGATGCCGGCGTTGGTGATGCCGCTGGAACTGGAATCGCCGTTGGCCGAGGTATAGAAGATCAGGCGCTGCACGGCACCGGCGATACCCACGATGTCCTGGCTGTCGAGCGACCACTCGCCGTTCGAGTCGGGATCGTTGGCGAAGGTGCCGCTGCCCACTTTCGTGATCGTCGTGCTGACCGTCGGCAGCCCGGCACCCGCGGTGAAGCTGTTGAGGTCCGTCACCGTCTGCGTGATCGAACCCCACGTGATGATGCCGACCGTGGTTCCACTCGCCGTCGGCACGCTGCTGCCGCCGTAGATGGCGGCGAAGTCCTGCGGATGATGGGCGGCAACGGCCGCGGCAGCCTGCGTGCTCATGCTCGGCCCCGGCACGGTCACATCGGCGGGCCTGTACACGTGATTGAGCGGATGTTTCACCGACACGTTCTGCAGGCCGAGCACGGACTGTACCGAGTCGCCCAGCGCGGCCGGCACGAGGGCCGGCGTATCGTTCGCGAAGAATTCGCGGCCATTCGCAGTGAACCGCTTGATCGAGGTATGGAAGCCGTTCGCGGCGGCGCCGACGTTGCCGTCCGCCGAGATCAGCAGATTGTTCGGTGCCACGTCGATGTTGCTGAAGCCCGCCTGCTTCAGGTGTGCCACCACCGCGTCCACCTGCGCCTGCGTAGGGGCGAATCGGGCCTTGAATTGCTCCGGTGTGAGGAACTTGCCGTAGAGCTTGTTGCCCGGGGTCGTGACCGCCGAGAGGAAGGATTGCAGTTCATCGGCATTGCGCAGTTTCAGACTGACGGCCACATGCAGCGGCTTGTCCGCCGGCATCGCGGTGACGGCGGCGCCGTCGATCCGCGGCGAGCCCGTCATGTTCAACGCGTAACCCGAGGCCACCGGCGCAGCGGTGGTGGACGACGCCGCCAGCGTCTGCGTACCCGCGACGGGTAGCATCGCGGCCTGGGTGCGCGTGGACACCCAACTGTCTTCCGCATGCGCGGAAAGGGAGGACATCGCCAGCGCGATGGCCACCGTCAGTACCGTCTTGCGCGAGATCCCAGAAGCAAAAGCATCGATCTTCATGAGTGATCCTTCCATTAGCCCGTAGATTGCTTCCGCCAAGGCGGAAGCCCTGACGCTGCAGGCGTTCTGGATCGAGCGGCACTCTTCCCCGGCCGGCATGGCCGCCGGTCGCTCCGTGTATCGCAGGAAATTGCGTCACCCCACCCTTTCCGCCACTTGCTCCCCCTGTGCTTCGAGCAATGGCAAGACAAGCTTTCGCAAGGCTTTCGGAAACACGAAACGCACGGCGAAAAAAGCGAAGTCCGTGACACGACACGCAAATTATGACAGCGCGAAATCGGCACCCGATGCTGCCGCGGCGCAGCGGGTCTTCCGTCTGAGGCGACGTATTCGCAATTTATTGCTTCCCCAGGCGCCGGCTGGCCTCAGCGGGGCCGTAGCGGCAGGTAGATATCGACCACAGCCTCGTGTTCCGGCACATCGGGAAAGAAAGCCACACGGCGGAGGAACAGCGGTGCATCTCCCGGCTCCTCGCCGCTTTCCGTCAGCCACTCGCCGTAAAGGAAACGGATGGCGTCGCCCAACAGCGCGTCCGATCCCTCATGGCGCAACACCGCACAGCGTCCGCCGGAGAGCCGTGCGGCCGTGATGCCCGCATCGTTCGGAGCCACCGACCCGCAGGACACGCACAGGTCGAGACGATAGCGCTCGGGCGGCGTCGTTTCCGGGTCGTCGTGGAGAACGTTCCAGGTGGCGTGCCTGGCGGGAGGAAGGTCGTTGGCGCGACGCCAGGCGATGAAACGGCGAATGCTCTCCCCGATACGCTCCGGCGGACCTACATGCGAGAGGCAGGCAACCGGCGTGTCGGGAAAATCGACGATGCGCACATCGTCGAGACGAAAAGGCGTGGACATATGGAATCTCCTGACTTCATCGAGTTCGCGCCACGCGGTAGCCCAGACTCGCCAATCCGGCGCATCGCGGAACGCCGCCGGCGATTGACCGAGCCTTTGCCGGAACGCGCGAGAGAATGCTTCCGGGCTCTCGTACCCCGCGTCCAGGGCGACATCGATCAGCGACACCTCCCTGCGAAAGGCGGCCTGCCACGCCGCACGCTTGAAACGCGACAACTGCACGTAGCGATGCACCGACATCCCGGCGAGCGCCGAGAAGCGGCGGTGGAAATGGTGGGGTGAGTACGCGGCCACCCGGGCGAGCACCTCCAGCGACAGGCCATCGTCCAGATGGGTGTCCACATGGTCGAGTACGCGTCGGAACCGTTCGTTGGCTGGATCGTTCATGGGCACAGCGTACCGGGCGGGTAGCGTGCCGCGCATGACCGATCTTGCGGCCCTCCCCGCGCCCGGGGTTGACCGGGTTCTCACTATTGGCGGCATTCCTCTGCGACACTCGATGGGCTGCGAGGACGACCCGGGCATTTAGACGTCTAAATTGTCGTGCAAGCAGTTTTCGTGCCGGATCTCTGCCCACGGTCCGGCCGTACTGCCTGAGAGCCCCTGCTCTCTCGTCCGTGGGCCTTTGAGGAGCACCTCGCATCGTGAAACCGAAGATCGAGATTTCCGGACTACGCGCACGACTCCAGACACTGCTGGCAGTGACCGGCTTCGTCCTCCTGGCCATACCGCTGACGGGAACGGCGGAAGCGCCCTCCGTGGCCAACCGCCACAACGACGGCCCCACGGCCGTTGCCCGAGCCCGCGTGGCCGCCGACGTCCTCATGGGCTCCTACGATCCGGAGAAGGCCTGGTTCCCGTCCAGCTGGTGGAATTCGGCCGTGGCGCTGCAGACCGTCGGCGACTACATGCAACGCACCGGGGATCGTCGCTACCTCGGCCAGTTGGACAACACCTTCGAGAAGGACAAGGGCGTCTTCCCTGCGGGCGTGCTTTCGGGCGATCCGCTGCTGGGCAATTTCACCAGCCGGGCCATCGACGACTCCGAGTGGTGGGGCCTGACCTGGCTTAAGGCGTACGACCTGACCCACGACCCGAAGTACCTCGACATGGCGGTGACCATCGCCAATTACGTTTACGGCTACTGGGATACCAGCACCTGTGGCGGTGGCGTGTGGTGGGATGCCGAGCGCACCTATAAGAATGCGATCACCAACGGTTTGTGGATCCGCCTGACGGCCGAGCTGCACAACCGCATACCCGGCGATACCTTGTGGCTGGGCCGCTCGAAAACCGCTTGGACCTGGTTCCAGGGCAGCGGCATGGTCAACGCCAACGGCCTCGTCAACGACGGGCTTACCAACGCCTGCACCAACAACGGCCAGAACGTGTGGACGTACAACCAGGGCCTTGCCATCGGCGGCGGCCTGGAATTGTGGCGTGCGACGAAGGACCCGGCCATCCTGGCTTTCGTGAAGCGTCTCGCGGACGCGGCGATCGGGCCGGGCGGCCTGGTGGTCGACGGCACGCTGAGCGAAACCTGCGACGCAGCGGACCAGACCTGCGACGACAATGCGAAGCAGTTCAAGGGCATCTTCATGCGCTACTGGACCGACCTCGTGGACACCACCCACGACAGCCGGTACGCCGATTTCCTGGAGCAGCAGGCGGACACCGTGTGGAACCAGGACCGGGATGCGGCAAACCGCCTCGGTACCCGCTGGGCCGGCGCAACGAACGACGACCATCCCAATGTCTTCGACTGGCGCACGCAGGCCAGCGCACTTAGCGCCCTCATCGGCGCGGTGCCCGTTCCGACGCCGTTCGCTTCGCTGGCCGCCACCACGTCGCCGGCGCAACCGGTGATCATGCCGTCCGCATCGGGTGCCGTGGCCATTCCCCTGCAGCTCGGCGTGTCGGCCACCGGGTTCTTCCCGCTTGTGACACTCGCGTCCACCGATGCGCCCGCGGGATGGGCCGTGTCACCGCGCGCCACCCTCGTCACCCTCCACCCCCACGGCAACGCCGCCCCGGTCAGCCGCAGCGTTCCGCTACAGATCACCGTGCCCAGTTCCGCGACGGATGGGCACCACCTGGTGACGACCGACGTCTTCGCAGCAGGACTGAGTTTCACCAGCCAGGCCGACGTGCTCGTCGCGCACACCGTCGACTTCGATACGGGCACCGCGGGCGAACTGCCGTGGTTGTTCGATGCCGACCACTCGCAGAGCAACGGCGTGCAGAACCGCTTCGCCGACGGCAATGCTCACTTCACCTATCGTTTCCCGTTCCCGGCGGACAGCACGTCGGCAAGCGTCACGCTCACCATCGACGCCGAATTCCTCGTACAGGCCAGCTCGGACAACGAGCACTGGACGACGGTGCTGCAGGAAGACCGTCCGATCACGGACGGATCGAACAAGGCCGACCGCACCGTCGACCTCACGCCGTACCTCGGCACGGGTGCGGGCGGCTCGAAGCCGGTTTACCTCAAAGTGTCGGACAGTTTCGCCAATGACGGCTGGGGCGGCCGCGTGTACCACGTCACGGCGAACATCGTGCATTAAAAACCGTACGCCTCCGTCCTCGCCGCGCGAGGACGGAGGTCACTCGCGAGCCATCAGCGCCTTGCGGCGAAGAAAGAAGACGATCGCACCAAGGGGCAACGACACGCCGAGCGTCCAGGGCCCGTAGGGCGACGCGAACGCCGAGGCTCCGAAGATCTGGAACGAAACCGGCGTGAAGCGAATCTGGCCGGTCGTCCAGTTGAGGTGCACAGTCGTCACGCCCACCAGGGTGAACAAGGCCCAGAGAACCTTGCGTCGGCGAATCGGCGTGCGGATGCAGACGATGCATGCGGCGATGCTGACCAGCGGCGACGCCACGGCGAGAAAGAGCATCAGCATGTGCAGTCCACCCTTGCCGCGAAAGGTAAAGGCGTTCATCTGTTCGAGCGACCGGTTGAACACCTGGGCCTGGAGGCCCGTGATTTTGGCCTGCTCGTCCCCGTGCTTCAGCATGACGACAGTAGCCAGCAGCCATTTGCCGTCGAATTCATACTCGTAAGTCAGGTTGTAGCGACGCTCGCCGTTCTGGATGTCAGTAGTCGCGCCCACCACCTTCACCGAGCGGGGCTCGCCTTTCGGGAAGTCTGCCGCCCAGCCGACGAATTGTTCATCCGTGACCTTGCTCTGCACCGAGGAGGCAAGCAGCGCACGAAGTGCCTTGATGCGCCCGCCTCGCCAGTCGTCCATGGCCTGTTTCGCCATCTCCGCCTCGGGATGCGGCGTGAACTTCGCAATCAACGCGTCCTCATTGCACGCCACCAGGCCCAGGGCCAGCGTGAGCACGAGAACCACCCACCCTGCCTTCATTCCACACTCCCTTGCCACCGCGCCATGCGGTCAGTCGCCGGCATGGTAATGGAAACGCGTCAGGCGACGCCGCGCATTCTCCGCACAGCCGCGTCGGCATTGAACCGGCGCGACGCCTCGGCCATATCGCTGCTGACTACCGTCTTGCCGATGGGCGCGAGAGCGATGCCGGCCAGCTTGAGGTGCTGGATGCCGAAGGGAATGCCGATGATCGTCAGGCAGCAGGCGACGGCGGAACACACATGGCCGATGGCCAGCCAGATGCCCGCGAAGACGAACCAGATGATATTGCCGACCGTGCCGAAGACGCTGGTGCCGATGTCGCCACGACCGGAAAGCTCCTCGCGGTCTATGGCCTCCTTGCCGAACGGGAAGAAGGCGAACGTGCCGATCACGAAACAGGAGCGCGCCCAGGGGATGCCGACGATGGTGATCATCGCGACCAGCCCCGCCAGCCACCAGCCAAGGCCCATGACCAGGCCACCGAAGACGAACCAGATGATGTTTCCTATCGCTCGCATACCTTGTTCCTTTTGGTCTTGGCGGAAACCTAACGCTGTGGCGTCCGCGCCACATGTGCCGGTAGACCTCCCATCCGGTCCGGTGCGCCACCGTCCGGGGCGTCACGGGCGGAGCGGTCAGTCCCGATAGGTTCCGCTGAGCACGGCCGCCGTGCGGTTGGCGTCCAATTCAGCACGCGCCCGAGCGTCGGCTTCCGTGTCGAACGTGGCGGTACCGCCCGATACCAGGCAACGAACCGGATCGCCCGGGGCCGCCGTCTCGGCCTCCTTCTGGGTTGCATAGACTGCCCACGCCGCCGTCCACCGATCGAGCCGACCGGTGGCTTGTTCGGTTCGAATCGTGGCCCAGTGTTCCCCGACCTTGATGACTTCCGCCATGCGTGAGCGCCCCCGTGATTTTCCCGGGGACGGATGGTGCGCGTGACACGCGAAGGCCGCAAGATGGGAACGCATCGGGTCCTCGCGCGACATGGTACGCGAGGCGATGAAAACGTCCGCACAAAAGAAAACGGCGCGATCTACGTGAGATCGCGCCGTTCAATTTGAAACTGGTAGCGGGGGTAGGATTCGAACCTACGACCTTCGGGTTATGAGCCCGACGAGCTGCCAGACTGCTCCACCCCGCATCAGAGTCAGCAAGTATATGGAGGTGGCCGGATTCTTGCAAGCACTTTTCTTACGGGCGTGTGAAAAATCCACGAGTTCGTCGTTGAAAGACAGCGTATGCTGCGTACTCGCTGCGCTCCGGCTTTCGCAGGAGAGACTTGCAACAAAGTTACTCGGGCATTTTGGACGGCTTATGTCGCGGGCCTGCCGGGGTGTTGCTTCGTAGGGTGGGCTCGCCTTGCGGCATCGCATCGGCGCCTGCGCCGTTGCTTGGAAGCCAGCACCCGTCCCCCTCGCCGCGAAGACTTGCGTCGTTCCTTGCGAAGAGAGGAGCCGCTGCGCGGCTCG
>Ga0065165_1001018_pt1 | contig 34062 bp, 32 predicted proteins | sample AraplaMF_Cvi_mMF_FD_63813 | JGI IMG/M metagenome (GOLD analysis project Ga0065165, IMG submission 63813) | Arabidopsis root microbial communities from the University of North Carolina, USA - plate scrape MF_Cvi_mMF (version 2) (version 3) | ecosystem: Host-associated > Plants > Roots >... | reverse complement strand
GGTTCCCCTTCCGTTCACCGCCCCACCAGACTAACCTCCGCAAGGTGTCCGCCCCCCCGACTCAGCTGCAGCTCGCCCCCGCGCTCGTCGTCCTCCCCGGCCCCCGCTGCGCGGTCTGCACCCCTTCGGGCGACGCCCAGCCGATCCGCACCCCCGACGCCCGCGACCTCTTCGAGACGGCCCCCGTCCTCCTCGCCCACGCCGGCATGACGGCGCGGCGCCTCGGCCTCCACGCGCCGCCGCGCAGCCCCCGCATCTTCGACGCCCTCGAGCTCTTCGCCTTCGTCCGCCCGGCGCAGTTCTGCGCCCCGTCCGCCGCCGGGCTCGCCCTGGCGCTCGGCCTGCCCGAGCCCAAGACCCCCGCCGAGCAGGCCGCCACGCTCCAGGCCGCCGTCCGCGCGCTGCTGGACGACCTCGCCCTGGCCCCCACCCCCTCCCGCGAGGAGGCGCTGGCGGTGGCCGAGACCCTGGCGCGGGCCGGCTGGCCGTGGGGCTCGGCGGTGATCGGCGCCCTGCGTACGGTCGCGGCCGGCAACCAGTTCCGCTCGTCGGGCCTCGACGTCTGGATGCGCATCCCCGAGTGGGAGGCCGAGGCGCCGCCCGGCGAGCCGGGGTCGAAGGCCATCGGCGCGGCCGACGCCGCGGCGCGGCTGCAGGCGCTGCTGCAGACGGCGGGCCTCGACGAGGCGCGGCCGGCCCAGGCGGACTACGCCGCCGAGGCCGCCCACGTCTTCCAGCCGCGCGACCGCGAGGGCGAGCCCAACATGATGCTGGCCGAGGCGGGGACCGGGGTCGGCAAGACCCTGGGCTATCTGGCGCCGGCCTCGCTGTGGGCCGAGGCGAACGGGCCGTCGGTCTGGGTCTCCACCTACACGCGGGCGCTGCAGCGGCAGATCGAGCGCGAGAGCCGCGCCATCTGGCCCCTTCCTCCCCCGCCGGGGGAGGCGTCGGCGCAGCCGACGGAGGGGGCCAGCGGCCGTGGGGGACCCCCTCAGTCGCTTCGCGACAGCTCCCCCGGCGGGGGAGCGACGCGCAAAAGAGTGGTGGTGCGCAAGGGGCGCGAGAACTACCTCTGCCTGCTGAACTTCCAGGAGCAGGCGAACGCCGCCCAGCTGGGCGGGAGCGACCTAGTGGGCATGGCGCTGGCGGCGCGCTGGGCGCGGGCGACGCGCGACGGCGACATGACGGGCGGCGACTTCCCGGCCTGGCTGCCGACGCTGTTTTCCGTGCCGCCGGCGGCCCAGGCCAGCGCCGCCAACCTGGTCGACCGGCGCGGCGAGTGCGTCCACGCGGGCTGCCAGCACTACCGCGCCTGTTTCGTGGAGAAGGCGATCCGCGGCTCGCGGCGCGCCGACATCGTCATCGCCAACCACGCGCTGGTGATGACCCAGGCGGCCTTCGACGGCGCCCGGGCGGCGCGCGGCTCCAAGGCCGACGGCGAGACCACCCAGCTGAAGCGCATCGTCTTCGACGAGGGCCACCACCTGTTCGACGCGGCGGACTCGGCGTTCTCGGCCGCGCTGTCGGGGGCCGAGGCAGCCGAGCTGCGCCGCTGGATCCGCGGGCCGGAGGGGCGGGGGCGCCGGGGGCGGGGCCTGGAGGCCCGGCTGCTCGACATGCTGGGCGACCGGGAGGAGGCGCGGGCGGCGCTGGACGAGGCGATCCGCGGCGCCTCGGCGCTGCCGGGCGAGGGCTGGAGCGGTCGGGTGGCGCCGCCGAACGGCGAGGTGAACCCGATCGGCCCGATCGAGCACTTCATCGTCGCCATGCTGGAGCAGCTGCGCGCCCGGGCGGCGCCGTCCGAGGTGGGCATGGAGTGCGCCGCGCGGCCTGCGCTGGACCTGGTCCGCGCCTCGGCCCGCGAGGCGGCCACCGCCCTCGGCCGCCTGGAGGCGCCGCTGCTCGCCCTGGCCCGCGCGCTCGAGGACGTGATGGACCAGGAGGCCGACGTCCTCTCCGGCTCGGAACGCGCCCGGATGGAGGGGGCCTTGAGGGGGCTGGATCGACGCGCCCGCATGCAGCTCCCCGCCTGGCGCTCGATGCTGCGCGCCATCGACGAGGACGCCGAGGACGACCCGGATTTCGTCGACTGGTTCGACGCGAACTTCATGTTCGGTCGCGTTGTGGACGCCGCCTGCCGCCGCCACTGGGTGGACCCGACCGAGCCCCTGACCAACGCCGTCATCGCCCCGGCCCACGGCGTCCTGGTCACGTCAGCCACGCTCGCCGATCCGACGCTGGAGGATCCGTTCGCCCTGGCCGAGATGCGCACGGGCGCCGCGCGCCTGCCCGACCGGCCGAAGACGCTGAAGCTCAGCTCGCCGTTCGACTATGCTGCGAACGCCCGGGCCCTGGTCGTCACCGACGTGGGCAAGGACGACGCCCGCCAGGTGGCCGCCGCCATGCGCGAGCTGTTCCTGGCCGCCGGCGGCGGGGGCCTAGGCCTCTTCACCGCCATCCGCCGGTTGAAGGCCGTGCACGAGCGCATCGCCGCCCCCCTGGCCGACAAGGGCCTGGCCCTCTACGCCCAGCACGTCGACCCGCTGGAGGTGGGCGCCCTGGTCGACATCTTCCGCGCCGAGGAGGATGCCTGCCTGCTGGGCACCGACGCGATCCGCGACGGCGTGGACGTGCCGGGCCGATCCCTGCGCCTGCTGGTCTTCGACCGCATCCCGTGGCCCCGGCCCGACATCCTGCACAAGGCGCGGCGCGCCCGGTTCGGCAACAAGACCTATGACGACGCCATCGCCCGCGGCCGCATCGCCCAGGCCTTCGGCCGCCTGATCCGCCGCGCCGACGACAAGGGCGTTTTCGTCATGCTGGACGCCGCCGCCCCCACGCGCCTGTTCAGCGGCCTCCCCGAAGGCGTCGAACTCCAGCGCGTCACCCTGGTCGAGGCCATCGAGCAGGTGGAGGCGTTCCTCAGCGTTGCTCCCCCGCCGGGAGAGCTCCCGCGGAGCGGGTGAGAGGGCTTCCTCAACGATCTAAGTTCCCGTATTGTTCTCATCGCCGCAGGCGTGCTATAGCCGAGCTCCGCAATCCGGAGGCTGTATGCGTCTCGTCCAGAACCTCACCGCGATCCTCGCCGTCTCGGCCCTGCTCGGGGCCGGCGCCGCGCGCGCCGACGACTCGGCGCTCAACAAGGAAGGGGTCTGGACCGTCGGCCGCGGCAGCGCCAAGAGCGAGGCCTGCATGGCCAGCGCGCCGACGAAGGACGGCATGCTGATCCTGCAGGCGACGGCGGGCCGCGTCACCTTCGGCGTCGGAAGCAGGGCGAAGATGCGGACGGGCAGGAAGGGTGTCCTGGCCACCGACGCCTACCGCTTCGACTTCACGCCGGGCCTGGACGACGATCGCACGCTGATGCTGGCGAACGAGGATCTCGACGACCGCGCCGTCGCCGCGCTGAAACTCGCGAAGGACATCGTGGTGCAGCTCGACGGCAAGCCGGTGCTCGACGCCCACGTCGACGGCACGGGTCTGGAGGGCGCGCTGGAGGCGATGATCGCCTGCTCCAAGGGCGAGCGGGGCTGGTGGGGCCCGGGCGTCGAGGCGCCCCCCGCCGCCGAGCCGGCGGCCACGGGCCCGGGCGGCCTCGTCATGAACAAGGAAGGCCTCTGGGGCATCGTGCGGGCCGATAAGGGCGCCGTCTGCGTCGCGCAGGCCAGCATCCACGACGGCCGGTTCCTGCAGGTTCTCGCCGCCGAGGGGCGGCTGGGGCTGGCGGTCGGCGCCGAAGCGAAGGGCTCGCGCCTGCCGAAAGGCCGCGCCGCAAACGTCGAAACCGACGGCTACGCCTTCACCTTCGTGCCCCAGTACGATGATACCGGGCGCTACATGAACTCGGCCGAGCCGCTGGACGACGTGGCCGTGGGCATCCTGCGCAAGGCAGGCTGGATCCGCGTCGCCGTCGACCGCAAGGTCGTGGCCGACGTGGCGCTGGAGGGCAGCGGGTTCTCAGAGGTTCTCGACGCGGTGGCGGCGTGCTCCCGCGGCGAAAAGGGCTGGTGGGGCGAGGGCGCGAAGGCCGGATAGAGCGGCGGCGAAGCCGGAGCCGGTTTCCCGTCGAACGCGCTCCAAGCCGGACAGGTCGAGCCTGTTCATCCGATCCAGATGGTCCCATCGGCCGGGTGCTCGCCCTAGCCCAGCGCCGCCTCCAGGCTGGCCAGGATCATGCCCCAGCCCTCGGCGCTGCGCTCGGCCCATTCCTCGGGCACGCCGGCGTGGGTGAGGGTGGCGATGCAGCCGCCGTCGCCGTCCGGAGCGAGGGTGACCGTCACCGTCGTGTAGTTCGGGTCGTAGGCCGGGACCGCGAAGGTGAAGACCAGCCGGCGTGGCCGGTCGATCTCCAGGTACTCGCCCACGTGCTCGACGTCGCCCATGTCGGCCCGCCGGTCGACGAAGGTGAAGCGGCCGCCGACGCGGGCGTCGACCTCGGCCCGGACCATCTCGCCCTCCGGCGTCGCGAACAGGAAGCGTCGCGCGACCTTCGGGTCCAGCCAGGCGTCGAACACCTTCTCGGCCGGGAAGGGGTAGCGGTGGGAAACGGTCAGGTCACTCATCGGTCAGCGCCTTCTCCAGTTCGCCGAGGCGCCAGGCCCACAGCGTCTTCTGTTTCGCGATCCAGTCGGCCGCCTCGTCCAGCGGCGCGGGCGTCAGGGTGAGGATGTGCTCGCGCCCCTCGACCCGCCGGCGCACCAGCTGCGCCCGCTCCAGCATCCGGATGTGCTTGGAGACCGAGTTCAGCGAGATGGCGAACGGCCTGGCCACGTCGGTCACCCGCGCCTCGCCCTCGGCCAACCGGGCCAGGATGGCGCGGCGCGTGGGGTCGGCGATGGCGATCAGTGTCTCGTCCAGCACGATATTCACCCTTGAGGGTGAATATCGTGCGAAAAAGAAGGCCGGTCAACCCGGCCTCCTCCTTGGCGTCGGCTCAGCCGCCGCGCGCCCGCATCGCGGCCATGGCGGCCTCGAGCTCGGCGGCGGTGATCTTGCCGTCCTTGTTGGCGTCGACCGCGTCGAACCGCTCGGCCGGACGGCCCGCAGCCACCCACTCTTCCTTGCTGACCGCGCCGTCGCCGTCCTTGTCCCAGTTCTTGATGATGTCGGCCGGGGCCGGCATCTGGGCATAGGCGGCGCCCGCGCCCGCCAGCAGGGCCGTGGCAGCGGCGGCCGCGTAGATCATCTTGCGCATCACGTCGTTCTCTCTCCGAATTGGAGCGGCGACTAGGCTCGCCGAACGTTGCGCGGATATTACCCGAATGTGGCCGTTCAGTGCTTGCCGCGGTCGCGCCCGAAATTCGGCTCGGCGCTTTCCTGACCCATGGCCACGATGCCGCGGCGGATCTCCCGCGTCCGGCTGAACAGCTCGAACAGCTTGTCGCCCTCGCCCCAGCGGATCGCGCGGCTCAGCGCCTGCAGGTCCTCGGTGAACCGGCCCAGCACCTCCAGCACGGCGTCCTTGTTGGTCAGGAACACGTCGCGCCACATGGTGGGGTCCGACGCCGCGATCCGCGTGAAGTCGCGGAAGCCGCCGGCCGAGTACTTCATCACCTCGGACTCGGTGACCCCCTCCAGGTCAGCCGCCGTACCCACGATGTTGTAGGCGATCAGGTGGGGCAGGTGGCTGGTGATGGCCAGCACCAGGTCGTGGTGGCGGGCGTCCATCTCCTCGACGCGCGCGCCGATGGCGGTCCAGAAGTCGGCCAGGCGCTGCACGGCCTCGCGATAGGGGACGTCCTCGCGCGCGTCCGGCGTCAGGATCGTCCAGCGGTTCTGGAACAGCTCGGCGAAGCCGGCGTCGGGGCCCGACTGCTCGGTGCCGGCGATCGGGTGGCCCGGGATCACGTGCACGCCCTCAGGCATCGCCGCGCCCAGCACGTCGGCCACGTGGCCCTTCACCGAGCCCACGTCGCTGACCGTCACGCCGGGCTTCAGGCCGGGCGCGGCGGCGCGGGCCGCCGCGTCCATCGACATCACCGGCACGGCGAAGACCACCAGGTCGGCGTCGGCCACCGCCTCGGCGGCGTCGGCGAACAGGCTGTCGGCCAGCTTCAGCTCGGCGATCCGGGCGCGCGCGGCCTCGGAGGTCTCGGCGATGGCGATGTGGCCGGCCGCCCCGGCCTCGCGCGCCGCGCGGACGACGGACGACCCGATCAGGCCGCAGCCCACCACGGCCATCTTCGCGTAGATCGGCTGGACCATCTTCAGGCCTTCAGGAAGTCGGCGAGCGCGTCGACCACGGCGCGGTTGTGCTCTTCGAGGCCGATGGTGATGCGCAGGTGGTCGGGCAGGCCGTAGTTCAGCACGCGCCGCGTCAGCAGGCCCCGCGCGCTCAGGAACGCGTCCGCCGCCTCGGCCGTCTTGCCCGTCTTCGGGAAGCCCACCAGCACGAAGTTGGTCGCCGAGGGGCCGACGATCTCCAGGCCCAGCCCGCCGATCTGCTGGGCCAGCCAGGGCCGCCACTGGTCGACGTGGGCGATGGAGCGGGCCTGGAAGTCCTCGTCCGCCAGGGCCGCCACCGCCGCGCGCTGCCCGGCGATCGAGGTGTTGAACGGCAGACGGATGCGGTCCACCGCCGCGGCGATCTCGGCCGGCGCATAGCCCCAGCCCACCCGCAGGGCGGCGAGCCCGTGCAGCTTGGAGAAGGTGTGGGTCACCACCACGTTGTCGGTCCCGCGCGCGAAGTCCAGGCCGTCCTGGAACGCGGGGTCGGTGGCGAACTCGGAATAGGCGCCGTCCAGCACCAGCACGATGCTCGGCGGCAGGGCCGCGTGCAGCCGCAGCACCTCGGAGAACGGGATCCAGGTGCCGGTCGGGTTGCCGGGGTTGGCCAGGAAGACCAGCCGGGTGCGCTCGTCGACGGTCTTCAGGATCTCGTCGACGTCGATCCGGTAGCCCGGCTCCTTGGCGTTCTTCACCTGAGCCTGGCAGGCATGGGCGCCGATGGCGAAGGCGGCGAAGGCGTATTCGCCCTGCACGATGTTGTCGCCCGGCTCGAGGAAGGCCTGGTTCAGCAGCGCGAACACCTCGTCCGAGCCGCAGCCGAAGATCAGCCGCTCTGGCTCCAGCCGGAACCGCTCGGCGATGGCGGTGCGCAGGATGGTCGTCCGGCTGTCCGGATACATCTGCAACTCGTGGGCGGCGCCGGCGAAAGCCTCGATGGCCTTGGGGCTGGAGCCCAGGATGTTCTCGTTGGCCGAGAGCTTGACCGGGTTCGCCACGCCGTCCGCCTGCGCCTTGCCGGGCACATAGGCGTGGATGTCCATGATCCCCGGCTTGGGCACGGGCTTGGCCGCGCGGGCGCGGGTCTGGGGATCGGCGGTGTCGGGCATGATCGTCGGCGTTGCGGGAGGAGGCGTCCTCTTACACGTCGAGCGGCGCCGGCGCAGCCCCGATGACGCCGCTCAGGCGGCCGGGCGCGCGGGCCAGGCGTTCGTCGTCGCGCTGGTAGAAGCCGGCCAGCATGAAGAGCTTCAGGCCGCCGGCCTCGGCGACCAGATCGGCCGCCACGCCATCGCGGCCCAGGGCCTCCTCGACCCCGGCGGCCGAGCCCGGCGCATCGGTGACCCAGAACGTGCGGTCGTCGCCCGTGGGCTCCACGTCCACCGCGGCGACGGCCAGCGCCGACATCGGGCCCCAGGCGGCCAGGCAGGGCAGGGCGGCGAACACCTTCAGCTGCGGCTCGGCCAGCAGCCGGCCCCACCAGGCGGCGTCGGGCGCGAGCGCGCAGATCGCCACGCCGCCCGGCGTGCGGGCCGCGGCGATCGCATCCTCGGCCTTGGCGTGCTGGCGCAGGGCGGGCGCCGCGCCGAAGCGGTGGCGGGCCAGCTCGACCGCGCGGCCCGGATCCTTGCCGCCCCAGACGTTCAGGTGGAACGGCCCCTGCACCGACAGGCTGTCGCCGATCAGCTCGCGCCAGATGCGCACGATCAGGCCGGGCGCCGCGGCGGTCCGCTCGCTGGCGATCAGCCGGCGCAGGATGGCGGCTTCACGCGCGGGCCGCAGCGCGAACTTGTCGCCGTCGCCCGCCGCCTGCTTGGCGGCCGCCACGACGCGGGCCAGCGAGGCGCGCTCGTCCACGAGGCGCAGCAGCTCGGTGTCGAGCGCATCGATGCGCTGACGCACCGCGTCCAGCGACGGCGGCGCCCCGGTCTTCGCCTCGGACATAAACAATCCCCAAAACAGGAGCCCGCGACCTAAGGGATTGCGGCCAGCGGCGCAATAGGCCCGATCCGCGCAAGAAAGTTGCAGCTGAAACCGAGGGTTAGATGTCCGCGTCATGCGAGCTTTTCAGCCGCCCCGGCGCGTCAGCGCCACTATATCGACCACGAACCACACGAACCACACGAACGGGTGCGTCAGGTCACGGCGCGCGCGGGTGCGCGTCCGTGTGGTTCGTGTGGTTCGTGGTCAAACAAGACGGCGCCTGCGGCGCACGCCGGGCTGCATGGTTTGCGGCGATGCCCTACGCCGCCGCGGCGCTGCGGTCCGGGTCCAGGGCTTGCTGCAGGGCCGTGAGCAGGTGCTCGGGCTTCATCGGCTTCTCGACCACGCCGTTCATGCCGGCCGCCAGATAGGCTTCCGCGTCGTCCGGATCGGCGTTGGCGGTGAGCGCGATGATCGGCGTGGCGCCGACCGGGCCCGGGATGGCGCGGATGGCGCGGGTGGCCGCGATGCCGTCCATGCGGGGCATCTTGATGTCCATCAGGATCAGGTCGAACCGCCCGGTTCGGGCGGCTTCCACGGCCTCCTCGCCGTCCTCGGCGGACTCGCTGGTGCAGTCGAACATCTCGACCAGCGACTGGGCGACCATGCGGTTCGTGGCGTTGTCGTCGACCACAAGGATGTGGGCGGCGCGGCCGGCGTCCTCGACCGGCTCCTCGACTGTCTCGGGGATCGGCGCGAGCCTCAACTCGAAGGTGGCGGTGTCCGAGGCACCGGCGTTGGCCTCCTTGCGGAGCTGGCCGTCCAGGCTCTTGAGCAGGCGGCGCGCCAGCATGGCGCCCAGCGCCACTTCCAGGCCCAGCCGCTCCTCGATGACGCGGATGCGGGTCTCGGTGTCCTTGTCGTCCCAGCCGGAGTCGCGGGGGCCGCGCACACGGCCTTCCAGCCGCACGCCCTCGGCGTCGCAGTGGGCGAAGAGGCCGGCTTCCACGGCGCCGCGCGCCTGGGCGCCAACGGCCTCGCCGATGAAGCCGTCGAAGATCTGCAGCAGGCGCTTGCGGTCGGCCATGGCGGCCGCTTCCGGATCGCCGTCGTACGAGACCAGCAGGGTGACGCCGGCGGCGGCGGCCCGGGGCTGCCAGCGCGCCTCGACCTCGTCCATCAGTTCGCGCAGGCGGATGGGCTCCAGCTCGAGGCGGAGGCCTTCGACGGAAACGCTCTTCAGGTCCAGGGCGGCGTCCAGCATCCGGCGCACGCCGTTGGCGGCCTCGGCCACGCTGGCCACGCACGCCTCTCCGTCCGGCGTCAGTCGCTGGCGGGCGAGCTGGTCGGTGAGGGCCAGCATGCCTTCCATCTGCTGGCGGATGTCGGCCGTGACGCGGTCGAAAAAGAACTCAGGCAGGGACATGAGCCGCCGGGGAATAGGAACCTAGGTACCCATTCTGTGCGCCGAGCGCTTGCGCAGAGGTTAAACCGCTGCCGTGCCGAGGGGCCAAAAGCGGGTTTGCGCGTCAAAAAGCCGCCCTGTGTCGGGTAGCCGGCAAAGAAAAAGGCGGCGGACACGAGGTCCGCCGCCCGAAGTCGGCACGTAAATGGGAGGAAACGCGCCTGAACTAGAAGCGGTACTGCAGCTCCACGCCGTAGGTGCGGGGCTGGATCAGGCCGCGGGTGATCGCCGTCCGCGTCTGGACGATCGACGTGGTGCCCGGGTTCGGGTTGTCGAAGATCGCCGTCGGCGTGGTCGAGCCGTTCGAGGTGAAGCCCTTCTGGTCGAAGGCGTTCTTCACGAAGCCGATCAGGGTGTAGCGGTCGTCAGCGTCGTTCCACAGCATGCGGAAGTCGGTGACGTCGTAGGCCTTCACCTTGTTCGCCGCGCTCTTGAACGGCTGGTAGTACGTCTCGTCGGTCCAGGTGTAGGTGGCCGACAGGATCAGCGAGCCCGGCGCGAAGTCGAAGGTGTAGTTCGCGTTGCCCGCGAACTTGTTCTCCGGCGACTGGTAGATGCGCGAGCCCTTCAGGGTCTGGAACACCAGGCGGGTGCCGTTCGAGGTCACCACGCCGCCCGACGGGGTGGCGTTCGGATCGAGCGCGCCCGGGTCCGCCGGATCGTAGAAGCAGCAGCCCTTGGTGATCTTAGTGTGCAGGTAGCCGTAGCTCGCCGACAGGTCGAGGTTGGCGATCGGCCGCCACAGGGCTTCCAGCTCCAGGCCGTAGGCTTCGGCGTCGACGTTGACGAAGTTGTTCGCCGCCGCCGTGCCGGCCGCGTTCAGCTGCGACAGGTTGAGCTGCAGGTCCTTGTAATCGTTGTAGAAGGCCGACGCGTTGATCTGGAACTTGCGCGCGATGGTCTTCTTCAGGCCGATTTCGAAGGCGTCGACCTGTTCCTGCTTGGCCTCAGGCTGCGAGGACAGGGTGCCCAGCAGGAAGCCGCCCGACTTGTAGCCGCGGCTGTACTTGGCGTAGCCCAGCGTGTCGGCGTCCGGCGTCCAGTCCAGGTTCAGCACGCCGGTGACGGCGTCCCAGCTGTTCTGCAGCGAGCGGAAGTTCTGCACGCCCGGCGTGGCCGGGTCCATGTCGGTCGACACGTCGAACGCGAAGGCGCCGCCCGCGATCGCCGGCGACTGGATGATCAGCCGCTGGTACTCGGTGCCGTCCTTCTTGTCCTTGGTGTAGCGGAGGCCCGCCGTCACCGCGAACTGCTCGTTGATCTCGTACTTGGCCTGGCCGAACACGGCGTAGGCCTTCGAGTTCAGGGTCGCCTGGGTGTCGGCGTAGTTGCGCAGCGGGTTGGCCGCGGCCGGGGTGCCGGCCAGGGTCAGCGGGGTGGCCAGCGAAGCCTGGTTCGGGTTCCCGAGCTGGATGCGCTGACGGTACTCTTCCTCGTACTGGTAGACGCCGAGGATCCAGCTCAGCGGCCCGTCGCCGTTCGAGGTCAGGTTGATCTCGTTCGAGTAGTAGCGCTTGTGCTCGTTGAAATCGGTCGTCTGGGTCGGGAAGTACAGCTGGCCCGCCAGGATGCCGGCGATGCCTGCGGTCCGGCTGGTTCCGTCGTTGTCGCCGCCCGTCTGGTAATTGTACTGCTGGAAGCCGCCGATGTACTTCAGCGAGGCGAAGCCCAGGTCATAGCTGACCGTCGTGGTCAGCACGTGGTTGCCGCGCAGCTGGCCGTACCCGTCCGTGTTGGTGTTCATCACGTAGGGGTCGTTCACGCCCGGGTTCGGCGTGGTGTAGCCGAACTGCGGGTTCACCTGCAGCGAGCCGATCAGGCCGAACACGCGGGTGGTGTCGTACGGCGTGACCAGGTTGGCCAGGCGGTCGCCGACGCCCAGGGTGTCGTCCCAGCTCGAGCGGTTGTAGCGGGCGAAGATCGACAGCTTCTCGGTGGGCTCGGCCTCGACCTGGAACTCGAAGTAGGTCCGCTTGATGGTCGCGCCGTCGTTGGCGGTGCCGATGTTCTTGATGAAGCCGTCGCGCTGGTGGTCCTGGCTGGCGCCGACCTTGAAGCGCAGGTTGTCGGCCACCGGGAGCGAGACCACGCCTTCGATGCGGGTGCGGTCGTAGTTGCCGTAGCTCGCGCGGATCTCGCCGCCGAACTCGTGGGCCGGGCGCTTGGAGATCTGGTTGATCGCGCCGCCGATGGCGTTACGGCCGTACAGCGTGCCTTGCGGGCCGCGCAGGATTTCCGTCCGCTCGATGAACAGCGGGGTCTTGAACAGTTCCGACGACGAGGCCGAGTAGAAGCCGTCCGAGTAGGACGCCACGCCCGGGTCGTTGCCGATGTAGAAGGTGTTGCGGCCGGCGCCGCGCAGGCTGACGCGGTCGGTGCCCGAGTAGTTCATGCCGGGCGTGAAGTTCACGAAGTCCTGGATGCCGGTGATGCCGGCGATGTCGCGCTTCTCGGAGGTGAAGGCCGACACGGCGACCGGCACGTCCTGCAGCGACTGTTCGCGCTTTTCAGCGGTGACCACCAGCTCCTCGAGCGTCGCGCCTTCGTCGGCGGCGGCGGCCTGGGCCAGGGCGGGTTGAGCGAAGGCGGCGAGCGCGGCGAAGGAAACGCCGGCGGCCAGAAGGGCGCGCGCGGGCGCGATTTTGCGAGACATAAGGGTCCTCCCGAGACGCGGGCGGCAAGCCGACCGGACTCGTTGTTCTGCATCTTGTTGGAGCGGACGCGGGGAGGCGTCCGGGTGGCGGACCCTCAATGGGTTACGCGCGCGTCGTCAACTGACGAGCGATAACTTACGCCGTTACAGCGCTGCTTTTTTCAGACTGTGGCGAAAAGACCGCATTTTCGAAATCGGAGGTAAAAACCGAACAACGGTCTCCGAATCCCTTTGCAGCTAGGGAACGTCGAACTCTGAATATCGCGTTATCGCGTACCGTTCTGTCAAAAGTTGCCCGGACTGCAACGCGTGACGCCCTGCGGCGCGGCCACAGTTTGTCACAATGGCGATGCGCGCCAGCAAACCTCGGCCCCCAACTTTCCCTCATCAGCACGGTTCCCGAGCGCCCCGCGGCGACGGGACATCAGGAGGTGAGACGAGATGAGTGGACGGTTTCGACTGGCGGTGATCGGCGGAGCGCTGACGGCGCTCGCCGCGACGCCCGTGGCCGCCAACGGCAAGGTCCAGGCCCTCACCGCGGAAGCGGCGCGCGCCAAGGTCACCCTGCACGACGACCCGCTGGAGCACGAGGCGGTGCTCTCGACCGAGAAGGTGCTCCGCTCCACGCGCGGCGTGCTGCGGACCCCCTATAACGACAACCACCTGCGGGCCAGCATCGACCGGCAGACGGGCAAGACCCGCTTCGAGGTGCGCCAGACCCTGCAGTACGTGGGCAACTACCGCGACTTCTCGCGCGCACACTTCGAGACGTCGTCGGCGCCGGCGGCGGTCAATCTGCGCAAGCTCAACGAGAACCAGGCCCAGTGCGACGCCATCGACCCGCAGTCGGCCTGCTGGGAAGAGGTGAGCTTCACGATCGACGAGGCCGAGCTGCGCCGCATGGCCGTCGGCGCGTCGGGCGGCGCGACCTGGTCCTTCAAGTTCAAGCCCGAGCTGGGCCGCGAGCACCGGGCCAACCTGCCCAAGGTCGAGATCGCGGGCCTGCTGCAGGCCGTCGACGACTACCGCGCCCGGGCGACCTCCGCCCACGGCGCTCCGTAAGCCAAATTCGAAGGAGCTTCCCATGACCACGAAGCGGCCCCTGGCCGTCGCCCTGGCGCTGATCGCCGCCACCGCCGCCGCGCCGGCGCTGGCCGGCCCCGCCGGGTCGGGCCTCGCCCACACCGAGTACGTCGCCAAGAAGGCCGCCGAGGCGCGCGCCGCCCAGACCGTGCGCCTGACCCCGGCCCGCGACTGCGTCCCGGCCGCCGTGGCGGCGCTGCGCGCCCATGGCGCGGTGAAGGGCGTGATGGTCGAGGCCTCGGATCTGTCGATCCAGGTCCGCACCGATGCCAAGACCGCCCGCGACGGCGCGCTGGAGACGCTGGTCGCCAAGGCCTGCGAGTCCACCGCGGCCGCGGCCTCGTGATCCCCGGGGGCGGCGAACCCACTCCCCCTCTCCCGCCGCCCCCATAGCCAGGCGGTTTCCGCCTGTGCGGGAGGGCGATGCGGGCGGTCCCGAACTTCCGCCCGCATCGCCGGCCGCCTTGTATGCGCCCCTTCGACGCCTAAGTTGTCGGTGCGATCCCGTTTTTTCCTCCGTGTGTGTGTCCGACGCCTGAATGCTCGAGCTCCAGTTTGACGACCTCGTCGCCGCGCCGCCCGTCGTGCTCGTGGTGGAAGACGACCCCGGCCTGCGGACGCTGCTCATGCGCACGCTCAGGGAGAACGGCTTCCACGTCCTGAGCGCCGGGTCGGGCCCCGAGATGCTGCGCTGCCTGGAAGGCGCGCACGTCGACATGATCCTGCTGGACGTGATGCTGCCGGGCGCCAACGGCTTCGACCTCTGCCGCGCCGTGCGCCAGACCAGCGCCGTCCCCATCATCATCGTCAGCGCCCGCGGCGACGAGGCCGACCGCCTCGTGGGCCTGGAACTGGGCGCCGACGACTACGTCCCCAAGCCCTTCAGCGCCAAGGAGCTGATCGCCCGCATCCGCGCCACCCTGCGTCGCACGCGCGGCCAGGTCGGCCCTGCCGCGCGGCCCACCCGCGCCCAGATCGCCTTCGCCGGCTGGATCGTCGATCCGGCGGCGCGCGAACTGGTCTCGCCCGAGGGCGTGTCGGTGGAGCTGTCGGGCGCCGAGTTCGACCTGTTGCTGGCCCTGCTCAGCCATCCGCAGCGGGTGATCGGCCGCGAGCGGCTGCTGGAGTTGTCCCGCGCCCGCCTCGCCGACGCCTCAGACCGCAGCATCGACGTCCTGGTCAGCCGCCTGCGCCGCAAGCTCTCGGGCGCCGGCGACGGCAACGCCATCATCCGCACGGTGCGCGGCGTGGGCTATATGCTGGCCCATCCGGTGAAGCGCGTCTGAGGACCTGAAACTCCATGATCTGGCGACCTTGGCCGCAAGGACTCATCGGCCGGGTCATCCTGGTGATGATGAGCGCGGTGCTGATCGAGTTCACCGCCAGCTCGCTCGTCTTCGAACGCATCGACCTCAACTCGTCCCGCGCCGAGCAGGCGCACCACCTGGCCGAACAGCTCGCCGTGGCCAGCCGCATCCTCGGCGAGACACCTGAAGCGCGCCGCCCGATCGTGGCGCGCGAGCTGTCGTCGCAGACCGCGACCGTCCAATGGGGCGAGGGCTCGTTCCGTCCGCCTGAAGAGCAGGACGGCTGGCTGGCGCGCCTGCCGGCCGACATGGAGCGCTGGGAGCCGACGCTGGCCGGCCGCGACCTGCGCCTCGACCTGCTCGGCGGGGAGGCGGGGCCGCGTGGCCGGCTGATCGCCTCCATGCGGATGGACGACGGCAGCCGCGTGCAGATCTCCACCCGCATCACCACCAACCCCTGGGAGATCTTCTGGAGCGGCCTGGGCTCGGTGGCGGTGCTGTCGGCCGGCGTGCTGCTGGCCGCCGTGCTGCTGGTGCGGATCTTCGGCGGCCCCCTGCGCAGCCTCGCCGAGGCCGCCGAGAGCGTGGGGCAGGGCGCTCCGGTCCACGTGCGCGAGGAGGGCGCCGGCGACCTGCGCCGCGTGGCCCGCGCCTTCAACGCCATGCAGGGCCGCATCACCGACCTGATCACCGCGCGCACCCACGCCCTGGCCGCGGTCAGCCACGACCTGCGCACGCCGCTGGCCCGCCTGCGCCTGCGCGCCGGCCTGGTGTCCGACGCCGACACCCGCGAGTCGCTGGAGCGCGATGTCGACGAGATGAGCGGCATGCTGGACTCGCTGCTCGCCTATCTCGGCGGGCGGCAGGAGGCCGAGGCCCCGCGCCGCATCGACCTGGCCGCCATGTGCATGACCGTGGTCGACGCCGCCGTCGACGCCGGCGAGACCGCCACCTACCGCGGCCCCGAGCGCCTCGCCGCCGACATCCGCGTCTCGGCCGTGAAGCGCGCCTTCGAGAACCTCGTCCAGAATGCCCTGATCTATGGCGGCCGCGCCGACGTCAGCCTGCTGGAGGCGGGCGACCGCATCGTGCTGCGCGTCGAGGACGCCGGTCCCGGCATCCCGGAGGCCGACCACGCCCGCGTCCGCGAGGCCTTCGAGCGCCTGGACGGCGCCCGCGCCCGCAACACCGGCGGCCTAGGGCTGGGCCTCAGCATCGTCGACCGCGTGGCCCAGCAGGAGGGCGGCGAGTTCATCCTGGCCAACCGCCCCACCGGCGGCCTGCGCGCCGAACTGCGCCTGCCGCTCGCTTCACAAAAATAGGCTCGTCATCCCCGGGCTTGTCCCGGGGATCCATCCCTCGGCGGCATCGCCGTGGAAGCGGGTCGCGCAGACGCGACCCGCCGCACGACGTCTCGACAGCGGAACCATGGATCCCCGCCACAAGGGCGGGGATGACGAGCGAGAAGGGGCGGGCGACCTCCCTGCGAAACGCTTTGATACGAACTTGCTGCGGGGCCGAAACGGCGCCGCGGCACAAAGACCGGGCGACGGCGCCCGGGTCCGGACGTCGACACCGCCGCAAGGCGTGTTCGCCCGGGGGTCGTCGCACCCTTTCTCCCCGGACCCTCGGAGTTTTCCCCATGGACCACGTGCTCGAACGGGCCGCGCAGTTTCGCGGCAAGGTGTTTCCCGAGCAGAGCGCGCTCTATCGCCGGCTCGCCAGCGACGGCCAGAGCCCCAAGGCCCTGATGATCTCCTGCGCTGACAGCCGCGTGGTGCCCGAGCTCATCACCCAGGCCGCCCCCGGCGATCTCTTCGTCTGCCGCAACGCCGGCAACATCGTGCCGCCGTTCTCGCAGGCCAACGGCGGCGTCTCCTCGGCCGTGGAGTATGCGGTCGTGGCGCTGGGCGTGCGCGACATCGTCGTCTGCGGCCACTCCGACTGCGGGGCCATGAAGGCCTTCAGCAACCCGGACGCCCTGGCTGCGATGCCCAACGTCGCCGCCTGGCTACGCCACGCGCACGCCGCCCACAGCGTCGTCTGCTCGGCCTACCACGACCTGGACGACACCCAGGCCGCCCGCGTCATGGCGCTCGAGAACGTGGTGGTCCAGATCAACCACCTGCGCACCCACCCCTCGGTCGCCTCGGCGATCGCGCGCGGTGAGCTCACCCTTCACGGCTGGTTCTTCGACATCGAGACCGGCCAGATCTTGGCGCTGGACGGCGAGACGGGCCGCTTCGTCACCGTGGAGTCCAACGCCCGCCTGCCGGTGGCGCTGGCCCCCGCGCGGCGCCTGGCGGCGGAAGGCCTGGTCGGGGTCGCCGCCGAATGACCGCCGCGGCCGCTCCTCCCACCCCCGCGCAGACGGCGTCTCGCGGGGGCGTCTTCTCGCGCGACTTGACGGCCTCGATCGTCGTCTTCCTGGTGGCGCTCCCGCTCTGCATGGGCATCGCCATCGCCTCGGGCGTTCCGGCCGAGAAGGGCCTGATCACCGGCATCATCGGCGGCGTCGTCGTAGGCGCGCTGGCGGGCTCGCCCCTGCAGGTCAGCGGCCCGGCCGCGGGCCTCGCGGTCATCGTCTTCGAGATCGTGCAGAAGCACGGCATCGGCATGCTGGGTCCGCTGCTGGTCCTGGCCGGCCTGGTCCAGCTCGTCGCCGGCGCCCTGAAGCTGGGCCAGTGGTTCCGCGCCATCTCGCCGGCCGTGGTCCACGGCATGCTGGCCGGCATCGGCCTCCTGATCGTGGCCGGCCAGGTCCACGTCCTGTTCGGCGACAGCCCCGGCCCGCACGGCCTGCAAAACCTGATCGCGATCCCCGAGGCCTTCCTCAGCCTCAGCCCGCTTACTCTTGGCCGCGCCGAGCAGGCGTTCGCCGTGGGCGCGGTCACCATCGCCGCCATGGTCGGCTGGGAAAAGGTCCGTCCGGCGAAGCTGAAGCTGGTCCCCGGCGCCCTCCTGGGCGTGCTGGCCGGCACGCTGATGGCGGCGTGCCTGGGCCTCGACGTCCAGAAGATCGCCGTGCCTGAGTCCATCGTGGCGGCCATCGACGTGCCCACCGCCGCCAACTTCGCCCGCCTGGCTGAGCCGGCCCTGCTGGTCACGGCCCTGGCCATCGCCTTCATCGCCTCGGCCGAGACGCTGTTGTCGGCGGCCGCGGTCGACCGCATGCACGACGGTCCGCGCACCAAGTACAACAAGGAGCTGTTCGCCCAGGGCGTCGGCAACATGCTGTGCGGCGCGGCCGGCGCCCTGCCGATGACGGGCGTGATCGTGCGCAGCTCGGCCAACGTGCAGGCCGGCGCCGCCACGCGGATGTCCGCGATCATGCACGGCCTCTGGCTCCTGGCGTTCGTCGCGCTGCTGCCGATGCTGCTGCGCCAGGTGCCCAGCGCGGCGCTGGCCGGGGTGCTGGTGGTCACGGGCTGGCGGCTGGTCAGCCTGCAGCACGCCCGCCACCTCTTCCAACGCTACGGCGTCCTGCCGACGGCGATCTGGGCGGCGACCTTCGTGGCCGTGGTGGCGACCGACCTGCTCACCGGTGTGCTGATCGGCATGGCGCTGACCGTGCTGGAACTGGTCCCGCACCTGCGCCGCATGCGCCTGACCATCGGCCATAAGGCGGGCGAGGGCGACGACCGCGAGCTGACCCTCGAAGGCGCGGCCACCTTCGTCCAGCTGCCGCGGATCACCAAGACCCTGGAGGCCATCCCCGACGGCGGCGTCCTGCGGCTGGATACGCGCCGGCTCTCCTGCCTCGACCACACCTGCGCCGAGGTGATCCACGAGTGGCTCAAGGCCAAACGGCGGGCCGGCACGACGGTGGAAGTCTCGCCCGGGCCGTTCGCGGCGCGGCTGGCCGCCGCCCACTGAACCCCCAAGGAAACGCCCAAGGAAAAGGGGCGGCGGATTGCTCCGCCGCCCCAAAGGCATTCCCTGGAAGGGCTGGGTGTTACCAGCGCTTGGTCACCGACACGCCGTAGGTGCGCGGCTCGGTGTAGAAGACGTTCCGGAACAGGCCGGAGCTGTCGTCGGTCAGGTAGAAGTCGGTGATCGCCTTCTCGTTCGTGGCGTTCTTCACGAAGCCGGCGACTTCCACGCCCATGTCGCTGTTGTTGATCGTCAGCGTCAGGTTGACGTTGTCCCAGGCTTTGATCCGGTCCGGCGAGGAGTTGTAGATCCGCGCGAACGTCTTGGTCTGGTGGTAGTAGTCGCCGCGCAGGGTCGCGTCCCAGTCGCCGAGGTTCCAGGTGTACTGGGCGCCCAGCGAGACCGTCCAATGCGGGGCGTTCGGCAGGTCGTTGCCGCTCAGATCGACCGGCACGCCTTCCGAGACCAGGCCGCCGAAGGCGTTGGTGCCGGCGGCGATGGCGCCCGTCCCGTTGATGTTCGTGCCCGCGCCGGCCGCCGACGTGATCGTGCAGACGCCCAGCAGGTTGAACGGGTTGGTCGCGTTGGCGATCGTCAGGGCGGTCGCCGCGGCGGCCGTCGAGACCACGCAGTTCGAGGCCGAGCTCGACTTCACCACCGTCAGGCCCGGATTGCTCTGGGTGCGGTTGAAGGTGTCGACGAGCGAGGCGTCCTTGATCTTGGTGTCGAGGTAGCCGATCGCCGCGTTCAAGCGCAGGCCCTGCAGCGGCTGCCAGATCGACTCGAACTCCAGGCCCTTCACCTCGGCGTTGATGTTGTCGTTGGTGGAGGCGCGGTTGATGATCCGCGAGATCTGGTAGTTCTTATAGTCGTAGTAGAACCCCGTGAGGTTCAACTGCAGCGTGCCGTTGAGCATCGTGTTCTTGGTGCCGATCTCGTAGGCGTCGATCAGCTCGGGCTTGAAGGTCAGCGAGGTCGGAACCACGCCGATGCCCGGGCTGGGCGGCGAGTTCAGGCCGCCCGACTTGTAGCCGCGCGAATAGAACGCATAGATCAGCGTGTTGTCCGTGAAGCCGAGGTCCGGCTTCCAGTCGAAGCCGAAGCGGCCCGTGGGCTTCTTGAACTTCACGTGCAGGATCGCGTCCTGCCCGGGCAGCGGACCGCCGATGCCCGCGCCCGGCGTGCCCAGGACGACCGAGTGGTTCTCGACGTCCTTGGAGTCGACCGTGTAGCGCAGGCCCAGGGTCCATTTGAAGTTGTCGGACATCTGCCAGTACAGCTCGCCGAAGGCGGCGTACGAGGTCAGGTCGTAGGGGCCGTAGGCGTCGTAGTAGTTGTGGCCCAGGTGCGTCGGGTCCTTGCTCGGATCGATCGCCACGCAGGCCGCGCCGCTGGTGCAGTTGGCGTTGCCGGTGTTGAGCAGGTTGTTGACCTGGTAGTAGCCGGTGCCCGTGTTGAACATCACGTAGTAGTCGCCGGTCGCCTGGAACCGCGAGTAGATGGCGCCGACGTTGTAGTTGAACGGCCCCTCGAAGTCCGACTGCAGCCGCACTTCGTGGCTCCACTGGGTGGTGTAGCCCGACGAGATGTCGCTGGTCGTAAAGCGGTTGAACGCGCCGTTCTGCGGGTCGTTGATCGCGCCGTTCGGGAACAGGCCCGCGTACAGCGCCGCATAGGTCGGCACGGCCGCGAACACGTTCACCGGGTTCGGCGTCGTGTTGAAGTTCACGCTGGGCGTATAGCGGTTGTAGTCCTGCCGCGTGTACAGCTTGGAGACCGTGTAGGCGGTCAGCCAGTTCAGGGTCACGTGGTCGCTGACGTCGAACTGGGCGTTGAACTCGTAGATGTCGGTCTTGGCCTTGTAGATCGGGTCGAAGGTCGACTCGATGTCCCGGATGCCAGGCGTCTGCATCTTGCCGGCGTAGGCGTCGCCGGTCTGGAAGCCGGCCAGGGCGCCGAAGAGGCCGCCCAGGGTCGCCTGCGAGTTCACCGTGCCCAGGGCCGACGGATCGTACAGCGAGGTCGCCTGGCAGCCCTGGCTGAACAGGCCGCGCTCGATCTGGCCGATCAGGCCGCCGGCCGCGGTCGAATAGCCCACGCCGCCGACGTTCGCCGGCCCGTTGTCCTTCGTGCAGAACTGCTTGCCGATCCGCGAGCGGTTGTCGTCTTCCTCGAAGTGATCCCACATGCCCCACGCCCGGAACTTGTCGGACGGGTTGAACGAGATCGTGGCGCGCACGCCGTACAGGTCGCGATCGTCGGCGTCGTTGCCGGTGACCAGGTTCTTCCCGAAGCCGTCGCGCTTCAGGTACGAGCCCGCCAGGCGCACGGCGAACACGTCGCCGAGCGGGATGTTGATCATCCCGCGGGCCTTCATGGTGTTGTAGTTGCCGTATTCGCCGCGGATGTTGCCCTCGAACTGGTCGGTGGGCTTGGCGGTGACCAGGTTGACCACGCCGCCCGTGGCGTTCCGGCCGTACAGCGTGCCCTGCGGGCCGCGCAGCACTTCCACCCGCTCGACGTCGTAGAATTCGGTCTCGAACAGGTTGTTCGCGATCAGCGGGGCGTTGTTCAGGTGGATGCCGGTGCCGGCGTCACCCGAGCCGGCCACCAGCTTCGAGCCGATGCCGCGGATCTGGAAGTTGTAGCCGGTGAAGTTCCCCTTGGAGAAGTTCACGTTCGGCACGGCCAGCACCAGGTTCGGGCCGCCGTCGATCTTGGATTTCTCGAGCGCGTTCTGGTCGAAGGCCGAAACGGCGATCGGCACGTCCTGCAGCGCTTCTTCCTTGCGCTGGGCCGTGACGACCAGTTCTTCGATGACGTTCGAGGCGCCGCCCCCAGCGGCGGTCTGGGCCATCGCCGGGACGGCGACGCCGGTGAGGGCCGAGGCGCAGACGCCAACAGCCAGCAAACTCCGAAGAGTGCGGGTATCTCTCATATTGTTCCTCCCAGGGGCGTCCGGACTCTTGATGGCCCGTGATCGCCGGCACGCCGCTTGAGCGTAAGCCTGCGGGGAGGCGGCGCTGCCCCCCGTTCAGCGTAGGCAAAGCTCAACCCGCTGCGACAAACTGTCAACGGAAGCCTAGACGCCATAAGGGATCGAGGCGTTCGGTGTGGCGCCCAAAGCACCCAAGCTTCCCTAGCGTCGCTTCCCTGGAAGACGCTTTCCGCCCATATGGGGCCGATGACTGACGGCGCTCTTGTGCTCTTCTCTGGCGGCCAGGATTCCACGGCGTGTCTTGCCTGGGCTTTGCAGCGCTATGGCCGCGTGGAGACTGTGGGCTTCGACTACGGCCAGCGCCACGGGGTCGAGCTCCAGGCCCGCCAGGCCGTCCGCGCCCGCATCGCGCGCGAATTCCCCGACTGGGCGCCGCGCCTCGGCGACGACCACATGCTGGATATCAAGAGCTTCGGCGCCCTGGCCGAGACGGCCATGACCTCCGAGCGCGCCATCGAAATCACCGAGAAGGGCCTGCCGTCCACCTTCGTGCCGGGCCGCAACCTCGTGTTCCTCACCTACGCCGCCGCCCTGGCTGACCGGCGGGGCCTGAACGTGCTGGTGGGCGGCATGTGCGAGACCGACTTCTCGGGCTATCCCGACTGCCGCCGCGCCACCATGGACGCGATGGAGAGTGCGCTGAACCTCGGTATGGAGCAGGTCTTCCGCATCGAGACGCCGCTGATGTGGCTGACCAAGGCTCAGACCTGGGCGCTGGCCAAGGGCCTGGGCGGCGAGCCGCTGGTGGCCATCACCGTCGAGGAGAGCCACACCTGCTACCTGGGCGAACGCGGGACGCTGCACGCCTGGGGCTTCGGCTGCGGGACTTGCCCGGCCTGCGACCTGCGCCGGCGCGGCTACGAGGCCTGGGACGCCGAGGGGCGCCCCTCCTACGCCGAGGCTTCGGAGGGCGAGCCCGCCACGCCGTCCTTCGAAGCGCCGCGAGGCGCGAAGTAGGATGAGCTACGCGGTCAAGGAGATCTTCCTCACCTTGCAGGGCGAGGGCGGCCAGGCCGGCCGGCCGGCGGTGTTCTGCCGCTTCGCCGGCTGCAACCTGTGGAGCGGGCTGGAGCGCGACCGCGGCAGGGCCGTCTGCACCTTCTGCGACACCGACTTCGTGGGCATGGACGGCCCCGGTGGCGGCCGCTTCGCCGACGCCGACGCCCTGGCCGACGCCGTCCAGGCGGCCTGGAAGGGCGGCGCGGACGACCGCCTCACCGTGCTGACCGGCGGTGAGCCGCTGCTGCAGGTGGACCCCGCGCTCATCGACGCCCTGCACGCCCGCGGCTTCTCCATCGCGCTGGAGACCAACGGCACCCTGGAAGTCCCCGTGGGCGTCGACTGGATCTGCGTCAGCCCCAAGGCCGACGCCCCGGTGGTCCAGACCCGCGGCCAGGAGCTGAAGCTGGTCTTTCCGCAGGACAAGGCCCGCCCCGAGCGCTTCGAGCACCTGGATTTCGAGCGTTTCCTGCTCCAGCCGATGGACGGTCCTGACCGCGTCGCGAACACCGAGGCGGCGATCGCCTATTGCCTCGAACACCCTCGCTGGCGTTTAAGCGTCCAAACCCACAAATACCTCGGCATAGCCTAGAGCCTTCCGGTGGAAGGCTCGCGACAAAGAGTGTAGGAGCGCGTCCCCGGACCTGCCCTGCGCTTGCCGTTCATCAGACGCGCTCCGGGGCGTTCCCGCCTCGGCCGCCCAACTGTTTGCGATGACCCAACCCACGTTCGAGATCACCAAGGCCGCCACGTTCGACGCGGCCCACTACTTCGCCGAGGGTCCGGAGCACCGGCCCTACCAGAACCTGCACGGCCATTCGTTCAAGGTGGAGGCCACCGTGCGCGGCCAGACGCAGGAGCCCGTGGGCTGGGTCGCCGACCTGGCCGACCTGGACGCGGCGCTGAAGGGCGTCGCCGCCGAGCTGGACCACGGCCTGCTCAACGACAAGCCGGGCCTCGACCGCCCGACGCTGGAGCACATCTGCCTCTATTTCGCCGAGCGCCTGCGGGTGAAGTTCCCCGGCCTCTCGCGCATCGTCGTCTCCCGCCCAACCATCGGCGAAAGCTGCGCGCTCAGCCTCTAGTCCTTCTTGCCGCCGCCCGGGATCGCCGCGCCGACCACGGCGCCGGTGGCCCTGACGCCCGCGCCCGCCACTGCGCCTGCGGTCCCGACGACCGCTCCGGTTGCTGCGACGGCCAGGCAACCCGACAGCGAGATCGCCGCGCAGGCCAGCAGGCTTCCGCGGATCACGAAGGCTCGAACGCTCATACTGAAATTCCCCGACGAGACTGCGGCCAGCCTAGCGGGCGGTGTCGAGGCGCGCCCGGCGGCCGAAGGTCGCTACCCCGCCTGTTTCGCCGCGTCGGTGGCGCGGCGGCGCGGGCCGGCGTAGTTGGCGTCGATCCGGCGGCGGCGGTCGGGGCCGAAGTAGTCGTCGGTCCGCACGAACGACCGGGGATGCTCGATGGCCTGGTGCAGGCGCTCGATCACGCCGCGGGCCGTCAGCGGCTTGGTCAGGAACTCGCTGACCCCGGCGTCGCGCGCCTCGTTCACCCGCGCGAAGGTCGAGTGCCCGGTCACCATGATCACCGGCGCGAGCTGGTTCGGGCTGTCGGGCGAGTTGCGCAGCAGTCGGACGAAGTCGATGCCGTCCAGCGGCTGCATGGAAAGGTCGGTCATCACCACGTCGATGGGGTGGTCCCGCATCATCTGCAGGCCCTCGGCGCCGTCGTTGGCCTCGTAGATGTAGTGCACGCCGATCGCACGCAGGATCTCCGCCAGGAGGATCCGCATGTAGTGGTTGTCGTCCACCAGCAGGATCTTGAGGAGGTCGTAACGCACGCCGCGATCTTACCGGTCCACTGTGACGAGGTCCCTACCGAACGCACCCAAACTGTGTCGGCGGACGGTACTGCCGGATTAGGGTGACCCGCGTTCTTCGGTCAATGGGATATCGCGGTTACTCGGACGGAAACCGGTGTCCGTTCAAGCGGTTGGTTAGATTGCTACTCAATCCTCGGATGTCCCGGGGCGGAAGGCTCCACCTCCGGTCTGGGCCCGATGGCGCAGGAAGGCGTCGGCCAGCACGCAGGCGACCATGGCCTCGACCACCGGCACGGCGCGGATGCCGACGCAGGGGTCGTGGCGGCCCTTGGTGCGCAGGTCGATCTCCTCGCCCGCCTCGTTGACGCTCCGCCGCAGCGACAGGATCGAAGAGGTCGGCTTGAACGCCACGCGCGCGGTCACCGCCTGGCCGGTCGAGATGCCGCCCAGCACGCCGCCGGCCTTGTTGGAGAGGAACATCGGGCCGTCGGCGCCCATCCGCATCTCGTCGGCGTTCTCCTCGCCCGACAGCGCCGCCGAGGCGAAGCCCGCGCCGATCTCCACGCCCTTGGCGGCGTTGATCGACATCAGCGCCGCCGCCAGCTCGGCGTCCAGCTTGCCGTAGAGCGGCGCGCCCCAGCCGGCCGGCACGCCCGTAGCCTCGACCGCGACGACGGCCCCGGTCGACGAGCCGGCCTTGCGCACCTTCTCCAGGTGCTCGGTCCAGACCGGGACGATCGCCGGATCGGGCGCCCAGAATTCGTTGTCACCGGTCGCGCCGAAGTCGATCCGGTCCGGGTCCACCGCGTGCGGGCCGATCTGCACCACCGCGCCGCGGATGGTCACGCCGTCCAGGATCTTGCGCGCTACGGCGCCCGCCGCCACCCGCGCGGCGGTCTCGCGCGCCGACTGGCGGCCGCCGCCGCGATAGTCGCGCACCCCGTACTTGGCGAAATAGGCGTAGTCGGCGTGGCCCGGCCGGAAGGCCTGGGCGATCTCGGAGTAGTCGCGCGAGCGCTGGTCGACGTTCTCGATGATCATCGAGATCGGCGTGCCGGTGGTGACCTGGCCACCAAATTCCTTCGCCGTGCGGTCGTCGGCGAACACGCCCGACAGGATGCGCACCGCGTCCGGCTCCTGGCGCTGGGTGACGAACTTGCCCTGGCCCGGGCGGCGGCGATCCAGCCACGGCTGGATGTCGGCCTCGGTCAGCCCGATCCCGGGCGGGCAGCCGTCCACCACGCAGCCCAGCGCCGGCCCGTGGCTCTCGCCCCAGGTGGTGACGCGGAAGAGGTGGCCGAAGGTGTTGTGCGACATGGCGGGGCGTTCTGTAGCCGGTTCGCCCGCCTGCGCCAAACAGCGCAGTCTAGATGCGGATGTCGACGTGGTTGGCCAGGTGCGACGCGGGGGCGCGCCGCGCGGTCTCGGTCAGGATGTCGGCCTCGGCCCGGATCCGTTCCTGCGGCGACATCTTGAACAGGCTCAGCATGTCGACGCCGCGCTCGGCCATGGCCTGCTGGCGGGCCTGTTCGCGGGCCTCGGCGCTGTTCTCGACCGGTGCGACCGGCCGGACGTTGGACACCTGGAACCCTTTGGCGGCCTGGCCCGTGATGCTCAGGCCGGCCGGAGCCAGGCCCGCACGCCGCCGCAGGTCCGCGGCATAGGCCGGGTCCTCGGGTGGCGCCTCAAAACGGATCAGTCCGAAGGTCATGCGACCGTCTGACGCAACCCGGGCGCCAAACTGTCGCGCCGCGCCGCTCTACCTCCCCCGCGAAGCGGCGGGTGGTGGAGGGGGCGAGCCGCATCCCGGGAATCGAAGAGGGGCGGCCGCAGGCTCGTCGCCTGGGGCTCGCCCCCTCCACCACGCCCTCTGCGGGGCGCGGTCCCCCTCCCGCCGTCGCTGCTGCGACGGGGGAGGTACGGCGCGGCGCGCCGTGCGCGCGGAGCGCCTAAGCCGGCTGCTTCGCCGGTTGCGCGCCCGGCAGGGTCGCGCGGTTCAGGTCGAAGAACTTCGGGGCCATCTTCGGCACCGCTTCCTCGAGGATCGACTTCACCGTCCAGCCCTCTTCCTTCGTCACCGTCTCGATGGGACGCGGCTGCGAGTAGAGGATGATGTTCTCGCCCGACGAGCCGAAGATCTGGCCCGAGACGTGAGCCGCGGCCGGGGTGACCATCGCCACCGAGAAGCGGGCCGGCTGGTCGGCGCGGATCTTCTCGGCCATCACCTTGCGGCGCTCGGCGGCGGCCTCGTCCTTGATCGGCACCGACTGGGTCATGCGGGTCCAGGCGACCGGCGCCAGGCAGTTCGAGCGCACGTTGTTGCGCGCGCCTTCCATGGCGATGATCCGGCTGAGGCCGGCGATGCCCATCTTGGCCGCGCCGTAGTTGGCCTGGCCGATGTTGCCGAACAGGCCGGACGTGGACGTGAAGAACATGTAGGCGCCGTCGTTCTGCTCGCGGAACAGCTCGATGGTGGCCCGCGCCACGTTGAACGAGCCGCGCATGTGGACGGCGATCACCGCGTCCCACTCGGCCTCGGTCATCTTGTGGAACATCACGTCACGCAGGATGCCCGCCGGGTTGATCACCGCATGCAGGCCGCCGAACGTCTTCTTGGCCAGGTCGACCATGCCGTAGACCGCGTCCAGGTTGGTGACGCTGTCGGAGTTGGAGACCGCCTCGCCGCCGTTGGCGCGGATCAGCGCGGCGACTTCCTCGGCCGGACCCGCCGAGCCCTCGTCCTCGCCCTTCAGGCTGCCGCCCAGGTCGTTGACCACCACCTTGGCGCCTTCCTGCGCCGCGATCAGCGCGCAGTCGCGGCCGATGCCGTTGCCGCCGCCCGTGACCAGAACCACCTTGCCGTCCAATGCGCCCATGACGTTCTCCCTGAAATTGAAAAATCGGAATGGGCCGACAGTTATTCGAGGCGGTCGGCCCGGCGCAAGTCGGGGAAGAGCCTGGCCCAGAGCGCGGTGACCATCACGGCGCCCACGCCGCCGAACACCGCCGCGCCGACCGGACCCAGCAGCCGGGCCACCACGCCGCTCTCGAACTCGCCCAGTTCGTTGGACGCGCCGATGAACACCGAGGACACCGAGGCCACGCGGCCGCGCATGTGGTCGGGCGTCACCAGCTGCACCAGCGTCTGGCGGACATAGACGCTCAGCATGTCGGCGCCGCCCAGCACGGCCAGGGCCGCCACCGACAGGTACAGCGACTTCGATACGCCGAACGCCACCGTCGCCAGGCCGAACACCGCGACGCCGATGAACATGATCGACCCGGCGTGCCGGCGGATCGGGTTGGCCGCCAGCCACAGCGCCACCGCCGTCGCCCCGATGGCTGGGCCGGCGCGCAGGATGCCGAAGCCCTCCGGGCCCACGTGCAGCACGTCGCGGGCGAAGACCGGGAGCAGGGCGGTCGCTCCGCCCAGCAGCACCGCGAACAGGTCCAGCGAGATGGCGCCGAAGACGATCTTCTGCCGCCAGACGTAGGACAGGCCTTCCTTCATCAGCTGCCAGCGCGAGCCGGGCTTCACCTCGGGCTTGGCGTTGCCGCGGATGCTGGCCACCAGCACCGCCGACAGGCCGTAGAGCGCGAAGGTCGTGAAATAGGCCGTCTCGGCCGAGCGGGCGACCAGCAGGCCCGCCGCCGCCGGCCCGGCGATCGAGGCGGTTTGCCAGGCCAGCGAGTTCCAGGCGATGGCCCGGGGCAGCAGCTTGCGCGGCACCAGCATCGGCCCCAGCGCGGTGTTGGCCGGGGCGAAGAACGCCCGGCTGGCGCCGAACAGCGCGGCGATCACCAGCAGCAGGGCAGGCGAGGCGTAGCCGTTCACCGTGGCCAGGGCGAGGGTCAGCACGCTGACGATCTCGCCGGTCAGGCAGAGCAGCAGCACCTTCTTGCGATCGTAGCGGTCCGCGGCCTCGCCGGCCGGCAAGGTGAGCAGGAACACCGGCACGAAGGCCGCCAGCCCGATCATGCCCACCAGGAAGGCGCTCTCCTCGACCGAACGGTCCAGCCGGGCCAGGGCGTACATCTGCCAGCCCATGGCCACGCTCTGGATCTGGCTCGCGAAGCTGCCCGTCCAGCGGGTGCCCCAGAAGAGCAGGTAGTCGCGCTCCTTCAGGAGGGCGCGGGCGGAGGGGACGGGCTCGTCGGGCGGGGGAGCGTCTGACATGGGGCGCGGGGAACCTGCCCTAAAGCCGCACCATGCCGCAATGGCGTTGACGGGCCGGGACGCAGGTCCTATTTGCGCCGCCACTCTTCACGGCCCGGAGGGCCTATCAGATGCGACGACGTCCGCTGGCCTAGCCGCCACCCGAACCCGCACCGGCCGGGCGAGACCGCCCGACGCCGAAACGTCGTCTTCCTGATCTAGAGATCGTTTCCATGTCCCTCCAGCCCGTCCGGCCCCCGCCGGAGCTCCTCTTCGTCAATGAAGCCCCGGCGCACGGCGCCGAGATCGAGGCGCTGCTGAACCGCGCGTTCGGCCCCGGCCGCTTCGCCAAGGTGTCCGAGCGCGTCCGCGAGTTCGCCGACTTCGCCCCTGAGCTCAGCTTCTGCGCCCTGGAGCACGGCAAGGTGGTGGGCGTGGTGCGTATGTGGCGCGTGAACGTCGGCGACCGGCCGGTGGTCTTCCTGGGCCCGCTGGCCGTCGAGGAGAGCGAGCGGCGGCATGGCCTGGGCGCCCAGCTCGTCGAGCGCGCCAGCCAGGCCAGCCAGGCGGCGGGCGAGCCGGCCGTCCTGCTGGTCGGCGACCTGCCCTACTTCCAGCGCGTCGGCTTCCAGATCGCCCCCGGCGTGACCCTGCCGGGCCCCGTGGACGCAAAGCGCGTCCTGTCCCGCGTCTTCGACGGTTCCGAGCTCTCCGGACCCGTCCGCGCGCGTTAGAGCCCTTAGCCCGGCGGCGGACCGGGCGGCGGCGGATAGGCCAGCGGCGCCACGGCGGCTCCTGGCGATCCCGCGGCGACGGCGTTGTAGAGCGCGGTTCCGGCCGGGCTGTAGGTGACACCCTCGACCACCACGGCCGACACCAGCAGCGCGGCGACGCCCCAGCCCCAGGCCGGATGCACCCGGCCGCTGCGGCGCAAGTCCATCGCCATGCCCACCAGCGGGAACAGGAGGCACGCCGCGAACGTGACCTCCCACGACCACGGGATCAGCAGTGGCATGGGCAGCAGGCGCCCGAAGCCGGGGCCGAGCAGCATCGCCATGGCGCAGAAGTGCAGCCGCCGGTGCCAGTCGGTCTGCCGGCGCAGCACGATCGCCGCCGTCGTCAGGCCCATGAAGGTGAACAGCGACACCGGATCGAAGACCAGGAACTGCAGCGGCTTGAAGAAGAACGGCACGCCGCCGCGCCGGATCATCGCCACCGTCACCGCGCAGCCCAGCACCAGCATCGGGATCATCCAGGCCGCCGCCAGCCATCCCAGCCGGCGATGCAGCGTCATGTTCCCGGTCGCCACGAAGGTGTTCTGCAGCAGGTAGATGGTGACCCAGCCCATGAACACGACCGCGTGCGCATGGACCAGCAGCGGCGCCGAGAAGCTCGACCGCCCCGCGGCGAGCTGGGTCACGAAGCCGGCGACGATCACCACCGTCATGGCGATGGCTCCGCCCATGAAGAACCCGTCGTCCCGGCGGCCGGGCGCGGGCAGTCCGTCAGCGATGGTGGCCATTTCGATCTCCCCCCAGCGAACACGGTACCGCGAACCGTGGTGCGCGGCCAGTCGGCCCGCCAAGGCGCCGCTTCGTCACGCTTCCTGAACCCTGCCGCGGCTAGCCTGCTGGTTCGGTGACCGGGCGAGGCGCGCATGGCTTTCACGTACAGCGATCACCGCGCCGTGGACGAGGCGCTCGGCCTGCGGATCGAGCAGGATCCTCGGTGGTGGGGCGGCGACATCTTCACGCTCGTGACGGACCTCGTCGGCGAGATGACGTTCGCCTTCATGCCGATGACCGAGAAGCGCCACATCGCCCACCCGAGGTGGAACCCGGATCCGTTCCCCTGCGAGGTCGCGCACCGGCTCAGCCGCCCCGCCCTGTGGCCCTACATGGCGCGGCTGGCGAACGATCGCGGCCTCGACATCTACGCGATGGCCGAGGCCTTCCGCCAAGGGGTCTTCGCCTATGACACTCACGGCGGCGCCGTCCTGGAGTGGGTTCCGGACTTCGAAGTGACCTGGGTCGCCACGTCGTGCGTCGTCAGCGGCCCGCTGAACCGGGTCGTCTTCACCCGATAGCCGACATCTCTTTCGCCCGTGCGCCGCGAGCCGCACCCCCGCGCTTGAGCCGACTCCGCCCCCCGCCTACCTTTTGGGGATGGCGGACCCGCCCCAGAGCCTCGACACCCTCGCCCAGGCGGCCAAACAGGCGCCGGGCCGCGGCCTGCCGCCGGTGCACCTGTGGAACCCGGCCCACTGCGGCGAGATCGACATCGTCATCAAGCGCGACGGCCGCTGGCTGCATGAAGGCGCCCAGATCAACCGCGAGGCCCTGGTCCGGCTGTTCTCCACGGTCCTGCGCAAGGACCCCGACGGCTTCCACCTCGTGACGCCGGTCGAGAAGATGCGGATCACCGTCGAGGATGCGCCCTTCATCGCCATCCGCGTGGATCGTGACGGCGATGCGCTGCGCTTCACCACCAACGTCGGCGACGAGGTCGAGGCGGGGCCCGACAACCCGATCCGCGTGGAGATCGCGCCCGACGGCGAGCCGCGCCCCTACGTCCACGTCCGCCGCGGCCTGGAGGCGCTGATCGCGCGCCCGGTCTTCTACGAGCTGGTGGAGATGGCCGAGCCGCGCGTGACGCCCGACGGCGAGACCCTGGGCGTGGCCTCGAACGGCGCCTGGTTCCCGGTCGGCCCGCCCGAGGCGCACGCCGCGTGAGCCTGCCGCAGAACCTTCCGGACTGGATCTCCGAGCACCTCGATCCCCTGGGCGACCACGCCGTCACCGGCGGGCAGCGGAAGTCCGACTTCGATCTCTCGCCCGGCGGCTGGAGCGGCGTCACGCTCGACAAGCTGACGCCCGCCGCCGTGCTGATCGGCCTGGTCCAGCGCGACGCCGGCCCCACCGTCCTGCTGACCCGCCGCGCCGACACCCTGCGCAAGCACACCGGCCAGGTGGCCCTGCCGGGCGGCCGCGTCGATCCCGGCGAGAAGCCCTGGGAGACGGCGCTGCGCGAAGCGCACGAGGAGGTGGGCCTGGAGCCGCACTTCGTCGACCTCTTGGGCCTGTCGACGCCCTACCAGACCGGCACCGGCTACCTGATCACCCCCGTCGTGGGCGTGGTCCGCACCGGCTTCGACCTGCGCGCCAATCCCGACGAGGTGGCCGACATCTTCGAGACGCCGTTCAGCTTCCTCATGGACCTCGCCAACTACCAGGAGCACGAGCGCACCCTGCCCACGGGCGAGACGCGGCGCTTCTACGCGACGACCCACGAAGATCGCTACATCTGGGGCGCGACGGCGGGTATCCTGCGCGCGCTCTACGAGCGGCTGTATGGGGCGGCGCTTGCTTAGGCAGGTCCTCATCCGCGGGGCGCTGGCGGCGATCCCGTTCGTGCTGTGGTTCCTCTGGGCCGCCTGGGCGCGGCGCACGGGGCGACCCATGGGCTCGACCCCCTGGCCGTGGCTGGTCGCCGCCGGCGCGGCCATCGTCGGCCTGTCCTTGATGGCGACCGTCGCCTTCCATAGTGACAATCGCGGCGAACGTTATGTCCCGGGCGAGGCGCGCCCGGACGGGCATGTCACCGAAGGCTATTTCGAGAAACGATGACCGACAGCCTGGGGCAGCCCTACTGGATGACCGCGCCCGAGACGGCGGCCGTGTTCGACGCCCTGGAGGCCGAGGGCGGCCCGGACTGTGCCCGCTTCGTCGGCGGCTGCGTGCGCAACGCCCTGGTCGGCCGCGCCATCGACGACCTCGACATCGCCACGACGCTGACGCCCGACCGCGTCACCAAGGCGCTGAAGGCGGCCGGCATCCGCGCCATCCCCACGGGCATCGACCACGGCACGGTCACCGCGATCTCGAACCACAAGCCGCACGAGATCACCACCCTGCGCCGCGACGTCACCACCGACGGCCGCCGCGCCACCGTGGCCTTCACCGACGACTGGTCCGAGGACGCCCAGCGCCGCGACTTCACGCTGAATTCGCTCTACGCCCGGCGCGACGGCTCGATCTTCGACCCCACCGGCCACGGCGCGGCCGACGCGCGAGCCGGCCGCATCGTCTTCGTGGGCGAGGCCGAGCAGCGCCTGCGCGAGGACCACCTGCGCAACCTCCGCTACTTCCGCTTCTACGCCTGGTTCGGGAAGGGCCCGCCCGACCCGGCCGCCGTCGCCGCCTGCACGGCGCTGAAGGACGGCGTCGCCGGCCTCTCGGCCGAGCGGGTCTCGAAGGAGCTCCTGAAACTCCTGGCCGCCGACGACCCGCGCGCCGCCGTCCGGCTGATGGCCGACACGGGCGTGCTGGAGGTGGTGTTGAAGGGACCGGCCGACGTCGACCGCTTCGACGCCTTGGTCGAGGTCGAGACCGAGCAGCTCTTCACCTGCGATCCCGTCCTGCGCCTGGCCGCCCTGCTGCCCGACGACCAGCTCGCCGCCGGCCGCCTGGCCGAGCGCCTGCGCCTCTCCAACGGCGATCGCGACCGCCTCGTCGCCGCCCTGGCGCCGACGCCGGCGCTCAAGAGCTGGATGAGTCCGCGCGAGATCCGCCGCGAGGTCTACCGTGCCGGCCAGGCCGTGTTCCGCGACCGCGCGACGCTGGCCTGGGCCGCCTCGCCGCGCACCGCCACGACCATGCAGTGGCGCGGCCTGATCGCCCTGGCCGAGGGCTGGACCCCGCCCAGCCTGCCGCTCAGCGGCCAGGACATCATCGCCGCCGGCGTGCCCAAAGGCCCGCTGGTGGGCGAGGTGATGCGTGAGGTCGAGGCCTGGTGGATCGACAACGACTTCATCGAGGACAAGCTGTCGGTGATCGAGAAGCTGAAGGCCGTCGCCCAGGGCATGGTCTACTGATGCGCCGCGTCGGCATCCTGAAGACCGGCCGGCCGCCCAATCCGGCGATCCCGACGTTCGGGACCTATCCTGACATGTTCAGGGCCCTGCTGGGCCCAGACGCCTACGACTGGCGCGTGTACGCGGCCGACGAGGGCGAGTATCCGCAGGCGCCCGAGGACTGCGAGGCCTACATCGTCACCGGCTCGGCGGCGGGCGTGTACGAGAGCGATCCCTGGATCGGCGAGCTCCTCGACTGGCTGCGCGCCGCCAAGGGCCGCGCGAAGCTGGTCGGCATCTGCTTCGGTCACCAGGCCATGGCCCAGGCCTTCGGCGGCCAGGTCATCAAGTCGCCCAAGGGCTGGGCGATCGGCGAGCAGGAGTACCGCATCCTCTCCCGCGAGCCCTGGATGGACGCGGCCGAGGCGATCCGGCTGCCGGGCTCGCATCAGGACCAGGTGGTCGAGCTGCCGCCCAACGCCGACGTCGTAGCCGCCAGCGACTTCACGCCGCTGGGCGCCCTGGCCTGGCGCGACCAGCCCGCCATCTCGATGCAGCTCCATCCGGAGTTCCTGCCGGACTACGCCAAGGCCCTGATCGAGGCGCGCCGCGGGAAGGTCTACGCCAACGATCAGGCCGACCGCGCCGTCGCCAGCTACGGCCGCCCCGACGACCGCGCCCGCGTCGGCCACTGGATCAACGC
>Ga0065165_1001017_pt1 | contig 34070 bp, 33 predicted proteins | sample AraplaMF_Cvi_mMF_FD_63813 | JGI IMG/M metagenome (GOLD analysis project Ga0065165, IMG submission 63813) | Arabidopsis root microbial communities from the University of North Carolina, USA - plate scrape MF_Cvi_mMF (version 2) (version 3) | ecosystem: Host-associated > Plants > Roots >... | reverse complement strand
TCGCGCACATAGCCGTGCGCCAGCACGTAGTCGCCCAGCTGCTGCGTGTTGCGCAGGCCGGCGCAATGGCCCAGCATCAGCCATGCGTGAGGACGCAGCACCGCGATATGGTCGGTGGCGGTCTTGGCGTTGGCCGGCCCCACGCCGATATTCACCATGGTGATGCCGCTGCCGTCGGCGCGGATCAGGTGATAGGCCGGCATCTGCGGCAGGCGCGGCGGCACGGCGCCGAAGGCATCCATCGCTTGCGCCGGCTGGCCTGCACGGCGCGACACGATATTCCCCGGTTCGATGAAGGCTACATAGCCGTCGTCGCCCGGTTTGGCCATCAGCTCATGCCCGAGGCGCACGAATTCGTCGATGTAGAACTGGTAGTTCGTGAACAGCACGAATTTCTGGAAGTGCTGCGGCGAGGTGCCGGAATAATGGCGCAGGCGCTGCAGCGAGTAATCGACGCGCGGCGCCGTGAACAGCGAAAGCGGCATCGCCTCGCCCGGCGCGGTTTCGAAGGTGCCGTTGGCGATGCCGTCGTCCATCGCCGCCAGGTTTGGCAGGTCGAACACGTCGCGCATCAGCATGCGCCGCTCGGCGCTCATATTGCCTTCGATGTGGTCGTTTTCGGCAAAGGAAAAGTGGATGGGGATCGGCTGCGAGCTGAGACCCACTTCCAGCTGCACGTTCTGCTGGCCGTGATTGGTCAGCAGAAGGCGGAACTGCTCGGTGTAATAGCGCTGGAATAAATCCGGCCGCGTCAGCGTGGTTTCGTACACGCCGGGACCGGCCACGAAACCGAAGGACAGGCGCGAATCGGCGCGCGCCACGGTATCGGTCTGCACCCGCACATAAGGATAGCAGGCGCGAATACGCTCGGTTGGCGTTTCGCCTTCCACAAAGCGCTGCAGGGACTCCCTCAGGTAAGTAATGCTCTCGTCATAAATCGCCTTCACCTGCGCGAACGCCGAAGCGGGATCGTCATGCATGGTGGGCTCAACATAGGGGCGGCTCTGCATGGTACAACTCCTTTCTGTTGCACCATACTATCATCTGTTCAGAATGTGCGTGCCACCGACAGCACGAATTCATGCCGCACCCTGTCCTGTTCGCGCGTGTAGATATTGCCGCTGTCGCTGCGCAGGCGCGTCAGGTCGAGCGAGAGCTGCGCCTGCCAGCCCTGGTGCGCGGCGCCCAGTCCCAGACGCGCTTCGGCGCGGCTGCGTTCTGCGGTCGCAAAGGAATGCAGATAGCCGCCGTGCCAGAAGAAATGCAGGCGTTCGCTGAGCGGCTGTGCGCCGTTCACTTCCGCGTACAGCGTGCGCTCGCTGAAACCCAGGTAGTTCGGCGCGTAATGCAGCCGGGCGCTGATCCTCTCGCCCGCCAGCCCCGCATAGATTTCACTGAAGTCCCAGCTGGAGGTGGACGAGAAGGCATAGTGGGTCACGCCCGCTTCCCACGACAGGCCGGAAGCCAGGCGCTGCGCATAGCCCGCGTAGCCTATCCACTGCGCCGCGCGGTGCGATTCCATCGCGAGCTGTCCGTTGATTACCTGGCCGCCTGCATACAGGCCGTTTGGCGCATCGTAGTTCAGGGCAAGGCGCGCGGCAGGCTTGTCCGCGCTCAGCGTGATGCCGCGGTACATATAGTTGGACAGGATGCCTGCGCTGCCGCTCAACTGGGCGTGCGCGGCCGGCGTCACGAGGACGGTCAGGGCGAGCGCACGTAGCGGTTGACGGAGCTTGACTGGCATGCGCATGAACATTTACTGGTAATGCGCATGATGGTGGCGCAAAGATCAATTCCCGTCAACGGTGCTCTGCCTTCGTTCTGTACGATGTTCTCGCGCAGCGTGGCGGCAGGCATCTGCGGCTTGAGTTCGCCGATCAGGGCCAGCATGCCCGTCACATGCGCTGCCGCGTAGGAAGAACCGGATACCACGCCCCAGCGCGCGCCCGGCATGGTGGTGGGGATATCGCGCCCCGGCGCCGACAGCGGGCGCAGCTTGTTCGGCGCTGCGCCATCGGAATCGACCGCGAACACGCCGCTGCAATTGGCTGGGAAGCCGCCGTCCGCCTGCTTCGGATCGACGGCGCCAACCACGCGCACGCCGCGCGCCTGCGCGGTCTCGACCAGTTGCTGCAGCAACCGGTCCTGCGGGCCGGAGAGGCTCAGGTTGATGATCTGCGCGCCTTGCGTCAGTGCGAAGTTGATGGCCTTGGCCAGCGTGAAGCTGTTGCAGCGCGTACCGTTATCGGTCTGCCAGCAGGCGCGCAGCGCCATCAGCCTTGCGTCCGGTGCGATGCCCTCGATGCCGACGCCGTTGCCGGCCCGTGCTGCGATCACGCCTGCAACGGCGGTGCCGTGCTGCTCGGGAACATAGCTTTGGCCGCCAACGAAATTCTCCTGCAAGGCTACCTGGCCCTGCAGGTCGGGATGGTTCGATTCGATGCCGCTGTCCACCACCGCCACCAGCACCTTGCGGCCGGTGGCCGCCTTGCGCACTTCATCCAGCTGCCACGGCGCTGCAGCCGGCTGCACCTTGTACAGCGGATCGCTGCCCTGCGCCACGAAATCCTGGATCATCTGCGCCCAGGCCACGCGGCTGTCGTGGGCCAGCGCCTCCAGGACCGTTGCGGCCTGTCTGCCGGCCGGGACGCGCATGCGGTAGCAGTCCACGTTCAGCGCGGGCATGGCCCAGTCTTCCATCAGTTCCAGCTTGTATTCGCGGGCCAGCGTGGCGGCAATGCGCTGGCGGGCGGCGCGGCCGGCGTCTTCGCGGTAATTGGGGGCGCCGCCATAACTGTCGGCACGGAAGTGCGGCGGCGGCAGATGCAGCATGACGAGGATTTCGCTGCCCTCTTCGGCCGCCTTATGTCCGGCTGCCGCGGCGTCGGGCCCAGGCGTTGCGGCGGCAGCCCCTGCAATCAGGCCAAGCGCGAATACCGCAAGGCGCACCGCGGCTGCAATCACGGCTGTCCTCCCGGCGTCAGCGACTCGGCCAGATCGACGGCCGGATCGGCGCGCAGCGCGGCCAGCAAGGCGGCCTGGCGCGCCGGTTCAACGTCCAGCATATAGGCGCCGGTCACGGTCGGTCCGCCCACGATGTGCGCACCGCCCGACTGCAGCAGGCGCTGCACATCCTGCACCGTGGCCTGCGGCTTGAAGACGACCAGCAGGTCCGGCGTTCCGGCCAGTCCATTGCCCAGGGCCTGGTAGGCCGCCGGCGCTTCGGCGCGCGGCCATGCCAGGAAGGCAATCACGGCAAACTGCGCGGCCAGCGCCGCGAACTGCCAGCCGCCGCATATAGCCAGCCAACCGCGCAGACGATCGCCAGGCCCCCGTTGCGCTGCTGCCGGAGCGTACGGAGTCTGACTCGTTGCATGCACGGCCGGCATGGAAGGCGCGTCGAGCTGCGGCATCAGCCGCGCCAACGCACGTTCTGCGTCCAGGCCCGCCGGCAGCGGACCTTCGGTTTCCAGCAGCTTGCGCTGCCAGGCCAGATCCGCGCGGCAGGCCGCGCAGGTGCGCAAATGGTCCTGCACCTGGGCCGCTTCGGATTCCGGCAAAGCACCGGAGGCGTACCAGGGCAGCAGATCCTGCAGCGCCTGGTGTTCGGCTTCGGTCCTCGATTGTCGGGTACTCATTGCTTCTCTCTCAAATGATCGGACAACATGTCCTTCAGCCGCTGGCGTGCATGGAACATGCGCGTCTTCACGGTATTTACGGGACACCCCATCGTCTCGGCAATCTCCTGGTAAGCCATGCCATGGTAATAGGTGAGACTGACCACCAGCCGCTGCTCCATCGGCAGCGAATCGAGGGCCCGGCTCACGCCGCGCTGCAACTGGCGCGCCGCCAGCGCGTGCTCCGGCTCGTGCACCGGCTCGCCCGGCTGTTCGTCCTGCGCTTCCAGCGGCTCATCGAGTCCGCGCAGCGCTTTCAGCGCCTGGCGGTACGCGATGGCGAAAATCCAGGTCGAGACCTTGCAGCTACCGTCGAAACTGCCTGCCTTCTGCCATACGACCAGCATCGTGTCGTTGACGATCTCTTCGAGCAGGGGCACGTTGCGCGTCATCCGGTCCAGGAAACGTGCGAGACGCGGGAAGTAGGCGCGGTACAGGACCTGGAAAGCGGCACGGTCGCCCTCCCCAATCCGCTGCAACAGCATTCCCTCTTCCATCTCGTCCGACACGCCGCCCTCTCATCTTCTTCTGCGCCGTAAATACCGGGCCGCGCGGAAAAGGTTCAAAAAAAAACAAAAAATTTCGAAAAAATTTTCCCGTCAATTTTGAACCAATTTGCCGCGTCACGGTATTGACCGGTACAACATTGACAGATTGCTCAGCAAATCGTGCCTGTATCGACCGTCTTCTGCGGCCCCGCCCTGCTGTACCCGGATCCGGCCGCCTTCGTGCGCCTGCTGCTGGTGGCGCCGCTGCTGGAAGAATGGATCGTGCGGGCCGGATTGCAGGCCTGGCTGCTGCAGCGTAGCTCGCCCGCGGCGGCGCTGCTGGCCAGCAGCGCCTTCTTCAGTGCCCTGCACCTGGGCTCCGGCCTGCCGGCGGCGGCCTTGGTCTTCGGCCCGGGACTGCTGTTCGGAATGGCCTACCAGCGATGGCGCGACTGGCGGCTGTGCGCAGCGCTGCATGGCCTGAGCAACGCGTGGGCTCTCTGTCTGTGTGGATCGATGTCCGCCTGAGCGGCATCCGTTTGATTACCGTACCGGGAGAAAGAATGAACCCCATCCGAATGTGCGCCCAGCCGCTGCTGCTGGTCCTGGCGCTGGCTGCGGCGCCGGCCACCTACGCCGCCGACGCGCTGAATGGCAAGAGCCTGTTCCTGAACGGGCCCGTTTCCGGCGGCACGGCCTGCGCCTCCTGCCACGGCCCCTCGCCCGCCAATAATGTGAACGGCATCCTGGCCGCCGCCAACAATCCGTCCGTGATCAGCGCCGCCTTTGCGGCCAACCGCGGCGGCATGGGGGCGCTCTTCAACGGCAAATTCACGCCGGCCGAAATCGCCGACCTGGCAGCTTTCATCGGCAATCCGAACGTGGTGGCGGCGCCCGCGGCCGCGCTGGCGCCGCCCAGCCTGTCCTTCGGCGGGGTGACGGTCGGCCAGAACAGTGCGGCGCTTGGCACCACCTTGTCCAACACCGGCAACGCAGCCCTGAATGTCAGCAGTATTGGCGTCGGCGGCGCCAACGCGGCGGACTTCAGCATCGCGGGCGGCAGCTGCGCGGCTGGCGGCACGGTTGCCGCTGGCGCCAGCTGCACGATTCAGCTGGTATTCCGTCCCGGCGCGGCCGGAGCGCGCAACGCGGCGCTGAATATCGGCCATAACGCCGCAGGCGGCGGCAGCAGCGTGGCGCTGAGCGGCACCGGCAATGCCGTGCCGCAGGCAACGATCGCCGTGTCGGCCAACGCCCTCGATTTCGGCCCGCTGCTGGTGGGTGCCGCATCCGCCGTGCAGACGCTGACCGTGACCAATAGCGGCCAGGCTGCACTGGCGTTCAGCGGCATCGGGGTTTCCGGCGCCAGCGCCGGCATCTTCACGTTGGGCGGCAACTGCTCGACCTCCGCGCCGGTTGCGGCCGGCGGCAATTGCACGGTGACGCTGCAGGCCACGGCGGCTGCGGCCGGGGCCATCTCGGCCGCGCTCAATCTGGCGTCGAATGCCAGCAACGGCAATGTGGCCGTGGGCCTGAGCGGCAACGCCAGCGCGGCGGCGCCTTTGCTGGCGGCAAATCCAGCGGCGGTGGCGTTCGGCGCGCAGACCATTGGCGCTGCGGCGGCCGTGCAGACTGTCACCGTGAGCAATCGCGGTAATGTGCCGGTTGCCTTTGCCGGCATCGCCGTCAATGGCGCTCCCAGCGTGACTATCGGCAGCGGTGCTTGCAGCGGGACGCTGGCGGTTGGCGCCAGTTGCGACGTGCCGTTGTCCTTCGCGCCCACGGCGCAAGGCAATATCACGGCAACGCTGCTGGTGCGCTCGAATGCACCCGATCTTTCGGTTGGCATCACCGGTGCGGGTACTTCGGCGGCGGTGGCGCGGCCTGAATTGTCCGAAACCGGGCCGATCCCGTTCGCGGATACCCAGGTGGGGCAGCAGACCGCGGCGCACCGCACTACCCTGAGCAATTCCGGCAATGCGGCGCTGACGATTTCGACGCTGGTGCTGGGCGGCCCCCATCCAGGCGACTTTGCACTGGCAGGCAGTTGCGCGGTTGGGGCCAGCGTGAGTCCTGGTGCGAGCTGCTCCATCGATTCGCTGTTCAAGCCGACGCTTGCCGGCGCGCGCAGTGCGGACCTGGTGCTGACCACCAATGGCGGCGTGCAGTTCAGCGTGCGCCTGAACGGCAATGGCATCGGCGTGCCGACCACCACGCCAACGCTGACGGTCAACCCGCAGTCCTTCGATTTTGGCGCCGCGACCATTGGCGACACGCCGCCGGTGAAGCGTTTCGTGCTGACGAATGGCGGCTCGGCCACGCTGGTACTCAACAGCCTTGCGTTCACCGGTCCGTTTGCACTGGCCAGCGGCAGCAATGCCTGCGGCGCGTTCCCGCTGACGCTTGCAGCGGGAGCTTCCTGCGAGTTGCCGCTGCAGTTCAATCCTGCGTCGGCCGGTGCAGCCAGCGGTAATGCGACGCTGGCTGCAAATGGCGGCAGCTGGACTATTGCGCTGAGCGGACAGGGTGCGGCGGCGGCGGCCGGTGGCGGCATGGTGTCGAACCGCGGTGGCGGCGGCTGTTCCGCCGCACAAGACGGCAGCGATCCGATGCTTGCGATTCTGGCGGTGCTCGCTGCGGTCGTGCTGCTCTGGCGCCGTTACGCCGCGGCGCCTGCCGCGAGCGCGATGCCGGATGCGCCCACGGCTACCGTACAAAACCGCCGTGTGCGCGACGAGGTCGTGGTCCCAGCCCTGCTGCTGGGCCTCGCCTGGCTGGCGGTGGTGGCCGCCCTCACCTTCTCTTCGCCGGCATCGGCCCTGGAGCCGGGCAAGCCCGCGCCAGCCTTCGCGCTGACCGGCCTGGACGGCCCCGTCAAACTTGAGCAATACCAGGGCAAGCTGGTTTACCTGGACTTCTGGGCCTCGTGGTGCGGCCCCTGCCGCCAGTCCTTCCCCTGGATGAATGAAATGCAGGCCAAATACGGCGCACAAGGCCTGCAAATCGTCGGCATCAACGTCGATGCCAAACAGGAGGACGCGCGCAGCTTCCTGGCCGCCACGCCCGCCCGCTTCGTCATCGCCTTCGACGCCAACGGCAGCGCCCCGCGCAGCTACGGCATCAAGGGCATGCCGTCCAGCGTCCTGATCGGGCCGGACGGCAAGGTCCTGTATGAGCACAGTGGCTTCCGCCCAGCCGACAAGAAAGCGCTGGAAGCAAAAATCAAATCAGCCCTCGGAGGTGCGAAATGAGCCGACGCAAACCAGGCCGGGCGATGGCATGGCTCGTATTCAGCGCAACAGCGGCAACCCTGTCCGGCTGCGCCCTGCCCCCCGTGCAAGCCTGGGAAAAAGGCGAGCTCGCGCGGCCTGACATGCTGATGCAGGCCGATCCCCTCGAAACAAAATTCAATGAACACATCTACGCCAGCAAGGAAGCCGCTTCCGGCGGCAGCGGCGTGGGCGGAGGCGGCTGCGGCTGCAACTGAAAAGGAAGGCCATGGACAAGATCAGGAACACGCCGCCTGCCGGAAAAGCCTTGCTGGCCGCCGCCATGCTGCTGCCGGGCGTCGCCGCACATGCTGAAACGCCGCCCGAGCGTGCTGCGGTCAGCGTGAAGTACCTGTATTACAAGGAAGACCAGCCGGGACTCGACCGCATCAAGGTGCATTCACCCGCCGTTTCCGTGCTGGCGCCGATTGCCGGCGAATGGTCGATCGCCGGCAGCGTGACGATGGACGATGTATCCGGCGCTTCACCGCGCTACCACACGGCTATCTCCGGCGCGTCGCGCATGGACGATCTGCGCAAGGCGGGCGATGTCAGCGTCACCCGCTATTTCCCGCGCGGCACGGTGAGCGTCGGTGCGGCGTTTTCGACGGAACATGATTACCGTTCGCGCGCCCTGTCGCTGCAGGGCACTTATGCCAGCGAAGACAAGAACACGACCTGGGCGCTTGGCATTGGCGGCTCTGATGACAGCATCAATCCCGTCAACAATATCGTCACCGATGAAGGCCGGCAGACGGTGAATGTGCTGGCCGGCGTAACCCAGGTACTCACGCCGCTCGATGTGGCGCAGCTGACGTTCACGCACAGCCGGGGGCATGGCTATTACTCCGATCCATACAAGCTGGTGGACAACCGTCCGCGCGAGCGCAATCAAAGCACGGCGCTGATGCAGTGGAATCACCGCTTCGTGGATTACGGCGGCACCAGCCGCCTGAGCTACCGCTATTACCGCGACAACTTCGGCGTCAGCGCACATACGCTGGGGGCGGAATATGTGCAGTCGCTGGCGAATGGATGGACGGTGACGCCGTCCGTGCGCCTGTATTCGCAGCGTGCGGCGGATTTCTACTTCGATCCGGTTTATGACGCGCGGCTGGGGGCGCCGTTCCCGCCCGGCTATGTGTTCGGCGGTTCGGCGTTTTCTTCGGCCGATCAGCGCTTGTCGGGGTTTGGGGCCGTGACTGTCGGGTTCAAGGTGGCCAGGCAGATTGACCGCGACTGGAGCGTTGACCTGAAGCTGGAGCGCTATGAACAGCGCGGCTCGTGGCGGGTGTTCGGCAGCGGCAGTCCCGGGCTGGATCCGATGCGCGCGGTCAGCGTGCAGCTTGGCGTAACGCGCCTGTGGTGATGGAGGCGGTATGAAATATCTGCTTGGATGCTTGCTGGTGTTGTGCTTGGGGGCCGCGCATGCGGACGACTTTCTGCCGCCGGAGCAGGCGTTTGTGCTCAAGGCGGAATTGCGCGATGCGCAGACGGTGGCGCTGCGCTGGAGCATGCCGCCGGGGTATCACCTGTATCGCGAGCGCCTGTCGTTCAGCGGGGATGGAGTGCAGGCGCCGCAGCTGCCGGCCGGCGTGCGCAAGTTCGATGAGAATTTCGGGCGGGAGATGGAGACCTACCATGACCAGCTCGCGCTGACGGTGCCGGTTCGCGGCGATAGTCCGCTCACTTTGAGCGTCGGCTATCAGGGTTGCGCGGACGCAGGCCTTTGCTATCCGCCCACCACCGCCACCTTCCGCGTCCTCCCGGCGGGCGCTCCCGGCCCGCTCAGCGCGGCTTCTGCCAGCCCGGCGGACAGCGCGCCGTCCGCGGCCAACGAAGATGACACGACCCTCGCCCAGCGTACCCTGCAAAGCGGCAGCCTCTGGCGCATCGGCGGCGCCTTCCTGATCTTCGGCCTGCTGCTCTCGTTCACGCCATGCGTCCTGCCGATGGTGCCCATCCTCTCGTCGATCATCGTCGGCGAATCGCGCGTCACGCGGCAGCGCGGCTTGCTGCTGGCCGGCGCGTACAGCCTGGGCATGGCACTGGTGTATACCGCCCTGGGCGTCGCGGCCGGACTGGCCGGCGAAGGCCTCGCGGGCGCGCTGCAAAAACCCTGGGTCCTGCTCACCTTCGGCGCCCTGCTTACGGCGCTGGCGCTGTCGATGTTCGACGTGTATCAGCTGCAGCTCCCGAGCGCCCTGCAAAGCCGCCTGAGCGAATCGAGCGGACGCCAGTCCAGCGGCAAGATTGCCGGCGTCTTCCTGATGGGCGCCGTGTCGGCCCTGATCGTGGGTCCGTGTGTGGCCGGTCCGCTGGCCGGCGCCCTGCTGTATATCAGCCAGACCGGCAACGCCTTCACCGGCGGCTGGGCGCTGTTTTCCATGGCTGCGGGCATGAGCGTACCGCTGCTGCTGACCGGCGTGTCGGCCGGCAGCCTGCTGCCGCGCGCCGGAGGCTGGATGAACGGGGTGAAGAAGGTATTCGGCCTGCTGCTGATTGCCACCGCCATCTGGATGATCAGCCCCGTGCTGCCGGTGACGGCGATGATGCTGCTGTGGGGTGCATTCGGCATCCTGTGCGCGGTGATCCTGCGCGTGGGCGAGGCGCTGCCGCAGGGGGCGGGACTGGGGGCTTATGCGGCCAGGGCCTTGGGCGTGCTGCTGATGCTGGGCGGGCTGTTCGAGCTGGTGGGCGCAGCCAGCTCGGGGCATGATGTGCTGCAGCCGCTGGCGCACCTGCGCGGCGCCAGCCTGGAAGGCATGGCGGCGGAAGGGGACCAGGGCAGCAGCACCGCACATCCCAGCGCACCGCGCTTCACGCGCATCCGCACCATCGCAGAACTCGACCAGGCCCTCGCCCAGACCGACAAGCCGGTCATGCTCGACTTCTACGCCGACTGGTGCGTCTCCTGCAAGGAAATGGAGCGCATGACCTTCCCCGAAGCCAGGGTGCGCGCAGCCATGCAGGGCATGCATTTATTACAAGTCGATGTCACCGCCAACAATGAGCACGACAAGGCCCTGATGAAGCGCTTCCAGCTCTTTGGCCCACCGGGCATCATCCTGTTCGACGCCAGCGGCAAGGAGGTCAGCCAGGCGCGCGTAATCGGCTATATGCCGCCGTCGCGCTTCGTGCAACAGCTGCAAAGGGTTGTCATCGCCGGGTAATGTAGAATCACCCGCTTTACTATAACTACTATAGCGGGATGAGAGATGAGTGAACTGAAGCGCGGACTCAAGAGCCGCCATATCCAGCTGATCGCGCTGGGCGGGGCCATCGGCACCGGCCTGTTCCTGGGGATCGCCCAGACGATCCAGATGGCCGGTCCGTCCGTTCTGCTGGGCTATGGCCTGGCGGGCGTGATCGCCTTCCTGATCATGCGCCAGCTGGGCGAGATGGTGGTCGATGAACCGGTCGCCGGCTCCTTCAGCTACTTCGCGGACAAATACTGCGGCCATCTTGCCGGCTTCATGTCGGGCTGGAATTACTGGGTGCTGTATGTGCTGGTCAGCATGGCCGAGCTGTCGGCCGTGGGCATCTATGTGCAGTACTGGTGGCCGGCGATCCCGACCTGGGTCTCCGCCCTCGCCTTCTTCCTCATCATCAATTCGATCAGCCTGGCCAATGTGAAGGCCTTCGGCGAGATGGAATTCTGGTTTGCCATCATCAAGGTGCTGGCGATTGTCGGCATGATCGGCTTCGGCGGCTACCTGCTGATCTCGGGCAGCGCCGGTCCGGAAGCGAGCGTCGCCAACCTGTGGCAGCACGGCGGCTTCTTCCCCAACGGCGTGAACGGACTGGTGATGGCCATGGCCGTGATCATGTTCTCCTTCGGCGGACTGGAACTGGTCGGCATCACCGCAGCGGAGGCGGACAATCCTTCCGAAACGATCCCGAAAGCCACCAACCAGGCCATCTACCGCATCCTGATCTTCTACATCGGCGCGCTGGGCGTGCTGCTGTCGCTGTATCCGTGGCAGAAAGTGGTGACCGGCGGCAGCCCCTTCGTGCTGATCTTCCACGCGCTGAACAGCAACCTGGTGGCGAACGTCCTGAACATCGTGGTGCTGACGGCGGCGCTGTCCGTATATAACAGCGGCGTGTACTGCAACAGCCGCATGCTGTTCGGCCTGGCCAAACAGGGCAATGCGCCGAAAAGCCTGCTGGCCGTGAACGCGCGCGGCGTGCCGCTGGCGGCGCTGGGCGTGTCGGCGCTGGCGACCGGCGTGTGCGTGCTGGTGAACTATCTGATTCCGGGCAAGGCGTTTGAAGTGCTGATGGGACTGGTGGTCTCGGCGCTGATCATCAACTGGGGCATGATCAGCTGGATCCACCTGCGCTTCCGCACGCAGAAACAGGCGGAAGGCAAGAGCACCAGCTTCCGGAGCCTTGGCTACCCGCTGACCAACTACCTGTGCCTCGCCTTCCTGGCCGGCATCCTGCTCATCATGTACCTGACGCCGGAACTGCGCATCTCGGTCTATCTGATCCCCGTGTGGCTGGGCGCCCTGTGGATCGGCTACCGCAGCAAACGCCGCAGGGATGCTGGTGTCGGCAACGGCGCCCCGGCCGCCTGAACGTCTGTCCTCCTGCGGTGATGCCCTGCATCACCGCATATATCCCCTAAGCACTATCGCTTTTGGCGCGGATGCGACGCCGGGGGCAGCGCTTGCCATCATCACTTGCAATCACCATAGTTAGTGGGATACTGCACAGGTGAGACAGCAAAATTCCAGTCAACATTTCTGCGATCCCTCGATTGGGGGAAGACGGCAATGTTGTTATAGCGGAAAATAACGTTCGAATTAACAGCTGGCAATTCATGCTCCAACTTGCAACATCCCCTCCGAATGCTGCATGGCCTGCGGCCCTGCTGGCTGTCGCCGCTGCGGCTACCGTTGCCGGCGTGTATATCTGGCGTGTGCTGCGCGCCCGCGCCCGCAGCCGGGCCCAGGTCCACGCGCGCCAGCTGGAGCGCGAGCGCATCGCGCGCGCCCTGCACGACACCCTGCTGCAGGGGGTGCAAAGCCTGACCCTGCGCCTGCAAACCGTGATCAATCCCCTGCCTTCGCGCGACCCGGTACGCGTAGCCATCGAATCCATCCTGGACGAAGCCGACCAGATGGTGGTGGCCGGCCGCGACCAGGTGATGGACCTGCGCGCCGGCATGGAGTTCGGCAGCGACCTGGCATCCACGCTGCGCGCCGCCGTGCAGGCCATGGCGGCGGAAAACGGCATGAAGTACAAATTTACCGTCGAAGGCGCACCGGTGCACCTGCATCCGCTGGTCAGCGACGATATCTACTGCATCGCGCGCGAAGCGCTGTCGAATGCCTTCCGCCACGGCGACGCCACGCTGGTGGAAGTGATGCTCAGTAACGGGCGTGGTGCATTCCGCCTGCATGTGCGCGATAATGGCCGCGGTATCGACGAACAGACTCTCGGTATCGGCGGCCGCCGCGGCCACTGGGGCCTGACCGGCATGCGCGAACGCGCGGCCTGCATCGGCGGCCAGCTGGATATCTGGAGCGGCATGGGTAAAGGCACGGAAATCGTGCTGACGCTGGACGGTCCCCTGGCTTATGGTCCTGGTGCGGGTTCGCCCAACCAGTGGCTGGACCGGATACTGTTCCGGCATTTCTGATTATGCGAGGGACGATGATGGAAGCGACGGCTGAAGCAAGGCCTATCCGCGTGATGGTGGTAGATGATCACCCCTTGCTGCGTGCGGGACTGGCCGAGGCGATTGCCAGCCAGCCCGATATGGCTATTTCGGGCGAAGCCTGCAATGGCAGCGAAGCGGTCCAGCGCTATCTGGAAGTGCGTCCCGATGTGACGGTGATGGATATCGCCATGCCCGAAATGTGCGGCGTGACGGCAATGCAGGAAATCCGCCGCCATGCGCCGGATGCGCGCTTCGTGATGCTGACCACCTTCAAGGGCGACGCGCAGATCCTGCGCGCCGTGCAGGCAGGCGCCATGGGCTTCCTGCTGAAGAGCACCCTGCGCAAGGACCTGCTGGACACCATCCGCGACGTGCATGCCGGGATGCGCCGCATCCCGCCCGATATCGTGGTGGAGCTGGCGCAGCACATGGGCCAGGATGCGCTGAGCGGGCGCGAAACCGAAGTGCTGCAGCACGCCGCCGGCGGCAACTCGAACAAGCGCATTGCGCTCAAGCTGGCGATCTCGGAAGAGACGGTCAAGGCGCACATGAAGAGCATCCTGTCCAAGCTGATGGCAAACGACCGCACGCACGCAGTCACGATTGCACTGCGGCGCGGGATCATCACGCTTTAATCGGGCAGCGTCAGCAGCCGGCGCCCGTACAGGCGTCCGTCGCAGGAATAGGCGCCGGGACCGAGCAGCAGCAGCAGGACCGGGTCCAGCAGCAGCAAGGCGGCCGACAGGCTCCATGCATCTCCCAGCAAGGTCAGCGCCAGTTCGGCCAGCGCTGCCGCGGCAGCCGCAAACGGCGTGAGAAAACCCAGCAGCAGCAGGAGCGCCAGCAGCAGCAGGCCAAGGCTGGCCGGCGCTGCGCGTCCATGCTCCATTGCCAGCGCAGCGATATGCACGCTGACGGCCAGCCGCAGCAAGGCCAGGGCCAGGCCCGGCCAGCTGCGGGGGAACATGGTGTACAGCCTTTGCATGTCAGCCTGCCTTTTGTGGCGCTGCCACGGCCGGTGCGCTGCGGCCGGCGCGCCAGGCCAGCAGCAGCAACAGCAGCAAGGGCGGCAGCAGGCCAAGGAAGCCGGCCAGCAGCCAGCCCAGCGCGCCGAGAATGGCGCCGGAACCGAAGCCGCAGATCGGCCCCGCCAGACGGCGCGCACGCGCTTTCGCGTCAGCATCGCCGCGCATGGCATCGACCAGCGCGATGGACATCATGGTCACGTTCCCCGTCATCACGGTGGTGGCGTCGTCCTTCCCCTGCAGCAGCTTGCCGTAGGCATTCTGCACCGCCATGCCGGCCGCGCCCAGCATGCCGGAAATGACGAACAGCGGGCTGTCGAAGGTAGGCCGGGCGCCGGCCGCCAGGCCGCACAGCATGCAGCCGGCCAGCAGCAGCACCTGTGCCAGCATGGCGTTGCGCAGCGGCGGCTTGCCGCCGGACTGCCAGCCCAGCACCAGCAGCCGCGTCATCATCACGGCCAGGATGAACACGGGGAAGACCAGGAGCTTCATCAGCAAGTCCTGCGAGGGATCGACCATGGTGCGGCCGATCATCACGAAGTTGCCCGTGACGTGGGCGGTAAACAGGCCGGCCAGCCCGATGAAGCCGAGGGTATCGACATAGCCTGCGGTGAAGCCGAGCGAAGCGCCGGTCCAGGAACTGCCGGGTTGTACGTCAGCCATTTGCTTTTTCCTTCCAGTCCAGCCAGGCCACCAGCAACAAGGCGCCGACCAGGCCGATATGTTCAAAGAAACCGTTGGCGGACATCATGCGTTCATGTCCGGCCAGGTCCCAGAAGCGGTTTGCCATGAAGTTGGCGGCCAACGTGAACAGCGCCAGCGCGGCTGCGCCCAGCCAGCGCTTCCAGCCGGCGATAATCATCGCCGACGCAGCCAGTTCCAGCACGATCACCGCCGCTGCCGCCACGGCGGGGAGCGGCAGGCCGAAGTGCTGCATTTCGGCCACCGCCCCGCCATAGTCGAACAGCTTCTGCAGGCCGCCCTGGATGTAGGCGGCGCACAGCATGAGCAGGAACAGCATGCGCATCAGAAGACCGCCCAGCATGCGCAACCGAGCGCGCCCCAGAAGTCCTTCAGGTCGGCGACCGGGATCTTGCTGCCCCAGGCCCTGGCGTGGCTGTGGCCATGCACCTGGCAGGAGTGGGCGCAGGCGCAGGCAGCTGCCGCCTGCGCAGCCGCGCCGTCCGCCTTCGACCTGGAGGACGCGGACCGCCCGGCCGCGGCGCCGGCCGCCTTGCCCCAGGCGCCGTAGCCGGCGTAGCGGCGTACCGGCGACCAGTCGGGCATGGCCGGCGGCGGCGGCTGATCGTGCTCGCCGAACGGGCCGGTGGCGTATACCACCTTGCCGCCCACCATGGTGAACAGCGAGGTGATGCCGGAGATGTCCGCCTCGGCGCAGGTGAAGAAGTCGCGGTCCGGCACAATCACGTCGGCCAGCTGGCCGACCGCGATACGGCCCTTGTTGCCGACCTCGTTGGAGAACCAGGTCACGTTCTCGGTCCACATGCGCAGCGCCTGGTCGCGGTCCAGGCAGTTGGCGCGCGGATACAGCTGGGCGCCGCCGACGGTCTTGCCGGTCACCAGCCAGGACAGCGATACCCACGGGTTATACGACGCGACGCGCGTCGCATCCGTGCCGGCCGAGGTGCGCACGCCGGATTCCAGCAGCTTCTTCACCGGCGGCGTGGCTTCGGCCGCAGCCGCGCCATAGCGCTCGACAAAGTATTCGCCCTGGTAGGCCATGCGGTGCTGCACCGCCACGCCGCCGCCCAGTGCGGCCACGCGGTCGATGGAGCGCTGCGAAATCGTTTCGGCGTGATCGAAGAACCAGTTCAGGCCCGTCAGCGGGATATCCTGGTTGACCTTTTCGAACACGTCCAGCGCGCGGCTGATGGTTTCGTCGTAGGTGGCGTGCATGCGCCACGGCCAGCGGTTCTGGGCCAGGATGCGCACCACGCCTTCCAGGTCGTCTTCCATATTGTCCGGCATGTCGGGGCGCGGCATGCGGAAGTCCTCGAAGTCGGCGGCGCTGAAGGTCAGCATCTCCCCTGCCCCGTTATGGCGGAAGTAGTCGTCGCCCTGCTGGTACTTCACGGTCTGCGTCCAGTTCAGGAAGTCTTCCTTCTCCTGCTTGGGCTTTTGCGTAAACAGGTTGTAGGCCAGGCGCACGGTCAGCTGCTGGTCGCGCGCCAGCTGTTCGATGATCTGGTAATCCTCGGGATAGTTCTGGAAGCCGCCGCCGGCATCGATGGCGCCGGTCACGCCGAGGCGGTTCAGTTCGCGCATGAAGTGGCGGGTGGAATTCAGCTGGTATTCCTCCGGCAGTTTCGGGCCCTTGGCCAGCGTCTGGTACAGGATGCCGGCATTCGGCTTGGCCAGCAGCAGGCCGGTCGGATTGCCATGGTTGTCGCGCAGGATCTGCGCACCGGGCGGCTCCGGCGTGTCCCTGGTATAGCCGACGGCGCGCAAGGCGGCGCCGTTCAGCAGCGCGCGGTCGTACAGGTGCAGGATGAATACCGGCGTATCCGGCGCCACGGCGTTGATCTCTTCCAGCGTCGGCAGGCGCTTCTCGGCGAACTGGTGTTCGGTGAAGCCGCCCACCACGCGCACCCACTGCGGCGCGGGCGTGATGGCGACTTGCGCCTTCATCATGTCCATCGCCTCGGCCAGCGAGGTCACGCCATCCCAGCGCAGTTCGAGATTGAAATTCAGGCCGCCGCGGATGATGTGCAGGTGGTTGTCGATCAGTCCGGGCAGCACGGGCTTGCCGCGCATGTCGATCCTGCGGGTGGCAGCGCCGGCCTGGACCAGCACTTCCTGGTCGCTGCCGACGGCAACGAAGCGGCCGTCCTGGATGGCGACCGCCGTGGCGCGCGGATTGGCGCGGTCCAGCGTGGTGAACTGGCCGTTATGCAGGATCAGGTCAGGATTTGCTGCTTGCTTGCTCATTTTCTGCTACTCCGGATGATGGGTTCTTGCAGGCAGGGCCTGAAGGCAGTTCGCCGAAGCAGTGAGGTTTCACCTGCTCTTCGAACCATGAAACGGTTGGCTTCCCGGATTGCCACAACTGGCGCAGCAGCGGCGGCAACTGTTCCCCTGCCAGCATTCCCAGCAGGCCGATCAGCGCGATGATCGGAGGCGCCGGGGAGCGCACGTTAAGGAAACCGTAGATCAGGCCTACCAGGACGCCGGCAGCCAGCGATACGATGTACATCTTCATATTCTCACTCCCCGGCTGCTGCATCAGCCCTCGTGCGCGTTGAACATCTGTTTTGCATAGATGATACCCAGGCCATACGCGCCGCCGAATTTCTTGGCGATGCCGGTGGTCATTTCATAGGTATCGGTGCGCGCCCAGTCGCGCTGCAGTTCCAGCAGGTATTGCAGCGAGGTGATTGGGCGTACGCCAGCCTGGATCATGCGTTCCATGGCGCGCTGGTGCGCTTCGGCCGATACGTCGCCGCAGGCGTCGGAGATCACGTACACTTCAAAGCCCTGGTCCAGTGCGGACAGGGTCGGGCCGACGATGCAGACCGAGGTCCACAGGCCGCCGAACACCAGGCGCTTCTTGCCGATGGCGTTGACGCGCTTGATCACGTTGGCGTCTTCCCAGGTGTTCATGGAAGTGCGGTCGGTGATTTCGGCGCCCGGGAAGGCTTCCTTGATCTCGTCGAAGATCGGCCCGGAGAAGCTTTTCTCGGCCACGGTGGTCAGGATGGTCGATACCTTGAAGCCGGCGGCAGCGTGCGCGACCAGGGCTGCGTTGTTGCGCAGGGTGATGGCGTCGATCGAGTGGGTGGCGAAGGCCATCTGCGACTGGTGGTCGATCAGGATCAGGGTGTGGTCCTGTGGGTTCAGCAGCAGCTTGCCAGGGGTCGGGGTTGCGTTCAGGGTCATGATTGCTCCTTTCAGGATTGGATGAAGGCCAGCAGGTCTTCGTTGAGTTTTTCCTTGTGCGTATCGGTCAGGCCGTGCGGCGCGCCTGGATACACGATCAGCTTCGCGTTCTTTACCAGCTTGGCCGAAGCGCGGCCGGCGGCATCGATCGGCACGATCTGGTCGTCGTCGCCGTGCACGATCAGGGTTGGCACGGTGAACTTCTTCAGGTCTTGCGTGAAGTCGGTTTCGGAGAAGGCGGCGATGCTGTCGTAGGTGTTCTTGTGGCCGCCGGTCATGCCCTGCATCCACCAGCTGTTGATCAGGCCCTGCGACACTTTCGCGCCCGGACGATTGAAGCCGTAGAACGGGCCGCCGGCAATGTTCAGGTAGAGCTGGGAACGGTCGGCCAGTGCACCGGCGCGGATATCGTCGAACACCTTCTTCGGCAGGCCGCCCGGGTTGGCGACGGTTTGCAGCATCAGCGGCGGCACGGCGGAAATCAGGCCGGCCTTGGCCACGCGCGATTCGCCATGACGGCCGATGTAGCGCGCCACTTCGCCGCCGCCGGTCGAGAAGCCGAACAGCACGGCCTTCTTCAGGTCGAGGTGGTTGATGACTGCGGCCAGGTCGTCCGCGTAGTGGTCCATATCGTTGCCATCCCAGGGCTGGCTGGAGCGGCCGTGGCCGCGGCGGTCATGGGCGATGCAGCGGTAGCCCTTGGATGCCAGGAAGATCATCTGCGATTCCCAGCTGTCGGAATTCAGCGGCCAGCCGTGGCTGAATACCACCGGCTGACCGTCGCGCGGGCCCCAGTCCTTGTAATAGATTTCCACGCCGTCGCGGGTGGTGATGGTGGAGCCGTGGCCGGTCCTGACCGGCGCCGCGGACGCCTTCTGCGCAGCAGCCGCGTCGCTGACTGCACCAGCAACGGCAGCAGCAGTGGCGGCGCCGAGCAGCACCTTGCGGCGGCGCGAATTCGGGGCGCCGGCCTTGATTTCTTCTTGCATTGATTTGCTCCTGAGATGGTGGGATGTGCTACCCCGCCATAATAGGATTCCATGGCGCGCGGCGAATCCCCGATTCCGGCTAATACCGTATCCCCCGATAGAGGTAGGCAGCGAATCAAGGAGTGTTCGTGGCGGTTAATGTTTGAGCGCTGCGGCTGCGTCCTGCCGCCAGGTCGTCGGCAATGTCGCGATGCGCGCTTCCAGTTGCGCGGCGAGATAGCCGCGTGCGAAGCCGGCTTGCTGGTCGAGGCCGGGATCGGCGTCGTGGAAGTGCAGCAGCAGGCGGTCGGCGACCGAGATATCGTTCAGCCAGCCCAGCTTGTCTTGCATGGTGGACATGGCCTTCAGCGCTTGCTTCGTGGTTTCCGGCGCGCGATCTGTTCGAAGAATTCGCTGGCATAGCGCAGCTTCTTCATTGCAATACGCAAGCGGTGGCGGCCGTGTTCGTCGGCCTTCTTCAGTTTCCGGCCGCGCTTTGCTACCCGCGCGCGCGCCTTCTTCAATGCTTGTTTTGCGAAATCGTCCAGCGGCTGCGCCAGGGCCTTGACCTGCCTGTCGCCGGCCCGCTTGCGCCAGCCGGACGTATCGATGAAATGGTGCAGCGAGCGCAGCAAGGCATCGAAGCGTTTCGACGCGACCGCTTCGCCGGCGCTGCGGCGCAACTGTCTGGCGTGAGCGCGTACGGCACGGCGCAAGGGGCTCATGTCGATGCCTTGCGGCAGATGCGTGCCCTTCACATCCCAGTCGCGGGCAGCGCCCAGTTCGGCGCCGAGCCAGTCGATTTCACGGCTCATGCGCGTGCCGGGTTGCAGCACGTCTTCGAACAATTTGAATGCCGAGCGCATGCGGCGCATGCCGACGCGCATCTGGTGCACGCCTTCCGGCGAATGTCCGCTGGCGACGGCCTTGCGGTTGCCCTCCATTTGCTCAAGACAGCTACGCAGGATGGCGTGCGCGGCCTGTTCGACGGTCATGTCCGCCGCGAGGGGAACGGTTTGTGCGTGAACGGGCTTCATCTGCCCATCATACGCCGGACCAGCGATCGTTAATGTTCGCTAAACCACAAGCATGCAAGTTGCGCGGCTTGCTCCAACGCACCGGGTTGTTCGAACAGGTGGGTTGCGCCGGGGATGATGGCCAGCCGTTTTTCGCAATGCATGGTGGCGAACGCTTGTTGGTTCAGTTCGATCACCGCGCTATCGTTGCCGCCGACGATCAGCAGGCTTGGCGCCTTGACGTTTGCAAGTGCTTCGGCGCCTGCCAGGTCCGGCCGTCCACCACGCGAGACTAGGGATGCGATGGCGCCAGGGCGCTCTGCCGCCAGCTGCAGGGCGGCCGCGGCGCCGGTGCTGGCGCCGAACAAGGCAATCGGCAATGCGAGCGTTTCCGGTTCGGTGCGCAGGAGATCGGCGGCGAGACCGAGGCGCGTGGTCAGCAGCGGGATATTGAAGCGCACCGGGTAATTGGCTTCCTCGTCCGGCGTGAGCAGGTCCATCAGCAGTGTGCCGATGCCGGCCTTGCGCAGTTCCGCCGCCACATAATTATTGCGCGTGCTGAAGCGGCCGCTACCGCTGCCATGTGCGAAGAGCACCACTCTGGACGCCCCATCCGGCACCTCCAGCATCCCCTCCACCTGCCCATCGCTGAGCTTGATCGCAAGCAGCCGCTGCATGACAGCCCTCCGTATGCGCCAGTGTACCCAACATTCAGATCACGCCTCGCACGAGAAAGTAAACACCGCGGCCTTGCCGAGCTGCGTACATGGGATCGGCGGTTGGGCCTGAGACTACTCCTCTCGCTGGCATTCCGGAACGTGCTGTGCGAAAAGGGGGATACGCCGATCCGCGCTCCGTCCGATGCACAGGTCGAGCTGGGTGAATTCACCGGTAATTTCTGGTCGGGTACATCGGCTCCTGGCGACGGATGGCCGCGACAGCACGTTTGGTGGATCGCGCCAAACCGGCTGTGGGCCGCGAAAAAAAAACGCCACCCGAAGGTGGCGCTGGATCGGAAGATGAGCTTAGAACTCTTCCCACTCGCTCTCGCCAGCAGGCGCGTTCACGACTTTGCGGGATGGCGCAGGCTTCGCGGCGCCCGATGTGGCCGATGCTGTTGATGCAGCTGGAGCCGCCGGCATGCGCGCGGCTTTGGCAGCAGCCTTCGGCGCTGCGATAGCGGTTGCGCGTGGAGCGGCAGCAGTACGCATCTGCATCGTCACCGGCGCCGCGACCGGAGCATAAGCACCACCAATCCTGAACGCGCTCACAGCCTGCGACAGCGTGTTCGCCTGCTCGTTCATCGCCTGCGACGCCGCCGCAGTCTGCTCCACCAGCGCCGCATTCTGCTGCGTCACCTGGTCCATCTGCGTGATCGCCGAATGCACCTGCGTGATGCCCGCATTCTGCTCAGTGGTGGCGGCACTGATCTCGGCCACGATATCGGTCACCTGCTTGATCGACGCCACCACGTCGTGCATCGTGGACCCCGCCTGCTGCACCAGTTTCGTGCCCGACTCGACCTTGTCCACCGAGTCGCCAATCAGCACCTTGATCTCCTTGGCAGCCGCCGCCGAACGCTGCGCCAGATTGCGCACCTCGGTCGCAACCACTGCAAAACCGCGTCCCTGCTCGCCCGCGCGCGCCGCTTCCACGGCTGCATTCAGCGCCAGGATATTCGTCTGGAAGGCGATACCGTCAATCACCGAAATGATATCGACGATCTTGCGCGAAGATTCATTGATCGAGTCCATGGTCACGATAACCTGCTCGACCACGCTGCCGCCCTGCGCCGCCACCTGCGACGCCGACTGCGCCAGCTGGTTGGCCTGGCGCGCATTGTCCGAGTTCTGCGCCACGGTCGAAGTCAGCTCCTCCATCGAGGACGCAGTCTCTTCCAGCGAAGCCGCCTGCTGCGAAGTGCGCAGCGACAGGTCGCCCGTGCCCGCCGCGATCTGCTGCGACGCGGTACTGACCGCGTCGGCCGACGCGCGCGCCGTGCCGACCACGCCGGCGATCTGGCCCAGCAGCTTGTTGAAGGCCACGGCCGTGTGGCCGATTTCGTCCATGCGCTCCACCTTCAGCTGGTGCGTCAGGTCCAGCGATTCGCTCACGTCTTCCAGCGTGCCGCGAATCGCCTTCAGGCTGCCCGCGATCACGCTGAACAGCTGATAGCCCAGCGCCGCCGTCACCAGCACCGCCAGCACGATCACCACGATCAGCGTGGTCTGCGCGGTCTTGTAGGCGGCGTCGCTCTCGGTGCGCACGTCTTCGATCAGCTTGTTGTTGTAGGCGATGTGGTCGTCCAGGCCTTTTTTCACGGCTGCCGCGCCTTTCGCCAGCGGCGTGCCCGCCTGCAGCGATGCGCGTACCGCGTCCATATCGCCGGAATGCGCGCCGGCCAGGAATGGGATCAGGGCCTTGCGGTATTCCTCCATATTGGCCTTGTCCTGCTCCAGCATCCTGCGGTCGGTCTCGTCATACACGTGCTCCTTGGCATAGGCGGCAATGACCTGGTCAAACTTGGTGTGGGCGTCGTTGTAAGCCTTGTCCAGCGCGGTTTTGTCGCTCAGGTTGGAGAATACCGAGAGACGGTAGCCGGCCAGCCGGCTGTCGGCCAGGGCGCCCTTGGCGTCATTCAGGCCGTGGATGCTGGGAATGAGCCGCGACTGCACCAAAGTCAGTCGCTGCTGTGCAGCAGAAATCTGCCAAAGTCCGTTCGCACCAACAAAGATCAGCGCGAGCAAGGCGACCGCCAGGGTCAGAGTCAATCGCTTCGTGATAGTCATGATTTAAGGATTTTAAGGGCGCGGAATGTTCAAGTATTGTGGATGTGTTTGGGTAGTGCAAGCGAATGCCGCAATGCAGCAGAAGTTTCTCATACTTTGTGCGGGAAATTTCACATTTCAGCAATAAATATTTCCACAACACAATAATCATCCCCCATTGGTGGGAATGACATCACGCTGTCACTTTGTTATGGTCTGGGGCATCGACCACCAGGATGGAACAATGAGGAAAAACATACAGGCAGCGGCGCTGATCGCCTGCTGCGCGGGCGGCGCGTCGGCCCAGGGTTCGGCAGTACAGATTTACGGCCGCCTGAATATCGCAGTGGAAAACATGCGCACCTCCGCCAATGCGGCGGGCCAGGCCGCGACCATCACGCGCGAAGTGAATAACCGCTCCGTGATCGGCTTCAAGGGCAGCGAAGATCTGGGCAACGGCAACAAGGCGTTGTTCCAGATCGAAGGCACCCTGTCGCCGGATACCGGCGACGGCGCCATCGCCCAGCGCGACACGCGCGTCGGCCTGGAAGGCGCCTGGGGTACACTCTTCGCCGGCCACTGGGCCACCGCCTACAACAGCGCCACTGCCAGCCTCGATCCATGGTATCCAACCACCGCCGGCTACATGAACCTGATGGCCAACGGCGCCGGTTCGTCCGTGGACAATGTGAACAACCTGAATTCCTTCGACCGCCGCCAGGCCAACAGCGTGCATTACTGGTCGCCGCAATGGAACGGCCTGCAGCTGCGGATCACGCGCAGCGCCAGCGAGGAGCGTCCCGCCAGCGGTGCGCATCCGGCGCTCACGTCGGCTGCCGCCATCTGGGAACAGGGGCCGTGGTACATTGCCGCCGCGCTCGAAAACCACCACGAGTACCAGGGGCCGGGACTGAGCGACACCGGCAGCAAGATCGGCGCCGCCTATCGCTTCGGCGGCACGCGCCTGGCTGCCGTGGCCGAGCGCCTGAAATACGAAACCGTCACGGGCGGTCTGAAACGCAACGCATTCTTTGTCGCCCTCACGCACCAGCTGGGACAGCATCAGCTGCGCCTGACCGCCACCCGCGCCAACGACGGCAAGGGCAGCTCCACGGCCAGAATCGGTTTCCTGAAAAAGGGAGCGGATACCGGCGCCACCCAGTTCACCGTAGGCGACGATTACACCCTGTCCAGGCGCACCAGTCTCTTCCTCTACTTCACCCATCTGAAGAACGACGACAATGGCGTGTACGATTTCCCGATCAATCCCCTGGCCGTCGGCCCCGGCGCCACGCTGCGCGGTGCCTCACTGGGACTGCGCCATTATTTCTGATTCCGGCCAAGGAGTTGCCATGTCCCTGCCTGCCAAGCCCTCACAGCAGGCGCTGTTCGCGCGCGCGGGCCAGCGCGCCGGTGCGGTTGCGCACGCCCAGCTTGGCGTAGATATTCCGCAGATGCCACTTGACCGTCATTTCGGACAGGAATAACTGGCTCGCCATCTCGGCATTGCGCAAGCCCGCCTCCACCAGCCGCAGCACCTGCACTTCGCGGTTCGACAGCACGCCTTCCGCCGCCAGCGGACGCGCTTCGCCAGCCGGCACCCGCCCTGCCGCCGCCCCGGACTCGGCCCCAGGCCGCGAGGCAGGCGCCGCAGCGCCCCACGCCGCCAGCAGCTGTTCCAGCCAGGCTTGCGACACATCTTCCTGCCCCGGCTGCGGCTGGCGGCGGTCCGCCATATCCGTCACCAGATTCGCCAGCGCCCTGCCTTCATCAGCCAGCGTGCGGCACAGGCCAGCAGACGCCCCCAGCGTCAGCGCTTCCAGCAGCACGCGCATGGATTCGTTGTGTTCTCCATGCTGCGCCAGCAGCACGGCGCGTGCGCACAGCAGCCTCACGGCCCAGCGCCGGCGCCCCTGCTGCCGCGCTTCTTTCAGCAGATCGCGCAGCAGCAGTTGCGCGCGCAAATGCTGGCCGCGCGCCGACAGCAGGCGCACCGCGCAGATGCGCAGCGCCAGCGTGTCGCGCGCCGAAAGGCCGGAGGCGATCACGCTCACGCCATCTGCGGCCAGGCCCGCCAACGGCGCCAGGCGCTGCGCAGCCTCATGATGGCCTTCGCGCAGCAGCAACTCGATGCGTTCGGCCTGCAGCAGCAGGACCACGCGGCGCTGTGCGCCGTGTTCCGCCACCGTGCAGGCTTCGCACAGGATCTGCAAGGCTTCTTCGGGACGCTTGCCGGCGTGGGCGACACGGGCGCGCAGCAAGGCTGTCTGCAACAGCTGCTCGCCGCCGGCCGGCAGCTGCGGCAAGCCATCCAGCAGCCGCTTCGCATCGCCGAGGCGGTTCTCTTCATAGGCGTAATGGGCTTCGGCCAGCGCCAGCGCCGCCGCGCCATAGGCACGCGGACGCGAAGGCATCTGCTCGCGCAGCGAGGCCAGCCGCGCTGCACCATGCGCAGCTTCGCCCAACTCCAGTCCCGCCAGCGCTTCCAGGCTGGCGGCAACTGCCATGCCGGTGCTGGCGCCGGCACGCTGGAAATGCTGGCGCGACTGTTCCAGGCTGGGCGCCGCACGTTCCGGGGTTTCGCCGGCCAGCGCCGCGTTGCCGTCCGCCAGCAGCGCCATACCCATCTCCAGCGGCGACGCACCGCGCTCCCAGCGCGCCAGCCACTCGGCGCTGGCGTGGCCGGCACTGCTGGCGGCAGCAGCACCGTTGCCGCTGCCTCCTGTACGCATGCTGCCCGCATCGGCAGTCAGCGCCAGCAGCACGCAACGCGTCAGCTGTCCCACCCGCAGCAGCGCTTCCGGCTCAGTGGCCTTCGCATTCGCCATCACCGTATCCAGCAGCGGCAATTCCGCCGCTGCCTCCTTCAGCCGTCCATCGCGCAGCAGAGCCCACACATGGGGCACGCGCAAGGCCAGCGTGTTGTCCAGCCGTTCCGGCGGCAAGCTGCGCAGCCACGCCGTCAGTTCGCCCGCTTCGCCATGCAATCCGAGTGCGCGCTCGGCGTGACGATGGATCAGATCCAGCGCCGGCGCCATCTGGCCCGCGTGCAAAGCATGCGCGATCGCCTCGCCGATCATGCCCTGCTGCTCATACCATCTGCTGGCAGCGCGATACAAACCCTGTGCCGCCTCGCTGCAAGTGCGCAGTTGCTGCTGGCGCAGGAAAGCGGCAAACATCGGATGCAGCCGGTACCACTGCCCGCGCCGGTCCAGCGGCATGACGAACAATCCCTGCATGCACGCCTGTTCCAGCAGATAGGCGGCATCCGGCACGTCCAGCACTTCGCGGCAGAACTCGACCGAGATGCGCTCGAACAATGCCGCGCGTCCCAGCAGCGCGGACAAGGCGGGCGGCGTGCCGGGCAGCACCATCTCGTGGAAGTAAGCGCCGATATCGCGGTCGCCGCCGCTGAAGTCACGCGCCAGATGCGCCGCGTCCGCGCCGTCGGCCAGGGCGGCGCAGGCCAGTTGCAGCGCGGCCGGCCAGCCCTCGCAGGCGGCATGCACGCGCGCCAGCTGCTCGGGCGCCAGGGTCAAGCCGTAATTCTGCGCCAGCAGGCCCGCTTCTTCGAGCGACAGCGACAGGTCTTCCGCATCCAGTTCATACACCTGCTGCATCAGCCGCAGCCGCGACAGACGCAGCGGCAGCGTGCCGCGCGAAGCCAGCGCCAGTACGGTCCGGGGCGTTGCGCTGTCCAGCCACTGGGCGACGCAGGCATGGAGGGCCGGATCCTGCACCAGCTGGAAATCGTCGATCAGCAGCATGGTGCGCGGTTCGATGGCCTGCAGCAGGCGCAGCATGGCGGCGGCCGCCGTTTCATTGGGCACAGGCGGCGGCTGCTCCAGCAGCCGGCTCAGGGAACGCAGCATGACGGCCGGATCGCTATCCTCCGTGGACAGCGGCAGCCACAGCGCCTGCCAGCCGCGCTGCGACGCCTGCCGCCACAATGCGGCCAGGGCCTGCGTCTTGCCGTAGCCGGCGGGAGCGCTGATCGCTACCAGGCGCCGCTCGAAAGCGGGTTCGAGCTTGCCGTCGATGGCCGTGGGCAGGACCAGCCCCGGCGCCGCTGCAGGCGCCTGTGCCGCCGCCGGTGCATCGCCGTGCGTGCACTCGTTGAATTGCCTGATAGCCACGTCCCCTCCTTATGTCTTGCAAAGGTGGCTATCATCCGGCGATTGAGGGTGGGCGAACACCCCACGAAAGGGGTGTTTATATCGTTTGGGAATTAATCGAGTTCGATCCAGGTCGGCGCGTGGTCGCTCGGTTTTTCGCGGCCGCGCACTTCACGGTCCACGGCCGCGCCGCGCAGACGCCTGGTGGCGGCAGCGTTCAGCAGCAGGTGGTCGATGCGGATGCCGGCATTGCGGCCAAAGGCGTCGCGGAAGTAATCCCAGAAGGTATAGATCACTTCATCCGGGTGCAGGTGGCGGATGGCGTCGGTCCAGCCCTGCGCCATCAGCCGGTGGAAGGCGGCGCGCGTTTCGGGACGGAACAGCGCATCGTCCACCCAGCGCTCCGGCTTGTACACGTCGATATTCTCCGGCATCACGTTGAAGTCGCCCGCCACCACCACCGGCTCCGGCTTGCCGATCAGCTCGGCGGTACGGAGCATCAGGCGCTCCATCCACTTCAGCTTGTAATCGAACTTGGGACCGGGCGCCGGATTGCCGTTCGGCAGATACAGGCAGCACACCATCACGCCGTTGACCATGGCCTCGATGTAGCGGCTCTGCACGTCTTCCGGATCGCCGGCCAGGCCGCGCCCCATCTCCACCGGCTGGCTGCCGCGCGCCAGGATGGCCACGCCGTTCCAGCTTTTCTGGCCATGCCAGATGGCGCCGTAGCCGGCATCCTTGAAGGCGTCCTCCGGGAATTTCTCGTGAGGAGTTTTGAGTTCCTGCAGGCAAACCACATCGGGCTGGGTTTCGTGCAGCCATTGCAGCAGTGCAGGGAGGCGGGCGTTGAGCCCGTTGATATTAAAGGTCGCGATTCTCATCCGCACATGATAACCCGATGCGGCGCATGATGATGGCCGGCAGGCGTGTTTCGTGTGCGGCAAAATAGCCGGCCACTTCGCCGATGCGCGTGAAGCCCTCTGCGTGGTAGATGCGGCGTGCCGCCTGCCATTCCGGATGGACAATCAGGATCGCGCTGCGCAGCGAGCTGTGGCGCTCGAACATTGCCGCGACTGCGTCGCGGAACAGGCGCCGTCCCCAGCCGCTGCCGCGCGCGGCGGGATCGACCACCATGGACGAGATATAGATTTCTTCGCCGTCCAGCCGGTGCAGCGCGCCGGCGCTGTGGTTGCGCGCGAATTTTTCGGCCGGAGCGGCGGCGTCGTACGCCCAGAATTCGGCGCAGATGTAGCCGTACAGCCGCCCCGCCCCGTCGTCCAGCACCCAGCAGCCTTGCGGCGCGGCCGCAAGCCGCTCGCCGAAGGTGGTCTCGGTTTCCTGGATGGCGGCGGCAAAGCCGGCGCGCTCCAGGCGCATGATTTCAGGCAGATCGGCCGTGGCGGCCAGGCGCAAATGCAGTTGCAGGGTCGGATGCTTCAGCGCGGACACTCCTTGTGGACGCTGCGCACGGTGAACGCATTCACCTTTTCGCCCTCGGCCACCACCTTGAGACAGGCGCCGTCGTAATCGACGAAATACAAGGTGCAGGACGGGCGGTCCACGGTACAGGAACGCAGCTCCGGATATTGTATCTGGAGCTGCTGTTCCCAGGCCGACGCAGCCTTGCGGTGCTCGGGACGCCAGCCGGCGTCGATCACTTCCTTGCGCGCCTTGGCGTAGCTCTTGCCGATCAGGCTGTCCCAGATGCCGGGCTGCGGCTGGGCGGCGTGCGCGCTGGCGCCCAGCGCAAGGGATAGCGTGGCTGCCAGCGAGGCAGCGAGTGCGTTGTGGGCCATGTCTCCGGTGTCATTTTTGTTTTTGATAACACGGATTATGCCATGAGGAAATAGTTTCCCCAAGTGCAACAACGCAACAATACAACAACCCTGGCAGATTCCGTTTAACGCACGAAGCTCGGGCGCTTGTTGTCGAACCTCCAGCCCGGGTAGTAGTACTGCATCGCCACCGCATCGTCGCGCGAGCCCAGTCCCATATTCCTGTACTGCTCGTGCGCCGCTTCCACCGCCGCCATATCCAGCTCCACGCCCAGGCCCGGCGCGGCCGGCACGGCGACCTTGCCGTCAACGATGCGCAGCGGCTTGCTGGTCAGGTACTGGCCGTCCTGCCAGATCCAGTGCGTGTCGATGGCCGTAACCTTGCCCGGCGCGGCCGCCGCCACCTGGGTGAACATGGCAAGCGACACGTCGAAGTGATTGTTCGAGTGCGAGCCCCAGGTCAGGCCCCAGTCGCGGCACATCTGCGCCACGCGCACGGAACCCTGCATGGTCCAGAAGTGCGGGTCGGCCAGCGGGATGTCCACCGACTGCAGGCTGATGGCGTGGCCCATCTGGCGCCAGTCGGTGGCAATCATATTGGTGGCGGTCGGCAGGCCGGTGGCGCGGCGGAATTCAGCCATCACCTCGCGGCCCGAGTAGCCGTTCTCCGCGCCGCACGGATCTTCCGCGTACGCCAGCACATGGTGCTGGTCGCGGCACAGGCGGATCGCCTCTTCCAGGCTCCAGGCGCCGTTCGGGTCCAGCGTGATGCGCGCTTCCGGGAAACGCTCGGCCAGCGCGGTTACCGCCTCGATTTCCTCTTCGCCGCGCAGCACGCCGCCCTTCAGCTTGAAGTCGTTGAAGCCGTAGCGCGCGTGCGCCGCTTCGGCCAGGCGCACCACCGCTTGCGGCGTCATCGCCTTCTCGTGGCGCAGGCGCAGCCAGTCGTCCTGTTCGTCCGGCGCGCTGTCGTACGGCAGGTCCTGCGCCACGTGGCGGTCGCCGACATAGAACAGATAGCCCAGCATCTCCACCTCGCTGCGCTGCTGGCCTTCGCCCAGCAGCGCGCACACCGGCACGCCGAGGTGTTTGCCCAGCAGGTCGAGCAGTGCCGCTTCCATCGCCGTGACGGCGTGGATGGCAATACGCAGGTCGAAGGTTTGCAGGCCGCGGCCGCCGGAATCGCGGTTGGCAAACGCCGCGCGCATGGAATTCAGCACCGCCTGATAGTTGCCGATGGACTGGCCCAGCACCAGCGCACGCGCATCTTCCAGCGTCTGGCGGATTGCTTCGCCGCCCGGCACCTCGCCCACCCCGGTGTTGCCGCTGCTGTCGGTCAGGATCACCAGGTTGCGGGTGAAGTAGGGGCCGTGCGCGCCGCTCAGGTTCAGCAGCATGCTGTCGCGGCCGGCGACCGGAATCACGCGCAGGGAGGTAACGGTAGGGGTGGCGCTCATGATTGTCTCGCTCCAGAATGATTGAAAATGATGTATGAAACCATGTTTTACGTCAGTTAATGACATAATCGTAGCATGAAAGCCCCGATATAGCGCAAGCAGCGTACAAAAAATAATCCGCTTGCGTTTACTTTGATAGACGCTATCATTTATTCACAAGTCATCATCACCGGAGACACAATGAGCACCGCCAAGGCCACGCGCGTCCGCTGGACCATCCTCGCCATCCTCTTCCTCATCACCACCATCAACTACGCCGACCGCGCCACGATCTCGATTGCCGGTCCTGAACTGAAGAAGGTGCTGGGCCTGAGCTCGGTCCAGATGGGCTATGTGTTTTCGGCCTTCGCGTGGTCTTATGTGCTGGCCCAGCTGCCGGGCGGCTGGCTGCTGGACCGCTTCGGCTCCAAGATCACCTACTTCTTCAGCATCTTCTTCTGGTCCCTGTTCACGATCGCCATGGGCTGGGTCGGCTTCCTCACCGGCGCCACGGCGGTGACGGCGCTGTTCTGCCTGCGCCTGCTGGTGGGCGCGGCGGAAGCGCCCTCCTTCCCTGGCAACAGCCGCATCACGTCCGCCTGGTTCCCGACGCGGGAACGCGGCACGGCGGCCGCCATCTTCAACTCGGCCCAGTACTTCGCCACCGTGCTGTTTGCGCCGCTGATGGGGTGGCTGGTGCACAGCTTCGGCTGGCAGAGCGTGTTCTATGTGATGGGCGGCCTGGGCATCGCCATGTCCTTCGTCTGGATGAAGACGATTTACGGCCCGCGCCTGCATCCGCGCATCAACAAGGCGGAGCTGGATCTCATTGAAGCCGGCGGCGCGCTGGTGGACGTGGAAGGCGGCGGCAAGCCGTCGCACGCGCCGCGCATGGCGACCGGCCCGGTGATCCGCCAGCTGCTGGGCAACCGCATGCTGCTGGGCGTGTACATCGGCCAGTATTGCATCACCACCCTCACCTACTTCTTCCTCACCTGGTTCCCGGTGTACCTGGTCAGCGAGCGCCACATGACCATCCTCAAGGCCGGCTTCGTGGCCGCGCTGCCGGCCGTGGCGGGCTTCCTGGGCGGGATTCTGGGCGGCTGGATTTCCGACCGCATGCTGAAGCGCGGCGCTTCGCTGTCCAGGGCGCGCAAGACGCCGATCGTGGCCGGCATGCTGCTGGCCATGAGCATGGTGTTCTGCAATTACGTCAGCCAGGACTGGCTGGTGGTGGCCATCATGTCGCTGGCCTTCTTCGGCAAGGGCATCGGCGCGCTGGGCTGGGCCGTGGTGTCCGATACCTCGCCCAAAGAAGCCGGCGGCCTGAGCGGCGGCCTGTTCAACACTTTCGGCAACACGGCCGGCATCACCACTCCCATCGTGATCGGCTACATCCTGGACGGCACCGGCTCCTTTGCCGGTGCCCTGATCTTCGTCGGCGCCAACGCGCTGGTCGCCATCCTGTGCTACCTGTGCGTGGTGGGCGAAATCAAGCGGGTGGAGCTGAAGCCCGGCGAGGACCAGCCCGCGGCACGGCAGGTTACAATCGGCACATGAAGCCGAAGAAACCAGAATTGCGCCTCCTCAAGACCGGCAGCGGCGACATGCCCGTCAGCGGCGCCACCCTGATCGACGTGGCCCGCATGGCGGGCGTGTCGCCGATTACCGTATCGCGCGCCCTGAACCAGCCGCAGCTCGTGCGCCCCAACACGCTGGCCAAGGTGCAGGCGGCCATCGAGGAAAGCGGCTATGTGAAGAATATGCTGGCGGGCGGGCTGGCCCAGAGCCGCAGCAAGCTGGTGTCGGTGGTGATGCCGAACGTGGCAAACCCCATCTTTGCGGACATGGTGCAGGCAGCCAGCGACACGCTGACCGCCGCCGGCTACCAGGTCCTGCTCGGTCTTTCCGGCTACGAGACCTGGCGCGAGGAGCTGCTGGTCGAGACCATCCTCAGCCGCCGTCCCGACGGCGTGATCCTGACTGGCACCCTGCACACGGACTCCACCCGCCACCGCCTGCAGAAATCCGGCATCCCCGTGGTCGAAACCTGGGACATGACCCCGGCTCCCATCGACATGGTGATCGGCTTCTCGCACGAGGAAGTGGGCCGCGCCGTGGCCGGGCACGTGATCGAGCGCGGCTACCACCGCATTGCCATCCTGTCCATGGATGACGGCCGCGCGGCGCGCCGCCGCCAGGGCTTGCAGGTGGCGCTGGCCAAGCATGGCCTGTCCGTGATTGCGACCGAAATCATGCCCGGCTCCGCCACGCTGCAGCTGGGGCGTGCCGGCACGGCGCGCCTGCTGGATGCGCATCCGGATATCGACGTCATCGTGGCCAGCTCGGATACCCTGGCCCACGGCGCGCTGATCGAAGCGGCCACGCGCGGCTTGCCGGTGCCGCAGCGGCTGGCGGTGATCGGCTTTGGCGACCAGAATTTTGCGGCGCACGTGCAGCCGCCGCTGTCCACCGTCCGCGTGGACGGGTCGAAGATCGGCAACCTGGCGGCGCGGGCGATCCTGCAGCGGCTGGACCCGCAGCCCGGCGTGAGCATCCAGCCGGTGACCGATACCGGCTTTGAGCTGGTGCAGCGCGCCAGCACCTGAGCAGCGGACGCGCGGGCGACACCGCGCCCCCGCAAAACTGCAACGCGGCTTTGCGCCTTTCGGCCTTCTGCCCGGCAACCCTGCCGCCTATCATGACTCCATCCCGCCGGCCATCCGGCTCCGACAAAAGATATGGAGAACATCATGCTAGGACTCAGCCCTCTCGGCGCCGCTCATACGGCAATCAGCCTGGTCGCACTGGCGGCAGGCATCGCGGCACTGCTCCGCTCCGGCGCGATCGCCTGGAACAGCGGCGCCGGCAAGGTGTATGTCTGGGCCACGGTGCTGACCTGCCTGACCGCCTTCGGCATCTTCAACCGCGGCGGCTTCAACGAAGCGCACGGCCTGGCCGTAATGACTTTAATTGTGATCGGTGTCGCCTGGGCCGGCGCCGGCGGCAAATTCGGCGCCCGCTCCGGCGCCGTGGAGACGGTCGCCCTGTCGCTGACTTTCTACTTCCACCTGATACCGGGCATCACTGAAACCTCGCTGCGCCTGCCCCTTGGCGCGCCGCTGGCGTCCAGCCCGCAGGACCCATGGCTGAAGGCGACCGCCGGCATCCTGTTCCTCGGCTTCCTGCTGGTGGCCTGGCTGCAGGTGCGTCGCCGCCGGGCATTGCCGGCCGGTGCTGCCGCCTAATCGCGCCGCTCCGGCTCGGTCGCGTGCAGGAAGCGGGTGAACAGGTCGCGAGGCGGCGGCAGTCCCCGGTCCCGCAGCATCTGGCCGACATTGCCGCGGTGGTAGCAGCCGTGGGTGCAAATATGCTGCAGGATCTCTTCGCGCGACATGCTGCCCATGTCGCCGTCGGTAAAGCGGAAGCGGATTTTCTCCTGCAGCGCTTCCGGCTGCAGCGTGGACAGGTACTGCAGATACCAGTCGTCGGTTTCTTCCTGGCCCTTGCGCAGCTCGGCCAGGGCCGGCAGGGTCGGCACATGCGGCGAGGTATAGCTGTGCGGTACGCCCTTCAGGTGGGCGACGAAGATGCAATCGGTGGTGTAGATATGGCCCAGCGTGCGCAGCATGGGCGCCAGTCCCTGCTCCGGCAGGGTAGCCAGCAGATCGAAAAGCTCCCGGTTCGACCAGCGTTTGAATTCGAACAGGGATTGCAGCGTGGCGACAGCAGACATGTACGGCTCCTTCGCGGGTGGCTAACGCCATTGTAAGCCTCTCTTCCCCGCCGTGCGACTATCTGCTGTTCCGCTCCGCCTTGCCGCCTGCCGGACGGCGCTCGTCCATGCCCGCTTCATCCACGTCGGTGGACGCAGAGCGGGAACGTTTGTATTCGAGGTCGCTGCCATCCTCGGGCAGCGCCGGTCCGGTGTACATCACTGCCACATCGGCCAGCGCGCTGGC
>Ga0065165_1001016_pt1 | contig 34080 bp, 42 predicted proteins | sample AraplaMF_Cvi_mMF_FD_63813 | JGI IMG/M metagenome (GOLD analysis project Ga0065165, IMG submission 63813) | Arabidopsis root microbial communities from the University of North Carolina, USA - plate scrape MF_Cvi_mMF (version 2) (version 3) | ecosystem: Host-associated > Plants > Roots >... | reverse complement strand
GCCTGCCCGGCCTCCCGGTTCGCAAGGCACCGGTCATCAAGGCGTCGTTAACGGTCTTTGGTCCGGCGCGCCAGCCTTCATACAAAATTTTCCCGCAAAGCGGATCATGTGCGGGTTTTGAGATGCTGGGAATATTGTCTTGGATTTGGTCTCGGATTTACCCTTGGATTTTGCAGGCGCCGCTCCTTCTGTCGTCAAGTCGATCCGACAACGTGATCTCCTGAACACGTGGCTGCGACTTTATGCGCGTGAACAAAGCGCACCGGCGATCTGGGAGTATCAGCCCGCGCGGCTTGAGGAAGAGCTGTCCGATCTCATCTATTACACGGTCGATGTTTCCGAACCGACGCCGCGCCTGACCATTCAGAGCGAAGGCACGCGCATCTCGCGCGCTTATGGACATACCGGCAAGGGCGTGCTGCTCGAGGATTACATCGGGCCGAAGCTCGCGCCGTTCGTGATGCCGATCTATCATCAATGCGTGGCACGCGCGCTTCCGGTCTACAGCGTTGCCGACGTCGACGACGCCTATGGCCGCGTGGTTGCCTATGAACGGTTGCTGCTGCCGTTCCAGACCGACGGCAAGGTCTGCCACATCATCGCTTCGCTGAAGACGTTCTGCGAAGACGGCGGCTTCGAGATCAAGAACCTGCTGCGCGGAAATGACGCGCTGCCGCGACCGAAACTTCGCGCGGTGATCAACCGCGATCTCTTCCATCGCGCGCCCGGCCGCATCGCCGCGGCCGACGTGGTGGAGTTCGCCGAACAGCCCGGGATCACCACCGAGATCATCGAGCTGAACTAACCGCCAGCGCGCCGGCCTATTTGGTCTTGACGTCCTTGGCGTAGATATCAGGCTTGAAGCCGACCAGAAGCTTGCTGCCGGTCTCCAGCACCGGCCGCTTGATCATCGATGGTTGCGCTAGCATCAAGGCCAGCGCCTTCTTCTCGGTGAGGCCTTCCTTGTCGGAATCGGGCAGCTTCTTGAAGGTCGTGCCGGCGCGATTGAGCAGCGTCTCCCAGCCGACCTTGTCGCTCCACTGCTTGAGCTTGTCCTTCTCGACGCCCGCAGCCTTGTAGTCGTGAAACTCGTAAGCCACGCCATGGGTGTCGAGCCAGGCGCGCGCCTTCTTCATGGTGTCGCAGTTCTTGATGCCGTAGATGATGTTGGGCAAGACCGGTTCCTCGCGCATGCGTGCCGCTTCGGCTGCGGCGTTGTACGAAACTCCCGATCGCGCGACAATATTGCCGACCAAGCCTACTCTCCGAACGGACAATTTATGCACGTCACTCACGATCCCGCCGCCGCCGCGTCGCCGACCATCGACTTCAACAGCTTCCTCGCGGTCGATATCCGCGTCGGCACCATCGTCGATGCCAAGCCGTTCCCCGAAGCGCGCAAGCCGGCCTGGCGTCTATGGATCGACTTCGGCCCCGCGATCGGCGTGCGGAAAAGCTCGGCGCAGATCACCGAGAACCATCCGCTGGAAACGCTGGTGGGACAACAGGTCGCGGCGGTCGTGAATTTCCCGCCGCGCCAGATCGGACCCGTCGTCTCGGAAGTGCTGACGCTCGGCTTCCCCGATGCCGACGGCAAGGTCGTGCTGGTGCAGCCGAGCAAGCCCGTGCCCAACGGCGGACGACTGTTCTAGCGGCACGCAATCGGATGCCGAGCCGCGGCCGCAGGCAAAACGTTCGCAACGGCTGATCCTCCTGCTTTCAGGGCCTCCGGCTGAGACTTGACGAAAACGCTCTCTCTCACTAAAAATGACTGACTGATCGTTTTTTATTTAGATCGGTACCTTTACGGCCTTGCTGGGCCGCCCGCCAAAACGATCGGTTTGTCAGTTATTCAGGAACTGCCCGATGCCCAAGATCAGCGACAAGCAGCGCGAAGGCCGGCGGCAGCAGATTCTCGAAGCGGCCCTCGCCTGCTTCGCCGAGGACGGTTTTCACCAGACAGGCATGGCCGACATCGTCAAGCGCTCAGGGCTGAGCCACGGCGCGGTCTATCTCTATTTCCAGAGCAAGGACGATCTGATCGAGGCCCTGGCCGACGACCGGCACCGGCGCGAGGCCGTACTCAACTCGGTTGCGCAAGGATCCGGCGATCCGATCGACGGGCTGCACGCGCTGAGCCGGGCCTACGCGCAATGGCTTACCGATCCTGCCGGCGAGGCCCGCCGCCGCGTCAGCGTCCATGGCTGGGCCGAGGCGCTGCGCAACCGCCGCGTCCGCACCAGCGTCGTCGAAGGCATTGCGATGCCCCGCGCGCTGATCGTGGCACTTGTCGAGCGTGGCCAGCATGACGGCCTGATCAAGCCTGATCTCGAAGCGGATGCGATCGCGCGCATGCTGGTCGCGATCTTCCAGGGCTTTGTGCTGCAAAAAAGCTGGGGTGAGGATTTTGACGTGGAGGCCTGCATGGCAGCCGTCGCCGTCGTGATCGACGGCTTCCGCACGGTCAGGACAGACGTCAGGCGGCGAAGCAGGACGTAAGCGATGCCGTGGCTTCACGAGATCCTCGCAGGTCTCGGCGTCGGCCTTGTCGGGGGACTGGCATCCGGCTTCATGGGGACGAGCCCGGGCGGCGGCCTCGTGATCTTCAGCGTGCTGCTGCTCGGCGCGGAGCAGCACGTCGCGCAGGGTACGTCGCTGATCACGCAGGTTCCTCCCACCGGTCTTGCCGGGGTGCGCCGCTATTGGCAAAGCGGCAACCACAGCCCGCTGCCCTGGATCGCCTGGATCGGCTTCGGATTTCTCATCGGCGGTGTCGGCGGCGGCTACGCGGCAACTGCCGTCCCGGACGCCGTCCTCCAATGGACTTACGTTGTCTATCTCGTCGCCCTGATCGCGCTTCTGATCCTGCGCCGCGACCGCAAGGACGGCGGCAGCGAGGCCGGCGATCGCAAAGATCTGCCGTGGCTGCCCCTGCTTCTCATCGGCGTCCTTGCCGGATTTTCCTCCGGGTTCATGGGCATCGGCGGCGGGCTCGCGATCACCGTCGGGCTCGCCGCGGGCCTGCGCGTTCCGCAGCATCAGGCGCAACTCGTCAGCCTCATCTTTTCGATCATCCCGACCAACCTTCCTGCGGCCTGGATCTACTGGAGCAAGGGCCTCATGGTCGGCTGGCCCGCCGTCTGCGGCATCCTGGCCGGCCTCTGGGTCGGCACCGATCTCGGCGCGCGCGCCGCCAATGGCGTCAGCAAAGCGGTGCTGCAGCGGGTCATGATCGCGCTGATCTCGGCGATGGCGCTCTACATGACCCACAAGGCACGAAGCTAGTCTCAGGGACGTTTCGGAATATTCAGCCCGCTCTGCACGGCGGGCCGTACCAGCCCGCGCTCGAGCCAGGCCCCGACCGACTTGAACCGGCTGAATTCGACGAGGTCGCCGGCACCATAGAAGCCGATGAGGTTGCGCACCCAGCCGAGCATGGAGATATCGGCGATGGTGTAGTCGTCGTCCATGAACCATTGCCGCCCCGAGAGATGAGCCTCCATCACGCCGAGCAGGCGTTTGGCTTCGCCGACGTAACGTTCGAGCGGACGCTTGTCCTCGAAATCCTTGCCGGCGAATTTGTGGAAGAAGCCGACCTGGCCGAACATCGGGCCGATGCCGCCCATCTGGAAATGCAGCCACGCCAGCGTCTGGTAGCGCCGCGCGGCGTCCTCGGGCAGGAGCTTGCCGGTCTTCTCCGCGAGATATTGCAGGATCGCGCCGGACTCGAACAAGCCCAGCGGCCTGCCACCGGGACCGTTGGGATCGAGGATCGCGGGGATCTTGCCGTTGGGATTGAGCGAAAGGAATTCCGGTGTCTTCTGATCGTCCTTGCCGAAATCGACCAGATGGACCTCGTACGGCAGCCCGATCTCCTCGAGCATGATCGACACCTTGACGCCGTTCGGCGTCGGCAGCGAATAGAGCTGAAGCAACTCGGGGTGCCTGGCAGGCCAGCGCTTGGTGATGGGAAAGGCGGACAGATCGGACATCGGAACCCCTGCTTCGTTCGAGAACTGCCGCGTAATCTAGGCCAGCCACCGAACGGCGCAAGGTCGCGGAGTCAGTTCGGCACCAACCGCTTCAGCACATGGTTGGTGGCGTACGCCGCATCGCGTTGTGCGCGTTGCTCGATGAACAGCTGCCCCGCCACGAGCAGCGCTCCGGTGAAAACGAGCGCGAGCATGGCGGTCGCGAACTGGCTGACATCATTCATCGCACGAGCTTCTCTGCCTTTTGTCCGGACAGTGAACGCCGGCGGGTCATTGACCGTTCCTGCAAGCTTCAAATAAATTGCCACTTTTTCCCGTATAGCGACTGAGGGTGCGTCCTCAATAATTGATTTCCATCCGCAGCCCGCACGGATCGACCTCGTCGCCCCCGACACGCTCCGTGCTGTCGCGCGCCGCCACGGCGCAGGCGCAGGCATCGATGAGATCGTCGCGGCCGATCCCGGTGCCGTGACGGTGTGTCAGCCATGTCGGCAAACGCGTGAAGCCGCGTTGCGCCAGCAAGGTGATGCGCTGCTCGCGGCCTTGCGCCGTCGTCTTCCTTGCGAGCCCAACGCGCCCTGCAAGATTCCAGAAGATCAATTCCGGATGCGCCTCGCCGATCGTCGCCTGCCGCGCAGGTGTCATGATCTCGTCGACATCCCGGATCTTGTCCCTGATGTTCCAGAGCTGCGCCGATACACCCCTGCCCTTGCCCTCGTGCTCCCAATAGTGGCGATTGGCCGATGCCATGTCGGGAAACGTCCAGAGGTCGCGGCGTGCACCGAGGAACACGGCGGGACCGACGAGTTCGCGCGCACGCAGATCGCACGCGCGATATCCACTCGGCTTCAATCCAATCGGCATGTCGATCATCGCGCGCGCGTGCGGCAATGCGAGCAGGCGCGTCAGTCCGGGCGAGTAGTCGAAGCCATGGTCGCCGCGTTCGTCGATCCACGCAGCGACCCAGCCGTAACGAAAGCCATCGAGACCGAGATAGTTTGGCACGTCATCCGCCCGTCATTTTCAATCTTTCACATTCCCAGCGCTTGACACCCGCAAGTTGCAGAGGTATCCAGCGCGCCCTCACGAACACTCCCGTTCAAGAGCAACCACCGTGAACCGAGCTATGCCGCACCTCTACGCAATCCTGGTCCGCCCGTCGAATGACCTACGGTCAATCGATCGCGCGCGCTCGGCTCATGGGAGAGGTCTTGTCTGATAGCAAGATCAGAAGTCCAGATACTACGGACCCTCCCGAGCCAGCGCTCCGGAGGGTTTTTTGTTGTCCAGAATGAAGTTTTCAGCAGGATGCACAGTCATGCGACGATCTGATCCCTATATGGAACGCGCCCGAGAGCTCTGCCTGGCCGCCGGCGTCGATCCGGACTCGCGCGTCGGTGAAGGACGCGGCCAGCCCGCCTGGTGCTTGTACAAGGACACTGCGCGCAAGGAGCATCTGGCACACGAAGCCAATGCGACCGCGAGCGCGATCGCCGAGCTCGGCCTTCAGCACACGCGCTACCAAAATGCGCCATTGAGGATCTTCGGTTCGCATGAAGATGCGACGGTGGCGCAGATGCGCAACTGCATGTCGGTCGGCAATGTCGTGTCTGGCGTGATCTGTGCCGACGGCCATCTTGGTTATGCCCAACCGGTCGGCGGAGTCATTGCCTATGAGAAGCAGATCAGCATCTCGGGCGTTGGCTTCGACATCGGCTGCGGCAACATGGCAGCGCGGCTCGATACTCGCTTCGACGACATTGCCACGATCGCTCCAACGATCATCCGCGATGTCGCCAAGGTGATCTCGTTCGGCATTGGACGCGCCAATGCCGAACGGGTCGAGCACGAGTTGTTCGACGACGGAGATGCCTGGCGTGAGAGCGACATGGAGGCCTATCGCCAGAAGGCGGTGAGCCAGCTTGGCACGGTCGGGTCCGGTAACCACTATGTCGACCTGATGCGCGACGAGGAAGGCTTTGTCTGGATCGGCGTCCATTTCGGAAGCCGCGGCCTCGGACATACCTCCGCGACGCGCTACCTCAAGGCTGCCGGCGGCAAGGACGGCATGAACGTCCCGCCCGCCGTGGTCGACGAGGACTCCGAGCTTGGCCGCCGCTACATTGCGGCGATGCAGCTCGCCGGGCGTTATGCCTACGCTGGCCGTGCGTGGGTCGTCGAACGCGTCCGCCAGATCATCGGTGGAAGCGTGACCGAGAGCGTGCATAACCACCACAACTATGCCTGGCGTGAGACCCACGACGGCAAGAATTTGTGGGTGGTAAGAAAGGGCGCGACACCGGCGTTTCCCGGCCAGAAGGGATTCGTCGGTGGCTCAATGGGCGACGACGCCGTCATTCTCGAAGGCATCGACAGCCCGGAAGCCAAGGCTTCGCTCTACTCGACCGTGCACGGCGCAGGCCGAATGTTCGGGCGAAAGGAAGCGAAGCGACGCTTCTCACGTGCGGAGATGGATCGCTGGCTGAGCGAGCGCGGCGTCACCCTTGTTGGGGCCGATCTCGATGAGAGCCCGATGGCCTATCGCCGCCTGCCCGACGTACTTGCCCAGCACGCGGGGACGGTGCGAGTGCTGCACACGCTACGGCCGTTCGCCGTCGCCATGGCCGGCGAAGGTGAATTCGATCCGTGGAAAGACTGAGAACAGCGGGCGGAAGGTGATGCCTTCCGCCCGTTTGATCTAGGCCACTCCCCCGCCTCGATGCTTTTCGAACAGCCGTTCAGCCAATAGCGCATGGCCGAGCGTCCCGCCGGCCCGCACCGCCGCCGCAATCAGCGCAGCTTCCGCAAGCTCCTCGCGCGTCGCGCCGGCCTTCGCGGCTTGTGCCGTATGCACGTCGAGGCAATAGGCGCACTGCGTGGTGAGCGCGACCGCGAGCGAGATCAGCTCGCGATATTTCGGCGGGATCAAGCCGTCCTTGCGCTCGACCGCGTGGTTGAAAGCCAGGAACGCATTGGCTTCGACCGGCGCCAACGCAATCAGCGTCGGGATCGCCTTCAGATCGTCGGGGCTTTGATATTCGCTCATGACTCACCTCGTCAGATATTCGCGCATCAGGGCGCGGGCCCGATGCAGGCGCGCCTTCATCGTCTGCCGGGAGGCGCCGAGTGCGTCCGCGATCTCGTCGATGGTCATTTCCTTGACGTCGCGCATCAGCGCGACATCGCGGTAATGCGGCGGCAGCGCCTCGAAGGCCGCGGCCACGTCGAGCCGCAGATCCGCTTCGGGGCGCGAGAGCAGCAGGTTTTCCGCCTCTCCGTCATCGATCGCGGGCGAGAGGCCGGCCTTGCGCGCGAGGCGCAGGCATTCGCGGCGGACCACGCTGAACAGCCAGCCGGAGAATGCCAGCAAGGAGCGGATCGTGCCGACATGGCGGAACAGGATCCACAGCGCCTCCTGCGTTGCATCCTCGGCATCGGCCGAGTTGCGGCAGGTCGCGCGCGCGTAGCGGCGAATGTCCGGCTGCGCCGTTGCGAGCAGCGAGGCGATCGCCTGGGGATCGCCGAGCCGCGCCGCCTCGAACAGGTTCGGCGAGATCGCCGCCGCGCTCACGACACACCTCCCCGGCCGATCCCGGCCATCGCGCACATCGGACAATAGCCGACGAGCCCCGTCAACGCGAAGCCGGCGCCACCGAGCGCGACCAGCCACGTTGCCGGACCGGTGAGATAAGCCAATGCGGCGATCGCCACCGCAATTCCTGAGGCAACCCGCACCGACTGATGCAGGCCGCCAATGTTCTTCCTGTAAAACGCCATCACACCCTCCGGGATGAGCCAAGGCAAACCGCCTCGACCATCAAGAGGGAACGGCGACGCAAAAGGATTCGCGACCGCCGGCAATTATTTTCGCGGGTCGGCCGCTTTTGAGCGATCAGCCTTGAACAGCCTGATAGGCCAGACGCTTGAACTCGAAGAAGAACGGGTTCCAGAAGCCCATGTAGCGCTGGGCCATCAACACGCCGGCGGTGTTGGCCTGCGGGCAAATCCACCAATGGGTGCCGGCAACGCCGCCCCACTGGAATTCCCCGGTGGAGTTCGGCGGATCGAACGGCGTCGGCGCGAAGGTGACGGCACCGCCAAGGCCGAACCCCTTGCCCGGCATCTGCCCGAGATTGGCAAAGCGGATGGTCTGCCCCGCCGGCAGCTGGTTCGTCATCATCTGACGCAGCGTGTCGGGCTTGAGCAGCACATCGGATCCCGGCAGCAGCGCACGCACCAGGGCAAGCATGTCGGGCAAGGTCGAGACCAGACCACCGCCACCCGACAGCCGCGGGAACGCCTGCCGATAAGCCTGCGGATAAGGCAGCTGGTCGGCGCGCTTGAGGCCCGGCTTCATCGGGTCCATCACGTCGGCGCCGGTATAGAGCGCGACCAGCCTGCCCTGCTGCGCCTCCGGCACGTAGAAGCCGGTATCGGTCATGCCGAGCGGACCGAAGATGCGCTCCTTGAAAAAGACATCGAGTGATTGACCCGACACGACCTCCACGACGCGGCCAAGCACATCGGTCGCGACCGAATATTCCCAGGACGTGCCGGGGTGGTAGGCCAGCGGCAGATCGGCGAGCTTGTCGATCATGTCGGTCAGCGGGGTCAGCGGATTGAGCACGCGCGCGTCGTTATAGCCTTTGAACAACACCGTGCCGGGATCGAAGATGCCGTAGCTGAGACCGGCGGTGTGGGTCAGGAGCTGGCGGATCGTGATCGCGCTCTTGGCCGGCTCGACGTCGGCAAGGCTCGCGGCGCCTTGCTTGAGCACCTTGCGGTTGCCGAGCTGCGGCAGGAATTTCTCGATCGCATCATCGAGGCCGATGCGGCCCTCCTCGACCAGCATCATGATCGAGCAGCTGACGACGATCTTGGTGTTCGAAAAGGCACGGAAGATATGGTCGGGCCGCAAGGCGGCCTTGGCCTCGCGGTCGGCGAAACCGACGCATTGCTGGTCGACGACTTCGCGCCCGCGCAGCACCGCCCAGGACACGCCCGGCAGGATCTCCTGATCGACATAACGCTGCATCGCCGTCCGTACGGCGGAAAAATCGGCGGCTCTGGCGTCCATCTGTCTCCCCCAATCATGATTGGGATGGGTATAGCGCGCTTTCCCGGCGAAGAAAGGCCGCGTGGGCGGCCCTCACAGCTTCATGAACGCGGTCACATAGGCGCGCTGGTGAATCCGCATCCCCTGCCGCTGATACAGCGCGATCGCGGAGCTGTTGCTGGAGAACACGTGCAGGAATGGAATCTCGTCGCGCGCCTCAATCTGACGTGCCACCGCGGCGAGCAGCGCCTGCGCGTAGCCGCGCCCGCGATGATCCGGATGGACGCACACCGCCGACATCTCGACGAATTTGCCCGGCTTCATCCGTTCGCCGGCCATCGCCACCAGTTCACTGCCGGCGCGGATGCCGAGGTACGTGCCGAGTTCATGCGTGCGCGCGACGAACGGGCCAGGCTTGGTCAACGCCGTCAGCGCCAGCATGGCCGGCACGTCCGCCGCCCCGAGCCTCACGATCTCGGCGCCGCGAAGCGGACTGTCGGCGGGCGAGCCGATCATCTGCTCGCCGGTCTCCGCCAGCAGGACCTTGAACCCGGCGGGAACGACGATCGGCTCCTGGGTAAAGAAAGCCGCGACTTGGGATGGCGCCATGAGATCGGCAAGCGCGGCCAAGCTCGCCGCCGACATGTCGACCATGTCGGTAAATGGCGCTATGTCGACGGGATAGCGCAGCACGCGCGGGCCGCCTTGCGCCAGATGCTTCTGGCTCGTCGTCAACGCGCTCCAGATCGGCCGGTCCAGCAGCGCCAAATCACTGTCGGACACCGGCTTAGTCCTTGTCGAAGCTGACAATGACGGCGGCGTTGGCGATCAGGATGGGATCGTTGGCCGCCTCCGTCGCCGAGGGGATCTCCAGTCCACCCTTGACCGCGGTGACCGTGACCGTGCCGTAAGGAAGCTCCCTGGCGACCGCCTCCTTGTCGACGGCTTCAGGGTTTGGCACCGCGATCGTGACGTCGACGAACATGTCGTTCGCGGTCTTGTCGATCATACGGAAGAAGCCGAGGCTCGAATGCCTGATGGCATCGGACACCGCGCGCTTCGCCGCCTTGGTCGCGTCCCTGCCGTGAACGTCGACCCCCATGCCCATCTCGGTGATACAGCGAACGCGTGTCATGATTTTCCCCTGTTGCTTGTCATGATCGGAAGTGTCCGTGATCGGAGAATATGACGCAAGTCATATATTGTCTTCGATCTTCACCACAATGCGAGCGCAGCGAAGCAATCCAGACGATCCCGTGCGGGACGATTCTGGATTGCTTCGTCGCCTCGCGCCCGCAATGAGGGCAATCAGGAGAAGCGAGCCAATCAGGCCTTCGCCTTCTCGTGCGCCCGCAGCTCATCGACCAGCACCCGTACGTTCTCCGAATAATCGATCGGGATCACGACGAGGTGCACGCCACCTTCCTTGAAGGCGGCATCCAGCGTCGGGCCAAAGCTGTCGATGCTCGCGATGCGATGCCCCTTGGCGCCATAGGCCTTCGCGTATTGGACGAAATCCGGATTGCCGAAGGTCATGCCGTAATCGGCGAAATGATCGACCGCCTGTTTCCATCGGATCATGCCGTAGGCATTGTCCTCAAGCACCAGCACGACGAGGTTGAGCTTGAGCCGGACCGCCGTTTCCATCTCCTGGCTGTTCATCATGAAGCCGCCGTCGCCGGCGACCGCGAGCACGCGGCGGTCGGGATAGAGCATCGCGGCCATCATCGCCGACGGCAGGCCCGCACCCATGGTCGCGAGCGCATTGTCGAGCAGCAGCGTGTTGGCGACGCGGGTGCGGTAGTTGCGCGCGAACCAGATCTTGTACATGCCGTTGTCGAGCGCGACGATGCCGTTCTCGGGGATGACCTGACGGATGTCGTGAACGATCCGCTGCGGCGTCGGCGGCCAACGCGCCTCGGTGGCGCGGTCGGCGATGTGATCGAGAATCTCCTCCCGCAACGGCAACAGCGCCGCCGCCTGCGGGAGCTTTCCTTCGAGGCGGTCGGCGAGCAGCTCCAGGCTCGGGCCGACGTCGCCGACGACCTCGGCATCGGGGAAATAGACCAGCTCGACGCTGGCCGGCGTGTAGCTGACGTGGATGACCTTTGGCCCTGACGGACCCATGATGAATGGCGGCTTCTCGACGGGATCATGGCCGATCGCGATGATCAGATCGGCGGCGTCGATCGCATCATGGACATAGTCGCGCTCCGACAGCGCGGCTGTGCCCATGTAGAGATTGGTGCCGCCGGGTACGGTGCCCTTCCCCATCTGCGTGGTGAAAAAAGGAATGCCGGTCCGCCGCACGAAGCTGGCAATGCCGTGTGTTGAACGCGGCCGGCTGGTCGCGGCGCCCATCATCACCAGCGGACGCTTTGCCGCCAGGACCATCTCCGCTGCGCGCTCGAGCGCAGCACGGTGCGCGACGGGGATTTCGATGGGATGCACGGGGATCACGGGCGTGACAGACACCTCGTCACCGGCGATGTCCTCGGGCAATTCGAGATGCACCGGCCCCGGCCGCTCCTCCATCGCCACGCGGAACGCGTCGCGCACCACGGTCGGAATACTGGAGGCGCTGACAATCTGCCGCGACAATTTTGTCAGCGGCTTCATGGTCGCGACAACGTCCACGATCTGGAAGCGCGCCTGCCGGCTGCTCATGATCGGCTTCTGACCGGTGATCAGGATCATCGGCATCGCGCCGAGATGCGCATAGGCCGCGCCAGTCGACAGATTGAGCGCGCCGGGGCCGAGGGTCGAAAGACAAACGCCGGGCTTGCCGGTAAGCCGTCCATGCGTCGCCGCCATGAACGCAGCCGCCTGCTCGTGGCGGGTCAAGACCAGCTCGATCTTGGAGGTGCGGAGCGATTCGACGAGGTCGAGATTTTCCTCGCCTGGCACGCCGAAGATGCGGTCGACACCTTCGTTCTCCAAGGCAGCGACGAACAGGTCCGATCCTTTGACTTTGTGATCCTGTCCGCTCATATCGCCTCCGCTTGATGTTCGTTCCCATGGTCAGGGAGCAACTGCATGGTAATCGCTTACGTCCACAGCACAACTCACAAAGCGGCGGGTGAGCATTTCGACATCGTCATTGCGAGCACAGCATCATTTCCAGCTACAGCTTCGCCTCGGCAAAGATCCCGGAGATCCAGTCGAGGAATATGCGCAGGCGCAAGGCGAGCTGGCGGTTCTGCGGATAGAGCGCCGAGAGCGGCGTCGGCGACGGCGGATATTTGGCGAGCACTTCGACCAGCGCGCCGCTGGCGAGGTCGTCCGCGAAGCGATAGCGCGGCGCTTGCGTGAGGCCGAAGCCCAGCCGCGCCAGTTCGGCCATCGTGTCGGAATTATTGACACGCACCCGGCTTGGCAGCACGACGTTGCGCAAGCCGCCCTTCACGGAAAACTCCAGCGGCAGCACGTCGCCGGTGCGCGAAGAGATGAACGCGATCATCTGATGCCCGTCGAGCGCGTCCGGCGTTTTGGGCATTCCGTGGCTCGCGATATAGGTCGGGCTTGCCACCGTGATCTCCTCGACCAGGCCGAGGCGGCGCTGGATCATGCCGCTGTCACCGGACTCGCCAGCCCGGATCACGCAATCGATGCCCTCGCGAACGAGATCGACCAGCCGGTCGCCCTGCCCGATCTGCAATTCGAGTTCGGGATAGCGCGCCAGGAAGGCCGGCAGGTGCGGCAGGATGAAGGTGCGGGTCAGCAGCGGATGGGCATCGATGCGCAAGAGGCCGCGCGGCCGCGCGTCGCGCATCGTGGTCTCGGCCTCCTCGACCTCGGCGAGGATGGCGACGCAGCGGCGATAATAGTCCTCGCCGTCGAGCGTCGGGGTGACGTGCCGCGTGGTGCGTTCGAGCAGCCGCGCGCCGAGACGCGCCTCGAGGCCGCGCAGCACCTCGCTCGCGGTCGAGCGGGGAATGCCGAGATCGGCAGCCGCCGCCGTAAAGCTCTGCCGCTCGACGAGGCGGACGAACAGGCGCATGGCGTCAAAACGGTCCATGGCGATTGTTCATCACAGCCGACAAGTGATGGCAAGTTTTTCGCGATTATCCGGCAGCGGCGATCGGGCATTCTCGAACAGACAAATCAAATGGAGAGACGATCATGCCCTTTGCCAACATAAAGATCCCCGAGGCCGCGCTGTCACGCGCACAGAAGGCGGAGATCGTGCACAACCTGACCGCGCTGTTCGTCCATTATTTTGGCGAAACCGCGCGGCCGCACACGATGGTGCTGATCGAGGAAGTTCCTGACGGCGGTTACGGCCGCGCCGACGAGGTCTTCATCGTCCCCGACGCTTATCGCGTCAGCGATGCCTGACCTCGCCGCACCGTCACTCCGCCGCTTCGCTCTGGGGCACGCCCTGCTCGACCTCGAGCTGGAGGATATCGTTGAAGCGGTTGAAGGCACCGCAGAGCGCGATGCGCCAGGTCAGCTCGACGATCTGGGCCTCCGAGAAATGGGCGTGCAGGCGGGCGAATATCTCGTCGCGGGTCTTGTTCCAGTTGTTGGTGACGGCGATCGAATATTCGACGACGAGCTTGTCGAGCTCATCGAGCTCGGGATGATCCTTGTAGTCGACGAGGCGCGCCGCGCCCGCCTCCGACACGCCCTGCACCGCGAGTTTCGGCGCGTGGTGCGAGACGCAATAGTCGCATTTGTTGAGCAGGGAGACCGTGACCAGCGCCAGCTCGAGATGACGCTTGGACAGATTGCCGTCCTGGGCGAGATCGACCAGCAGCGACCACATGTGCTTGAAGATCGGCAGGCGATGGGCCATGACGCCGGCCTGGTTCTCGAACGCGCCATAGGTGGTCATCTTGTCCCACAGCGGCCTCAGCGTCTCCGGCAAATCGTCCCTGGTCTTGATCGAAACGCGCGACATGGCATGTCATCCCTGCTTTGATGATGCATGCTGCCATAACGGCGCGCTCATGTCTCGCCTCCGGATCGCCATTGCATGACACCCAGAACATTCGAAGCACGCTGCCTGCGCCTGCCCTCCGCGTCCAAAGTGGTGCAATGGGAGGGCACCTCCGTGTTCAAGGTCGGCGGCAAGATGTTCGCGCTGAGCGGCGGCTATACGGCCGATACCGGCGGCTACATGTTCAAGGTCTCGAACATGGCCTATGCGATGCTGATCGAGCACGGCATTGCGCGGCCGGCGCCCTATCTGGCGCGCGCCAAATGGGTGCAACTCGTCGGCAACGACGCGCTGCCGGATCCAGAGCTCACGGCCTATCTCAAGGAGGCCCATGCGCTCATCGTCGCAAAGCTCACGAAGAAGCTGCGCAAGGAGCTTGGGCTGGGCTGAGGGCGGCGCCGGCACCAATGGAACTGCTCTCCACAATTTGATGGGATGATCATCATCCTGCTACTGGCATCATGCTGCACCGCAACTAGCTCTGAGAAAAGTCCATTCGAGATGGAGTTTCTCCATGAGCAAATCCAGCACAGCCGCAGCCGCCAAGACCCATCGCTATGAACTCGTGCACGGCGACGACGCCGATTTCGTCGCCTATCAGCGCCAACGCGAAGACGGCATCTGGCAAACGTTTTCAAAGTGGATGATACCGCGCGCAGCCTGCTAGAGCGGCGCTGACGCCCACGGCGTTGACCAAAGCATGATATCTGACTAAAGTCAGATATCATGTTGGATCCCATTTCGCGCGTCCGCCGGTTCAACCGGGCCGTCACCTCCGCCGTCGGCGCGCTTGATACATCGTTCCTCGGGCGAGGCCGGCCTCTCGGTGCAGCGCGCGTGCTCAATGCGATCGGGCACGGGCGCTCGGATGTGGCCGAGATCCGCGACTATCTCGGCCTCGATTCCGGATTGATGAGCCGCCTGCTGCGCAGCCTCGAGGATGAAGGCGTGATCGAAACACACGCCCATGCGGACGATGCGCGCCGGCGCGTGGCGAAGCTGACGCGTAACGGCCGGCGCGAGTTCGCGGCCTATGAGGCGCTATCGAACGCACAGGCCGAGGGCTTTCTGGCGCAGCATGCGCAACGCGACGCGCTGCTGGCGGCGATGGACCTGATCGCCTCGGCGCTGACGCGCGAGAGGGTCGCGCTCACCGAAATGGACCCGCAGAGCGATGAGGCCCGCTATTGCCTCGGCGAGTACTACGCCGAGCTCGGCCGCCGTTTCAAACAGGGGTTTGACGTCTCGCTTTCGCGAGACCCCGACGCCAAGGACATGCGCCGTCCCCGCGGCACCTTCATCGTGGCCATGTCGGACACGCTGCCGATCGGCTGCGTCGGTCTGAAGGGCACCGATCACGGCTATGCCGAGATCAAGCGGCTCTGGGTCGCACCCGCCGCGCGCGGGTTGCGGCTCGGGCGAGGCTTGATGGATACGGCTGAAGATGCCGCGCGCGGGCTCGGCATCACGCTGCTGCGGCTCGACACCAACAGCGCGCTGCCCGAAGCCGGCCAGCTCTACCGCACCACCGGCTGGCGCGAGATCCCGCGCTTCAACGACGATCCCTATCCGGATCTGTTTTTCGAAAAGCGGCTGTGAGATGAGCCCACTGCCGCTCTTCCGCGTTATCATCGAGGCCCGGCAACTTCGAGGCCTGGGAGCTTCGGGATGACCAGAGACGACCTCACAGGCATCTATCGCAACTATATTGCCTGCCTGAACCGCCAGGATTGGCCGACGCTCGCGCAGTTCGTGCACGCCGACGTCACTCACAACGCGCGGCCGCTCGGGCTCTCCGGTTATCGGGCGATGCTGGAACAGGATTTTCGCGAAATCCAGGATCTGCGGTTCCATGTTGAGCAGCTGATCTCCGATCCGCCCTGCATCGCCGCCCGCCTTCATTTCGATTGCACTCCGGCCGGGACATTCCTTGGGCTTGCCGTCAACGGGAGGCGCGTCTCGTTCAATGAGAACGTGTTCTACGAATTTCGTGACGGAAGGATTTGGCAGGTGTGGTCGGTGATCGACAAGGGGGCGATCGAGGCACAGATCTGATGCTGCGCCTCGACCGTGGTTCTCACGCGGCCACGGGCGCTGCCGCCTCCTCTTGCGGCTTGGGGAAGGGCCTGAACGTCATCGCCATCAGGAACGCGCCGAGGCCCATCGCCCAGGAGGCGATGTAGAGCCAGGCGTAACTCGAGAAGGCATCGTAGATCAGGCCGCCCGCGAGCGGACCCGTCGCCATGCCGAGGCTGCCGGCCATGGCGGTGCCGCCGATCACGGTCCCCATCATCTTCAGCGGAAAGTTTTCGCGGATCAGCACGGCATAGAGCGGCATGGTGCCGGCATAGATGAAGCCGAACGCGGCGCCGACGGCGTAGAAGGTCGCGAGCTGATGCGCGAAGACATAGGCGAGCGCGCCGAACGCCTGCAGCAGCAGTCCCGACACCAGCACGCGCTTGGCGCCGAAGCGATCGCCCATGAGGCCGAAGGCGATGCGGCCGCCGAGGCCGGCAAAGCCTTCGATGCTGTAAATCGTCACCGCCGCGACCAGCGGGATGCCGCAGCTCACGGCATAGGACACGGTGTGGATGATCGGCCCCGAATGGGTGGCGCAGCAGAAGAAATTGGTCGCAAGCAGGATCAGGAACTGCGGCGAGCGCAGCGCCTCGCTCATCGACATCTCGCTCTGCGCAGCGCCCTCGCCGGCCGCAGGCATCGCCGCGGCCTGCGCGAGCGCGGGCGGACGGCGCACCAGGAACGAGACCGGGATCATGATCGCCGCAACCACAAGCGCGATGATCTGCATCGAGGTCCGCCAGTCGTGATTGGAGACGAGCCAGGCTGCGAGTGGCGACATCGTCATCGGCGCCATGCCCATACCGGCTGAGACCAGCGACACCGCAAGGCTGCGATGGGTATCGAACCAGCCGGTGACGGCCGCCATCATCGGCGCGAAGATCGCGGCACAGGAGGCGCCGGTCAGCAGGCCGAATACGAACTGGAACACGAGGAGCGAGGTCGCATGGCTCGCCGCGAACAGGCTCAGCGCCAGCACGGTCGATCCCGTCAACACCACCGGCAGCGGGCCGAACCGGTCCGACAGCGTGCCCCACGCCATGCTGGTCAGGGCCATCGCCAGGAAGCCGATCGTCATCGCGCTGGAGATGCCTGTCACCGACCAGCCGGTGTCCTTGGCGATCGGCTGCAGGAACACCGGCAGCGAGAACATGCCGCCGATGGCGACGCAGCCGAGCAAGCCGCCCGCGGCGACGATCACCCAGCGATAGGAGGAAGCGTTCATGTTGGTCTCCCGTCAAATCTGTCTGGGTGGAAGACGAATGGGAACAGCGCGGACCGACATCGGCATTGCAGATTTTTGTGCGCTTGTTCCCGGCCCGCCCGCCCCCGCCTTGACCTTCGGTAGCGCATCGCGAATGTGCAATTCGATCAGGCGTTTCGCAAGGCTCTATGACATTGCACACCTCCTTCGAACGTACGACAGGCCACGTGTTCATCGCGGCCAGCGTCGACGGCTTCATTGCCCGGCCTGACGGCGACATCGATTGGCTTACGCGATACGCCGCCACGGGCGAGGACACCGGCTACGATGCGTTCATGGCGACGATCGACGGACTGGTGATGGGCCGCGCCACGTTCGAGAAGGCGCTTTCGTTCGACCGTTGGCCATTCAGCAAGCCCGTCGTCGTCATGAGCCGAACCTTGTCGCAAGCCGACTTGCGTCCGGACCTCGACGGCAAGGTCCGGATCTCGACGCTGGCGCCCCGGCCACTCATGAAGGCCCTGGCCCTCGAAGGATGGCGGCGCACTTATGTCGATGGCGGACGGCTGATCCAGTCGTTCCTGCAGGAAGGGCTGATCAGCGACATCGTGCTGACGCGCATTCCCGTGCTGCTCGGCGACGGCATTCCGCTCTTTGGGAGGCTGACGGCCGACCTGCCGCTTCGCCATGTGGAAACGACGACGTTTGCCTCAGGACTGGTTCAGAGCAGATACGAGCTCGACTGAAGTTTCCTAAACAAGAGCCCGTCATCATCCCGCACACGTCAGCGCATCATCCCAATTGGGCTCGCCGGGCGCGCCATTGGCTGATCGTGAGCCAGACCGCCGAGACCAGAAAGTAGACCGCGCCGACCGCCGCATAGCCCGTGACGGTCGCAATCGACGGCGACATCGGCGTCGTCGCCTGAAAGACGAAGAAGCCGCCGGCCAGCGCCGACTGGCCACCACTGAGCACCATCGCCCATTGCGCGCCAAGGCTCTTCCAGCGGCGGATGGCGGTTGCGAGCTGAAGCAGTCCGGCGAAGATCGCCCAGGCCCCGAACACGCCGAGCACCCCGTTCATGCTGATCTGCAAGGCCACGAGAACGGCGGCCGCGGTCGCAAGGCTGACGACGACGTTGAGCGCCTGCGTCCTGTTCTGGTTGAGGCCGCCGCTGCGCACGCCATCGACGACATTGGCCGCGGCATCCCATGCCGGATAGAGCACGAGCAGGACGCCCGCGATCACGGGCGAGGACCGCCCGGCCGCAATCGCGGCCACGACCCAGGCCAGCGAGAACGCCGCGCGCAGGAAGTAATATTGCTTCAGCCATCGCTCGCGATCGGCCCGAACGAGATCCAGTTGATGATGTGCCATGTCGCTCTCCTTTACCTACTAGTTGGTAGCTCATTGATGCAGCAATTCCCGCTCGCCCGCGGCAAGCCTGCGGGCGTCGCAACGCGTCTTGTCGATGTGCCTCAGTGCCTGGTCGACAGCCGCTCCAGCAGCGGGGTCGTAATCACGCCGAACATTTTCGGATCGCCATAGGCGCGCGCCGACAGCATCGCGCCGTGAATGGTCGCCATGAAGGCTTCCGCCTCGACCTTGGCAGAATTGGTGAGATGCAGCCGTCCCTTCCGCTTGCCCCGCTCCATCACCGACGTCAACCACGACGCCAGCGCGCGGAAATGCGCACGCACTTCGAGCGCGACCTCCTCCGGCAGGATCGGCAGCTCGCTGGCGAGCAGCGCGCAGACGCAGAACGGCGCCGTCGCGTCCGCGATGCATGCCTCCCAATAACCAGCATAGCTTTTGAGCTGGTCGCGCGGATCAGGAACGTTGCGCTCCAGCGCCGCCAGTCCCGCCTCGGCTTCCGCGCGGTAGCGCGAAACGAGGGTGCGGACCAGATCGACCTTGCTGGCGAAATGGTGGTGGATGCTCGGCTTGCGGATGCCGACGACGTCGGCGATGTCGGCATAGCTGAAGCCGTTATAGCCGCCCGCAATGATCAGGCTGCGCGCGCAGGACAGGATGTCGTCGGCGGTCGAGGTGACGTTGCTCATGGACGATGAATTACCTTCTAGTAGGTAGGTCGTCAAGAATCGGATGCTTCAACCATCCGTGAGTGGTAGGAGCCTGCATGCCCATTCGTCCGATCGTTCGCTATCCCGACCGCCGCCTCGCAATGCCCGCCCGCCCCGTCACCGCGTTCGACGCCGGCTTGCGTGAGCTTGCGGATGATCTGCTCGAAACCATGCGCGCCGCGCCCGGCATCGGCATCACCGCGCCGCATATCGGCATCCCCTTGCGCATCGTCGTGCTCGAGCTCGACACCAAGGCGGGCCCGCAGACCTACGTCAATCCCGCGATCGAATGGGCCTCGCCCGAGATGATCCTGCACAAGGAAGGCAGCGTCTCGATGCCTGGCGTCAACGACGAGGTGCAGCGCTATGCCCGCGTGCGGATCGGCTATCAGGACCTCGACGGCAACATGCAAACCGAAGAATCCGACGGCTTGCGTGCGGTGTGTCACCAGCATGAGATCGATCAGCTCGACGGGATGTTCTGGATCCAGCGGCTGTCGCGACTTAAGCGCGAGCGGCTGGTGAAGAAGTTCGAGAAGATGGGGCGATCGTAGGCGGATCAGCCCGCTCCTGCAGCCGAGCACGGCCCGCCGGCTCATCCGCCGCGTTCGGCGCGCCGCACTCAGATGGCGGATTGCGCTGCGCTAATCCGCCCTACGCGTTAGCTTCATCATCGAGCTGCTGGCCTCGCGGATCGCGATGGCGCTGGCGATGTGATCGCGCTCACGCCCGCTTCCCGCTTCGCTTCGTGACCGGCGCGTTGCGGCGCTCGCGTTTGCCGCGGGCGATCTCGGTTGCGAGTGCGTCGAGCTTCGGCTCCCAGAAATTGCGGAACTGGGCGATCCACGAATCGACCGCGCGAAGCCCGGACGCATCGACCGAGTAGAGCCGCCGCTGCGCCTCCGCGCGGACGCTGGCGAAGCCGCTCTCGCGCAGCACCTTGAGGTGCTGCGACACGGCGGCCTGCGTGATGCCGAACTCGGCGCCGATCACCTCGACGACCTCGCCGGACGCCATTTCTCCCGGCGCCAGCAATTCGAGGATGCGGCGCCGCACGGGATCGGCGAGGACTTCGAAGGCGTGCATCAGCTTCCCGTGCCGGGATGCGCGACATCAGGCGGCGTCTCGCCGCGATAGAACGCGATGGTGCGGTCCGAACGCTGTTTTGCCGCGTCAGGATCGACCCCGCACGCGACATGCGCCATGCGCCAATATTCGCCGCTCTGTGCCATGAAGTTCTTGCCCTCAGCAGACATCATCCAAGCCTCGGCCGTCTCGTGGTCGACCGACGTGCCGGTGGCAAGATAGCCCTCAAGCCCCGTGATGCCGAGATCCCAGCCGATCCCCACCGCGCCTGGACCAAACTGCTCCCAGTGATCCCCGATGATGGCGGTATGCTCCAGCGTCAGGCGCGCTTGGCCGCGTTCGGCTGCCAGCTTCACATCGATCCAGGTCGTCGCGCCGCCGAATTCCCACGTCGCCGCGAAATGGGTCGGCGGCGTGCAGGCCGTGACGGTGCCGCCTGCATTGCCCTTGAGCTGGTAGCGTCCGCCGAGCTGCAGCTCGCCCTCGACCGGCAGGAACCAGCGCGGAATCCGTTGCTTGCTGGTCACGGCATCCCAAAGATCGTCGACGCTGGTGTCGTAGAGACGGCTCAGCGTCACCGCGCTGGCCGCCTTCCCGTCTTTCTCGAAATTTGTCACCGAACGCGTGACGAGTCCGAGCACCCTGGCGACGTCGATCTCCATTGCGGTCCTCCCTGCTGCCTGTGGCAAAGGGAATATCGGTTATAACTAATATAAGTCAATTCTTATATTGATGGCGATTTGTCGCGAGGCACGGCGTGACGCGCCGGGCGGACTGCGCTTCGCACAGCCGCGGGCCAATCCGCCCTGCGCACTCAGCCTTGCGCCGCCGCCTCTACTTCAACGGCAGGAACAACTCCGCGACCGTCTCGTGCTCCGGCACCTCCGGAAAGAAACTCAAACGCTGGCAATAGATCGGGAAGTCGCGCGCCTCCTCGCCGCTGGCCGGAAGCCAGTCGCGATAGAGATAGAGCGCAGCAGGCTCCAGATTGTCGGTGTAGCCGACGACGCGCAGCACGGCGCAGCGGCCACCGGGAATCTCGCCCACCTTGATTGTCTCGCCCTTCGCTTCGATCGGCTTCTCGGTGCCGACGCAGAGATCCACGCTGTAATCGGCCGGCGATGCCGGTCGCCGCTCGGACCGCCAGACATTGAAGGTCGGGCTCGTCGAGGGGTGCAGGCCTGCCGCCCTGCGCCAGGCGATGAAGCGGTGGATGGTGGCGCGCAGCGTCTCGGGGCTGCCGCGATGCTCCATGATCGCCACCCGCGTGGCAAACACGTCGCGGATCGTCACGTTGTCTTTGGTGTAGGTCGTCTGCATGAGCTTGCTCCTCGCGATGTCGAGAGGCCCGAAGGCCGCAAGCCACGGTTCCCAATCCGGCGCGGCCCGGAACGACGACGGCGATTGCCCGAGCCGTTGCCGAAAAGCACGCGCAAAGGCATCGGGCGCGTCGTAGCCGGCATCCATCGCAATGTCGGTAACGTCGAGGTGATCGACATAGGCCAGCTGATGCGACGCGCGCTTCAGCCGGGCCAGCTGGACATAGCGATGCACCGACAGCCCGAAGGTTGCCGTGAACTGCCGGTGGAAATGAAACTTCGAGAAGGCGGCGACGGCGCTCACCGTGTCGAGATCCAGATCGTCGTCGAGATGCCGGTCGATGTGATCGAGCGCCTTCCGCATCCGGTCCTGATAGTTTTGCAGCGCCGCCTTCATCGTTGTTTCTCCGTGGCGGCGTCAGTTAGGCGATGGCGGCCTGCAAGCGCTCGACCGATCTTGCTGTTTTTGAGGAGGCGCAAGATTGCGCCTCCCGCGAGACGGACTGGGCGCTCGTCCCCTTAATTGCGACCAGACATAACGCCGCCATCGACATCGTGCACAGCACCCGTGGTCCAGCCGGCCCGATCAGACAGCAGAAACGCGATGTGGTTGGCAACATCCTCGACCCGGCCGACTCGGCCGATCGGGTGGAACGAATCAAAGCCGCTCGTCAGCGCCGTCTCGATCTGACCGGGGTCGATGAATGCGCCGTAGATCGGCGTGACGACGACAGCGGGCGACACCGCGTTGACGCGTATGTTGTGCCCTGCCAGCTCCATGGCAAGATGCTGGGTCAGCGAATGCAGCCCCGCCTTGGCCATCGAATAGGCCGACGACGGCGTCGCCTTGATGGCCTGCTTCGCCCACATCGAACCGATATTGACGATCGCGCCTCCGCCGTTGCGAACCATGTTGCGGGCGACCGCCTGCGTCACCAGGAACGTCGAGCGGTTGATGTCGTGATACTTGTCGTAATCGGCGCGGCTATGCTCGAGGAACGGCTTGGGAAAGAAGGTGCCTGCCGCGTTCACGAGCTTGTCGATATGCCGGGCCTCGCCATCAATTTTCGCGATCAGACGATCGACGGATGACTTGTCGGAGAGATCAGCTGAGTAAAACTCCGCTCGCCCCGTGCCGCGCGCATTCAATTCGGCAGCGGCTGTTTCCAGCTTGCGTTGGTCGCGCCCGACGAGGAGCACCGATTGTCCCTCGCCAACGAGGATGTCGGCGGTCGCCCGTCCCATCCCCGTCGATCCACCAAGTAAAATACTCAATTTCTCAGTCATTTATGCATCTCCAGTTATCTTACTTATCGATAGGTAAGTTATTTAACTGGCAAAGGGGCCTGTCAAGGCTTATCTACCGGTAAGTAAGGAAATTGTGATGTCCGACAGGAACATGCGCGACCGGATTCTCGATGCGGCGGAGGCACGCGCGCGCCGCGGCGGCTACAACGCTTTCAGCTTTCGCGAGATCGCCCAGGATGTCGGCGTGTCGAGCGCTGCCGTGCACTACCACTTCGCCACCAAGGCGGAGCTCGCCCAAGCACTCGTCGCGCGATACACCGAGAAGGCGATGGAATGGCTCGGCGATCCCGAGGGCCTGGACGCCGGGCAGGCATCGACGCGCGTGCGCGATCTATTCCGGGACGCGCTCACGCAGAATGATCAGATGTGCCTGTGCGGCCTCCTCGGAGCCGAGCGCGACATCCTTCCTGTGGACGTCGATGCCGAAGTCGCCGCATTCTTCGGCTCGCTCCTCGACTATCTCCGCACCGCGTTCCGCGGCAATGCGCATGACACTGCGGAAGCGGTTCTGGCGAAGCTGGAAGGCGCAATGATCCTCGCCCGTTCGCTCCGCGATACGGCGGTGTTCGATCGGGCAACGGCAGACCTGGCGAAGTAGAATGCCCTACCCGCCCGCCATCAGCGCCTTCGCCAGCGCCATGTAGGCCGGCAGCGTCACGGGATCATTGGCGGCATTGCCCGCCATGGGGTGGGAGGCGTAGCGCGCGATCACCATCTCGGCCCTGGGATCGATGTAGATGCCCTGGCCGTGGACGCCGCGGGCCATATAGGCGCCGTGGGCGTTGTGCGTGACCCACCACTGATTGCGATAGGAGCCGCCGGGCAGCGTGGTGTAGCCGGCCAGCTTGAACTTCTCGGGATCGCCGCCGCGCGCGATGTCCTCGACCACCTGCGACGGCACGATCTGGCGGCCGTTGAAGCGGCCGTGATTACGGATGGTCTCGCCGAAGCGGGCGAGATCGCGCAACGTCGTGGAGAGACCGCCGCCGCCGCTCTCGGTGCCGATGCGGTCGACGTGATAATGCGCGTCCTCTTCCGCGCCCATCGGCGCCCAGATCCGTTCGGACAGAAGATCGGACAGCGTCATGCCGCCGGCACGCCTGACGATGAAGGCGAGCACGTCGGAGTTGACGGTCTTATAGGCGAAGGCCTTGCCGTGCTCGCCCTGCTTCTTCTGCGCGACGAGAAAATCGAAGATGTTGGTCGCGCCGTCGTAATCCGGCGGGATCGGCGCCATGCCGTTCGCGCGCCGCAGACCCCAGACGTCCGAATTCTTGTCCGTATAGATTTCGGTGTAGACGAGACCCGTGGTCATATCCATGGCTTCGTGCACGCGTGCGTCGCCGAACGCGCTCGCCTTCAGCTCCGGCACGTAATCCGTGATCGGTGCTTTAGGATCGATCTTGCCCTCCGCGACCAGAATGCCCGCGAGCGTGCCGGTGAACGATTTCGTCACCGACATCGCGATATGCGGCTTGTGCGGCTTCAACGCGCCGAAATAGCGCTCATAGATCAGCTTGCCCCGATGCAGCACCGCGATGCCATCGGTGTAGGTCTCCTCCAGCATCTTCGCGAAGGTCATGGGCCGCCCGTCCATCGTGGTCGAGGCGACCGCGCCGATGTCCTGCTCCGCGCGCGGCAGCACGGATGCAGGCCCCGCCCCGCGCCAGACATTCACCGTCGGCACCAGCTGGCGGACATTGCTCCAGGCCCAGCGCAGTTCGGGGAAGCTGCGGAAGGAGCCGTCCTGAAAGGCGATAGTCTTGTCCGGCGCCGGCGGGAAGCCCTGCATCCAGCCGAGGGCTTCGGGGTCCGTTTCGGCGGCGGTTGCGGGGGGCTTGGCGGCGGTGGACATGAACACTGGCTCCAGAGAGGCGGGGCCCATGTCGTAGCATCGGATGAAAAGGCGGACATCCAACGTTTGCGCTGGGCACCTGCGCGCGGATCAGGATCGCGGCAAATCCTTAAACGGGTCGATCACAGATGCGCCGAAAGGCGCGAAGTGCCTGGCATTGCGCGACAGAATTGTCAGTCCATGCTGACGGGCCGTAGCGGCAATGATGATATCGGCAAGTCCCGGCGCATGCCCTTGCCCACGCGCCCTGCACGAGAGTTGCCCCGCGATCCGCGCCGTCGGCGTATCGAGCCCCAAAATGCGATCACCGTAGAGATGCAGCACCGCTTCCAGCCATTGAGCAATATCTCGGCTTCTGCGCGTGGCCCTTTCACGTCGAAGCTTGGCTATCCCGTCCTCGACTTCAGAAATCGTCACGACCGACATGAACAATGAAGCGGATTGCCGATCCATCCATTCAATCAATGCTGGCGGTGCCGGTCTATTCGGAGAAGCCGCCGACAGCACATTGGTATCGACCAGATACATGGCGTCAGAAGCCGGCCTTGCGCAGTTTGGAACGATTGCGCGCCGGCAATGCATCCGCCTGCACCGGAGCCGCCATCAGCAGGCGCCCGAAGCTTGGGACCTCCGACAGTCGGCGCCACTCCTGATAGCTCAACACAACGGCCTGTTTCTTGCCGTGCCGGGTAATGACCGCCGGCTTGCCGCCGACAGCCTCATCAACGACGGCGGAAAGGTTGGCCTTGGCATCACGAAGCTGAATTTCGCGCATGATCCACCTATATGACTACAGTAGTCATATAAGAAAGTGGCCCGAACTTCAAGGCAGCTTGGCTCTCTTCCGAGAGCATCGGTCGACTTCCGTTCGATCCGCGACGGCGCACCTGCGGCTGCCGTCGCAGATGCGCCGTCATCTTTGATACTGGCCGGTTTCACCGAGCTTGTCGAACCGCCCTACCCTTTCCGCCCCGTGCGCTTCTTCGCCTTCGCTGCGCGCTTGCGTCCGGGTGCGGACGTGCGCGCCGCTGTGCCCGCGCGGCCGCCGGTGTCGGCGGTCAGGCCGGGGTACAGCCTGGCGAGCTTGGCGCGGTCGGGCATCATGTCGGCAAAGCCGTCGAGCGCGCGCGGCGCGGGCGGGCCGTCGCCGGCGGCCATCGCGGCGGGTGCTGCGGTCTGGCTGAGGACCTGCAGGCGCCGGCACGCTTCGCCGAGGTGATAGGCCTCGCCGCCGAGCGCGACCCATTTGCCGACGTCGGGATGCAGAACGAGGCTGGCCGAGTGATTGTCGGCATTGCTGGCGGGATAGTCGACGAACACGTCGATGCCCGACTGAACGCCGACCATCACGCCCTGCGCCGACCATGACACCGCGACGTCGACACGGTAGCGGCCGGGCTTCTCGAAGGCGAAGCCCGCCGTGCTCCAGAACACCTTCGCCGTGGCCGTGACGCTGTCGCCGGCCTCGAGCTCGGCGAGCTTGGCGTGCTCGCACAGGATCACGAACGGCCGCACCGGACGTTCGCGACCCTCGCCGTCGGTGACGGTGATCGAGGCGAACAGGGCCTCGACGCTGACGTCGTTCGGCGCGCGCAACGACACGCCGCTGGTGTTCGTCATCGTCCAGGTCAGGTCGAGCGGCTGGCCGAGCGCAACGCGGTCGGTTGCCGCCGTCACCGTCAGCGCGAGCTCCGACGCGTCGAAATCGTGCCGGTCGGCAGCCTGCGGCGCGCCGGTCGGGAACCAGCTCGCGAACGGCCATCCGCCCGGACGAATGACGGGATCTGGCATGTGGTTGAGGTGATGACGCACATTGGTGTTGTGCGCGAGCTTGATCTGATCCGGGAACACGCCGGGTGCGCCGGTGGCGGGACCGCCGAGCACGTCCGCGACGCTAGGCGTCGTGGTCATGATCGAATTGTCGGCCGCCGTCTCCTGCTCCTGGTGGATCTGGTTCAGCGTATGGGTCAGCTCATGGGTCGCACTGCGCAGGAACGCCCGTGGCACGTCGCGCTGCTTCTTGTTGGCGGCGAGACCGAAGTTGGAGGAATCCGAGGCGGGATAGCCGTCATCGGAGAAGCTGGCGCAGCCTTCGCGCGGCACGCCGATCTGATCGTACATGATGCCGCGCGAGCAGCCGAGCTTGGCGGGCACGACGATCATGTGCACGTGCCATTCGGTATCGAGGTTGGTCGCGGGATTGCGCACGCTGGTCATCAGCGCATGCAGATCCGCCGAGCTCCAGCAATTGGTCGGCACCACGCCCGGGGGCACCGGGACATTGAGCTGGTCCTGCACCACGGTGAGCTGCCAGCCGGTCCTGGCGAACACCGTGTCGAAGAACTCGGTGCCGCCGGCACCATCCGGCACCGGTGCGGGCCTGACCGCGCCGACCAGCGTGTCGATCTCCAGCTTGGCGCGGCGGAAGAACTTCGACACCCAGGCGAGCGTGACGCTGCCCTTGTCGACGCCGTTCTCGAACAGCCGGCCCTCGTAGTACGGCCCGCCGGTCAGCGAGAACGGGAACGGCGCCGCCACCTTCGACAGCTTCATCGTCACGGTGCGCGACGGCGTCGACGGGAACGTGCCCTTGAATTGTCCGGCCGGCGGCTGCGTGTAGTTGAACTGCTCGGCCACGATCGTGACCTCGCACTTCTTCGGGACCGGGACCGCGACGGGCGCAGACACGCTGGTGACCCGGAGATAGGAATGATAGCGCGAGCGCGGGAAGATCGGGATCACCGGCCGGCGGATGGGCAACGGAATGACCGGCTCGTCGACCGCGCTGAGCGAGGCAGCAAGGCTCGTCAGCCCGGCGGTAGCCGCCGCTTCATCTTCGTCCCTGTTGCCCACAGGCGGGATCGGCGGGACCGGAATCGGCACGGGGACCGGCACCGGGATCGGCGGCAGCTTGATCACCGGCAGGCGCGAGTAGAGATCACCGCTGACGATCAGATTGTCCGCACCGCCATCGGGCGCCGAGCGATCGACGCGCAGCGTGCCTTCGAACGTCACGAAGCCGGCCGTCGGCTTGATGTTGATCTGGTAGCAGCCTTCGCGAAGATCGAGCTTGCACAGGCGGAACGGCGGAAGCGGCTGCAGGTCGGTCGCGGCGGCCTGGTCGCCATGCTCCTCGTCGGCGAAGCTGATCTGGCGCGACAGCGGGACCTGCGGCGTCATCGCCGGCGCGACGGACGCTTCGGTCATCTTCGCAAGGCTGGTCGATTCATGCTCCGAGCAATTGCACATGTCGTTGTCTCCTCGTTGAAGGGACGAGGCGATCGACGTGAGCGGCGGGCTCATTCGCGGGTACGCCCGCGTTATTCTGGTCGGCCAGGCTGTCGTTAGCGATCCTACGCGCGCCTGTAGGTCACAACGCAGCCCTCTGAATCCGTGAACTCAAACCGGTCGGCCTCGCGTGAGATGCGATACGTCACGAGTTCGTCGTTCGCCGTCCCGACGACCAGGGTGTCCGGGTCTTCGAGACGGTAGATCCCCGCGTCCCACCACACCATGCCCTGCCCTGCGCCCCGCATGCCGCGGTAGGTGCCGGTCGAGAATGTGATGGTGGCGGGATATTTGTCCGCACACGCCAACGACGTGACCTTGGTCCACGTCCCGATCAGGTTCTGTCCGTGTCCGTCAGCCATAGTGTCTCCATAGCTTTCATCGCCCGGCACGAGGCCGGTCGATGGCTATTTCAACATGTCGTTCTGGCGTGTGCAGCCTGTTTCAAGCCGATGTGACGGCATTCTGCCATACACAATCACAGCAGGTGTTTTATGGCAGGGTTTCTGGGAGGGTGCGTGTGAAGGAGGTCACAGCGGGGTGCGACAAATTGGACGGTCGGGATGAAACGAGATTGGGCCGTGCGGGCGCTGCCCTCTAATGCTCACTGCTTGAAGCAATGCTCACGGTGCCATTGCAGAAAATGCGGATGCGGCCGATCGGATGGCCTTGTTGGCGCGAGTACACGACCGGTCTTATTGATGACGGATCGGACTCCTTCCAGATCGTTTGTCTGACGCGAGATCAATATCTCCAGATCATCGGCAAGGCTGATCAGACCGCGATCGAACATCCAATGGGCGGTACCTGACAGTGCGAGCCCGTTGCTCACGATGTCCGGCCCGTTCGCTTCCACTGGTCGGATATGTGCCGCGGCGACCTCAGCACGCCCCATTCCGTTTATGAGCTTCAGCCCAGTGATCGCGCAGCGCTCATCGTATGCGCGCAGTACGATCCGGCGAAAAACGCGATCGCGCAGAACTCTCGATACAGTAAGGCTGACGCGATCTCGCTGTTGCTCGAATATGAACGGCGCTTGCGCTTTTTCGTCAAGTTGAGACAGCCGCACATCCGCGTCAACGCGGGGCAGCAGCGGCGCGCCTTCCGCAAAGCCCAGTTCAAATATTCGATTGAAATCGTCGGCCGAGATTGGCCGCACCGCCGACTGGGCGCGCCCCGAAATTCGCCCCCGTTCATTCAGAACACCGCGCTCAACCGGCCCGGCCGGTCCGTTGAAAGCGACTGGATTGGCAAAATCGAGATAACTTCCAGGTTCGATCAGAGCGAGGTACATACCTGAAGAAGCGGAATCCGGGATGACTTGATGAACCCGGGCGATCGCAAAGTAGCCGCGCGTCTCGGCGACTTTGCTTGGTTCGTAGTAGATGATCCAATCACCGATACAGGCTTGGACGCGGCGTAGATACTGATTGGGAAACTGATATCGTTCAGCGGGACTGTCATCGTAGATCGAGTCCGATCGATGGATGAAGACCCCAAATCCCATGATTTCTGCCGCGCGTCCTCTCCGGGAAGTAACGACCTAATTCAGTAATGCTGAACTTGGCGCCCCCTCACTCCCACTCAATCGTCCCCGGCGGCTTGCTCGTCACATCGTACACCACCCGGTTCACGCCCTTCACCTCGTTGATGATGCGCGTGGCGGTCTCGCCCAGAAACTTCATGTCGAACTGGTAGAAGTCGGCGGTCATGCCGTCGGTGGAGGTGACGGCGCGCAGGCCCACGACGTAGTCGTAGGTGCGGCCGTCGCCCATGACGCCGACGGTCTTGACGGGGAGCAGCACGGCGAAGGCCTGCCAGATGTCGTCGTAGAGGCCGTGCTTGCGGATCTGGTCGATATAGACGGCATCGGCCTTGCGCAGGATGTCGAGCTTGTCCCTGGTGATGTCGCCGGGGCAGCGGATGGCGAGGCCGGGGCCCGGGAACGGGTGGCGGCCGACGAATATCTCGGGCAGGCCGAGCTCGTAGCCGAGCTTGCGCACCTCGTCCTTGAACAGCTCGCGCAAGGGCTCGACGAGCTTCATGTTCATGCGCTCGGGGAGACCGCCGACATTGTGGTGCGACTTGATGGTGACGGAAGGTCCGCCGGTGAAGGAGACGCTCTCGATCACGTCAGGATAGAGCGTGCCCTGCGCGAGGAAGTCCGCGCCGCCGAGCTTCTTGGCTTCCTGCTCGAACACCTCGATGAAGAGGCGGCCGATGGTCTTGCGCTTCTTTTCGGGGTCGGTGACGCCCTCGAGCTCGCCGAGGAATTGCTTCGAGGCATCCACGTGCACGAGCGGGATGTTGTAGTGGTGGCGGAACAGGTCGACGACGGTCTTGGCCTCGTCGAGGCGCAGCATGCCGTGATCGACGAACACACACGTCAGCTGGTCGCCGATCGCCTCATGAATCAGCACCGCGGCCACGGCTGAATCGACGCCGCCGGAGAGGCCGCAGATCACCCTGCCCTTGCCCACCTGCTGGCGGATTTTTGCGATCTCCTCCTCGCGGAAGGCGCGCATGGTCCAGTCGCCGGTGAGGCCGGCGATCTTGCGCACGAAGTTGCGGATCAGCTTGGCGCCGTCGGGCGTGTGGACCACCTCGGGGTGGAACATCAGGCCGTAATATTTGCGCTTCTCGTCCTGGATGATCGCGAACGGCGCGTTCGGCGAGGTGCCGGCGACCGAGAAGCCCGGCGGCATCTTGGTGATGCGGTCGCCATGGCTCATCCAGACCTGGTTCTTGCTGCCCGACGACCAGACATCCGCGAACAATTGGCTCTCGGCCTTCACCTCGACGTCGGCGCGGCCGAATTCGCGGTGATGGCCGCCCTCGACCTCGCCGCCGAGTTGCGCCGCCATGGTCATCTGGCCGTAGCAGATGCCCATCACGGGCACGCCGGAGGCGAAGATCAGCTGCGGGGCGCGGGGCGAGCCTTCCTCATGCACCGACTCCGGTCCACCGGAGAGGATCACCGCTTTCGGCTTCATCTCCTTGAAGGCTTCTTCGGCCTTGTTGAACGGGACGATCTCGCAATAGACGCCGTCCTCGCGCACGCGACGCGCGATCAGCTGCGTCACCTGGCTGCCGAAGTCGACGATGAGAATCTTGTCGTGCGCCGAGGCCACCGAAGGCGTCGACGCGGAGCGGTCGTTCTGTGCTGCTGTCATGGCCAGCAGATACGCGACGCGCGCCCTGCCCGCAACCGCACGACGGCGCGCGCCCACATTCTTCTTTAGCCATGGACAAATCAAAATAGGTAAGTATTATTGACCTAAATGTGCTCCACATCACAGACGGGGCCGATCAGGGAGAACGCGCATGTCACAGCATCATCAACCGTCAACGCTGGCCGCGCTCGGCCGGACCTGGATCGAGGCCTGGAACACGCACGATCTCGAGCGCGTGCTGAAACTCTACGACGAGACCGTGGTGATGACGTCGGACCACATCCCCGTGATGGGGTTCGATGCCAGCGGCACCGTGCGCGGCAAGGACGCGCTGCGGGCCTATTGGGCCAAGGCGCTCGGGCTCATCCCGGGGCTGCACTTCACGCTGATCGATACGTATGTGAGTCCCGACAGCGTCGTGGTGTTCTACCAGAACGAGCGCGGCAAGCGGATCTGCGAATATCTGCGCCTGAACGATGCGGGGCTGATCGTGCAGGGATCGGCGAACCATTTGCCGCATTGAGGTCGGGTTGCTTCCTGCTCGTCATTGCGAGCGGAGCGAAGCAATCCAGAATCTCTCCGCGGGTACAGTCTGGATTGCTTGGCTGCGCTCGCAATAGGACCAGATTGAAAGTGCCGAGAGACTGCCCATGAGAAACGACAATGTCGCCGGAACGAGCCCTAAGAGCCGCGCCAACACGGCCGGACGCGGCCTCTCCCCCGCCATGGCGCTGCTGTTTGCGCTGACCTGCGGCCTGAGCGTCGCCAACATCTATTTCGCGCAGCCACTGCTCGACGCCATGGCCCATGACCTCGGCATCGCCCCGGCCGCGATCGGCATGGTCATCACCTTCACCCAGATCGGCTACGCGGTCGGCCTGATCCTGATCGTGCCGCTCGGCGATATCAGCGACCGCCGCCGCCTGATCGCCGGCCAGATCGCGCTGTCGGCGCTTGCGCTTGTGATCGTCGGCACGGCATCGCACGCCGTGGTGCTGCTGGCGGGACTGACGATGGTCGGCGTGCTGGCCGTGGTGGTGCAGGTCCTCGTCGCCTTCGCCGCGACGCTTGCGACGCCCGACGGCCGTGGCCGCGCCATCGGGACCGTCACCAGCGGTGTGGTCGGAGGCATCCTGCTCGCGCGTTTCGCCGCAGGCGCACTTGCCGATATCGGGGGCTGGCGCACGGTCTACCTGGTCTCGGCCGGCCTGATGCTCGCCACGGCCGCGTTGCTGCTGCGGATCCTGCCGCGCGGACCGCAAGCCGCAGCGGCCGGCACCTCTTATCTGTCGTTGTTGCGCTCGACGGCGTCGCTGTTCCTGGAGGAGCCGGTCCTGCGCGAGCGTGCGCTGTTTGCGTTCCTGATCTTTGCCGACCTCAACGTGTTCTGGACCTCGATCGTGCTGCCGCTGTCGGCGCCGCCTTTCTCGTTGTCGCACACCACGATCGGACTGCTCGGGGTCGCAGGCTTCGCCGGCGCATTGGGTGCGCGCAATGCCGGACGCCTCGCCGATCTCGGATGGGCCCAGCGCACCACCGGACTGTCTCTGATGCTGATGCTCGCCGCATGGGGCGCGCTCGCCTGCCTGCACAGCTCGCTCTGGTTCGTCGTGGCCGGCGTGATCTTGCTCGATCTCGGACTGCAGGCCGTGCACGTGACCAGCCAGAGCCTGATCGTCGCCGCGCGTCCCGACGCAGCCAGCCGGCTGGTCGGCAGCTACATGGTGTTCTACTCGATCGGCAGCGCGACCGGGGGGATCGCGTCGACCATGATGTATGCCGCCGCCGGCTGGACCGGGGTCTGCATGCTCGGCGCCGGGATCAGCGCGGCTGCGCTGCTGGTCTGGGTCATCACCGCGAGCAGGATCGAGGCAGCCGCCGGCTGCGCGTCGCCGCCGTAGCCACGCAAAGGACAAGACCGGGACGGCGGCATGCGGTAACAGGAGGCCCGCGCATCTCGAAGCAGGACCTCCCATGAAACTCCCCGCCTCCCCCTTCACCGTCACCGACTGGAGCAAGGTCGAGGCCACCGTGCATCCCGGCGAGACCGGACAGGCGCTGTGGCGGACGCTGACCATCGGCGAGCTCCGGGTGCGGATGGTCGAGTATTCGCCGGGCTATCTCGCCGATCATTGGTGCGATCGCGGCCACGTGCTCTACGTGCTCAAGGGCGAACTCGACAGTGAGCTGCGCGACGGGCGCACCTTCAAGCTGACGGCCGGCATGAGCTACCAGGTTTCGGATTTCGGGGATGCCGCGCACCGCTCCTCGACGGCGTCGGGTGCCACTCTTTTCATCGTCGACTGAGGTGCAACCTGACCGTTTATTTGCACCGCAAAATAGCAAAGTTGTGCGAGGTGCCGGGCGGCGGGTGGTGCCTTGAAGCGGCCCCAAATTCTCGCTATATTGTGATCATCGATACTTGGCCGAACGACTGGGCCGCTTCGCCTCGTCTAAGACAGGCGCGCACGCTTCAGATGATTTCTCCAAAACATCGACTCATCAGGGCCATGGGCGCAGTGACGCGTACCGGTCCACGTGCGTACCGTCTCTAACTAACTAAAGGAAATTCCCCATGGCTATGGGCACCGTGAAGTGGTTCAACACCCAAAAGGGTTATGGTTTCATCCAGCCGGATGACGGCCAGAAGGACGTTTTCGTCCACATCAGCGCCGTCGAGCGCGCCGGCCTCTC
>Ga0065165_1001014_pt1 | contig 34130 bp, 28 predicted proteins | sample AraplaMF_Cvi_mMF_FD_63813 | JGI IMG/M metagenome (GOLD analysis project Ga0065165, IMG submission 63813) | Arabidopsis root microbial communities from the University of North Carolina, USA - plate scrape MF_Cvi_mMF (version 2) (version 3) | ecosystem: Host-associated > Plants > Roots >... | reverse complement strand
AGGCCCCCGACGGGCGGAAGGTTGACGACCCTTCCGGACCGCCTGGGCGATTTCAGCCCAGGCCTGCCGCGTCCGCCGATCCTTCGCCGCCGGGCTTCGTCCTGTGTTGCAAGGAACCTGCCCAGGACGCCCGAAGCGTCACTCAAGACCACCGGCGAGCGCTTCCCGCTCGTCCACCCCCGAAGGCCGCTCGGTCGCCGGCCGGACGCCCTTCCCGTGCCTTCAGGTGGGACCAGTATGGGGGTGGTCTGGAAGGGTGAGGACAGATTGGGGTCGAGAAAGTTTAGAGCGTTGATTTCTCAAAGCTTTGCTCGTTATCCGCCGAGGACAGACGCCCCGCCGGGGACGCGCACTCACGGCAAGGCTTCGGAAAATCGATCCCGGACCATCGGGGGAGTGCGTGTCCCCACCATCATCCACGGCGTCGAACGATCATTCCGGGAGCCCAGATTCCAAGCGCAACGGCCGACTTGGGGGACACGCACTCACCCGCAGCGCCCTGCAAACCGGCCGAGCCCGGCCATGAGCGCGCGTCCCCGACCTCACTTCCGCGCGCCCGCTTCACTCAAAACCTAGCCTCCGCCGTCCACACCGCTTATACCCCGCGCCATGTTTGAAGGCCTCTCCCCCCTCGCCCGCGACGCTCGATCCTGGCCGTTCGAGCAGGCGCGCGCCCTGCTCGCCCGCATCCTGCGCCTGCGCCTGTCCGACGAAGAGCGCGACTTCGCCGCGGCCCTGATCCATGCGGGCAAGGCCGACGAGGCGGTGAAGGCCCTTCCGGCCCTGGCCCGGCCGGTGATCCTGGAGACCGGCTACGGCCCCTCGGGCCTGCCGCACATGGGCACCTTCGGCGAGGTGGCGCGCACGACCATGGTCCGCGCGGCGTTCCGCGCCCTGACCGACGACGCCATCCCCACGCGCCTGATCTCGTTCAGCGACGACATGGACGGCCTGCGCAAGATCCCGCCCAACGTACCGAACGGCGATCTCATGATCCCGGATCTCGACAAGCCGCTGACCGTGGTCCGCGACCCCTACGGCGAGCACGAGAGCTTCGGCCACCACAACAACGCCCGCCTGCGGGCCTTCCTCGACAGCTTCGGCTTCGACTACGAGTTCGTGTCCTCGACCGACTGCTATCGCGGCGGCCGGTTCGACGAAACCCTGCTGATCGCCCTGGAGCGTTTCGACGCCATCCAGAAGATCATGCTGCCCTCGCTGGGCGAGGAGCGCCGGGCCACCTATTCGCCGTTCCTGCCGATCAGCCCCAAGACCGGCAAGGTGCTGCAGGTCCCGACCCTGGAACGCAACGTCGCCAAGGGCACGATCGTGTTCCGCGACGAGGACGGCGAACTGACCGAGGTCCCGGTGACTGGCGGCGGCGTCAAGATGCAGTGGCGGCCCGACTGGGCGATGCGCTGGACGGCCCTGGGCGTCGACTACGAGATGAGCGGCAAGGACCTGATCGACAGCGTCCGCCTGTCCAACCAGGTCTGCAAGGTGCTGGGCGGCTCGCCCCCCGAAGGGTTCCACTACGAACTCTTCATGGACGAGAACAACCTGAAGATCTCCAAGACCAAGGGCAACGGCCTGACCATGGAGGACTGGCTGCGCTACGGCGCGCCGGAAAGCCTGTCCTACTACATGTTCCAGAGCCCGAAATCGGCCAAGAAGCTGTATTTCGACGTCATCCCCAAGGCGACCGACGAGTACCTGCAGCAGTTGGACGCCTACCAGAAGCAGGAGCTGGCCAAGCAGATCGACAACCCGGCCTGGCACGTCCATTCCGGCCAGCCGCCCGAGCAGGGCTCGCCGGTGTCGTTCAGCCTGATGCTGAACCTGGTCTCGGCCGCCAACGCCTCGGACAAGGCGATCCTGTGGGGCTTCCTGTCGCGCTACATCCCGGGCGCGACGCCCGAGAGCCAGCCGTTGCTGGATCGCCTGGCCGCCTATGCGATCAACTATTACGACGACTTCGTGAAGCCGACGAAGGCGTTCCGCACCCCGGACGACAAGGAGCGCGCGGCGATCCTCGACCTGCTGGCCCGCCTGAAGGCCCTGCCGGCCGACTGCCAGGACGCCGAGCTGATCCAGAACGAGGTGTTCGCGGTCGGCAAGGACCACGGCTTCGACCCGCTGCGGGCCTGGTTCCAGGCGCTGTACGAGGTCCTGCTCGGCCAGAGCCAGGGCCCGCGCTTCGGCTCGTTCGCGGCGATCTTCGGCCTGGACCGGACGACGGCGCTGATCGCGGAAAAGCTGGGCTGACGAAGGCGGCCGGAAACACGGCCGCCTCCCGCCGTCGCGAAGAAGAAACGACCGCCGGCCGGCAACAGAAACGTCACGCCCCGGCCAGATTGTATCAAATGCAACAATCAACCTTCGCCGGACCGTTAACGTCGAACAGACATTCGGTGGCGAAAATGCGTCACGGAACTGCAATTGCGCTGAAATTTTGCAGGTCGCGACTGTATCGTCTTTCTTAAGCGACTTTCACCGTAAGCGGTTGCTCCGCACGGACGAGCAGTGCTAGTCACGTTTTACTTTTGTCACCGCCAATTTGGGCGGCTTTCGCAAATGGGGATCTCATGCGCGTTGCGATGATTGGCACCGGTTATGTTGGCCTGGTGTCTGGGGCCTGCTTCGCCGACTTCGGTCACGTCGTAACCTGCATCGACAAGGATCCTAGCAAGATCGAACGGCTCGAACGGGGCGAAATCCCGATCTTCGAGCCTGGCCTCGACGACCTGGTGGCGCGCAACGTGCGCGAAGGCCGCCTGTTCTTCACGCTGGAGGGCGCCCAGGCGATCAAGGACGCCGACGCGGTGTTCATCGCCGTGGGCACGCCGACCCGCCGCGGCGACGGCCACGCCGACCTCAGCTACGTCTACGCCGCCGCCGAGGAGATCGCCGGCCTGATCGAGGACTTCACCGTGGTGGTCACCAAGTCGACCGTGCCCGTGGGCACTGGCGACGAGGTCGAGGCGATCATCAAGAAAGTGCGTCCCAACGCCCAGTTCGCCGTGGTTTCGAACCCCGAGTTCCTGCGCGAAGGCGCGGCGATCGAGGACTTCAAGCGCCCCGACCGCGTGGTGGTCGGCACCGAGGACGAACGCGCCCAGGCGGTGATGCGCGAGCTCTACCGCCCGCTGAGCCTGAACGAGACGCCGATCGTCTTCACCGGCCGCCGCACCAGCGAGCTGATCAAGTACGCCGCCAACGCCTTCCTGGCGATGAAGATCACCTTCATCAACGAGATGGCCGATCTCTGCGAAAAGGTCGGCGCCGACGTGCAGCAGGTGGCCAAGGGCATCGGCCTGGACAAGCGCATCGGCGGCAAGTTCCTCAACGCCGGCCCCGGCTACGGCGGCTCGTGCTTCCCCAAGGACACGATCGCCCTGGTGCGCACCGCCAACGACTATGGCGCGCCGACCCGGCTGATCGAGACCACCGTGGCGGTTAACGACGCCCGCAAGAAGGCCATGGCCGACAAGGTGGCCGCCGCCATGGGCCTGGACGACCTGGCCGGCAAGACCGTCGGCGTGCTGGGCGTGACCTTCAAGCCCAACACCGACGACATGCGCGACGCGCCCAGCCTGGACATCCTGCCGGCCCTGCAGGCCAGGGGCGCGACGGTCCAGGCCTTCGATCCCGAAGGCCGCCACGAGGCCGAGAAGCTGCTGCCGGGCGTGATCTTCAAGGCCGGCCCCTACGAGGTGGCCGACGGCGCCGACGTGCTGCTGATCCTGACCGAATGGGACCAGTTCCGGGCCCTGGACCTGGACCGCGTCAAGGGCCTGCTGAAGGCCCCGGTCGTGGTCGACCTGCGCAATGTCTACAAGCCCGCCGAGATGGTCCGGCACGGCTTCACCTACGCCTCGATCGGCCGAGGCTGACCATGACCGCGGTGATCGTCACGGGGGCCGCGGGCTTCATCGGCATGCACGTGGTCGAGCGCCTGCTCGACCGTGGCGAGACGGTGATCGGCGTCGACGTCTTCAACGACTATTACGACCCGGCCCTGAAGGCCGCGCGCGCCGCCCGGCTGGAAGGCCGGGTCGGCTTCACCATGGTCCGCATGGACATCGCCGACGCCGCCGCGTTCGAGGCCCTGGTCCGCGACAGCGGCGCCAAGCGCATCGTGCACCTGGCCGCCCAGGCTGGCGTGCGCTACTCGATCGAGAACCCATTCGCCTACCAGCGCTCCAACCTGGCCGGCCACCTGTCGGTCCTGGAAGCCGCCCGCCGCGTCGAGGCCGTGCACCTGGTCTATGCGTCCTCCAGCTCGGTCTATGGCGACCGGCCCCAGTCGCTGGACGGCGGCGAGGGCGCCGGCTTCAAGGAGACCGATCCGGTCGACGCGCCGGTGTCGCTGTACGCCGCCACCAAGCGCGCCGACGAGCTGATGAGCATCAGCTACGCCAAGCTCTACGGCTTCCCGATGTCGGCCCTGCGGTTCTTCACCGTCTACGGCCCGTGGGGCCGTCCGGACATGGCCTATTTCGGCTTCACCCAGAAGATCCTGAGCGGCCAGTCGATCGAGGTGTACGGCGAGGGCAAGATGGCCCGCGACTTCACCTATATCGACGACATCGTCGACGGCGTGGTCGGCGTCCTGGACCACCCCCCGGCCCGGGGCCGGCACGAGATCTACAACATCGGCGACAACGATCCCGTCGGCCTGATGGAGATGATCTCGACCCTGGAGACGGCCCTGGGCCGCGAGGCGGTCAAGATCATGCGCCCGATGCAGCCGGGCGACGTCACCTGCACCTACGCCGACATCGCCAAGCTCAACGCGCTCACCGGCTACAAGCCGAAGGTGAAGCTGAAGCAGGGGCTGGAGAACTTCGTGGCCTGGTGGGACCAGTACTACGGCCGCTGACGCCATCACCGCGCGGGGCCGAAGCCCCGCCGGCGGAGACCAACCCGATGAAACTGCCTGTCAACCCGCGCGCGCTCGCGGGTAAGGTTCTGACCAGCAAGGGCTTCCGCGACGCGGTGCTCGTCTATTTCGCCTACTGCTTCCGCTTCATCTCGCCCCTGCTGCTCTATCCGCTGCTGACGCGGCGGCTGGGGGTGGACGGGTTCTCGGTCTACGCCACGGCCTATTCGATCGCGCTGCTGACCTCGATCGTCGTGGAGTACGGCTTCAACCTCAGCGGCACGCGTGACGTCGCCACCGCCGCCGACGACGAGCAGCGGGGCCAGATCGTCGCCCGCATCTCGTTCGCCAAGGCGCTGCTGTGCCTGCCGGCGGTGGCGATCGGCTTCGCGCTGGGCGCGACCAATCCGGTGGTCGGGGGCGATCCCATGGTCACCCTGGCCTCGATCGCCATCGGCTGCGCCCTGGGCCTGTCGGCGTTCTGGTATTTCCAGGGCATGCGCCGGATCTTCCTGGCCGTCTCGCTGGAAGTCTCGGGACAGGTGATCGGCCTGGTCTCGACCTTCCTGCTGGTCCGGCATCCCAAGGACACGATCCTGGCCCTGTCGATCCAGGCCGGCGCGATCGCCATCACCTCGCTCGCCGGCGTCTTCGTCATGCTGCGCCAGTATCCGAACCGCCCCAAACCCAGCATCGGCGAGGCGGTGGAGGCCCTGGTCACCGGCTTCCCGATCTTCATCAGCCGCTCGGCCGTGGTGATCTACGGCACGGCTGGCGTGTTCGTGCTGGGCCTGACCAGCACGGCGGCCCACGCGGCCTGGTATGGCGCGGCCGAGCGGGTCATCGCCCCGGCCGCCGCCCTGCTGCGCCCGATGTCGACGATCCTGCTGCCGCGCCTCTCGGCCCAGGCCAGCGAGGACCCCAGGAAGGCCGCCAGGACGGCGGGCCTGATCTGCGCGGCGACCGGCGCGCTCTACCTGTTCGGCGCCCTGGTCGTGTGCCTGGGCGCGCCCCTGCTGTTCAAGCTGATCTTCGGCGCGGGATTCGCCGGCGGCGCCCCGGTGCTGGCCGTGCTGGCCTTCGTGATGCCCGCCGCCGCCCTGAACACCATCGTCGTCAACCAGCTGATGGTGGCCTTGCGCCTGGACAAGAAGATCGCCCAGGTCGTGCTGGCCGGGGCGGCCGTGAGCCTGGCCTCGGCCTTCCTGCTCAGCCACAACTTCGGCGGCGTGGGCATGGCCGCCTCGCGCCTGGTCTCGGAGCTGTTCATCTTCGGGTTCGCGGCGTTCCTGTCCTGGCGGCACCTGCGCGCGGACCGGTCGGCGGCGTCAGCGGCGGGCTAGAACCTTCGCCGGGACGCCCCCGACCACGCTGCCGGGCGGCACGTCGCGGTTGACCACGGCGTTGGCCGCGACCACGGCGCCGTCGCCGACCGTCACCGGGCCGACGATCACCGCGCCGGCATAGAGGGTCACCCCGTCGCCGATCACCGGATACGAGGACTGCTCGGCGTTGGCGCGGCCCAGGGTGACGTTCTGGTAGATCGTCACGCCCTTGCCGATCCGCACGTCGTCCCCGATGACGATCCCGGTGGGATGCGGCAGCAGCAGGCCCTCGCCGATGTCGGCGTCGAACGAGATGTAGCAGGCGCTGGACGCGACGTTCCACCGCCAGACCAGGCGCGCCAGGCCCTTGCCCAGCTTGCCCCGCCGGGCCAGCTGCGCGGCCAGGCGGGCCAGGACCATGGTCTTGAAGGCGGGCGTGAACAGCCACTTCACCAGCGGCGCATAGGGCTTGCGGCTGTCGGTGATGCGGGCGAGGTCGGCCCGGACGGCCTGTCTCAGGCTCATGGAGCGACGCTCGCCGGCCAGCCCTCGGGTCGGCCGGACTTCACGCCCATGGCCTTGCGCAGCTGGGCCAGCGCCGGGCCGCCCCAGGGCGCGGCCAGTAGGCTCAAGCCGGTGCGGATGACCCGATTGCGGGGCGAGGCGACCAGATAGTCGCGGGCGATCTGGTGGCCGGCCTTGGGCGAGCCGAACAGGGCGCTGCGGATCGCCACCTTGCTCAGTTGCTTCTGCACGTCCGGATCGTCGATCGGCAGCACGTCGGTGACCGCCTCGCCGGCCGCCAGGCGCGAGAGCACCTGGACCTCGTCGACCGTCCCGCGGGCGATCTTCTTGCCCAGCATGTAGTAGGCGCTCTGGCGCGCCACGGTGGCCGGGTTGAACGAGATGCCGCCGAAATCGACCGCGCGGATATAAAGCGGCTCGGGCACGGTCGCGAACCGGCCCAGGTGGCGCATGCGCAGCCACAGGTCGTTGTCCTGCGACATGCGGAACTCGGGACGGTAACCGCCGGCCGTCTCGTAGGCCGAGCGCCGGAACATCACCTCGCCATGGGTGAAGGTGGTGTCGTCGATCAGGTCCTCGGTCGACTTGGATCCCGCGTCCGGCGTGCGGACTCGGTAGAGATTCATCGCCTCGATATAGTTGACGTAGTGGCTGCCCACGACCACGACCTCGGGCTGGGCGTCCATCAGGGCGGCCTGGGCCTCCAGCCGGCGCGGCAGCGAGACGTCGCCGGCGTCGTGGATGGCGACATAGGGGCTTTGGGCCTGGCGGACGCCTTCGATCAGCCCCCGGGTCAGGCCGATGTTCTTCTCGCGCGTCACCAGCCGGAAGCGCGGATCGTCCATCTCGGCGAGCACCTCGCGCAGCACCGCCGCGGTCTCGTCGCTGGACCCGTCGTCGGCGATGATCGCCTCGAAGTCCTGCAGGGTCTGGTCCCTCAGGCCGTACAGGGTGGGACGCACCGCCTGGGGGCGATTGTAGAAGCAGCAGACAACCGAAACCTTGGTCATGCCGGGGCTCTCCGGACAACACGGGCGGGCGGGATGGCGAACATGCCGATGATGAACCCGATATAGAGGCTGATCGGCCAGGTCTCGACCGAGGTGATGGTCAGGCCCGCGCCGATGAGCAGGAAGACGCCCAGCATCGACAGGCTGTTGTCGAAGCCCAGCATGGGGTCGGGCTTGGCGGCGCGAACCACCTTGCCGATCTCCCAGTAGAGCCACAGGCTGAGCGGCGCGCCGAACTCGACGACGTACTTGAGCAGGACGTTGTGCGGCTCGACCCAATGGGCGCCGCCTACGGCGAAGGGCTCGCCCAGCGTGCTGCCCGCGCTGCCCAGGCCGTAGCCGGAGAACAGGCCGATCGGATAGGTGCTGAACAGCGTCGCCATGGCTTCGTAGCTGATCGAGCGCGAGGTGAAGCGGTAGTCGCTGAAGATCGCCTGCTCAAGCTGCGAGAAATAGCCGGCGAAGATGCCGACGGCCATGATCGCCGCGCCGGCGGTCAGGACGCCGACCCGTATCAGCGGATGCTTGCCCGACCGCGAGATCTGCACGCAGGCCAGCGCCGCGGCGATGATCATGAAGGTCCGCGTGAAGGACGCGTAGATGCCCAGGGCGCCGATGGCGATCAGGATCGCCGAGCGGCCCCAGGCCAGCGGGTTGGGCGCCTGCTTGATCGTCAGGGCGATGATGATCAGCAGAGTGCCGGTCATGCCGACGTGGAAGCCCGACGATAGGATCGAGATGGCGCGCTGGTAGTCGCCGATCTTGTTGGCGTACTCCTGCGCGGACTGGGCGTCGAGCATCTGCTTGTCGAACGCCGTGAACCCGAAGAGCCACTGCTTGACCGCGTAGAGCGCGACGACCACGCAGACGCCGGTGATGATCCAGAGGACGATGTTCCGGTCGCGGCGGCGCACGCTGTAGCCGATGCAGATCGCCAGCAGCCAGAGGATCGACTTGCGGAAGCCCTGGTAGGTGGCCGTCAGCGGCACGTCGTGCGTCCAGAACGCGATGTTCAGCACCGACAGGGCCAGGAGGCCCAGGATCAGGAACTTCAGCGTCCGCAGGCCCGGCTTGAACAGCGACCAGAGAAACATCGCCAGCATGATCATGTCGGTCCCGCCCATCAGGACGCGACCGAGCGGCTGGGAGACGCCGCGCACCGCCGAGAACATCGGCATGGCGATGATCAGGGTGCAGACGATGACGCCATAGCGCCATGCGCCGGCGGGATTCAGGTCGGACGATTGCGACGGCCCCTGACCCGGCGGCCGAGGCCCCGGGCGCCGCCGGACGGGCGTCTCGGAGACGGGCGCGAGGGTTTCCGGGATCGGGGGCGTTGCGTCGGTCATCGCGCGGGTTCCGTGGCGGCCAGGCACAGGGCCTCATACTCCGACAGGATGTCCGACCAAAGGAAGGCCGTTTCGAAGCGGTGGCGCGCGGCCGCGCGGGCCTGGTCCAGTCGCTCGCCGCCCGCCTCGATCTCGTCGAAGCACCGGGCGCAGGCGTCCTTGTCCGGGAAGTACCACTGCTCAGACCCGGCGACCCAGCGGTTGTAGGGATTGTCGTGGCCGACGATCGCGTTGCCGGCGCCCAGGGCCTCGACCAGCGAGGGGTTGGTGCCGCCGACGCTGTGGCCGTGGCAGTAGGCGGCGGCGTGGAACCGCAGGGCCCGCACGACAGCGGCGTCGTAGATGGCGCCCGGGAACATCACCTTGCCCTCGCCGGCCTTGAGGACGGCGGCGTGGTAGGGGTTCTTGTCGGGCTCGAGCTTGCCCAGGCAGACGAATTGCAGGTCGCGCTCGCGGGCCGCGAAGGCCTCGATCATCGGCAGGATGTTGTTCTCCGGTTCGATCCGCCCGATCGAGATCAGGTAGCGGCCGGGCTTGAGCCCCCGCGCCTTGACCGGCTCCTCGGACGCGGCGGTCACCGCGTCGGCGCCGTACGGGATCATGACGATGTCGCGCTTGCCGCGCCGCCGCGATAGGTGACGCTCGATCTCCGGGTGGTCGGCGATCAGCTTGCTGGAGGTGAGCGCTCCGATCCATTCGTTGAGGTACAGCCAGATCCGGCCGTGCCAGGGCCACTTGGCGCGCTTCCACTCGATGCCGTCCATGTTGGTCAACACCGGATGGCCGCCCAAGCGCAGCAGGGCGCTGAAGATGGCGGTGTTGTAGCCCAGCACCAGCATCACGCCTTCGGACCGCATGGCGTGCATCACGCACTTCCAGTCGAACTTCATGGTGCCCGTCGCGCCGGAATCGGCGACATAGGTCACCCGGCGCACACCTTGCCATTCGTCAACGACGGGTCCCGGCGGGCCGTCGTCGACCTGGCAGTAGACCGTCACCTCCCACCCCTTGGCGACCATGTGCAGGGCGAACTTCTCGGCGAACGTCTCGAAGCCGCCGTGACCGGCGGGGACGCCCCGGGTGCCTAGGATGGAAAGCTTGCGCACCTTGCTCATGCCGGCGTGTACCCGCCGTGCAGCCGCAGGACGTTGCGCAGATATTGGCCGTAGGTCGACTTGCCCAGGTTGTCGGCCAGCTTTTCCAGCTGCCGGGCGTCGATGAAGTTCTTCATGAACGCGATTTCCTCGGGACAGGCGATCTTGAAGCCCTGGCGCTTCTCGAGGGTCCGCACGAACTCGGCCGCCTCGATCAGACTGTCCGGCGTGCCGGTGTCCAGCCAGGCGTAGCCGCGGCCCATGATCTCCACCGACAGCTTGCCGCGCTCGAGATAGACGCGGTTGACGTCGGTGATCTCCAGCTCGCCGCGCGGCGACGGCTTGAGGTTGGCCGCGATGTCGACCACGTCGGCGTCGTAGAAGTAGAGGCCGGTGACGGCCCAGTTGGACTGCGGCTCGGCCGGCTTTTCCTCGATCGACAGGGCGCGCATCTTCTCGTCGAAGGCGACCACGCCGTAACGCTCGGGATCGGTGACGTGATAGGCGAACACCGTCGCGCCGTCCGGACGGGCCGAAGCGCTCCTGAACAGGTCGGTCGAGCCGTGGCCGTAGAAGATGTTGTCGCCCAGGATCAGCGCCGAGGGCGAGCCCGCCACGAAATCCGCGCCGATGATGTAGGCTTGGGCCAGGCCCTCGGGATTGGGCTGGACGGCGTACTCGATGCTGCAGCCCCATTGCGACCCGTCGCCGAGCAGCGCCTGGAAGGACGGCGTATCGCGCGGCGTCGAGATGATCAGGATTTCGCGGATCCCGGCCAGCATCAGCGTCGACAGCGGATAATAGATCATCGGCTTGTCGTAGACAGGCATCAGCTGCTTCGACGTGACCTGGGTCATGGGGTGCAGACGCGTCCCAGAACCGCCGGCAAGTATGATGCCCTTCATGACGCAACGCTCCTGTTCGAAAGCTCTTCAACGATCTCGGCGACGGCGCCCCGCCACGGGCGGGGTTCGACACCGTAGTCGGCGGTGATCTTGGTGGTGGAAAGTCGGGAATTGGCCGGCCGTCGGGCCGGCGTCGGATAGTCGGCGGTCGTGATCGGCGTCACCTCGGCGGACGCGCCGCCGCGGCGAGCGCTTTGCGCGAAGATCTCCTCGGCCAGGCCGCTCCAGCTGGTCTCGCCGGCGTTCACGAAGTGATAGACGCCGGTCGGCGCGTCGGGATCGGCGATCATCCGCAGCGTTATGGTCGCCAACGCCTGCGCGATGTCGCGCGCCGAGGTCGGGCAGCCAAACTGGTCGGCCACGACCGAGATCCGGTCGCGATCGCCAGCCAGGCGCAGCATCGTCTTGAGGAAGTTGCCGCGATGGGGGCTCAGCACCCAGGCCGTGCGGACGACCACCGAACGCGGATTGCCCGACCGTACGGCCAGTTCGCCCGCCAGCTTGCTGGCCCCGTAGACGCCCAGGGGCGCCACCGGGGCGTCCTCGGCGTTGAACCCGTCGCCCTGGCCGTCGAAGACATAGTCCGTCGAGACGTGCACCAGGGGAATGCTCGCCGCCTTCGTCGCCTCGGCCAGCAGGGCCGGCGCCAGGGCGTTGGCGGCGAACGCAGCGCCGACCTCGGTCTCGGCCCGGTCGACGGCGGTGTAGGCGGCGGGGTTGATCACCGCCGCCACCTTGTGGGCGGCGAACCAGGCCGTGACGCTGGCCGCATCGGTCAGGTCCAGCTCGGCCCGGCTGGGCGCCAGGATCGTCACGCCCGCTGGCCAGGCGTGAGCGATCAGCTCGGCGCCGACCTGGCCGGCGCCGCCGGTGACCAGGATCGCGATCGGATCAGCCATGGCCGCGCCGGGCCGTGGCGTCGCGCTCGTCAAGGATCGCCTGCCACCAGGGCTGATTGGTCAGGTACCAGTTCACGGTCCGCTCGATGCCCTGCTCGAAGGTCACCGACGGGGTCCAGTCCAGCTCCGCGCGGATCTTCGTCGCGTCGATGGCGTAGCGCTGATCGTGGCCCGGACGATCCTTCACGAAGGTGATCTGGTCGGCGTAGGACTTGCCGTCGGCGCGCGGCGACAGGCGGTCGAGCGTGCTGGTGATGGCCTTGACCACGTCCAGGTTCTTGCGCTCGGAATTGCCGCCGATGTTGTAGGTCTCCAGCGGCACGCCGCGCTCGAAGACTGCCTGCAGCGCGCTGGCGTGATCCTCGACGAACAGCCAGTCGCGGACGTTGGAGCCGTCGCCATAGACCGGCAGCGGCTCGCCCGAAAGCGCCTTGAGGATCACCAGCGGGATCAGCTTTTCGGGGAAGTGATACGGCCCGTAGTTGTTGGAGCAGTTGGTCACCAGCACCGGCAGGCCGTAGGTGTGGCCCCAGGCGCGCACGAGGTGGTCGGACGAAGCCTTCGAGGCCGAATAGGGCGAACGCGGATCATAGGGCGTGGTCTCGGTGAAGAAACCTTCCTCGCCCAGCGAGCCGAACACCTCGTCGGTGGAGATGTGGTGGAAGCGGAACGCCGCCTTTTCGTCGGCTTCCAGTCCGTTCCAATAGGCCAGCGCCTGGTGCAGCAGGTTGAAGGTGCCGACGACGTTGGTTTGGATGAACTCCCCAGGTCCGTCGATCGAGCGATCCACGTGGCTCTCGGCGGCCAGGTGGGCGATGACCTGCGGCCTGAACGTGCGCAGCGCCTCGGCGACAGCCTGCGGATCGGCGATGTCGGCCTGGACAAAACGATAGCGCGGGCTGTCGGAGACCGGGCTCAGGGAGGCCAGGACACCGGCATAGGTCAGCTTGTCATAGACCAATACCTCGTGATCGCTCTCGGTGATCAGACGTCGAACCAAGGCCGAACCGATGAAGCCGGCGCCGCCGGTGATCAGAATGCGCAATTACCAATCTCCACTTCGAACCTAGACGGAACTAGGCCTCGCTCATTTTCAGGGGGTTGCCGTCGTATTCGAACGGACTGTCGAACTCCGCAAGCAGCGGCAGCGCCTGGTCCTTGGCCGAGAGCGTCGCGCCCTGGGCCGGCAGCGGCCAATCGATGTTCAGCGCCGGATCGTTCCAGACGATTCCGCCGTCGTGCTCCGGGGAATAGACGTCCGAGACCTTGTAGGCCACCTCCGTATCATCCTCGAGCGTGACGAAGGCGTGACCAAATCCGATCGGCACGAACAGCTGATGACCGTTCTGCGCGCTCAGTTCCGCACAGACGTGACGCCCGTAGGTCGGGGACCCTTTTCGCAAGTCGATGGCATAATCGAGGATTCTACCTTTAGTGCAGCGAACGAGCTTGGCCTGGGCATGCGGCGGTCGTTGGAAATGGATGCCGCGGATGGTTCCGGAATACTTCGAATAGGACTGATTGTCCTGAACAAACGTAGAATCGATGCCCAAGGCAATCATTTTCGGCGCGTTGTAAGTTTCTGAAAACCATCCTCGATCATCTTCAAACCGACGAGTTTTAATTACACACACGCCAAGCGTCATATTTTCGTCCCATATCTTAACGGTGGTCGGCCGCCGCTCGCCGCATTGCATTGCAACATCGGCGTTATTGGGTCAAGCGGCGGCATGAACGGGTGGATTTTGAGACTTGAATTGTCTAATCACGCCTCAGAATCAATGACAGAACCGCGAAACTTGCGGCATTTGGGGTTATTTTCATGAGGCTGCGGCTCTTCCGTGGAAATATAGGGCGAGACAGGCCGCACGCGGAGCGTCCCATCTAAGCTTGAGCATTGGGCATTGCGGCGCTTGGCGCGGCGACGCCTTTCGATATTTCCCTCAAACCAACCTTGACCTAGGCAGTTGAAAATCCATCGCCCGGAGACGGCGACGGACGCGGAGCAAGCATCTTGGGCGAAACCATCCTCGTGGCGGGCGGCGCGGGCTATATCGGCGCGCACACCTGCCTTCGACTGGCCGAGGCCGGATACACCCCCGTGGTCTACGACAACCTGTCGAACGGCTGGGAAGCGTTCGTCCAGTGGGGTCCGCTGGAGGTCGGCGACATCCGCGACGCCGCTCGGCTGGACGCGGTGTTCGCCAGGCACCGGCCCGTGGCGGTCATCCACTTCGCCGCCTTCATCGAGGTCGGGTTCTCGATCGCCGATCCGGGCGCGTTCTACGAGAACAATGTCGGCGGAACCCTGACCCTGATCGAGGCGGCCCGCCGGGCCGGCGTCGACAAGCTGGTGTTCTCCTCGACCTGCGCGACCTATGGCGCTCCGGTCTATGTGCCGATGGACGAAAAGCACCCGCAGGCCCCGCTGAATCCCTATGGCCGCAGCAAGCTGATGGTCGAGCAGATCCTTGAGGACCTGGCCCGCCACAAGGGCTTCCGCTCGGTCGCCCTGCGCTATTTCAACGCCGCCGGCGCCGATCCCGAGGGTCGGATCGGCGAGAAGCACGAGCCCGAGACCCACGCCATCCCGCTGGCCATCGCCGCCGCCCGGGGCGAACGCGACAAGTTCATGCTGTTCGGCGGCGACTACGACACCCGCGACGGGACCTGCGTGCGCGATTACATCCACGTGCTGGACCTGGCCGACGCCCACGTCCTGGCGCTGAAGTGGCTGCTGGACGGCAAGGACAGCGCCGTCTTCAACCTGGGCACGGGCGCGGGCACCACGGTGCGCGAGCTGGTCGGCGCCATCGAGCGGCGGTCCAACCGGCCGTTCCCGCTGGAGCTGGCCGGGCGCCGGGCCGGCGACGCTCCCAGCCTGGTGGCCGACAACCGCAAGGCCCGCGAGCAGCTGGGCTGGACGCCGCGCCACGATCTGGACGCCATCATCGAGCACGCCTGGGCCTGGCACGCCAACGGCGCGCTGGACCTCAAGCGCTGATTGTTCCCAGGGCAAAAGCTTGGTTTCGACGCCGTCCCCCGTATCAACACTGACGCATTTGGCGGCTACACACCGCCTCCGCCGGCCCACGACAGGCGGCGACATTGTCGCCGCTCCGGGCAAGCCATAGGGTTTCGACATGCACAGCCACGCCGGCCGCCAGGCCCGTCCCCAAGACCTGGTCGACCTGACCGCCCTGCTCAAGGCCTATGACGAGATCCGCCCGGACGTCTCCCGGGTCGACCAGCGGGTGACGTTCGGCACCTCGGGCCATCGCGGCTCCAGCCTGGACGGCGCCTTCAACGAGGCCCACATCCTGGCCATCAGCCAGGCCATCGCCGAGCATCGCGCGAGCGCCGGGATCACCGGCCCGCTGTTCCTGGGCCGCGACACCCACGGCCTGTCCGAACCGGCCTGGCGCACCGCCCTGGAGGTCCTGGTCGCCAACGGCGTCGCGGTGATGGTCGATTCCCGCGACGGCTACACCCCGACCCCGGCGGTGTCCCACGCCATCCTCAAGCACAACCGCCTGGCGCCGGGATCGGCCGACGGCGTGCTGATCACTCCGTCGCACAACCCGCCGCGCGACGGCGGCTTCAAGTACAATCCCCCCTCCGGCGGTCCCGCCGGGTCCGACGCCACCACGCCGATCGCGGCGCGGGCCAACCAACTGCTGAAAGACGGCCTGACCGAGGTCCGGCGGATCCCGTTCGAGCGGGCCCGGGCCGCGGCCGGCGAGTACGACTTCCTGGCCGCCTATGTCGACGACCTGCCCAGCGTGCTGGACCTGGAGGCCGTGCGCCGCGCGGGCGTCAGGATCGCGGCCGACCCGCTGGGCGGCGCCGCCGTCGCCTATTGGGGCGAGATCGCCGACCGCCACGGGCTGGACCTGACCGTGGTCAACGACCGGGTCGATCCGCGCTGGGCGTTCATGCCGCTCGACGCCGACGGCAAGATCCGCATGGACTGCTCGTCGGCCTGCGCCATGGCCAACCTGATCCACACCATGCAGGGCGGCGCGAAGTTCGACGTGGCGATCGGCAACGACGCCGACGCCGACCGCCACGGGATCGTCACGCCGGACGCCGGCCTGATGAACCCCAACCACTACCTGGCCGCGGCCATCGCCTACCTGTTCAGCCACCGGCCGCGCTGGGGCGCCGACGTCGCGGTCGGCAAGACCCTGGTCTCGTCGTCGATGATCGACCGCGTGGTCGCCAAGCTGGGCCGCCGCCTGCTGGAGGTGCCGGTCGGCTTCAAGCATTTCGTGCCGGGCCTGGTGGACGGCGGCGTCGGCTTCGGCGGCGAGGAATCGGCCGGCGCCGCCTTCCTGCGCCAGGACGGAACCGTCTGGACCACCGACAAGGACGGCCTGCTGCTAGGCCTGCTGGCCGCCGAAATCCAGGGCGTGACCGGCTCCAGCCCCAGCCAACTCTACGCCGATCTGACCGTCGAGCACGGCGCCCCGGCCTATGCCCGCATCGACGCCCCGGCCTCGCGCGAGGAGAAGGCGCGCCTGGCCTCCCTGAGCCCCAGCGACGTCGCGGCCGGCGAACTGGCCGGCGAGCCGATCGAACAGATCCTGACCACCGCGCCCGGCAACGGCGAAGCGATCGGCGGCCTCAAGGTGGTGACCAAGAACGCCTGGTTCGCCGCCCGCCCCTCGGGCACCGAGGACGTCTACAAGATCTACGCCGAATCGTTCCTCGGTCCCGATCACCTGAAGGACGTCCAGGATGAGGCCAAGAAGGTGGTCGCCGGCGCGCTGGCCGGCTGACCGCCGCCTGCGACACCATGCCCCGGAAGATGAACAACAGATAAACTGCTGGTTAAGGGTATGTCCGCACTTTTGAGGCTAGTCTGGTTTCATCAGAACCAAGGTTAGTCTCATGGCTTGCTTCACCCTCCGCCCTTCGCGCCGCTCGGAATTCGATTCGTTGCTCGGCGAACTGGCCACTCAGTTCCCCGCCGCGCATGTCGAGGCCGCCCACAACGACAACTGGGCGTCCTACCGTGTCGACATCTCGTGCGACGCCCCCTGGGAAGGCGACCTGACCGCCTGGCTGCAAAGCAAGCACGCCGACTGCCCGCGCACCTAATCTAGCCTTCTTTACTGGCTGGCCCACAGGATGCGGGCGATCCACACCACCTCGGCCAGGTCCAGCGTCCGGTCCCGGCCGTCGCGGTTCAGCGAGGCCAGCTCGACGCTGCGGGCCGTGACCCGCGCCAGCTCCGCGATCAGCAATTCGCCGCCCGTGGTCCGCACCACCACCCGATCGCCCCGGCGCGGCTCGACCGACGGCGAGACCAGGACGCGGTCGCCGTCGCGGAAGACCGGGGCCAGGGCGTCGCCGGCGATCTCCAGGGCGTAGAGTCCATCTGCGTCCACGCCCGGCAAATCGATCTCGTCCCAGATCCCGCCGATCGGCGCGCCGGTTTCGTCGAACACGCCCTCCGCACTCGCCTGGGCGAAGCCGATCAGCGGCGCCGCCCGCGGGTTGGGCCTGGGCGACCGCTCGGTCAGGGCCGCGAACTCGGAGAACCCGACCCCCGTCGCCTCCAGCACCTTGGCCAGGCTCTCGGTCGACGGCCAGCGCGGCCGTGAATCGCCGTCGCCGCGCTTGGAGCGGTTGAAGCTGGTGGGGTCGAGGCCCGCCATCTTGGCCATGGCCGACGGACTCATGTCGAACCGCTTGGCCAGGGCGTCGATCGCGGTCCAGATTTCGGTGTGCGACAGAGACGACATGGCTGGCTGCATCCTGGCCGTGAACTCCGGAAAATATGCCTCCGACCTAGGAAAGTAAACCTAACCGCTGTCGAACAAGTTGACGTTTACGTAAACGTTGACGACGGATTGCCGCGCGCATATGGTGATCGACGATAACCAACCGGCTCGGCCGCAGAAGTCGGGCCTGCCCAGGGAGGGTTCGAATGTTGGCCGACCTGCGACGCCCGGAACGCACCTTTACGATCCGCCAGCTGTGCAACGAGTTCAAAGCCACGCCGCGCGCGCTGCGCTTCTATGAGGACAAGGGCCTGCTGACGCCGGCCCGCGAGGGCCTCAACCGCGTCTATTCCCACAAGGATCGCGTCCGCCTGCAGCTGATCCTGCGCGGCAAGCGCGTAGGCCTGTCGTTGTCGGAAATCCGCGAACTGCTGGACCTCTATGACGAGAACGACGGCGGCGCGGCCCAGATGGCCCGGTCGCTGAAGAAGTTCCGCGAGCGCGCCGCCGCGCTGGAGCAGCAGCGCGAGGACATCGACGGCGCCCTGATCGAACTGCGCGAAGCCTGCGCCCGCCTGGAGAAGCGCCTGGCCGAGATCCGCCCCGACCTGCTGCCCCGCGCCGCCGACTACGACCAGGTGTTGCGCGCCCGGCTCGATGGTCACGCAGATGCGGCCTTGGGCAAGTAAGCCCGACCCGACCAGCCCGCTCCGGCCGCTTCCTGCAAGACGGGGCGCGGGCGGAGCGCTTGTTTTCAGCCACCTCCCGATCTGCCACCTCCCGATCTGACTGACCAGGACCGTTTCATGACCTACCAGCCGCCCGTTCGCGAACACGCCTTCATCCTGCGCGACGTGCTCGACATCGATCAGCACGGCGACCTGCCGGGCTTCGCCGACGCGCCGTTCGAAACCGTCGAGCAGATCCTCGAGGCCGCCGCCCAGTTCACCGGCGAGGTCCTGGCCCCGCTGAACGGCGTCGGCGACAAGCAGGGCTGCGTCTGGAGCAAGGACTTCACGGTCAAGACGCCGGACGGCTTCAAGGAAGCCTACAAGCAGCTGTGCGAAGGCGGCTGGCCGGGTCTGGGCTCGGATCCCGCCTACGGCGGCCAGGGCCTGCCCCACGTCGTCAACCTGGCCTTCAGCGAGATGTCGAGCTCGGCCAACATGGCGTTCTCGATGTATCCGGGCCTGGCCCACGGCGCCTATTCGGCCATCCACACCGGCGGCACGGACGAACAGAAGCAGACCTACCTGCCCAAGATGGTGTCCGGCGAATGGACCGGCACCATGAACCTGACCGAGCCGCAGTGCGGCACGGACCTGGGCCTGCTGCGCACCAAGGCGGTTCCGCAGGCTGACGGAACCTATCGCATCACCGGCCAGAAGATCTGGATCAGCGCCGGCGAGCACGACATGGCCGACAACATCGTCCACCTGGTGCTGGCCCGCATCGAGGGCGCGCCGGCCGGGGTGAAGGGCATCAGCCTGTTCATCGTGCCGAAGTTCCTGCCCAAGGCCGACGGCTCGGTCGGCGAGCGCAACGAGGGCGTCAAGTGCGTCGGCCTCGAGGAGAAGATGGGCATCCACGGCAACGCCACCTGCGTGATGCAGTACGAGGACGCCAAGGGCTGGCTGATCGGCGAGGAGAACAGCGGCCTGAAGCTGATGTTCGTGATGATGAACGAGGCCCGGCTGGGCGTCGGCCTGCAGGGCATCGCCCAAGCCGAGGCCGCCTACCAGGCCGCCGTCGCCTTCGCCAAGGACCGCCTGCAGGGCCGTTCGCTGACCGGGCCCAAGAACTCCGACGGCCCGGCCGACCCCATCATCGTCCACCCGGACGTGCGCCGCATGCTGCTGGAGAGCAAGGCCCTGATCGAGGGCGGCCGCGCCTTCCTGTTCTGGACCGCCCTGCACGGCGACCTGGCCCACCACCATCCGGACGAGGCCGTGCGCGCCAAGGCCGAGGACTATATGGGCCTGATGACGCCGGTGCTGAAAGGCTACCTGACCGACAAGGGCTTCAAGATCTGCTCGGACGCCATGCAGGTGCACGGCGGCAGCGGCTTCACCGAGCACTTCCCGGCCAGCCAGTACCTGCGCGACGTCCGCATCGCCCTGATCTACGAGGGCACCAACGGCGTCCAGGCCCTGGACTTGGTCGGCCGCAAGCTGGCGGCCAAGGGCGGCCGCGGCGTGATGACCTTCTTCCAGGAGATCGACCAGTTCATCGGCGAGAACGACGGCGACCCCGAACTGAAGCCGTTCATCGACGCCCTGGCCGGGGTGAAGGCCCAGCTGCAGGACGGCACCATGTGGCTGATGCAGAACGGTCTGCAGAACCCCGACAACGCCGGCGCGGCCTCGACCGACTACATGCACCTCTTCGGCCTGACGGGCCTGGCCTACATGTGGGCGTTGATGGTCAAGGCGGCCAACGCCAAGATCGCCGCCGGTTCGACCGATCCGTTCTTCACGACCAAGATCACCACGGCGAAATATTTCGTCGAGCGCATCCTGCCCGACGCGGGCGCGCACCTGGCCAAGCTGAAGACGGGCTCGGAGACGCTGATGGCCCTGCCCGCGGAGGCCTTCTGACCATGGGCGTGCTCGACGTCGAAAAGCCGGCCTTCATGGCTGAAGAAGACACCGCGATCTTCGAGGACGCGGTCGGCAAGTTCTTCGACGAGCACGCCCCTGAATCCGTGGCGGCGACGTGGCGCAGGAACCACGTCGTCGACCACCGCCTGCAACTGTTCGGCGGCTACGGCTTTAAGAACGAATATCCGATCGCACGCATGTATCGCGACAGCCGCGTGCAGCGCATCCACGGCGGCGCCAACGAGATCATGAAGCTGCTGATCGCGAGGACGCTCTAGCCATGCTGCTGGAAGCCGCCGTCGTCCTGTGCCTGACCAACGCGACCGACATGGCCGTGTCCGGATCGGTGCGCGACAGCCGCTCCAAATTGACCTCGGCCAGGCTCGACGGAACCAGCCTCACCTATCGCGAACCCCTGGCCGAGACGCCGTTCCCGGCGGTGGACGCCGGCCGGACCGGCTGCGCCGATGTCGACGCTTTGGTCCTGACCAAGCCGCAACTGGTGATCCGCGGCGGCCGATCGGTCGGCGGCGGCCAGCATCGCGGCGACACCGTCTGCCGGCCGACGCGGCCGCTCAAGGCCGGCGAACGCCTGACCTTCGTCTATCGCAAGAGCTTCCTGGGCCCGCTGACCTGCAAGGAGATCCGCTGATGCCGTTGATCGTCGCGCCGCCGCCCCAGCCGCCCGCCCAGCACGCCGCCCCGCCCTCCAGCGACAGCCGCTCGGCCGTCGTCTGCGTGCGCGCGTCCGGCCCGCGCCCGCTGTTCTTCACCGGCAAGCTGACGCCCAAGAAGCCCGGCTCCAAGCCGCCCGGCGATTTCGAACTGCCGCTGAAGGCCAATGTCGACCAGTGCAACAACCTGCTGCGCTCGAAGGTCGCCGACTGGACCCTGTCGGTGACCACCCCGGGCTTCAAGGCCTGCTATTTGCCGGCGCCGGAGTTCGGCCAGCGCGTGACCTACAGCGCCAAGGCCACGGCCCGGGGCCTGGCCTGCGCGCCGATCGCCAAGTCGCCGATCGGAAGCTGGAAGTGATCCGACCCCTAGGCCTTGTTGACGCTGTTGGCCTTGATCTGGGCCGCGCCGCGCGCGTCCAGGTCCTTGCGCGTGGCCTCCAGGCTGAGCGGCCCCAGCAGGGTGGCGTTGACCGCGTCCATGCCCGGCGCCGCGGCGCCGGGCTTGCGGGCGATCAGGTAGCGCAGCGAGAGGCGTTCGTTGTCGGCCGCGTCGGGCTGGGTGCCGTGCAGGGTGCAGGCGTGCCACATGGCCGCGTAGCCGGTCTTGCCGGTCAGCAGGTGCTGGCGGGTCTGGACCTCGTGGCCGCGCCCGTCGCGGTACAGCCAGCCGCCCTCGTTCTTCGTGAGGTCGTGCGGGAACAGCGTCCCGCCCAGCTTGTGGCTGTCCTCCAGCAGGAACAGCGGGGCGTCGTGCGTCCCCACGTCATGCAGGTAGACGTACAGGGTGATGAAGTCGGCTTCCCGGTCCTTGTAGTCGATCAGGTCCTGGTGGAAGTCGATGCCGTAGAAATAGGTGATGTCCCGGAACGGGGCCTTCACATAGGCGCCCAGGTTGTTGACCGGGTTGCCGGCGATGCGGGCCTTGAGCCAGTCGGGCACGACGCTGGCCGGCACGCCGCAGATCAGCTTCTTGAGCAGGATCTCGTAGCCCTCGCCCAGCAGGGCGTTCAGGGCTTCGACGATCGCCGGGTCCTTCTCGACGAAGGCCAGGTCGTCCTCGAACCGCTCCAGCAGGTTGCGGCCGGGCGCGGGGTTCACCCCGATATATTGCGGGTCGGCGTCGAACTCGGCTTCCGACAGGAACAGGTCCGCATCGAACGTCCGAAGCGCCCGGATCTTGGCCAGCAGGGCGCTCGCCGCCGCCGGATCCACCCCGCCGCCGAACACGTGATAGCCGCGCGCGATGAAGTCGCCCACCACCGGGTGGGCCACGTCCGTCGAGTGCTCGGCTGCCGTCATCGTCCTGATCTCCAAACCCGCGAAATCAGACGCCTCTTTGGTTAACGAACCATCCAAGCCTACGCAGGAAGGAGCCATACAATGGCCGACGCTTACATCTTCGACGCCGTGCGCACGCCGCGCGGCAAGGGCAAGAAGGACGGGTCTCTGCACGAGATCACCGCCCTGTCCCTGGCCACCCAGGTCCTGGAAAGCCTGCGCGACCGCAACGGCCTGGACACCGCGTACGTCGACGACGTCGTCCTGGGCTGCGTCGCCCCGGTCGGCGAGCAGGGCAGCGACATCGCCCGCACCGCCGTGCTGACCGCCGACTACGCCGAGAGCGTGGCCGGCGTGCAGATCAACCGCTTCTGCGCCTCGGGCCTGGAAGCGGTGAACATGGCCGCGGCCAAGGTCGCGTCCGGCGAGGCCCAGCTGGCCATCGGCGGCGGCGTCGAAAGCATGAGCCGCGTGCCCATGGGCAGCGACGGCGGCGCCTGGCCCACCGACCCCTCCTCGGCCTTCAAGACCTATTTCGCCCCGCAGGGCGTGTCGGCCGACCTGATCGCCACCCTGTACGGCTTCTCGCGCGACGACGTCGACGCCTACGCGGTCGAGAGCCAGAAGCGCGCCGCCGCCTCGTGGGCCGACGGCCGCTTCAAGAAGTCGGTGATCGCCGTGAAGGACCAGCTGGGCCTGACGATCCTGGACCACGACGAGACCGTGCGCGGAAACACCACCATGCAGACCCTGGCCTCGCTGAACCCGTCGTTCCAGGGCATGGGCGACATGGCCTTCGACGCCGTGGTCACCCAGCGCTATCCGCAGGTGGAGAAGGTCAACCACGTCCACCACGCCGGCAACAGCTCGGGCATCGTCGACGGCGCCGCCGGGGTGCTGATCGGCACCAAGGAAATGGGCGAGGCCCTGGGCCTGAAGGCCCGCGCCCGTATCAAGGGCGCGGCCTCGATCGGCAGCGAGCCCTCGATCATGCTGACCGGCCCGTCGCTGGTCACCGAGAAGCTGCTCAAGAAGCTGAAGATGGAGGTCAAGGACATCGACCTCTACGAGCTGAACGAGGCCTTCGCCGCCGTCGTCCTGCGGATGATGCAGGCGCTGGACATCCCGCACGACAAGATGAACGTCAACGGCGGCGCCATCGCCATGGGCCACCCGCTGGGCGCCACCGGCGCGATGATCCTGGGCGCCATGGTCGACGAGCTGGAGCGCTCGGACAAGGAAACCGCCCTGATCACCCTGTGCGTCGGCGCCGGCATGGGCACCGCCACCGTCATCGAACGCGTCTAAGATCCAAGGACCAACGACAATGGAAAACTTCAAGATCGAGGTCGACGGCGACGGCATCGCCCTGGTCACCTTCGACGTGCCCGGCCGCACGATGAACACCCTGACCGCCTCGGTGATCCGCGAGATCGGCGAGGTGGTCGAGACCATCAAGTCCGACGCCGCCATCAAGGGCGCGGTGATCACCTCGGGCAAGACCACCGGCTTCTGCGCCGGCGCCGACCTGGGCGAACTGGGCGACGCCGAGGGCGGCGTCGGAGGCGGCGACCTGAAGGCGACCTTCGACGCCGGCTTCGCCCTGAACAAGGCCTTCCGGGCCCTGGAGACCGGCGGCAAGCCGGTCGCCGCCGCGATCAACGGCCTGGCCATGGGCGGGGGCCTGGAAATGACCCTGGCCTGCCACTACCGCGTGGTGGCCGACAATCCGAAGATCCAGCTGGCCCTGCCGGAAGCCAAGGTCGGGCTGCTGCCCGGCGGCGGCGGCACCCAGCGCCTGACCCGCCTGATGGGCGTGATGGCCGCCGCGCCCTTCCTGCTGGAAGGCAAGTCGATGAAGCCGGCCGAGGCCCTGGGCTTCAAAGTCGTGCACGAGGTGGTCCCCGCCGGCCAGGAGGTCGAGGCGGCCAAGACCTGGGTCAAGACCAAGGGCGACCCGGTCGCGCCCTGGGACAAGAAGGACTTCAAGATCCCTGGCGGCGGCCCCTACACGGCCAGCGGCAGCCAGGTGTTCATCATGGGCAACGCCATGCTGCGCAAGCAGACCTACGGCAACTACCCCGCCCAGCTGAACATCATGAAGGCGGTCTATGAGGGCCTGCAGGTTCCGTTCGACGCGGCCATCCGCATCGAGACCCGCTACTTCCTCAAGACCCTGATGTCGCCGCAGGCCAAGGGCATGATCCGCACCCTGTTCCTGTCCTTGCAGGAACTGGGCAAGGGCTCGGGCCGTCCGGCCGGCGTGCCGCACTACGACGTCAAGAAGGTGGCCGTGCTGGGCGCCGGCATGATGGGCGCGGGCATCGCCTATGTCCAAGCCATGGCCGGCATCGAGACCGTGTTGATCGACCAGACCCAGGAAGCCGCCGACAAGGGCAAGGGCTACGCCGAGGGCCTGGTCAAGAAGGCCGTCTCGCGCGGCAAGCTGACCCAGGAGAAGGGCGACGCCATCCTGGCCCTGATCCACCCGACCGCCGACTATGCGCAGGTCAAGGGCAGCGATCTGGTGGTCGAGGCCGTGTTCGAGAACCGCGACGTCAAGGCCGAGGTGACCAGGAAGGCCGAGGCCCAGCTGGCCGACACCGCGATCTTCGGCTCCAACACCTCGACCCTGCCGATCACCGGCCTGGCCAAGGCCTCGGTCCGCCCCGCCTCGTTCATCGGCATCCACTTCTTCTCGCCGGTCGACAAGATGGGCCTGGTCGAGATCATCATGGGCGAGCAGACCAGCCAGGAGGCCCTGGCCAAGTCGATCGACTACGTCCTGAAGATCAAGAAGACCCCGATCGTCGTCAACGACAGCCGCGGCTTCTACACCAGCCGCTGCTTCGGCACCTTCGTGCAGGAAGGCATGGAGCTGCTGGCCGACGGTTACGCCCCGGCCATCATCGACAATGTCGGCCGGGCCACCGGCATGCCGCGCGGTCCGCTGGAGATGCACGACGACGTCGCGCTGGACCTCTCCTACAAGATCGCCCAGCAGACCAAGAAGGACCTGGGCGACAAGTACGAGGAGCGCCCCTTCACCGCGATCATCGAGAAGATGGTCGAGGGCGAGGGCCGCTACGGCCGCAAGAACGGCAAGGGCTTCTACGACTATCCGGAGAATGGCCCCAAGGTGCTGTGGAAAGGCCTGTCCGACCTGGCGCCGGTCAGGATCGCCGAGGTCGACAAGACCGGCATCGAGGAGATCCGCACCCGGCTGCTCTATCGCCAGGCCGTGGAAGCCGCCCGCTGTTTCGAGGAAGGCGTGATCACCGACCCGCGCGAGGCCGACGTCGGCGCCATCCTGGGCTGGGGCTTCGCGCCCTGGACCGGCGGCCCGGTCAGCCTGATCGACGGCGTGGGTGCGACCAAATTCGTCGAGGCCTGCGACACTTTGGCGCAGAAGTATGGGGCGCGTTTCTCGCCGCCACAATTGCTGCGCGACATGGCCGCCAAGGGCGAGACTTTCTATAGCCGATTTGGGGTCAAGGAACAGGCCGCCGCCTAGCCTGCCCGTCCACCCTATACTTCGAGGAGGGCTCGCCCAGAAAGGGCGAGCCCTTTTCATTTAGATATACATCATAACTTGTAACGACGTTTTACGAATTTCAATTTGATATATACTAATGTCTCGGATTATGATCAACAACAGGTGTGGCATATATTGGATTTATAAAATTCTATAACAATTAAGAGTTCACAAGTCTGCGACGTAGTCGTTTTATTCTACTTGGCGCTCTTGCATTAGTTCACCGCCCAGGAAATCCTTCGACGGGGCCCCATCCCCTTCACGACAAGGTTCAACCAGCCCTCGAAGACAGACGCCGCCGCGGATCGCTCGATGCCGCCGGAAGGGCTCGTAGTCATCGGCAGTCGCGGCCAGCGCATCCGGATTTGCTGCACTGCGAAAAATGATTGTTTTAGTCTGTCACGAACCCTTGGCATGTATCGGCCGACCGCGTTTTGACTGAGTTGCTTTTCGTTGGCGGCTCTCGAGAAGCCACAGGCGGTGACAAGAAGAGAGTATCACCGGAACAATACTTGCTAGCCAACGCGGCAACTGTTGATTGTATCACTAAGTAACGTGGGGCAATTTGTCGCGCTTGCTGCTGATAAATCAGCGTTACGGCAAAATGCCTAGTTTTTATACTTTAGTCTACATTAGGCAAATAGCACCACGGTACCTCTCGTTAACCGATGAATGTTGATCTCTCCCCGCTCACGGAGAGGCACATGACTCGATACTTTACCGCCAAAGGCGTCGAACTTTTCCTGTCAGCGACGCCGAACAGCTGGCCGGCCTACAGCTCGGCCAAGGAAACCCGCGTAGGGACCGCGAACAACGACGTCTTCCAAGGCTCCGGCGGCGATACGCTGATCGGCGGCGCGGGCGACGACACCTATTACATGTGGGACAAGATCTCGGTCGCGGTCGAGAACGCCGGCGAGGGGATCGACACCATCGACGCCCGGTTCTGGGGTCCGGCGACCCTGTCGGCCAATGTCGAGAACCTGCTGCTCAATTCCGCGGGATCAACCGCGGGGACCGGCAACGCCCTGAACAACATCATCGTGGCGGGAACCGTCGGCGCGACGCTCAACGGCCTGGCCGGCGACGACGTGCTGGTCGGCGGCGCGCAGGGAGACCTGTTCAAGATCGCCGCCGGCAACGGCTCCGACGCCATCATGAACTTCAAGCCCGGCAGCGACGTCATCCAGCTCAGCGGCTACGGCGTCACCAGCTTCGCCCAGCTCCAGACCCTGGCGACCCAGAGCGGCGCCGACGTGAAGCTCAGCTTCTCCAATGGCGAGAGCCTGGTGATCCGCGACACCGCGCTGTCCAGCCTTACCGCCTACGAGTTCGGCCTGAAGCCCGATCCCGCCGCCATTCCCGCCGGCTATTCCCAGCTGGTCGGGCCCGGCAAGGCTTACACCGCGCACGGCTGGTACGTGCTCAACAACGTCTGGAACCCCGGCAACCTGGTCTACGGGACCGACTATACGATCGACAGCGCCTACAGCGCCGCCGACATGACCTTGAAGACCACCTTCAACTGGTCGTTCCCGGTGACCACCGACTCGGCGCACACGATCCGCGCCTATCCCGAGGTGATCTTCGGACCGGCCCCGATGAGCGGCGGCCACAAGGCCAGCGACATCACCACCGTCCTGCCCGCCCAGGTCAGCGGCCTGACCGCGCTGACGGCCGACTACGACGTCAGCTACAAGGGCAACACCGGCGGCTTCAACGTCGCGTTCGACATCTGGCTGACGGACACGCCCAACGGCGGCGCCGACACCGTCACCACCGAAGTGATGGTCTGGGTGCACAAGGGCGACTTCGACGCCTTCGGCCAGCAGGTCGGGACCTATTCCAACGGTTCGGTCACCGGCAAGATCTACGCCTCGACCACCGGCGACTGGACCTACACGGCCGTCGTCCTCGACCAGGACATGCCGAAGGGGCAGCTCGACATCGCCAATATCCTGACCGCGCTCAAGGGCCTCAACCTCGTCTCCTCGAACGACTACGTCGCCTCGGTGGAACTGGGATCGGAGGTGGTGTCCGGAGCCGGCTCGCTGACCATCAACAATCTCGACCTGAACGTCCAGACCCGGGCGGCCGACGGAACCTTGACCACCATGCATGTGGAGGGGTCCGACGTCACGACCACCATCTCGCACCCCGCAACCGAGCCGGCCCCACAGCCCCCCGCGCAACAGCCCGACACCTCGGGCGACGACAGCGTCGTCTATGACGGGACGGCGTCGACCGTCCAGGGCGGCGACGGCCACGACACGCTGGTGCTGAACGTCGCCGCCACGGTCGATCTATCCGCCACGGCCGACCAGATGGTCGGCGGCGCGGTCGTCACAGGGTTCGAGGACGTGGACGCCTCGGCTTCGACCGGCGCGGTCGCGCTCACCGGCGCGGCCGACGACAACATCCTGACGGGCGGCGTCTATGCCGACACCCTGTCGGGCGGCGACGGCGCCGATACGTTGCGCGGTCGTTCGGGCAACGACACCCTCGACGGCGGGAACGGCAACGACATCCTCGACGGCGGGGCGGGCGTGGACACGATTCACGCCGGGGCCGGCGACGACAAGGTCGTCTACGACGCCGCCGACTCCGTCATCGACGGCGGCTCGGGACGCGACACGCTGATCGTCAAGGTCGGCGCCACGGTCGATCTTAGCACCTTCACGACAAACCAGGTCGTCAGCGGTTCGGCCTATGTCTCGGGCTTCGAGAATCTCGACGCCACGGGCGCGACCGGCGCCGTCGTGGCGACCGGCTCGGAGTTCGCCAACACCCTCGTCGGAACCGCCTTCGCCGACAAGTTGGCCGGCGGCGCGGGGTCCGACATCCTGGCCGGCGGAGCCGGCGCCGATCTGTTCGTCTTCGGCCCCTATAACCCCGGCGACGCCGACCGGATCACCGACTTCTCGACGAGCCAGGGCGATCGGATGGACCTGTCCGCCATCGATGCGGTTGTCGGCGGGGTGGACGATCCTTTCGCCTTCATCGGCCAGGAGGCCTTCCACCATGTCGCCGGCGAGCTCCGCTACGGCGTGGTCACGGGCGGCGTCGTGGTCCAGGCCGACATCAACGGCGACGGCCTCACCGACTTCTCCATCCAGCTCTCGGTCAGTTCGCTGACCAGCAACGACTTCATCCTGTAACCGCCCGCGCGGTTGCTCAAGGCAGACTCCATGGACCGCCGGGCGCAGAGCCCGGCGGTCCATTCGTTTATGAAGAGGCCATTCGCCTCAGAGGCGCGATCCGATTTACCTTAAGGTTACTTTCAAGGCCTGGATTCCGAAGACAAAACATGTCCTCCGGAGGCAATGCCGCAAGCATGATTAATGTAGTTTAAACCCTACATCTATGGCAGCCGTTAATCTCGATACCTCATAAGGAGCCATGAACACTGGTCGACCTCGGACCAGACCGCATTACGGATAACGAACATGACGACGATCACCTCGGGTCGTGACTTGGTCGCGATGTCGCCGCCGCCGGAAGTCCGGGTGAACTGGATCCGGATCGGCTTCCTGGCGCTGAACGTCGCCACGTGGGTCGGCATCGTCGCGGTCGTCCGCCTGCTCGGCTGAGCACGGCCGCGAACCTTCGCCGCCCGTTCGAATCAGCGCTCCAGAAACTCGCAATCCGGCGCTAACCGACCTTCGGCCTTCTGGCCCAACGGCCGGCCGATGCGCGCCCTCGGCGGCCCCCGCCCCACGGCGCCGGGCGAAGTCGCCGTCCATCGCGAAGATCGGACTTCGCGACATAGGCCCAAGGCCGGCTGATCGCCGCCGCGCCAGCCCTGCCCACTGCCTGCACAATGCGCGCCCCGACCGCTCGAGGGCGCTGAACCGCCGCGCGCGCTCTGGCGCGGCGAGGCGTTCTGAGCAAAAACCGGCCGCGATCGTGAGATATACGATCACGGCCCGGAACAGGAGCGGTGGAAACCATGTCTGCGCTCAACGACAACCCGTCGCGCCCCAGGCCGTCGCGCCGCTGGGTGCTGCAAGGGGCCGCGGCGGCCAGCGGCGGCCTGCTGGCCAACCTCAGCCCGCCCGTGGCGGGCAAGGTGCTGCAGCCGCGGATGGGGCAGCCGACGCAACCCGTTTCGCGCGAGGCGTTCGGCCTGCATCTGGTGGGGGTCGCCGGTTGGGACCAGGGGGCTGGCGCGTCCAGGAACACCCCGCTCACCACGTTCGGCTGCCGGTCGGTGCGCGTCTGGGACACGGGAGCAACCTGGCGGCGCATCGAGGGGCGCGGCAAGGGCGACTACGACTGGTCGCGGCTCGACGCCGAGATGGCCGTCTGGAGCAAGGGCTTCGACGACATCCTCTTCTGCCTGGGCCAGGCTCCGGACTGGGCGTCGGCGCCACGGCGCGGCGAGAACGACTCGTGGAATCCCAACGCGCCGAACAACAGCCAGGACGCGGCCGACTTCGTCACCGCGCTGCTGCGGCGATATCCCCGGATCACCGGCCTGGAGCACTGGAACGAACCCGACAAGCGCGGCCAATTCTACAACGGCACGGTCGAACAGCTGGCGCAGATCAGCGTGGCCCAGGCGCGCGCGGCGCGCGCCGTCCGGCCCGGCATCGTCATGGTCGGCGCCGCGCCGCAGTCCTTCGGCGATCGCGGCGACTATCTGCGCCGCTATCTGCGCGCCCTGAAGGCGATCGGCGGGGCCGGAGCGATCGACGTCGTGTCGGCTCACACCTACGTCATGCCCCGTCAGCCCGAGCAGATCGGCCTGCTGGCCGAGACCCTTCGCGGCGTCGCCGACGACGCGGGCTTCAACCTGCCCCTATGGTCCACCGAGTTCGGATGGGGCGGGATCAGGAACGCGCCTCAGGCGGGCGGCTTCGCCGACGCCGCGACCGGCGCCAAGGTCGCCGCCGCGGGCGCGGTCATGTCGCAGGACCAGGCGGCCTCGTATATCGCGCGCGCCTACCTGGTGTCGTTCGCCTCCGGCCTGACGCGCCAGTACTTCTACGCGGTCGACAAGCCGTTCTCGGCCCTTCGGCTGATCGATTTCTCCAACAAGGCCAGGGTCTTGCCGGCCGGCCGGGCCCTGACCTATCTGACCGGACTGCTGGGCGGCGGCCAGATCTCGGCGCTTTGGTCCGAGGACGACCTGCGCAGCGCCGAATTCGTCTCCGCCGACGGCCGGCGCGGTCGCGCGTTCTGGTGCCTCGACGGCCGGCAGGCCTTTGTCGATCTGACGGGTTTCAAGGCGGTGCGCGCGGTCACCGGCGAGGCCGCCCCGCCTCCGTCTCCGCAGTATCCGGTCACGGACTCCCCGGTGTTCGCCTTCGTCTGACCCGTCGACAGCGACCGTTATCGGCCGCATTCGTTTCAAGTCCGACGTCTCGCGGCCATGGTCCCGCCGCACCCCGCCGCTAGAGCTTGATCGGGTGAGATCGAGCCCGCCCTTGACGCACCCCGCCGCCGGCCCGGCCGGATCGACCGCGTCGCCCGGGACCGCCCCGAGGGACGCCAGGGAGACCGCCATGCCCGCGACAAGGCCGTCTCGCCGACGGCGACGCCGGCTGGCGATCGGCGCCGCCTCGCTGGCCTTCCATGGCCTGCTGGGCTGGGTGCTGCTCAAGGCCGTTCCCGCGCCGCCGGTGCTGGTCGAGCCGCGCAGCGTGGTGGTCCAGCTCTTGGCGCCCGCCCGGCCGCGTCCGGCCGAACGGCCCGCCGCATCGCGCGCCCAGTCCGCGCCCCTCCATCTCCCGACGCCGCGCCCGGCCCCGCCGCCGCCCGTGTCGCCGGTCGCGCCCTCGCCGCTGCCCGCGGCTCCCGGGACCATCGTCGCCCCGCCCGGCTTCACGGCCCGGGGAACCCTGACCGGCGGCGGCGAGGCCTTGCGCCAGGCCGCGCGCCGGAGCGCCTGCACCGAGGCCGACATCGTCAAGCTGACCAAGGCCGAGCGCGACGCCTGCGCCGAGGCCCTGGGGGCCAAGCACAAGAACGGCCCGGCGCTGTACGCGGCGATCGACCCCGACAAGAAGGCGGCCTTCGACGGCGACTGCAAGAAGGACGACGACTGGTGCCTCTACCGCGCCGGCAAGGGCCCCTATCCCGGCCTGTTCGCCCTGGGCCGGAAGAAGAAGATCAAGGGCTGGGATTGATCCGTCCGCCCTGGAGACGGCGTCGAAACGCGGATCGAAGGAAGGCGCTGACCGGTGGTTGACTTCGCTTCTCGATGGCAATAGGCGCTCGGGGATCGTTTTGGTTCTGCGCCTGTGGGGCAGCGGACTGATCTGGCGGCCGACGGCGGACGGGCTGGACGGACGGGCTCGAAGAGGCTGACGACAATCGAACCACACTTGCTCTATGTCGGGCACGAAAAAGTGCCGGTCCTGATCGTCGACAACTATGTCGCCGACCTTGACGCGATTGTCAGTCGCGCGCGCGCGCTGTCTCCCTACCCGCAAGCTACAGGCCCATACCCAGGCGAGCGCCATTTCATCATGCCAGGCGATAGCCTGATGGCTGATTACATCAGTCCCATGTTGAACACCTTGGCGCCCACGATCAGCGATGCATTCAACGCAGACATTTTGGGGGCCACATCGGCATCCCTATCAAAGGTCACGACGCGCCCTGAAAAACTCACGAGGCATCAGAGCCACCCGCATTTTGACGACACCAGTGGCAAGATGATCGCCATTTTGCACTACCTGACCCCCACCATGGGGACCGCCCTCTACCGCCATCGCGCCACTGGATTGGAGCGAATAACCCAAGACAAGCTCGACTACTATTTAGCGTCGATAGCGCATCTCGGGGCTCGCGAAAGTTATATATGCGGATCAAACGACGAATATGAAATGACCGCGGAAATCACCGGGCACCGTGGCAGAATTGCCGTTTACCCAAGCAATGCTCTTCATTCGGGAATGATTCCTTCAGATCACTTCACGGACCTGGGATGCCAGGAACGACTGACTGCGAACGTCTTCATTCGCCTTGCATAGCCCTCGCGGGGCGGATGGGCGCAGTCGCAATTCCCGCGGCGATGCTGTCAGCCTAGGGCGACTTGGTGTCCAGCGTGAAAACGGCTCTCGCCTCCGCCCCCTTTGAAGCGGACATCGTGACCCGCCCGGAAGGTTGATTTTCGGAGGGGCGTCAGGCGCTGGACATTTCGCAAAAGGCGTCCGTCATGGGTCGATCTCGCGGCGCTCGTTGAGCATGCATCACCTGTCCTTCCCTGCTGGAAGGCATACCCAGGTGGGACCCACGACGGACCAAGCGCTTAGGCCCCTACGCCCATCGCCCGTCGATTTCCTAGCTGGAAGGGTGGTGCCGCTTACAGGACTCGAACCTGTGACCCCCTCATTACGAATGAGGTGCTCTACCAGCTGAGCTAAAGCGGCGCGCTTCGTCTCCGGGACCGGTCGGAACAGACCCGGAAGACACTGGTGCTCCCGTCGCCAAATCACCGACCCGGCGCGAGGAGGGGCCTATTTAGCGGCGCGCGGGCCGCTTGCCAAGCGTCGGCGTGAACCGGCGTTGCGGCGCGGCGCCGGACCGCCGGTTTCGGGCTCCGGCGGCGGGGCCGCGTCGAAGCCGCCCGGACCGATTCCCGGCCCGATTCCAGGATCGTCCGGGATGGGCATCAAGGCGCCGCCGGTCTCGGCCGCCCGCACGAACGGCGTGGATTCGGCATAGGCCGAGGGCAGTTGCGGCAGCTCGCTCATCGTGCGTTCGCGGCGCTCGAAGCGCGGATGGATCAGCTCGCCGGTCTCGGCGTAGCTGACGGTCAGCCGCGCCCAGTCGTCGCGGGCGTAGGCGAAGGCGCGGCCCTCGGGGTCGAGGTCCGACCAGTCGGGCTCCTGCGGCGCGGCCGCGCCCCGGGCGACCCAGGCGCGGGCCTCGTCGGCCTCGCCGTTGGCGTAGGCGACGCGGGCCATCAGGCCGGCCACCCTCGCGGTCAGCGCCTCCTCGGGAAGCAGACGGGCGGCGGCGCGGGCGGCGAGCGGATCGCCGCCGATCAGGGCGCTCTCCACCTTCAGCAGCCGGCTCTCGCGGGCCTCGGGCTTCAGGTTGGCCAGGGCCGCCAGGCGGGCGGCCCGCAGCTTGGGGGTCTCGCTGGTCTTCAGATCGCGATAGGCCAGCCACAGGGCCGGGTGCGGGGCCTGTTTCCAGGCGGCCTCGATCAGGGCGCTGGCTTTGGCGGCCTTGCCGTCGGCGGCCTGCAGGCGCGCGGCCATCACCACGCCTGGCGCGAACTCGGGCTTGAGCCTAGCCGCCTGGGTCGCGAAGTCCAGCGCCTGGGCCAGGACCTTGGGGTCGTCGGACTCCTCCAGGCCGGCGGCC